>Ga0316198_10001274_pt1 | contig 14689 bp, 11 predicted proteins | sample OudBieAanoxic_MG_FD_204935 | JGI IMG/M metagenome (GOLD analysis project Ga0316198, IMG submission 204935) | Coastal sediment microbial communities from Oude Bieten Haven, Netherlands - site A anoxic | ecosystem: Environmental > Aquatic > Marine > Coastal > Sediment | place: Netherlands...
TGCCCAAAGAGGACGGGATTGAGCGGCTGGTAAAATTGAGGATTGACAGGATTGGATAGTATATGACTGGGGGGCTTAAGATTTGACCCTGGCTAATTATAATCGACAGAAGAGAATAATATTTTCTCAGGGCGCATAGGAAATGGCTAACCAAAAAAGGCCCAATTCCGGGATTGGAACTTAAAGACCTCTGGCCAGCCATTTATTTTCCTGAAAATTCTTAATATTATTCTCTGATCTCAGCTGTTCCTGTTCCTGTTCCAACTTCTATAAGGATATCTTTGGAACCAAGATTCGCTGTCTTTTTAAGATAAGTTTCCCCGTTCTGATCAATCTCTTCCTCCTTGTCAAACTTAAATGGTGCTTTAATGTTACCTCCCCTTTTCTTGCAGGTCATAACGACCTTTCCTTCTATCGCATTTCCATTGAAATCGATCACAGCATCACCCGATCCACTGTTCGCACTGATATCTTTAACCAGGGAAGCGGCGAGTACCACTTCCACATCTCCTGAACCGGTGTTAAAATTGCCGTCTTCGGATAGTGCAACTCTACCGGCTTCAACATCCCCACTGCCAGTGTTTAACTTAAAACCACCCTTTGAGTCATTAACCTCCACATCACCCGATCCTGTATTTGCCTTAGCCATTAACTCACTATCTGAGATATGATGATCTCCTGATCCGGAATTTATCTTGATCTCTCCCTTTACATTCTTCATATGAAAATCACCGGATCCAGAATTTCCTTTTAACTCTCCCTCAAAATCATCAATATGTGCATCACCTGACCCGGAATTAAAGTCCATCTCGCCTTTAAGACCACTCAATACCAGATCACCGGACCCCGAACTGAACTCTATCTCCAATCCATCAGGAACGATAAGTTCCCATTTACTGCTTCCGCGTGTATTCCTGGCATGGAACTTCTCTTCCAATCCTAACCGGGAACCGCTTTTTTCCATTTTAGGTGTATAATCATCATCATCATAAGTATACGTTACCTTAACTTGTACTGCATCAGTATTTCCCTTTTTTATTACGCAATCTCCGGCAGCTGTGCTTAAATCAATAGACGAAATGCCATCGAAGGATTTCTCCACGGTTTTCTCTTCCTGGGAATGCGAATAAGAACAACTGACGAGAAATAAAATTACGAGGCCAAAAGATAATAGATTTTTCATATAAATAAATTTTTAAATTACTGTCATGTTAAAAGACAAAGGGAAAGATTAAAAGATGCATTGATATCAGAAAATATTTTCATGCTCCTGCAGAAATTGATCCAGTATTTCACCCAGTTTCGGTTCCCCTGCTTCCTGCAAACTATAATATACCCGTGTATAAGGTTTATTTATCTTTAACACCCTGCTTAAATCAATAGGAGTTGCAATAATAACCCCCTCACATTCGGTATTCTGGATAGTCCGCTCGAGGTCATGAAGTTGCTTTTTACCATACCCCATGGCAGGAAGAATCGGACCTGTATCCGGGTATTTTTCAAAAGTTTCCAAAAGACTCCCAAACAGAAATGGCCTTGGGTCAATAATTTCAGACGCACCGAATCTTTGTGCCGCCACCACGCCGGCTCCAAATTTCATTTCTCCATGGGTAAGGGTAGGCCCATCTTCCACAACCAGTACTTTTTTGTTTTTAATGATTTCTGCATCATCAACCTGTATCGGTGAATTGGCCTCAATAACCATGGCCTTTGAATTTACTGAAGCTATGTTTTCCCGCAGTTTTTGTATATCTTTTTTTTCTGCGCTGTCTACCTTATTGATAATGACCACATCCGCCATTCTAAGATTTACCTCGCTTGGATAGTATGTCAATTCATGCCCTACCCGGTGAGGATCAGTCACGGTAATCATAAGATCTGTATTGTAAAACGGCAGATCATTATTCCCTCCATCCCATACGATGACATCACATCCATTTTCATCCTTCTCTGCTTCCCGCAGTATGGCTTCATAATCTACCCCGGCATAAATGACATTCCCCCTTACAATATGGGGTTCATATTCCTCCATTTCTTCGATAGTGCAATTATGTTTTTTCAAATCATCAATTTCAGCGAAACGCTGCAAGCTTTGATTTAGCAAGTTTCCATAAGGCATAGGGTGCCGGATAGCGATCACTTTCTTACCCTTTTGCATAAGTAATTCAATTATTTTTCGGGAGGTTTGACTTTTTCCGCATCCGGTTCTTACAGCACAGACAGATACAACAGGCTTAGAGCTTTTGATCATAGTTTCATCAGGTCCCAGCAGAATAAAGTTAGCCCCGGCAGCTTGTACAATCGAACCTATGGACATTACTTTTTTATAAGATACGTCACTGTATGAAAAAATGCAGTCCTGTACATTGAACCTTTTTATTAAGATATGCAGATCTTCCTCCGGATATATCGGAATTCCATTCGGGTAGTAATCGCCTGCTAATCCCGAAGGATAACGACGCCCGTCGATATCAGGGATCTGTGCTGCGGTAAATGCAACTACATTATAATTATCATTGTTTTTGAAGAATGTATTGAAATTGTGAAAATCCCGGCCTGCTGCGCCCAGGATTATTGTATTCCGCTTTGTCATAAAAAAATATTAATTGGATTAAAAAATTAAAATAACTACGCTCAATATAATATTTTCTTTAAAGACTCAAAAAAGAGCAGTTTAAAAAAACTGAATATATAGGGTAAAAAATTACGATTACCGTATTTTTCGCGTCAGAGGCCCTTCTCAAATTACGGATTCTCCAAATACCTCTCTCTTTCCTCCTGTATCCGGTTTTTATAAAGAGTTTTGAATTCTTCATTTGGATTCCGACATAAATAAATATTCAGGCCATTTTCCCTTGAATACGGATTGACGATCCCTTCGAACACTTCGATTTCTTCAAAAAATTCACGAATTCCTTCTACCTCATAGTTAACATAAATCAGATAGGAGATGTCTTTAATTTGATCCGGCGCCCAGAAAATAAAACTGCCATGAAAACTAATCGGTTCAGGCAATCCTTGTTTCATCCCATGATAACGAATTGCACCAGCCTGTCCATAGTTATCCGCATAGATATAACAATTTCTGCTCGACTTGGGTGGCAAATTTTGATATATTTTAATAACATTGCCACCAAGTTCTTCCCAGCCAGTCATATCCGCATAGTCCTGAGGCAATGGATGAACCTGCCCATCTTCCCATTTCATAGGCATATCGATTCCTTTATCAATCGCTTTCTGGCAAAAAGAAAGCATCCTTTCATGACCTAAAACAGGGAGGCTGAATGGAAGCATCATAGAGGAAATAATAATCATAAATGCCAGATTCAAATAAACAAATATTCTCCATTTCATATATTTCTCAAAAACAACAGCTCCGGCTGCAATTAAAGTAGAATAAAGCCCTATTGTATAATAAGATTTCCCCTGGGTGAGTATCATCAGCATTAGTACAGCCACGAAGGTATATCCGATCATTCTGAATTTGCGAAGACCGGGATAAAATAAAAGATACAGTAAACCGGTGAGCCAGATAAAGAGGATGGGAAGATTCATTAGTAATTGAGCTATGAAAAAATCTGACATTGTTACATTTACCAGGTGATATTCCCTCAACATTTCCATATGGTAAAGAACCGGCCAACTATTAAGATGCTGCCAGATAATGTTGGGCAAAATGATCAAAAATCCAATTACTATTCCATTCAAAAAGTATTTACTAAGAATCAGTTTCCGATCAGGTGTCAACAATAAGGCTATTAAAAAACCCATGGCCAGAAAGACAATAGAATATTTGGTAAGAAATCCCAGGGCAAAATTGGCTGAAAGGTATAACCAATATTTTGGATCCTGAGAGTTCACGAGACGGATAATCAAATAAAAGGATGTCAGCCAGAAGAATTGATTCAGAGAAACCGGTTGAAACAGCATATTGCTTCTTAAAAACGCCGGTGATAAAATAAAAGCTATACTGGCCAGGATCATGGCCCATTTCTTACCGCCCAACTCTTTTACGATCAGATTTATAAAAATAACAGATAATCCACCGATCAAAGCCGGGAATAATCTAACAGCAAATGTAGAATCCCCGGTTACAATTCGTAGTACCTTAGACAGAAAAGCCGTAAGGGGGGGTACAGACAGATAGCCCCAGTCTAAATGATCACCCTGGGCCAGGTACAGGAAGGCATCCCTGTGAAGTTCATAATTTGTGCTCGTTAAGAGATGAATCGATACTTTGATTACAGCAAATAATAGTATGATTGACCAGAATCCAGGATTTTTTGATTTCACTTTGTGATTTTAAAAAAATCAAGATAAAGAACTCCTTCGGGATTTGAAAATTAATATAAAGAAACTGCTAAAAATTGATCATCGCCTTCATTACACCATCCTGATAACCCTCAACGAGGTCAAAAGCGGCTTTCGTTTCCTTGAAACTGTAATTATGCGTGGTCATTCTAGATACATCAACCCTGCCATCGGCAATCAGATCCAGGGCTTCCTGTACACAGTGTATCTGTCGTCTCACATTAACCACTGTTATTTCCTTACGGCGCATAAGATCCATTTTGAAACATAAAGCATCCTCCTCAGGAATACCAATTAACATAAGCTTTCCTCCTGGTTTAAGGATCTCAAGGGCATTATCGATGGCATCCTGCTGCCCGCAACATTCAAATACAACATCCAGTTGCATTTTTTCTTCCTTGTTAATGGCTTCGGCAACATCGATCTTGTCAGGATTTCCGGTCCAGGAGGCTCCAACCTCCCTGGCAAGTTGCAATCTATCATCAATTTTATCAGTCACATAAAAGGTGTCGGCGCCGTATGCTTTTGCCGGTAGGAGAACGCTCATACCTATTGGTCCGAATCCCAGGATCCCAACCTTAGCACCCTTCATGGGTATAGATTGTTTTACGGCATATACGCCAATTGCTAATGGTTCAGATATGGCCGCTTCAGCGAAACTCATATGGTCAGGGATCAAAAAACAACATTCTTCCGGCATAACTAGATATTCCGACAGGCAACCATCGATCTGTCCCGGACAACCCAGGAAGTTAATGTTCCGGCATGTATTGGGCCGGCCCTCAAGACATTGATCACATTTCCCGCACGAAATGGCAGGTTCTATGGCGACCCTGTCACCAGGTTTGACGGCAGTCACTGCATCTCCAACTTTAACTACAGTGCCCCCGGATTCATGGCCCACAGGATAAGGAAACTGAACTACCTGGCTGCCGATTTTCCCGGTTGAATAATAATGTATATCTGATCCGCACACTCCAACAGCCTCCAGTTTCAGGAGAACATCTGTATCTTTTGAAATCATTGGATCAGGCCATTCCATCATTTCCATTTGCCTGATACCGGTTAGAACCATTGCCTTCATAAAAATTTGCTTTAAATTTAAAAAGATCAAATTTAACCCATAAATTCCAAATTATGCAGAATTCATAGGAACACCTTTTGGGAAAACTGGTGTTGAATGATATTTATCTTAATCAGTACAATCTCCTTTATTTCGGGGAAGCATTTATACAAAAATAATGAATACATCAGTTGTCAATTCTGCCATCAATTACACAAGATGAATTTAAGTCTTTTATAGGTACACAATTAAAAAGAGATATATAGGCAAATTCTGGAATTAATGGGATTTGGAAGTATTGAATATTTATCGATTGAATATTAATTGCTAATTACTGAGATCTTTATATCAAACAAATTCCTGTGCATTATACAAGTTGTTATTTGGAGCTCAGATTATTTTACAATCTATCATTCATCACGTAGTCTGTCCAAGACTCAATATTTTCAATAGAAAAGTGAACATTTTGATTGGTAAAATGTCGAGTAGATGCTAATTTTTGCTTTTAATATAAATAAATCATGGCCATAAAAAACCACCCAATGTTGTTGAAATTCTTGCTGATGACCTGGGTAAATATGAAGTATCAGCCTATGGTGCCGATCATATTTGGGCCATACGTAGCGGTGATTTCAAATTGATACTCAGCGCCCGTGATGGTTGGGCGGAACTGTATGATTTGAAGAAAGACAAATCAGAGGAAATCAATCTGAAAGAACAAATGCCTGATCTCTATGAAGAGTTAAGGGCAACGCATGAGAAATGGCAAAAAGAGAAACTCCCTGAAAAACCGTTATGGCCCCGCATAATGGATAAGAAATTTGTTCTCAATGGAAAAGAATACCTCTTCCCGGCCTAAACCTAAAGAATCATGAAAAAATTACTATTTGCAATCATCTTAATTTTCCCAATGCTGGCTTCGGCTCAACAACCAAAAATGAACATCAAGTTCTTCGGTGGGATCAATACAGCTCAATTTGTATACAAGTTGGAAGAAGTAGATTCCGACGTATTGGTAGGCTGGCAGGTGGGCGGCAGCTTCAGGGTTTATAAAAGAAAGGCATTTATTGAAACGGGCTTGAAATTCGTTGATTACGGTATAACACTTTCTCTTACTGACAGTTCCGATCTTGATTTTGACGGAACCTTCAATATTCAGATGAGGTCATTGGAAGTTCCCATGATGATTGGATATGTCCCGGTAAAGACACCTGTTTTTAAATGGTTTTTATATGGCGGGCTCAATAACCGTTTCAGTGTAAAAGGGAGGTATAATATATTCGGTGAAGAGGCACATTCAAACCAAAGGAGGCGGATCTTAATTTTTATAATCTCGACGCAAGATTCGGGACGCAGTTTGATGTAGCCATGTTTAATTTTGACCTGAATTACACCATCGGTATTACCAATGGCTATAAAAGCAATATTCGGACAAATACGCATGCCTTTCAATTGAGTGCGGGAATATTGTTTTAGAAATAGTTTTGCAGCCTCAATGTTCAGCTGGAATTAATTTATGGATATGATTAATTTTATCTTTAAGATATTTAGATCGTCATTTTACAAATTTCGCTGGTATTTGATCTTTTGTGAAGTGATCCTGGTTCAAAGCCAGGTTTAAGATCGTTTTATTCAGGCAATAGAACCCGGTCTACCTGGTGAATGATGCCATTAACCGCCTGGATATCCCGAATAGACAAAGTAGCCAGCTTTTCAGATTCACCCCGGACTGTCCATTTGGGATAATTTATATGAATGGTAAACTTATGACCGTAATCTGAAGTCAGAATGAGGTCTCCCTTTAGATCATTTAATACAATATTGCGATCTGTGATCAAGTGATTTCTGAGGATATCATTTAGATTTTGAGATGGAATATCATGAACCGTCTGCCAATTTGGATGTGCTCCCAGGAAAGATTGTATGGCTTTGTTTGTAGGAGCAAGAAACGTTACAGGATCCCCATTTGTTAAATGATCTAATATATCCGGATCAAGATCATTCCTTTCAAGAACCTCAATAATCATGGAGAATTCTTTGTTATTAGAAAGGTGATCAAGCATATAAGGAATTTTCAATATTGAATTGATACTGTGAATGTAGCCATTTATCGTTGCCAGATCTGGTTCATCAATCGTGTTCAATCCATTAATACGAAAAATATCATTCTTTTCTATGTAAAGATCAATAGGATTCCCTGTTGTCCTCTCCGGTAATAGAGTAGCATGATAACCTGGTGGTAAATCAGCCAGAGTCCAATCACCATGTATAAAATGATAGAGAAGAATATCAGCCAATTTATCCTCAGGAAATTCATCCAGATGCTTGATCATGTTTTCAGTGCGAAATATGGAAAAAGAAGCCTGAACCGGTGCAAAAACAGTGTAAGGTCCATTTTCTTCCATCAGGTAAGTTAAATGGGTCTTATTGAGGGCATACATGAAATCTTCGAAGTAAGGAAGTGATTCTCCCAGATCAAGAAGATCTGTATCAGGCTCATCAAATGACCTGGGATCAGGTGGCGGTCCCTGGACCGGTGGAATGCATGATGTAATGAACACCAAAACTACCGGAATAAAATATCTGAAAGGAAGGATATTGGTCACAGGATTATTATTTCCGTTTTACTTCAACATGTAATTTACAATAATAAAACCGATTTTCCAGACTTTTGTTCATCCTCAAATTTTTTATCCGGAGGTTAATCCTTAAGTGATCTCCTTTCCAAAATGTTTATTTAATAATCAGTAATGATTGATGTACACAAGGAGTTTGGAATCAATGTGGAATTATAAAAATCATTCCACTCGCGCAATCATAAAAATCTGAATTCACTTAGTACTCATTATTAATATTTATATTTTAACACTACATTTAGGTCTTATTAGAAGGATGACTCTAATAGAAATTATTTTTTCACTGAAAAACCTTTACGTTTGAACCTTTAATAACCTGATAAAAAATCAGATCAGGATGGCGGCAAATACAAAAGACATGAAAGCTGAAAACATTTTGCCCAAAAATGAAGGGGCATTTCGAAACCTGATGGAACAATCTCCTTTCAGTATTCAAATTCATACGCCCGATGGTAGGCTTGCCCAAGCCAATGAAGCTTATTCAAAACTCTTTAAACTCAACACAGATCTGCTAGCAGAAATATATGAAAAATACAATATTCTACAGGACCCTCAAGCTGAAAAACTCGGCCTTATGCCGTATATTAAAAAGGCCTTTGCCGGAGAGATTGTTGATCTCCCGGAATATGAGTACAATGTTATTGACACCTTAAAAACGCTGGATTTCAACAACATTGTTTTTAGAAAGTTCTGGTTAAAAACCAGGGCATTCCCAATCATAGACAACAATGATGCGCTGACTCATGTTGTCTTTATGAGTGAAGAAATAACGGCCCGTAAGAAGGCAGAAAAAGCGCTAGAAAAATCACACATTTTTAATGATACCCTCATACAATCTTCTAATATGATGATCATTGGGCTGCATAAAGACAGAAAAATTAATCTTTTCAATCCGGCCGCAGAACGCCTGACAGGTTACACACTCAAGGAACTTCAAAACAAAGATTGGTTTGATACCCTTGTTCCAAGGGTCAAATATCCCCGGGTTCATGAAGAGTTTTACCGGACTATGAAGGATGGAATTCCAGAATCTTTTGAGAATCCAATCCTGACAAAAAGTGGAGAAGAACGTATTATCTCCTGGTCCAATAGTGAAATAAGGGAGGGAGATGACATCATTGGAATTCTTTCCTTCGGGACAGATATCACCGACCGGATTAAAGCGGAAGAAGAAAGAAACCGGCTCTTCAACTTATCCAGTGATTTAATTGGTATTGCGGATTTTGAAGGATTTTTCAAACAAATAAATCCTGCCTGGGAAAATTCACTGGGATATTCGATCGATGAGTTGATGGCTAAACCTTTTCTGGATTTCATTCATCCTGATGATCAGCAAAATACTGTTGCGGAGATGGGAAAATTATCGGAAGGTTACAAAACCTTCGATTTTGAAAACAGATATATTCATAAAAATGGTTCAATCAAGTCTTTTTCCTGGACAGCCACATCATTACCAGAAAAAGGGATGATATACTGTATAGCCAGAGATATTACAGATCGAAAACGTGCAGAGAAAAAAATTCTGGCCTATCAGCAAAGGCTTAAAGACCTGGCTACTGAACTTACCCTGTCCGAAGAAAAACAGCGCAGGCAGATTGCTACTGACCTGCATGATCACGTCGGACAATTACTGGCATCCTCCAGGATTCAATTAAGCCTCTTCAATGATTCAATGGATAAAAAAGAGATCCTTGATAAAACAAAAAACATATCCCAGAGTATCCTCCAGGCGATACAGGCAACACGCCATGTTATTTTTGATCTGAGCCCGCCACAATTAAAAGAAATCGGATTAGTTGCAGCCCTTGCAGATTGGTCAGAAGAAGAAATTGAAAATAAATATGGAATCAATATTAAACTCACTGGTGATGAACGCATATTACCTATGAATGACAACCTTCCGGTTTTACTTTTCCGGATCATACGTGAACTATTGATCAATATCGTCAAGCATGCTGAGGCTACTCATGTAAATTTGGATATACGAAAAATAAATGATACCCTTAAAATAAGCGTGAAAGATAATGGGATTGGTTTTAACTACGATCCTGAAATACTGCGATTAAAACATACTGGTTTTGGATTGTTCAGTATCCTGGAGAAAATGGAAGATCTGGGCGGATCCGTTCAAATTGATTCTTCTCCCGGAAAAGGAACAGTAATAGATTTAATGCTTCCCTTAACGGATAAAAAATAATGGCGATAAAAGTATTAATAGCAGATGATCATCCAGTTTTCCGTGCCGGAATTCGTTCAATTCTTGAAAAGGACAATGAAATTCAGATTGTAGGGGAAGCAAAAGACGGCGAAGAAGCGATCAATATGGCAAAGAAACTGCATCCAGACATTGTCATTATGGATATTTCCATGCCCGACATCGATGGTATAGAAGCGACTAAACAGATCCTTTCTATGGATCAGCCAAATTGCAAAATGATGGCACTTTCCATACACTCAGGTAAACGATTTGTAAAGGCTATGCTTGAAGCCGGCGCATCCGGATATGTACTTAAAGACAGTGTTCCCGATGAATTGTTGACGGCTATTACCAAGATTTCCCAGGGTAATATGTACCTGAGTTCCTCTATCACAAGTGTGGCCCTGGAAAAAGATATCCAAGAAGTTGATGAAGCAGATATACATAGTAGTGCCCTCCTCCAGACCAAAATGCACAGGCCACCAATGATGGATGATTATGTCATGCGTGAGGACATAATCAACTTTTTAGAAAAGAATATTGACAAACCTTTATCGCTTGTTTCCGCTCCGGCGGGTTTCGGCAAAAGTGTATTGATCAGCCAATGGATAGACAAGACCCATACCCCTCATGCCTGGATCTCCTTGGATGATGAACACAATGACCCTCGTGTATTTCTCCTTTACCTTCATGCGGCTATGGAAAAGATTTTTCCAGGATCACTCGAAAAGATTTCCAATGTGTTAAATGCAATAGATATCCCCGCATTCAAAACCCTTTCACACACCCTGATCAATGAACTTGATCAGATTGATCAGAATTTTATTCTGATATTTGATGATTACTACATGATCCAGAACGAAGAAATTCATTATTTGATCAAAGAAATTTTAAAATTCCCCCCGGAATGCATGCATCTTGTTCTGATCACTCGACGGGATCCTCCCCTGCCTATAAATTCATTAAGATTGAATAACCGGGTTAGTGAAATACGGATGCATGAGTTGGCTTTTTCAGAGTTTGATATCATTTCACTATTTCAGAAATGGCAGAATGTCACACTTAATGAAAAAACGGCCCATTCACTGCAGGAAAAAACAGAAGGCTGGATTGTCGGATTAAGGCTGGCATCCCTGACACTAAATGACCTTAAAGATATGGATGATATCTTTGAGAATTTTAAGGGTGACTTACAAATAGTATCAGAATTTTTAGTGGAAGAAGTCCTTGCCACTCAAAATCCTAAAATCCAAGATATGTTACTGAAAACATCAATTTTGGATCGATTTTCATCAAATCTTATTGATGCGCTTATAACATCAGACAGTGATAACCAAACAAGAGAGGTAAATGGAGATAAGTTTATCCGTCACTTAATACAGACCAACTTGTTTGTTATTCCTCTGGATTCGGAGGGTGAGTGGTTCAGGTATCATCATTTATTTCAGGAATTGTTGTCCAATCAATTAAAGAAACGATACAATGAAACAGAGTATTCAGAAATACACTTCAAAGTGGCCCGTTGGTTTGAAATGGAAGGTTTTATAGACGAATCCATTGAGCATTACCTCCTGGCCGGGAATGAAGTATCTGCAGCAAACCTGGTTGTAAAACACGCACATACTGAATTCTTAAAAGGTATTTCCCATGTTTACACTTGGCTGAAGAAATTACCAGTATCGGCAAAAGAGAATCATCCGGCTTTGTTATTGATCCAGGCATGGTATGCATTTGGTCAATTCCATCTGGAAAAAATCCCCCCCTTACTTAAAAAAGTCGAAACCTTAATTGATGAAAAGAAATTAGAACCACGTTTACTGGCAGAGATTAAATTCTTTCGAGGGAATTTCTTGTACTGGAAGGGTGACACTGAAGCAAGTCTTATCGAATTGAAACATGCTCTACACCTAACAGATACATTACCTATTCATGTCAGATATAATACTGAGCTTATCCTTAATATGGGGCTCCAAAGAAGTGGTGCAGGGAATGCTCAAGTACAGGATCTTCAAAAAGAAATAAAAACTTTAGGAATTAGTGGTGGGTATCCCCTGGCCTATACATTTGGTAGCCTGGTCTTTGTACACCTGTTATCCGGCAACTTACCAAAGGCCAGGGAAGTAGCACGCCAATGGCAAATCCATTCTACCAAAAATAAAGCGGCCTATTTCATCGCCTGGAGCCATTATTCGCAGGCCTCGGCCAACTTACAAATGTTTAACCTGGATGATGCATTGCTTCATTTCAAAAAAACAATAGAAAGCCGTTTTAGTATCGACTTAAGGGTTGTTCTTGATGCCATGGCATCAGTAGCTTTAATCCAACATTTCAAGAACCAACCGGAAGATGCAAAGAATACCATCAATGAATTAATGGAATTTGTTTCAGAGACCGATGACATAGTTGATCTATTAATAGCCAATTCGGCCAAGGCACGCATCGCATTGCTTCAGAATGACCTGGATACTGCTTTATCATGGGTGGAAGAATTCAACGAAAAGCCTAGTTTTGCAGGTATGTTTTTCTGGCTGGAGGTGCCTTGGATCACCAAGGCTAAAGTGTTAATTGCAAAAGGGACCACGGAAAGCCTGAAACGGGCCATAAAACTTCTTCAAGAGCTTGTAGAATTGGCAGACTCCTCTAATCTGGTATATCAAACCATTGAAATCAAAATATTACTGTCGCTTGCTTTTGAAAAACAAAAACAGTTTGATGAAGCTATGATTTTGCTGGGAAAGGCGGTAACACTAGCCAAATCATTGGGCTGGATCAGACCATTTATTGAAGCAGGGCCCGAAATGTCAATATTATTGAAAAAAATACGAAGTAATGAATGGGATGATAGTTTCGTCGATAATGTAACTGCGCTGATCAACAACCAAAAATCAAATAAATTTGTCAGCCCACTCCCAACTCAGATAAGCCCTGCCAAACAATATCAAAATACGAGCCATGAGACCATTTCCATTCGGGAACTGGAAATCATCGATTTTGTCGCCCAGGGTTATCGCAATAAAGAAATAGCAAGAAAATTGTATGTAGAGGAAGTGACCATTAAGAAACATATTTATAATATCTTCAAAAAACTGGATGTCAGCAGCCGGATCATTATGGTACAAAAGGCAAAAGAGCTAGGTATCATCGATCATAAATAATTAGCCACTCCTTATTGCCGTACATTTATTTATTGGATTATACAATGGTATTAATTCAAAAAAATCCGAAGTGATTATAGGACTCATTATTTCTGCCAATAAGTAGTACGGAACTTTAGGCATTTCAGTGTTTCCACTATATACATTATCCTTAAATCTATCATCAAATCATTAATCGGGCTAAATATTCTACTTTTTTTCGTCTTTAGTCGTATTGACTCTTATTCCAAAGCTCCCTTAATTTTACATCAAAGATTTTTACAATAATTGAATAATTACAAACCATGAAATTACATTATCCCCTCCAATTTCAAGGCAGTGCCTTTTATAGAATTACTATCCAGGGAAAAATCACTCAATCCTTTTACGATCAATTGAGCCCCTTAGAAATTAAAGAAAAGGCGGAAGGCGATTATATAGTAACAATATTATCCTTACAAATCAAAGATCAGGCGGAGCTATCCGGCATATTAAACAGCATATATGAGCATCACAAGTCAATTATTTCCATAGAAGCTGTTGATGAAAACAACCATAAAAAATAAGAATTCATATTCTTTAAATACTGATGAATTAGGATATTAATAATTAAAATGTTTTACAGGATATCTTTAGAGAAGGGAATGCAATCACTATTACGTTCCTCTTTTATTCTTCTGCTTTCGCTTCTTCTTATTGGGCCAGTAGATGCCCAGCAAGTCTCACCATTACAAACCGTACCCGGTAAAAGTTTCTTTGTTTGCTTGCGTATGTATGGCCCGGAACAACCGTGGATCGATGGCGTTTGGAGGCCGAGTGATGTGGTACTTGTAAAATAATTTGAAAAAAAATAAATTAGTTCAACAAAAAAAAGTAAGTCAATGGAAAATTCATCCTTATTACCGAAAGTCAGCAAGTCATCAGTTTTTTACAGTTTTGCCACAATCACCCTTGTGATCATTGGCTTGCTTTATTTTGATGGCATTTTTAAACCCTTAGTTATTTCTTTTCTGATTTGGTTCATTATCAATCAGTTAAAATTTGTCATCCAAAAGATTAAAATAAATGGAAAGTCACTTTCTCCTGTTCTAAGCAGTACGGTGGCTTTCCTCTTTATTATAATTATAATCTTATTGATCGCAGAAATGCTGATCAGAAATATTGAGGGCATTGTTGGATCGATGCCCGAATATATGGCAAATTTGAATGAATCGTATGGAGATGCAAGTGCATTAATCAATGATCCGAAATATGCTGAGTATATTCAAAAGTGGATCAATGGTCTTGACCTTGCCGGTATGGCAACAGGGCTTATCAATTCACTTTCCGGCATCCTGGCCAATTTTGC
>Ga0316198_10001275_pt1 | contig 14689 bp, 9 predicted proteins | sample OudBieAanoxic_MG_FD_204935 | JGI IMG/M metagenome (GOLD analysis project Ga0316198, IMG submission 204935) | Coastal sediment microbial communities from Oude Bieten Haven, Netherlands - site A anoxic | ecosystem: Environmental > Aquatic > Marine > Coastal > Sediment | place: Netherlands...
GAGGTCGAGGAGCTGCTCGCCGGTTCGGCGTTGCTGCAGGCTTCGCCAAACGATACCTACCAATTCCTGACCAGCGCCGATATCGAATGGCCGAGCATCAAGGACGAAAACGGCGAGGACAAAAAAGTCGTCCCCGGGCTCTACTACACCTTCATGTCGAGCCAGGACCGGCGGGTCCGCAAGGACGCGGCGCTGGCCCTCTTCGACACCTACGACAAGTACGGCAACACTTTTTCGGGCACCTACAACGGGCTCGTCCAGAAGGACGTGTGGATAGCCAAGACCCGCAAGTACCCGAGCACGCTCGACATGGTGCTGGACAGGGACGCTGTGCCGAGCTCAGTCGTCGAGACCCTGGTCTCGACTGTCCACGACAACCTCGACGCGGTCCACCAGTACATCGAGCTGCGAACGAAGGTCCTCGGTCTTGAGAACTTCCACATTTATGACCTCTACGTCAGCATGGTGCCCGCGGCCCAGACCACCTATACCTTTGACGAAGGTTGGGCGCTCGCGATGGAGTTCTGGAAGGAGACCTTCGGCGAGGAGTACGCGGCGGTCGCCGAACGGGGTCGAAAAGAGCGCTGGATCGATGTCTACCCTAGTGATGGCAAGCGTGGCGGCGCCTTTTCGTGGGGCACCTACAACTCGGTCCCCTACCTCTTCCTCAATTGGGGCGGGACCCTCGAGGACGTCTCCACCCTGGTCCACGAGATGGGCCACTCGATCCACAAATACCTCGCCAACCAGAACCAGCCCTATCACGACGCCGGTTCCAGCCTCTTCGTCGCCGAGGTCGGTTCGGTGGCGTCGGAATCGCTCTTCTTCGAATGGCTGCTCGCGCGCACCACCGACCCGACCGAACGCCTCGCCCTGCTCAATCAGCGGATGAACGACATTGTCGGTACCTTCCTCCGCCAGATCTTCTTCCACGAGTTCGAGCACGCCGCGCACGTCATGGCCGAGGGGGGCAAGCCCCTGACCAAGGAGTCCCTCGGCAAGGCCTGGAGTGATCTCTGGCTCGAGTACTACGGCAAAACGGTCACCCTCGACGACGAGTTCAAGGGCGGTTGGGCGCGCATCCCCCACTTCTACCGGACCTACTACGTGTGGAAGTACGCCACCAGCTTCGCCGCCGGCGAGGCGATCGCCGGGCGCTTCCGCGCCGGTGACAAGACGGCAGTCCAGGATTATCTCGAGGCCCTCAAGCTCGGCGGCAGCGTCTATCCGATGGACGCCGTAAAACGCGCCGGCGTCGACATGGAGAACCCCAAGGTGATCCGCGCGGTCATGGATCGGTTCCGTTCGATCCTCGGTCAGATGGAAGAGATCATGCTCGAGGAGTAGCGATCAGAAAGGGATTTAAGAAACAAACCCCGCGGTTGCTGCCGCGGGGTTTTCTTTGGTTCTAAGAGTTGAGAGTCAAGTTTTGAGTTCTTAGTTTTGAGTTTTGAGTTGCCCCCGCCCCACCTAGAACGCCAAGTGTAGAGTCCGTAATTCAAAACTCACAACTCAACACTCAATACTGGGCGCGTTGAAATTTCGAATCCCAAATCCTAGTTTCCGAATTCCGAATTCCGAATTCCGAATTCGATGCGCCCTACAGTCCGCCGCTCAATACTCCCAACATAAAGGCATACTCCAACGCCGTTTCGTGGTATTGCTTGAAGCGGCCGCTGACACCGCCGTGGCCCGCCGCCGCCATCTCGGTCTTGAGCAGAAGGGGATTATTGTCGGTTTTCACGGTCCTCAGCTTGGCCACCCATTTCGCGGGCTCGAAGTACTGTACCTGGGAGTCTTCGAGAGCCGTGGTCACGAGCATCGCCGGGTATTCTTGAGCGGCGACATTGTCATAGGGCGAATAGGACAACATGTAGTTGTAGTAGTCGAGCTGTTTGGGGTCGCCCCACTCGTCGAACTCCGCGGTGGTCAGCGGAACATCGTCGTCGAGCATGGTCGTCACCACATCCACCCATGGCACGTTGGCGATGATGCCGGCAAAGAGCTCGGGCGCCATGTTGGAAATCGCGCCCATCAAGAGGCCACCGGCGCTGCCGCCACGGGCGAAGAGACGGTCCGGCGACGTGAATCCCTGATCGACAAGGTACTGGCCACAGTCGACGAAATCGGTGAAGGTGTTCTTCTTTTTGAGCAGCTTGCCGTCCTCGTACCACCTCCGTCCCATCTCCTGCCCACCTCGAATATGGGCGATCGCAAAGACGAAACCACGGTCGAGGAGACTCACGACTTCGGGCCGGAACCACGCCTCCATACTCGAACCGTAGGAGCCGTAGGCGTAGAGCAGCGCCGGATTGGAGCTGTCGAGTTTGAGACCCGTCTGATGGACCAGCGAGATCGGCACTTCAACTCCGTCGCGCGTCGGGGCCATCAGCCGCTCCACGGTATAGTTTGCCGGGTCGAAGTCGCCGCCAATCTGTTCTTGTTTCAACAGCCTGCGTTCCCGGGTCGCCAGATCGATCTCGTAGATGGTCTCGGGGGTATTGAGTGAGCTATAGCCATAGCGAAGCTCTCCCGGGTCGAACTCGTGGTTATCATCGACCCAGGCAACGTACGTAGGATCATCGAACTCGATCTCGTAGTCCTGACCTCCGTTCCACGGGATGACCCTCAGATGGCGCAGCCCGTCGCGGCGCTCGGTGACGACCATGAACTGGCGAAAGACTTCCACGTCCTGAAGAAAGGCGTCGTCCCGACCCGGAATCAGCTCGCGCCAGTTCGCCCTGCCCGGCCTCGTTACCGGAGCCGCCACCAGACGGAAGTTCTCGGCCTCCAGATTCGTCCTGATGATGAATCGGTTTCCGACATGGTCGGCGCTGTACTCGACTCCCCGTTCGCGCGGAGCGATGACCTGAAAGTCCCCCTGAGCGTTGTTGGCGTCCAGATACCGTATTTCGGAAGTCAGCGTCTGGTCGGAGTGGATCAGGATGTACCTCTCCGACCGGGTTTTCCAGACATAGACACTGAAGGTGGGATCTGTTTCCTCATAGACCAACACGTCCTGAGCGGGATCGGTCCCGAGCACATGCCGGTGGATCTGATAGGAGCGCAGGGTCTCGGGATCCTGCTTTGCATAGAAAAGGGTACGGTTGTCATTGGCCCACGTGAGATTGCCCGTAACCTCAGAAATCACATCCGACATGACCTCTCCGGTCTCCAGGTTATGGAAGAAAATTGTGTACTTGCGGCGGCCGACCGTGTCCAGCGCCCACGCCAGGAGGCGGGTATCGGGGCTCACAGCGACACCGCGTACCGAGCAAAAATCGTGTCCCTCCGCAACTCTGTTGACGTCGAGCATGATCTCCTCAGGTGCCTCGACCGAGCCCTGTCTCCGACAGTGGATCGGGTATTCGAGGCCATCCTCGTAGCGCTTGTAGTAGTAGTAGCCATCGAAAAGAGCCGGCACTGTTGAGTCATCCGGATCGATTCGGTTTTTGAGTTCCTGGAAGAGCTCCTCTTGAAAAGTCTCTGTGGCGGCCATCATCGATGAGGTATAGGCATTCTCTGCTTCGAGGTATGCCAGCACTTCCGGGTTGGTCCGTTCCCGAAGCCAGTAATAGTCATCGACTCTCACGTCACCGTGAATTTCGAGCTGGTGGGGCACTTTCTCCGCCATCGGAGCCACCGGCGTCCTCGGCGAGCAGGAAATCATGATCGCGCCGCACACAACTGCCACCACAAGAACCGAAAACTTCATCTTTTCCTCCATCTCAGGAGAGGACGATCCGATCCCCCCGCTGCGGACGGAGTATACGCGTGCCTCGCATCGCTCGCTTCGAAGTTTCGAGTCCTGTCTGTGTTCAAAATCAACGGTGACCGGCCGGGCGGCAAACTCTCGAACCACCCGTCATTCCGATAGACTGTGGAAAAAGTTACTTTTCTTCGGTCTTCGGGCCCTTGATCATCCAGATCTCGGTACCGTTCTTTTCGAATCGAACCTCGTCCATGAGTTGGTTGATGAGGAATATGCCGCGCCCGCTATCGGCATATATGTTCTTACCCACGACCGGGCTCGGCACCGATTCGGGATTGAATCCCTCACCCGGGTCGCGGACGATGATGATCATTCCCCGATGCTCCTCGCATGCGACGACAACTTCGACGCTCTTGTTAGGGTCGTGGCCGCAGCCGTGCTCGACCGCATTCGCAAGCGCCTCGTAGAGCGCGACCTCAATCTCGAATTCGCTGTGCTCGGCACATCCCTGCTCGCGAACGACGTCCATGATCTGCTCAACCACCGGCGGAATCGCCGTGGTCTCACCAGGAACTTCCTTCTGGACGCGGACCAACATGCTATCCGCGTGAAATTCGCACCGAGTGGACTCGGTCATCAGTCATCAGCTCCTGTCCCCACGAAATCTCTCCGGAGCTTCGCGAGAAATATTGTTGCTCATAGAAATCCTCTTGCCAGATAATACTGCACCCGAGGCCAGGAGTTGCATCGCCAATCCCTGAAAATCTGAAATCGTCACCCTTCACCGTTGTCATTGACCCGGTCTTCGCCGGTCCAAAACCCGGTTGTCGCGACCACGAATCCAGATTGCCGGTAACCGGTCGTGACATCACCCATGATCTCCTTCTGATATCGAGTACGATGATAACGGGCGAGATTGTAACTCAGTCCCGGAAGATTAACTAGTCAATTTCCTCGGAATAATACAGATCAGTCCTGGAGACTGCGTCCAGTCACGACCTGGAAGCCACGCACATTGAGATCTTTTCCGGTGACCGTACTCCGCTCCTCCGAGGCGCCCAGAGACAGCCGCCACTGGTAGAGACCCGAAAAGAACTCGCTGACCTTTGCAACCATCTCGTCAAAAGCGCCGCTCAGCTCGTGACGAATGGAGTCTTCCTCACTGTTCCAGACCGTTACCGACAGCGCGCGCGACCGTCGTTTGACGTTTTCGACCAGAAAGACCGCCCGGCAGCCCTGGGTCGCCATGAGTGCCGGTTTGATTTCTTCGTCGAATCGCTGTTTGAGCTCGCCGAATCGGCCAGCCTCGATCCGCGCCGAGACGATCCGCACGAAGAACTGGTGCGGGCCAACGGCATCGACGACTTCTCCAACCGCAGCCACCTCAACCGGATAGGCTTCGACTTCAGGGTCCTGCAGGGCGGGAAATGCACCTGACTGTTCCGCTGACGACTGAACCTTGCCTTCGGAGACCTCGGCGAGAAAATCGTCGCTCTCGTCGAGAAGATCGTCGTAAGCGCCACTCTTCTCGTATGCCTCCGCGGCGTCACTCGTCCTCCAGATCGTCATGGACACGCATTCCCGGTCGTCGTCCGAAGGTTTGAGGAGGCTTGCATACAGACAGCCACCACTGTCCTGAAGAGTCGGGATGACCCGATCCTCGTAAAATCGAGCAAGGCCCTGGAGCATCCCCTCCTTGACCTTCATGTTGACGAATCGCATGAACATGGCGCCCTCCCTCCACTCCGGAGGCGAATTATTTATCGTTCGAACGCGCGTACCAGACAGTATGGATGCTCTGAATACAAAACCCAACCCCCATGCCAATCCATTCCGACCACCCACCATTCGACTCGGTCACTGACCCGCCTCTTTCGCAGAAATCAGGCGGACGGTCCTGATGCGGGTGGTTCGTAGACCGTCGGCGAACTCGATGAACAACCCCGGCGAAGCGATATGGTCGGTGAAAAGCGCGTGTCCACCGGCGGTACAGCCGAGGATTTCGACCGTCACAGCACACTCCCCCTCGCGCTCGAACCAACCACCGCTGACCTCAAACGAACCGTCGGAACGGAATGTCATTGAGTAGACCGAGTTTTTTGTCGAGACAACGATCCGGTCGCCACTCTTGAGGTCTTTCCGGCGCACTCCACCGACGCCTCCCGCCGCCTCGGCCAGGTGGTCAATCGGAATCGCTTCGAGGGGCCTGGCCCGGCGATGAACCCCACTCGGAGGATCGGTCATCGCGCGCCTCCGGGACCGGCCAGCCGTTCGAGCTCTGAGAACCAGTTGAGGGCGATCTGAACCTCGCGACCGAGCTTCTCATCGGTCGCCCGCCACACCTCCCCCATCCCACCGACTCCGAGCTCGCCGGTGATGCGGTAGTGAGCGAGGGTGGTGCCGATCATCGCGCCTCGAGCTCCAGATGCTCTGCCCAGTTGAGCGCGATCTCGACCTGCGCGGCCGCCTCGGCGCGGCGCTCGAACTCGACAAAAACGAACCGGTCACCCGATGGGGACACATCCCAGTTCATGGCCGGTGCGGTCGAGGTCACGAATGCTCCGCCGACATTCTCCAGAACAACCTGTGGTGGACCGGCCCGGAAGCTCTCGCCGGGCGCAACATCAACCGCCATCAGAGGCCGTTTGGGCGACCCGATATCGATGTAGAAGAGCCGACGCCCGTCTCCGGACCACCGTGGGTAGCCGCCGAGGTTCGGGGAAACCTGCCACTTACCCTCACCTTCCACTGGCCGCACGTAGATCGAAGCCGTACCGGCGCCCGGCGAGGCATAAGCAACCCAGCGCCCGTCCGGTGAGATCGCCGGGCAGCTGGCCTGCTTTTCGAAAAGCTGGGGTTCCTCGCCCTGAGTCACGAGGTAGATTTCAGCGGTCTGGCCGACGCGGGTGTAGGCCAGGGTGCGCCCGTCAGGCGAAAAGGACTCCGGAAAGAGAGCCGATGTGTCGTCCGGGGTGAACCGCTCCTCGGTGGCACTGCCATCCGCAGCTTTCGCAAAGATCGCCGCATCAGAGGCATAGCTCAAAAACGCGATCTGACGGCTGTCCGGGGTCCACAGCGGATAGAGCTGGTTGCCGCCAAAGGTCAGTCTGTTGAGCCCTCGAGAAGCCAGCGAATAGACCCAGACATCGCCGGCGACCCCCGAGTAGCCCTCACCAACCGTAAAGGCCAGACGCGATCCGTCGGGAGAAAACCGGGGTTGGTAAAAGCCTCGCGGGGCAAGCGGAACTCTCTCTGTCTTACCTTTTCGATCGACGATCGTCAGCAGCGCATCAGCGGCCGTCACCGCGCCCGCCAACCAGGCGATACTGCCGTTTGCCGCGACGGAGAAATACCCTGCGCCGCTCGATGGGTCGCCACCAACGTCCTCGATGACCGGCACCGTCTCGAGCTTCTCCGGGTCGAAGTCGACAACATACAAATTCCCCGAGCGGGCAAAAACGATTCGATCCCGGCTCGCGAACCGCGCCATGTTGGCGCGTTCGATCACCGTCCGGCGCTCACCGGTTCGGAACGAGTAGGCCTTGATGACCGCGTCGTCGTAGTTGTTTGGGCTATCGAGGACGCCGACGGTGAAAAGCACGACTTCGCCGTCGGGCGTTGCGTGAGGAAATCGCAAGGTCCGTTCGTCGCGTTCTTCATCGACATCGAGCACCATCTCGGCTTCTCCACCAGTGTCCGGAACCAGCCACAAGCCACTGGCATACAAAGGAGCAAACAATATATTTCCGTCCGGAAGCCAAACTCCGCCGCGGGGGTTGGGGGCGTCGGCGAGGGTCACCACGGAACCACCGTGGATTGATGCCCTTTTGAGCTCTCCGTCGGCAAAGAAGGCGAGCGACGATCCATCGGGGGAGAAGAACATCTCACCCGCTCCTTCGGTGCCATCCAGCTGCACAACCTCGTTCCGATCGAGATGGCGCAGAACGATGACATCGCGGACCGCATCAGCGTCGTTCGCAGTCATCGCCAACGATCGACCATCGGGTGAGAGGGCGACGATGGGTTGATCGATGAACGACAGCGCCCAATCGTCCCCAAGGCCTAGGGTGAACCGTGTCAGCGGTAGGTCGGGCGACGCCGATGGCCGAAACCAGAAAACCAGCGCCACGGCAACGGCGACCGCGGCGGCGGCCCATGCCAACCACTCGCGGCCCCGGCGAACCGGTCGAATCGCTTCCCTGGAGAACTCCTTTTCGGAGACCTGCGGGCCCTGTGCTTCAACCAGATCGAGTCTCGCATCGCCGATCCACTGCAGCCGGTTCTTGGGTTCCTTCTCGAGACAGCGCGCCACCAACCTCCGAAGCGCCACCGGTGTCGAGGGGGGAACCGCCTCGAGATCCGGAGCGTCCTTCAGCACCGACGCCAGAACATCGGAGACCGTCTCGCCCTCGAAGAGCTTGTGCCCGGTCAGCATCTCCCACATGACCACACCAAAGGCCCAGATATCGGCCCGGCGATCCGCATTCTTGCCGCGTGCCTGCTCGGGCGACATATAGGCCGCGGTGCCGAGAATGACACCCGCCGCCGTCGCGTGAGTAACGGTCGGTGACAGTGAAAGACCGGAGTCGACCCCCTGGTTCTCCCAGGTCTTCGCGAGTCCGAAGTCCAGGACCTTGACCACTCCATCCTCGGTGAGCTTGATGTTGGCCGGTTTAAGATCGCGATGAACGATGCCCTGCTCGTGCGCCGCCTCGAGAGCCTCGGCGATTTGGAGAGCGATCGCCGTCGCCTCCTCCACCGGCAACGCCCCGCGCTTGATCCACTCCGAGAGATCCTCCCCTTCCACCAGCTCCATCGCGAGGAAAACCGTGCCCGAGCCCGTGCCCGTGCCCGAGCCCGGCTTGAAGTTTTCAAGCCCAAACAGCGTGGCAATATTCGGGTGATTCAAGCTGGCAAGAACCTTCGCTTCCCGCTCGAACCTCGCCATCCGTTCGGGATCTCTCGCGAACTCCTCTGGCAAGACCTTCAACGCCACCTCGCGCCCGAGCTTGGTGTCCTCGGCGCGCCACACCTCTCCCATCCCGCCCGCGCCAAGCTCGGCAGTAATGCGATAGTGCGCCAGGGTGGTTCCAGGGCCAACGCTCATTCGGCAAGATGCCCCTTCAAAAATTCAACCGTCCGGTCCCAGGCCAAATCGGCCGCCTCTTTGTCGTAGCGAGCTTCGTTGGTGTCGTTGTTGAAGGCGTGGTTGGCGCCCTCGTAGATGTGGAGCTCGTACGGCTTGCCGTTGGCCTTCAGCGCGACGACGAAGTCATCGATACCTTCGTTGATGCGTTTGTCGAGGCCCGCGTACTGGAGGCACAAGGGCGCCGAGATCTTCGGCACGTCTTCGGCCGGGATCTGGCGTCCGTAGTAGGGCACGCCGGCGGCGAGCAAGGTGCCAGCTGCAGCGAGCTTGTTGACCATCCCTCCGCCCCAGCAGAAACCGATAGCCCCCACCTTGCCGGAGGACTCGGCATGACCCGCGAGGAACGGTACGGCCGCTACCATTCGTGCCAGGGTCGCGTCGCGATCGAGCTCGTAGATCATCTCCCGCGCCCGGTCCTCGTCCACGGGAGTGCCGCCGACCGGCGACAACGCGTCGGGTGCGAAGGCCAGGAATCCCTCGAGCGCCATCCGTCGTGCGACGTCCTTGATATGGGGGTTGAGGCCGCGGTTCTCGTGAATCACGATGACGCCCGGACGCTTCCCGCCGCCCTTCAACCTCGCCAGATAACCCGACATGGTCTTGCCGTCCACGTCGTAGGTCGCCGTCTCAGTGACCAATCGCTCATCTTCCTTCGGCACGATCCCTGCTTCGGCGTAATTGTTTTGGAGAATCGGCACGAGGGCCGCAGCCGCGGCCGCGCCCCCGGCGAGCCTGGCGAGCCGCTCCATGAAACCCCGCCGGCTCATCGTGCCGTGGGTGAACTCGTCAAACAGATCGATGTATTTCTGATCCACGAATGCTCTCCTTATCGTCTCGCCTCGAGGGCAGTCGGCCAGTTGACCAGAAGGTGGAGCAGAGAGTCCGCCCGCTGGTCTGTCCCCGGAATAAGGAGGACCCGTTCGGCATCGCTCGAGATGGAAAAGTATGGACCGCCGACCTCGGGAGGCCGCATGGTGAAGAGCTCGTCCTCGCCCACTACCTCGAAAGTCTCACCCTCTGCTCGGACCCTGGCCGACACCAGAACACCATTCATTCTCGTGAAAAGGACCTGGCGCCCGTCACCGCTCCACACCGGGTAGGCGCCGCTGGCCGAGGAGACCTGCCATCGTCTGCCGGGGCCGGGGAACGGCGTCACGTAGACTTCAAACTCCCCCGACTCGTCCGAGTGATAGGCCACCCACCGCCCGTCCGGCGAGAAGACGGCGCCGTCCTCCTGAAACTCGGTATGGCGAAAGGGCTGGATCTCCGCCGTCCCTTCAAGGGGCACCACGGACATGTCCTGCCCGGTGCCTTCGCCGGCGACCGATATGAGAAGCCATTTACCGTCAGGCGAGACGCTCGACGGCGAGAGGTTGCGTTCGTCGAGCAGGATCTGCTCCACATTCCCGGCGCCGCCGATGTCCTTGCGATAGATGCCCTGTGCGCCGCCACGGTTTGAGGCGAAGTACAGACCGCGGGCATCGGGAGACCATACCGGAAAGAAGTCCGCCGCGGGGTCGAATGTGAAGCGGCTTCTGAGGTTTCGTTCGAGGTCATAGATCCAGATATCGTCAGTTCCGATGGTCATGTCGACGACCAGCACCGCCGCCATTTGATCGTCGGGAGAAATGACCAGCGATCGATAGGAGCTTGGATCGCCGAAGGTCTCTTCGATCTCGCCCGACCGGTCACGCCATTCCAGTTCGGCCTGCATGTCGGCCTTGCCCGTGATGTAGCTGAGGATCCCGGTTTGCGATGTCGAAAACGCCGCCATCGACGCCCCGGACACAACAAGCACGCCTTCCGCCACCGGTACCGCGTCACCCGTGAACTCGAGACCATCTGGATCGAAAGGCCTCGCCATGAGCGCACGTTCCCGGACGAAGAGCAGGTTTCCGTCAGCGTACTCGGCCTGGGTCACCAACGGCATGACGTCCGTTGTCACGCCGCTCTCGAGATCAACTGCCATCAGCGTGCTTTGAGGCGGGGTGATCCCGCGCGCCAGATAGAGCAGATGGCGGCCGTCGGGCAGAAAGCGCGGGTGGCGGTTCGAATTGTGGCGGTCGGAATCGACTTCAGTCACATTCGTCGGTTCGCCCCCAGCCGATGGCACCCGTTGCAACGGACCTGAGGCGTCAGGCGCAAAGACGATCACGCCGTCGTCGTTCCAGGTCCCGCCCTTGCCGTTCGGGGCCCTGCACAGCGTGATCGGGGGACCGCCCCGGGTATCGATCTTCTTCATCGTGCCGTCTGCCCGATTGAAAAAACCGATCCACCGGGAGTCGGGTGACCAGAAGGGGTAGGCGGCGTTCTGGGTATCCGAAAAGGCCTGCGCCTGGCGCGCATCGATTCGGCGTACATAGAGCAGCACCTCGCCGTCCGCGTCACGGGCCGAGTAGGCGATGCTCAGACCGTCCGGCGACACGGCTGCCGGTCCCGGGCTCGACGGGTTGAGGTGAATATCCGTTCCTTCGGTCGGCGCCACGGTGGCAGCGATGACCTGCGGCTCCAGCCCCACCACCGTCCACATCGCGGCCGCAAAAGCGACAGCCAGAACGGCGGCCACGGCCCAGGGCAGAATCCGGCGCCACCGAGGTGGTGCTGTCGCGACCGAAGTCGTTTCAGCTCCAGCAAAATGGGTATCTTCCGGGTGATCAAGAGGCTCCTCGAGCACGATCCGTGCATCGCCAATGGCCTGCAGCCGTTGTTTGGGCTTTTTGCGCAAACAGCGGGCGATCAAATCTCTCAACCCGACCGGCGTCTCCTCCGGCAGCTCCTCCAGATCCACATCGTCCTTGAGCACCGACGCCAGTACATGGGACACCGTCTCGCCCTCGAAAAGCTTGTGGCCGGTGAGCATCTCCCACAGCACCACGCCAAAGGCCCAGATGTCGGCCCGTCGATCTGCGGAAACACCCGCCGCCTGCTCCGGACTCATGTAGGCCGCGGTTCCTAGGATGACTCCCGCCTGTGTGGCGTGGGCGGTCATCGTCGGGGACAGAGAAAGGCTCGAGTCGCCATGTTCTGACTCCCAGGCTTTGGCGAGCCCGAAATCGAGCACCTTGACCGTGCCATCGGGACGCAGCTTGATGTTGGCAGGCTTGAGATCACGGTGAACGATGCCCTGCTCGTGCGCCGCCTCGAGCGCCTCGGCGATTTGAAGTGAAATCGCGACCGCCTCTTCGACCGGCACTGCGCCCCGGTTGATCCGCTCCGAGAGATCCTCCCCCTCCACCAGCTCCATGGCGAGGAAGGTCGTTTCCCCTGCGTCCGCGTCCGTGCCCGAAACCGACTCAAGCCCGTACAACGTCGCAATATTCGGATGGTTCAAGCTCGCCAGCACCTTTGCCTCGCGCTGGAACCTCGCCATTCTTTCGGGATCCTTGGCGAACTCCTCTGGCAGCACCTTGAGCGCCACCTCGCGGCCGAGCTTCTCATCCTCGGCGCGCCACACCTGCCCCATGCCTCCCTCGCCGAGAGCGGCGGTCACCTTGTACTGGACCAGGGTTGTGCCGATCATTTTTCATCCCTTTCATCAAGCCAGTTGACGACAACTGAGAGGTTCGGCGCGTCATGCTCGGTTCCGGTCTCCATCGCGAGGATTCGTTCTCCATCCGGCGACAGGGCCCAGAAATAGTAGCCGGACGGCTGCAGCCTCGTGTTGTACAAAGGCTTGGCCTCTTCGATGAGGAGGCCTCCCGCCCGTGGCTCGATCCCTACGGCGGTGATTGTCCCATCGGGAGCGTGGTAAAGGATTTCGGATCCATCCTCGCTCCATCGCGGCGCTTGCCCGAGGTCGGTGGAAACCTGCCACTTCCGTCCGGGTTCGGGAAATGCCGTGACGTAGATCTCCGGGCCACCGGATTCGTCCGACTCGTAGGCGAGCCAACGCCCGTCCGGAGAGATCACGGGGAAAACCTCGATGAACTCGGTCGCGATGAATGGATAGGGCTCCGCGTCGCCGGAAAGAGGCAGAATCCAGATGTCGTAGTTCGTTGCCTCGCCGCCACGAAAAAACGCCAGGTTGTCTCCGTCTGGCGACACTGAGCACGGGTACATCTCGTCCGTGGACTCGAAGATAACCTCACCCTCGCCCGAGCCGCCAATCTCCTTTTTCACCAGTCTGTATTCACCACCATTGTCCGATGTGTAAAACACGGACTGTCCGTCCGGGGAAGGCGTCACCCCGGTTTCATATCCGGGGTCAAAAGTGAACCTGGTGAACAGTTCACGGCGCAGGTCGATGATCCAGATATCCCCGTTTCCGGCGCCGGTCTCTTCCTGAGAGACCGCCGCCAGCTCTCCGCCCGGCAAAATGTGCACTTCATCGTAGCTTCCGGGCTCGCCGACCTTGCCAAGCTCATTGCCCTCGCGGTCGCGCCACACCAACCGATAATTATCATCCTGGCCGCTCCCGACCTGGTAGGCGAGAACGCCGTTCTGAGACGCCGAGAAAACCGCGATCAACGTACCTGGAGCGAGGAGTGTAACGGCCTCCACAATCGGGAAGGCATCACCCGAGAACTCGAGCCGTCCGGCATCGAACGGGCGCGCCATCAGCGTCCGGTCACGGATGAAGAGAATGTGTCCCGAGGCGTACTCGACACCGGTCGGAGCTCTGAAAAGAAGCCGGTCTTCAGTCCCATCAAGCGAGCCGATCATGACGGCGTGGCCCTCGGTCGTGCCCGACGCCGAGCGGGCCATGTAAAGAAAATGGTCTCCATCCGAGAGAAACCTCGGGTGACGGTGTGAATTGTCGTTGCGCTCGGCGTCGAACTCGGTAACCGGAGTAGACTCTCCACCAGCCTCCGGCACCTTGTGGAGCGGCGAATTGTAGTTCGGTGAAAATACGATCACACCGTCCGCGCTCCAGGTGCCACCCTTGCCGTCGGTGGCGTCACAGAGAGAGAGGGGTGGGCCACCAACCGCCTCGATCACTCTCAGCTTGCCCTTTGCAAAGAAACCGATCCGGCGAGAATCCGGCGACCAGAATGGGTACTGTGCATTCTCGGTCCCCGTCAGCGGCCGTGCCGCAGCCTCGTCCAGCGATCTGACCCACAGCTGAATGGCGCCGTCCGCCGTGCGGCCGGAGTAAACGATCATGGTCCCGTCCGGCGAAACCGCCGCTGGACCGGGGTTGTCCGGTGCGAGGTGGAAGCGCCCATTTTCGGGTGGCGGGGACTCGAACCGGATCACCCGCTGAACAGGCGCCTGGCGACTGATCAACAGGAATCCGAGCGCCAGCGCCGCAATAGTCACCAAGCCGGCCACCACCCAGGATAGGCGGCTCCACCGGCCCGCATCTGCCAGGACCGCCGCCGGAAGAGTCGCCGAGATCTCCTCGCCCGGCCCCTCCAACGCAACGCGCGCCTCGCCGATGTCACGGAGGCGCCGTTTGGGATCCTTGTCGAGGCAGCGGCCGATCAGGCGGTAGACGTGGGGCGGGGTCTCCGATGGCAGCACCTCCAGCGGCGGCGCCTCTTTGAGCACCGAGGCGAGGACGTCGGACACCGTCTCGCCCTCGAAAAGCTTCTGCCCGGTCAGCATCTCCCAGAATACGACGCCGAAGGACCAGATGTCGGCTCGGTGATCGACGCTCATGCCGCGCGCTTGTTCGGGCGACATGTAGGCCGCGGTACCGAGGATCAGCCCGGCCGCCGTTGCGTGGGCGGTCATGGTCGGTGAGAGCGACAAGCTCGAATCGCCGTGATCCGACTCCCACGCCTTGGCGAGCCCGAAGTCCAGCACCTTGACCGTGCCGTCGGGCCGGAGCTTGATATTGGCCGGTTTGAGATCGCGGTGGACAATGCCCTGCTCATGCGCCGCCT
>Ga0316198_10001277_pt1 | contig 14684 bp, 14 predicted proteins | sample OudBieAanoxic_MG_FD_204935 | JGI IMG/M metagenome (GOLD analysis project Ga0316198, IMG submission 204935) | Coastal sediment microbial communities from Oude Bieten Haven, Netherlands - site A anoxic | ecosystem: Environmental > Aquatic > Marine > Coastal > Sediment | place: Netherlands...
AAGCATCAAGCCGGCGACCAACGGTCCAGCCAGGGCCAGATGTAGCAAAGGATAACGGTGTTTAAGACGCAAAAAAGCCTCGATCAACAGATGGACCTCTCGGGTCGGTGTCAGTTCGCCGGCTGTGCCTACCACAAGAGCGTCTATCGGTAGTCCCAGGGCTTGACGGCAGGCATGTATGTCCATGGGGTGGAACAAATCGGCCCGCACCGCAAACTCGATGGGAAAGGTAAGATTGGTGCGGTGAAAGCGTTCTTTAAGGTATCCGCCAAATGCTTCGCTAAGACATGTAACAGCATCGCTGCGGCGAATTGCCCAATGGTAGAGTTGCTTTACGATGGGCAGTTTGGCGACGAAAAATTCTCCGAAATTATCGTAAATATCGAATATAACCGGAATGCCGTGCAGTCGGCCGGCCCAGCAGCCGATGACACCGTAAAACGAATCCGAGCAGGCCCAGATTACGTCAGAAGTTCGTGCCAGTTTCACAGTCTCGACCACAAATTTCAACAATCCAGAGAGTTTAATTTTACCCGCATTGATGCTCTTCCACCGCACCGGACCATCTGCAATCCATCCTTGATCACGGCAAGCGTAACTCAAGCACAACCCTTGGACCTTATGGCCTTTTATGGCCAGTTCCAACGGGATTTCGCGAAATCGACCAAAGCGGTCGTCAATGAGATCCTTTCGCATATATTGTCTTTTGGACAGGACCAGTATCTTCAACAACGTTCCCTCCCCAATGAGACGCTGGAATGATGAACGGCGGTTCCGATCTTTTGCGCATAGCCATTTCAAAGAACGACTTCGCGAATAGAATCATGAAAGCCAGGCAACCGATTTATTTGCAAATAGAGCAGTTTATGTTAGAATAGCTTCCTAATTTTATCAACATGAGATCTCATCGATCTCATTGACGCCCGCTTATCCAGCCACCAGATTGGTTCCAGGCTGCTTCAATAAGCTTATCTATTTACAAAATTTAAGAGTAAACGCTTCAAGATATGAAAAAAATACTCATTGCTTCCTACATGTTTCCGCCCATTGGGGGAGGTGGCACCCAGAGACCCCTGAAATTTGCGAAATATCTGCCTTCTTTCGGGATTAAGCCCATTGTGTTCTGCCCGCGGGTTGCCTCTTGGAAAGCCTACGATCACAGCCCGTTAAATCAGCCATATTTTCGCGCCATCCGTGTCTACCGCTGCGGAATCCATAGGCTGGCGCGATATTATCAACTGAAATACGAACAAAGGCGTGACAAACACCCTTACTATTATCTACTGGTACTGAAATATTTCTGGTTCCTGGACTTCTTCAGTGCATGGTATTTTGAATGCCGCGAACATCTTCTTGAGATAGCGCGTAAGGAAAACGTCGATTGCGTTTTGACCACCTCTCCGCCGCACAGTATTCATCTTTTTGGCCGGTTTTTGAAGTCAGAATTGGGCTTGCCATGGATTATGGACATCCGAGACGCTATGACAGCAGATCCGAATCGGCCGATGGGGCGGTTCGGTTGTTTTCAGAGGGCGATCGAGCATTATTATGAAAGATCATTCTACCGGTCTGCCGACGCTATCGTCGTTGTATCGGAGCCGATGAAAGAATCGATTGCCACCCGACGGTTGGATATGGACATAGAGAAAAAAATCCATGTTATCACCAACGGATTCGATGAAGACGACTTCAGCCGAATTGATTCGAAAGCCGGAACCCGAACCAAACTCACCGTTACCTACACGGGGTCATACATGGGCAGGCAGACGCCAGAATATTTCTTAACGGCACTCCAGACCCTGGTAAAAGAGAAAAAAATAGAACCCGGTGATCTCTTGATTCGTTTTGTCGGGCACTTTGACTCACCCACCCTGGCGCTGTTTCAGCGGTATTCAAATGACTTTCCTATAGAAATCATCGGATTCCAGCCTTATGAAAGGTGTCTGTATTTTCAAAAAAACTCTGACTTGTTGTTGTTGATAGTCAACATTTCCACTGCCGAAGGCGGCAGCCAAACCATGACGGGAAAATTTTTCGAATACGTTGGTGCCCGACGTCCGATCTTCGCACTTGTACCGGCCGGGCCGTTGAATAACATTATTGCCGAAGGACGATTAGGTTTCACGGTGGCACCGAAAGATGTGGCCGCCGTCGCCGAAAAATTCAAATCAGTATACGACCAATGGCGATTGAAAGGTCGCATCGAATTCGATCCAGATTCGGAAATCAGAGATGCATTCACCCGAAAGCGGTTGACCCGGAAGCTGGCGACGCTTGTCGATTCGTTTGGCCGTACTATCCGATGACGGTTCGATAAATTTCCTTTTCCCTTGGATCCACAAAACGCTGGTTGTGCCAGAGCAATACAAAGTCTCCGTTGTAATAACGGCAGCGTCGCTTGAGCTCGAGGAGATAATCCACGGCGACTTCAGTCGGCCCCATACCCATGTAATTGTCGTCGATGATCGACGTATCCATTGCTATCAGCGGTCGTTCGCGCAGATTTAATTCATGCCGGTTTTCTAGATCGTAGACCGGATATTCATAACATGTACCGCAACGGAAACCGGCATGATCTGCAAACCCAAGAGTAGAATCGTATTCGAGGCTGTTATCTGCCCAATAGCGCCAGGTGGCAGGGGCATTGAAACGGAGAAAATGCTGACGTCCACCCCGCACACGAAAACCGCTTATTGCCGCTGAGAATCTTTCAAATTCCGATTTCCATCTTCCCCCGTCGAGAACCGTTTGGTAACTGGGATGAAATCCGATTTCGTGCCCGCGTCGGATAATCTTCTGTATCAATTTTTGAATATGGTACCCTTTGATTGGATAGTAGTAGTCAATCGGTAAACGCCCCCCGGACATAAAGTTGAAACATGTGTTAATTCCCACCTTTTCGGCAATTTGCATCATCCAGTCGAAGGTGTCGAAAGGGTCATCGCATTCGGTGCGGGTAACCTTTCGCCATTGGAAAAAGTTGTCCAATATCTGCCGGAAATCGTGCCCATGGTAGACATCCACGGCGGATTGAAACAGGATCTTGCTAAAGGAACGGCCTAAAAACGCAAAGGGTATGTCAACGTCGTGGGTGGAAAGCAAACGGAAAACACGAGGCTTTCGTTTCAGGCCTGGCCAGAGCCGTTTCATGTGCACCCACAGTATTTCGAGATATTCGTTGACTATCGGCCGGTCTAAAAAACCGTTTTGAAAAGCAATCGAGGCGGATGCCGGAAAACGGAGGTGACGATCTTTTTCTGAACTAACATATTCTTCGTAGCGGCTAAGTAAAAAAAACGAGCTGCCGAAAATGTCGATAGGAATGTAACTATCCGATGGATTTATTTTTCTATGATTCCCAAATATTACTGGAACATTATGTGCGGTTATTTTATCAACAACGTTAACTTTGCTTTGGTTGAATTGAACTAACGGGATGGAAGGTAGGCTCTTTTCGGTTAGCCAGTATTTGTCTCTGGTTTGAAAGAGAATATCCGCAATTTGGAGCGAATTTCCGTTACCGTCACTGATGTTAACGCAATCACGCGGTTGAAACTGAATCTGGTAATTGAGACCCAAAAATTCTCCAAGCAACACATCGACAATGTATTCTCTTTCGGGCCGATAGCTATGACTCAGAGTTACGGTTAACATATTTGATCTTTAGCACGGCAGGCATTTGAATTCCAGTACCGTTGGTGCCGGTAATGGCAACCAGTTAAATGCAAAATTTCAGAGGATGCCTTCAGTGAACAGGTCCGTGTAGTACCAGCATCGGGGATCAAAGACCCGTGTCTGATCAACGGCGCTGTTGATCGTTTTCACCAAGAGCACCGGTTCGATAACGTCCGGCGGCGCTTTTGCAGTACGATGCAGAAATGAAGGTAGACGGTTCAGAGCTACAAAACCATTTGAGGTCACCCAGCGGTTAAGAAAATTATTTGATTCCAGGGTCGGAAAGCGCACTATATCCGCACCGGCGTGTTCGAGTCGCTTAACGGCTTTGTTCAAAAGTGTGTTGAAGCACGATCGGTTGTCAGGATCGCACACCAGATCGGTAATGACTCCGACCCCGGGTTCATTTTTTCGCAATTGGGCGACTACGTAACCGGCGATTTCCCCGTTGTCGGTTGCCATCAGGAAATCATAGTCGACGTTCGGATTTTCGAACAGGCGCCACTGAAGATACCTGGTTGTACGTTCTACCGTAATTCCGAGCCGGTCTTTGACCTGCTCCCAGAATGCGTCCAATGCGGCAGCGTACCGGGGTAGATCCGCCGCTGCAAGTATTTCTAACTCCAGGCGTTCGTTGATGTGGGTGCGCTTTCGGAAGAAGGCCATGGAAGCCCTTTTAAAGCCGCGAAGAAATCTCCGGGAGATCTTGCCAACCTTGCCAGTCCCCATGTGTTTTTCGACAACCGCGTCCACGATTCGGTCGAAGGCCGAGTGGTTGAGAATTTTCAGGTAATTGACGTAGCCCCCCACCGGGTGGTAGCCAAGTTTGCGGCGAATTTTGCTGGGTGTGCCGATGCTGAGGTTAGTGAAGAGTAGATCAAAGCGCTGCTGGGCTTCCTGTAAGAAACGTCTCTCATGCAGGAAATAAATTCCGGTACCTGTAAATTTAGGGTGCAGCAGGGTGTTTTCGGTCTTACCCCCGAGAAATCCCTTCCCGAAGCAACTGATTCGTATCGGGATGAGTCCGTGGTGCCCAACGATTTCACCGGAGTCGACCTCGTAAATCACCCAACTACTCCCGGCGCCCTCTGGTGTCGACAGCCATTCCCAGCGGTGCTGGGTCACCGTTCGGTTACGGCCGGTGATCCGGTTGTAGAGGTTAACAATGCTGTGTTCGTCACCCTGGAGAAATGGTCGGCTAGCAAGCTTCATTGGATCTATTCCCTTGTTGCCGTCACCTATTTTGCCTGCAGGATCGCATTGATCTGGTCGACCATTTGGGCGATAGAACGCCAATTCCCTGCAGCGATGGATTCGTCCGCGATTTTGATTTGGTATTTTTCCTGAATGGCAAACAGGATGCCGATTATGTCGAGAGAATCCGCTCCCAGATCGGTGAGGTTTGTTTTAATATCGAAATTGTCCCAGTCGAGCCGAATCTTCTGTTGCCTGACAATTTCTGCAATGTCGTCGTGGGTTACCTTCTGCATTTCATGTTCTCCTTAACAGTGATGAAGCGATGGACAAACCGACGCCGAAGCCGCAAATCAAAACGGTTCTGAACGCCGAGTCTTTCAGATAGTTCTTCAGGGCTATTGGAATACTCGATGACACCGTATTGCCGTAATTCTTGACAACAAAGGGGGTTTTCTGTGGGTCAAGTCCGATCCGCTGACACAAATTATCAACAACGTATCGGCTCGCCTGATGAAACAAAAAAAGATCGACATTTTCCCTTTTGATTCCGTTGGCAGTGAGGCAATCATTTACAACCGGAGGGACATGAAGCATGGAGAAATTAAAAATGCTTCTGCCATTCATTGACAGACTTTTGTTCTCCCGTTTGATTAGGCTGTCGTGCATGTCACCATGAGTCGCAAATGCCCCTTTACCTATACTTAGGACGGGATCTTCGGTCATTAGGGTGACCGAGGCGCCGTCGCCAAAAATCAGGGCCGTGTTTTTATCCTTCGGATCGATGATTTCCGAGTAGGGATCGGCCGTAAAAAGCAGACCTTTGTGCAATCCGCACGACTCCATAAAACTCATGACCACGTGCAGTGCGTAGACATAACCAGAGCACCCCAGTGCAATGTCGAATGCCGCGCAGGTGCTGGGCAGACCCAGTTTGTGTTGGACGATCGCCGATGTCTGGGGAAGTCGATAGTCGCCGTTTTGTGTGCAAACGCACACAAAGTCGATGCCTTCGACAGCAGCTTCGCTGCCACCACTGACCAGATCCTGGTAAGCAGCTACGCAGAGGGCCGAGGCACGCATGGCACCTTTCTTACGAGATACCGCAGTGATGCCGATTTTCTCCTCGATGAAAGAGCGCGACACCCCGAAGGCGTCGGCCTGTTCTACGGTGTTCACGGTTTCGGGTGCGATGTGGATACCGATGTTGGTTATACCAATCATTTTTCCAAATTCCGACTGAAATGGATTGTCCCGACCGGATCGTCGTCGAGATCAACGGCAGAAACAGTGTTGCTGGCACCGATGCTGCCGATGATGCGGATGCCAAGGCGCCGTGGGACCTCAATGCGTGTCCGCCTGAAAATAATATCGTAGCGGGACAGGAACCACTGGCCGAAGCCCTGTGTTGGGAAAACGGCAGAGACCAACCGCTTGTTAAGCGCGATCAGTGGATTGATGAGGGGTGAGCCGGGTGAGATCAATACTGTTGCCGATCGTTGATCGGCATTAATGACGCTGCAGGATATCAGTGCTTCCTCATCGTAGGGTACCGATTTGGTCACTGGCTTGCCTCGCCCTTTCAGTCCCACAAGGAAATTGGATTCTCTGCATCGAATGTGAAACAGAACGTTGTAGTTTTCTATAGTTGCATCCTGGGTCTCGTTTCCGTCCAAAAGATCGTAGCGGCCATCCTCTGTAAGCAAGATCCGAAAATTGCCCTGGATCCTATCCACAGGACCGATACCCCAGTATGCCAAGGCCGCTAGTAGACCCTCTATCAGGGTGGCACCTTGGACATAGTGTCGTGCGCCCAAAAAATTGAAATTCGCATTTCGGGATTTTAGTATTTTCATAGTTCAGTATTCTTTATTAGTTATTGGAGTGGTGATCCGGTGCCATTGCAATGAAAGTTTTCCAACCAGAGTTCTACCGCTACCAGGAACCAGATGTTCCTGTAGTTTATTTTGCCCCTGTAAAAACCATTAGTTACCCTTGCTATTTCGCTTCGCTCCATGACACCTCGTCCTCCTAATCGTTCTAGAGCTTGTAATGCGGTTGTTCGGAGGCCGTCTTTCAACCAGTGGTCAAGCGGCAGTGAAAACCCCTTTTTTTTCATTTTGAGACATGTGGGGTGTATGTATTTTTCAGCGACCTTTTTCAATATAAACTTATGTGTGCCGTTGCGCAATTTCATGCTGGCCGGCATCCTGCAGGCTAGTTCAACCAATTCGTGATCGAGCAGGGGAAATCGGCCTTCCACTGAAAATCGCATGGTAAATTGGTCGACGCGATAGACATGGTGGTTGCCGATATAGTTGATGATGTCCATGTAACACAGGGCTTCAATTGCGTCGGCAAAAGGCAGGTTTTCTAAACCATAAATTTCCTTGAACACCGCAGCGCTGTTCGGCATTGTTTTATTCTTGAAAAGCCGGCGTTTATCTTCTTCACTGAAAGGAGAAAAGGCCGCTACGTAAACATCGAAAATATCGTTGGCCTGGGTGAGTTGGAGCAGCCGTTTCATGCGTTGACTGAACCGACGGTAAAAGAAATCCGGTACCTTCATTGTATTTCGCAGCACTCGCAAGTTATTCCAGGCATTGAGGTATCTCTCTCTTGAATAGCCAAAGAATAATTCATCGCCACCGAGCCCGTTAAGCACCACTTTTATGCCGTGGTCCGCCACAAGTTGCGAAATCAGGTAATTGGGTGCCAGACTGTCGTAGGGTTCTTCAGAGCAGTAGATCATGTCGTCGATGTAGGAGATAACCGTGTCTAGACGGATGGTTTTGACCACGTGAGAAATCGGCCACATCTTTGCGGTTGCTCTGGCTTGTGGCAGTTCGTCCAATTCCGGGGTACTCGACTCATAGCCTAATGAAAAAGCGCAAATTCCGGGGTGTACTTGGGACGCCAGGGCCGACACGGTGGTCGAGTCTACACCGCCGCTCATAAAGGTGCCTACCTGGACGTCAGCTACCAACCTTCGCCGTACGGCACGGTGCAGCATATCGTCGAGTTCTTCTTGCCATTGGCGCTGCGTTTTTAGATAGTCGATTTCACCGATGGGCATTCGCCAGAAACGTTCCTTTTGATGTCGTCCCCGGGTGTCAATGCGCAGCCAATGTCCTTGTTCCAGTGCACGAATGCCTTTGAAGCAGGTCATAGGCCGGGGAGCGCACTCAAAGGTCATCGCGTGGTAAACCCCTTCCCAATCAGGTTCCGGACAGTAAATTGACGATGCGACTAAACTTTTAATTTCGGAAGCAAAGATAAAATAGTCGTCGGTCAGGTAGTAGTAGAACGGTTTTATTCCGATCCGGTCACGCACACAGAACAGTTGCTGCTGGGTATGATCCCAGATGGCCATAGCCCACATTCCATTGAACTGTTGCAGACAATCCGACCCCCAGCGACGATATGCTTTGAGAATCACTTCAGTATCCGAGTTACTATCGAATCGCTCTCCCTCCGATTCGAGCCGCTGTCGTATGTTTCGATAATTATATACTTCGCCATTATAGACGATCCAGTAACGGCCGTCTTCTGTAGACATCGGTTGATGACCAGCTGCAGAGGGGTCGATGATAGCCAGACGACGGTGGCCAAGGGCGAGGATCGCACCGTCAGCGGCTTCGCTGTTGCAAGCTGAGTTGGGGCAATACACTAACGGTGATTCATAGACCACATGTGGGGTTGCTTTACCGCCGAATAGGCGAATAGAACCGCTATTATTCGGAAAAAAAGCAACACCTTCGTCATCCGGGCCGCGATGATGCATCGCGGCCGTCATTCGGTTAATCTTTTCCATGGGCATCGGGTACCCATTCAATGCTAATATACCTGCTATGCCGCACATTACGTCATTTTCCTTACTACCGGCTTCAGGTAGGCAGAAATCGCTCCCGGTTGGCATTGGCGGTAAATCAAGTCCAAAAAATATTTCATCAATAGCCAACGGACACTTAGGCTGTCGTACCACGGGCGACGGCCTGTAACCTGTTCCGTCAGTGCCTGGAAATCATAACCGTAGTGTGCTATCAGTTCGCCGAATCTTACGGGTGAAATCATGAACTCATCCGCATATCGCCGGCTTACAATGGTGTTGAGCATCCATGAAAGGCGCTGTCGGTCAGTGGCATCGATTCGCTTTGGTTGGTTGGCACTGTCGGATACTCCATAGCGGTTAATGGTCCATGAGTCGATTTTCAACGAGAAGTGTTTTCGATAGGTGTTGTTGTGGTAATTCTTTTCGAGATCTCCGGGGTCATATTCGATACCAAGCTTTCCCAGTAAATTGCAGACACATTTATAGGGAGCTGCCACCAAATCTTCGTATTTGACCGTCAGAAATCGCGGATGCTTGTGCAAGTTAAAGACGCTGCTTTCGTCGACTAACCATGTATTCATGGCGATATACGGCGGAAACCCCCGCCCTATCAGAGATTTGTAAACAAAGAGTGGGTTACGCACGATGTGTAGAAACACGCCATTTTTAAAAACCCTAAGAAAATCGGCGGCACAGTGAATGTTTTGAGGGGTTTTCTCTATAAACAATCGGCAGCGTTTGCCGCGGAGAGCGGCAAAAGTGTCGAATACACGTTGACTGAAATCCTGAAATGTATCTGACGTTTTCAGCAACGATGCCAATATCACCCTATCGATCCCGTATGTGCACATCCGGTCTACTAATAGGTGTTGCCTTCGTCCGTATATCACCGCTGAACGCGAAGATGGTAAATTTTCTGGCACTGCCGGCTTGAAGATCCTGAAATGCGATCGCACAGCGAATAAATTGATCTCCGGGCCGCAAACGGCAAACGGCAAACTGTCCAATAGGTCGGCTAAAAAAGTGCTGCCGGAACTTGGTGCATTACCGATGGCTATAATCACTGGCCATGCTCCTGAGATATTCGGATAATCTGGACCGGCCCCATTCACCGGTGCCTGTTTTGTATAAATTTATTCCGTAATAGACGGCGGTGAACACAATGGCCACCAAGATGACAACGAAAGGGTGAAAATTGAACGAGTGGTTGAGAAAAATCAAGCCGATTAGGAAGGGAAAAACTAATAATAGCTTTCCAATGCTGATACGCGTCATCTTTTTGAGAGACAGACAGACCTGTCTAAAGATGTATTGAAATTTAATGCTACGGGCAATAATGTCACCAAGCACATATAAACCGATCGTCAACCGAATATTTCCAGTTATACCCCCGGCCACCAATGTTAACAGTCTGACCATCATCAGCAATAAATTAAACCTAAGAGCCTCTTTTTGTTTCTCCAATACATTGAACAGTGGTCCCAGCGGGGCAGTAACGAATTCAACGATCACCGAAAAGACCATAATTTGAAGATAAATACCCGCTTCCCCCCAGTTGGCCCCGAACAATAAAGTGACAATATCGGAACCCAAAACGGCCAGAAACAGGGCAGGTGGAATAATAACAGTATTCAAAAATGTAAACAGATTAACTACCTGTGCTGCCAGGTGATGTATGTCGTTTTTTAGTTCAGCAGCCCGCTGGAAAAACACATTGGAAATAGATTGTCCAATTATTTCCAAGGGCAGTTTTAAAATTGACTGTATCAACACGAAAAAACCGAGTTCTTTGGGAGTAAAGAAATAAGCGATGATAAATATAGGAAGCTTGAGGGAAGCATCCACGAGCAGACCGGACCAGATGACATATTTAGGGAACTCGGCATAGCGCCGCAAAATGCACCAGATTTGTACAGGATGAAATGATTTTTTAATTAGCTGCCCGTCTTTAATCCAAATTGATAGCGATAAAAGCACCGTGGCCATTGCTTGACCGGCAGTGGCGCCAAGTATTAAAGTACCGCACGTAACCCAACCGAGAAGGCCCATGAACAATTGCACGGCGACCTTGCCACCTGAGTTAATCATCCGTGATACCGACAATTGACCAAAACGCTTTTTGCGAATGGACCAATTGATAGATGCGAAATTGATTCCGGTTATGAATATCATTGGCGGCAGCAGCCACAGGAAGGATCCGATCTGTTGTACTTTAAAGACTTCAAGAATTTCATCTGCGGCAACGAGTAGGAACAGCGCTACAAAAAGGGCCGTGCAGAACACAAGCATCAGAGCACCAATGTAAAGCTTAGCTGCTTTATTGTCCCCATCTGGCAGCACAATTGCCAAATCATACCGCAGGCAGGCAAGACCACCGATGATTCCCGAAATGGTTGCGAATAGCCCTGCGATACCGAATGCTTCCGGTGAGAAAATACGAGTGAGAACGGGTATGGCAGCAATGGTCACGGCCTGTGCGGCGAGACTTCCGGAGGAAAGTTTTGTTACATCACCCAAGAAGGACATCTATACAGCGACTCCATGCGTACTATTGGGATCATTAGTTGACATATATTCTATTTGTCTCGTCTTTGAACGTCAGTCGTCCGGAATATGGACTGGCTTACTGTTTCCGGGTAAATATCGGTTTGGCAGCAGTAGAGTATTCTTGAACCTATATGCAACTTTTCAAAGACGCAGTCTCAAATTATATAGGCCCTCGTTGGCCGCAGCTTAACAGCAAAAATTTTCTTATTAACCCCAATGGTGAAATAAATTTTTAACCACTTTACCCAAATGCATCCCAAACGCTTTGAAAGTTGCTATCCTTTATTTTTTTTCGTCCAGACCAAAATGTGAGGGTGTTTTCTCAAAGTTGGCCAGAGAGTTTGGTACTCTTCTTGAACCAGAACCAGGGGTCGAATTTTCCGTTTTATGTAGCGTTCGGTCTTAATACTCAGGTCGTTTAGATGAAAATGATCGATATCACCGACGAGAACCAGATCGATAATGCCGGTATCTTTTCCCTCAGCATAATCACCGACAAGATAGGCTTTTTCGAGGTTGCCGAGACGCAGAACAATGCTGTCAATCACCTGGTCAATACCCATGACCTTACTGACCATTGATTTGAGTTCTGGGAAGAGCGAATGTTCGGTGTTGGCCATGTAAAATACCTGACGACCGGATTTTTCGGTTATTAATAGTTTAGTTTTATTAAGTTGATTGAGCTCTTCGCGGACAGCATTGGTAGAGACATCAAACTCCTTAGCGAGTTCCCTGAGGTAGGAACGCGTTTTAGGGTTGAAGAAAAGTCGCACCAGCAATTTGATGCGAGTTTTCGATGATATGAGGCCGGTCAATAAATTTTCCACTGAAACCCACTCGTTTTGAAGCGATCCTTATAATTTACGATGCCATTCCCATGCCGATGAAATGATGGTGGCCAGGTTAGGATAGCGGGGTGACCACTCCAAAACCCTTCGGGCATAGTCGTTGGCCGCGATCAGGACGGCCGGGTCGCCCGGGCGACGATCCGTCACATCATAAGCGATATCGACACCGGTCACCATGCTTGCGGTTGCGATGACCTCAAGGACGGAGTATCCCTGGCCGGTACCAAGGTTGATGAACTCGCTGGGATGACCCTTGAGTAGTTTTTCCAATGCCAACACATGGGCATCCGACAGGTCTGTCACACGAGTGTAATCTCGAATACAGGATCCATCTTCTGTGTCATAATTGTTGTCGAAAACGTTTAACTTTTCTTGAACATACTTTAGCTACATACATAGCCAGGGCGATCAAATGAGTTTCAAAGTCGTGTTTTTCACCGATCTTTGCATCCATGTCCGCGACGGCGGCGTTGAAATACCTCAGGCTAACTTAAATAAAAAGGCAGTCACCGTTGTAGTCTCTTATGAATTCCTCCACTATCCATTTTGACTTTCCATAAGGATTGATTGAATGCTGGCCGTGGGGGCCCGATCCCACCCCGAGGTTGATGTCCGGTTCGGATATTTCAAGTTCCTGGAAAAACACGGCTGACATGTTATGATCGTAATGTTGCCCCTTGTGTACGATGATTTCTTGAATACCGGCACGTTGCAGTGCCCGGCTGACAGGGGCGGATTTTATGAACTGCGGGCATGCGCATAGCACGGTCAACACTTTCATGAGGCAGCATCCTGCATCCGAATACCGTCTGCTGACGTCTCGTAGCGGTCGCTGCAGGCCGGACACTGCAGGTCGTCGGTCAGCCGCTCCCCGCACCGACACATCCAACCGACATTGTGGGCAGGGTTGCCGAACACCAGGGCGTGATCGGGCACGTCCCGCGTGACCACCGCGCCGGCTCCGATGAAGGCGTAGCGGCCGATGGTGACGCCGCAGACGACGGTGGCATTGGCGCCGATGGTCGCGCCCCGACACACCCGGGTCGGCCGAAGCTGATCCATCTTTCGTATTTCGGCCCGGGGGTTGTATACGTTAGTGAATACCATCGACGGTCCGCAGAACACACCGTCTTCCAAGATGACACCGTCGTATACAGAAACATTGTTCTGGATCTTGACGTTATCGCCGATGATAACCCGGTTGCCGATAAAGACATTCTGGCCCAGGGAACAGTCCTGACCGATCTTCGCACCGGAGCAGACGTGCACCCAGTGCCAGATGCGAGAACCTTCTCCGATTTGGGCACCATGGTCAATGATCGCGCTGGAGTGAGACTGATAAGGCATGAGACCTCTGCTATACAATGTTTCTCAGGAATGGGTGGTAATCTCCTACCAACCCCTTGGGTCGTATATTTCGAATATCGGACACGGTCTGGATGGCAACATGATTATCCTTCAGGGTAAAGCCGCGGCCGGCCAGGATTTCTTCGTAGCTACGGGTGTGCAGGTCGGTGAAACCACCGGAAAACTCGATCTCCTCTCCGTCCACGATGATGGAGCGATAGGTCTGCTGGCTCTGGGCCTTGGCTGATTCCGGAACATCTGTCAAGTCCACGGACATGAACCAGCGCACGCGCGCTTTTTCGTATTCCAGATAGCCGGCGGCCTTGGTTTCCGAAGCGTAGTGAACAATATTTTCCTGCAGACCCCCGAAAACAAAATGAAGCATATCGAAAAAGTGCACGCCGATATTGGTGGCAATGCCTCCGGATTTTTTGACATCTCCCTTCCAGGACCGCAGATACCATCTGCCTCGGGATGTGATGTAGGTCAGCTCCACTTCGTATTTCTGAGAAATATTTTCAGTGACAACTTTATCCTTCAATGCCATGATTGCTGGATGAACGCGTAGTTGCAAAATGGTGTTGACTTTGCGACCGGTGTCTTTTTCCATGGCCAAAAGCCCATCGATGTTCCAGGGGTTTAATACCAGGGGCTTTTCACAGATGGCATCCGCACCAGAGCGCAGGGAGAAACGTATGTGGGAGTCGTGCAGATAATTGGGAGAACATATGGAAACAAAGTCTATGGCACGGCCTGACTTAGAGCGGCGAAGCTTGTCTATATGCCGGTCGAAGCGCTCGAACTCAACGAAAAAATTCGCCTCCGGGAAGTAGCTGTCGATGATGCCCACAGAATCGTTGGGATCCAGGGCGGCAACCAGCTCGTTCCCGGTATCCTTGATGGCATTCATGTGCCGAGGAGCGATATAGCCGGCAGCGCCGATCAGGGCGAAGTTGATCATAATACACCTGTTTTGTCGGTTTTCGGTTATAAGTTATCAACCTAAAATGTCGGTGGCTCACAACCCGTATTGACTCATTTTTCCGTTGCCGTCCAGATTAATAGATGGGGACGCTCTCGCAGCTGGGGCCAGAGTTTTTTGAACTCCTCGCGGCTGAGCACAAGTGATCGAATTTTGCGTTTGATGTAGCGTTCCGTTTTTTTCGTCAAGTCGTCGAGATGATACGGATCGATTACACCAACGATCATCAGATCGATAATGCCGGTATCCTTACCTTCGG
>Ga0316198_10001278_pt1 | contig 14681 bp, 12 predicted proteins | sample OudBieAanoxic_MG_FD_204935 | JGI IMG/M metagenome (GOLD analysis project Ga0316198, IMG submission 204935) | Coastal sediment microbial communities from Oude Bieten Haven, Netherlands - site A anoxic | ecosystem: Environmental > Aquatic > Marine > Coastal > Sediment | place: Netherlands...
GATTGTATAGTGTTAGATGAACCTTTTTCAGGTTTAGATCCCATGGGAATTTCTGCACTTCATAAACTGATTAAAAAGCTTAGCAATGAACATCAAATAACAATAATTATCTCGTCTCACATAGTTAGTGAATTAGCAGATCTATGTGACATCCTTTATGTTCTTAATGACGGAGAAATTATTAAATCGGGATCAGCCATGAGGTTGCTCAAGGAAAATGTTGCCACCTATAAAATTGTGGGAAAGAATTTGGAATTATCTGAGGTACTAAAGGATGCCGATGCCATTTTTTTAAACAACTCGGTTCTTGTTTCACTAAAAAATATAAATATTTCTGAGGTTCTGCAAAAACTGGTAGAAGAAGGAGTCGAAGTCACATCATGCATTCCACAAACAGATTTAAAAGCCTTATTCGGCAGGGAACGAGTATGATATCATTAATCCGATCAGAGATTTATAAAATTAGCAAGCAAAGTAAAACACTCTATGCGATTGCTGCCATACTCATAATTGAAGGATTTGTTATTATGAGTGCTTATTATCAGGGTGCAGGTATAATAGACCTCTTGTTGGATAACCTTAAAGACTCTTTTGAGTTCAGGGGAAATCTATTAAATGGAAACTTGATTATTTACCTGATTTTGAATTCGTTATGGTTTCATATACCATTAATACTTATGATCATTATTTCAGGGTTTTTAACTTCAGAATACAAGGACAAGACCATAGAAACAGTGATGCTTCAACCGGTTAACAAGTTCTATTTTATATTGAGCAAATATATCGTTTCAATAGCATTTACCCTTTTAATTGTTCTGATCCTGGCAGTTAGTACCTTTTTCATTTCGTACTGGATTTTTGGATATGGAGATTTGGTCGTTTATTTAGATGGGTTAAATTTTTTTAAATCAGATGATGCATTTTACCGATTAATAAACGCATTTTTATCAGGTTCAATAACTATGATTTTCTTTTCTGTAGTAAGTTTAACTCTTGCAGTTGTTTTGAAGGATGCTACAAAAACATGGATTGTAGCTGCTATTTTTTTGATATGCAGCAACCTTTTATTAAAAATAGACTTTAATAATGATATTATCAATGAATTATTTTTTTCTAAACTAACCGATAGCTGGCAATATTTTTTCTATTATGAAATACCGTATTCAACCATTTACTTTAAAAATTTGTTGTTGTTGGGTTATTCCGTTCTGGTTATGATAATCGGAATACTAATTTTTAAACGAAGGGACATTCAGTGATGAAAAGAATTTACTTTTTATTGGTTATGCTTGCAAGTCTGAACTTTATCAGCGGGCAGGAGATTGATAGTGATCTTGTTCTAATAAAGCAGCGTCTGGATTCAATTAAGTCATATGAAGCGCTAATTAAACTGGATGTAGACATTAGTTTTATTAATATGCCATCAAAATATGGGAAAGTTAAATATAAACAAGGTGAATCTACCAAGGTTACTTCCCAGGATTTCATTATGCTTCCTAAACGAGGATTGGATCTTACCTTAAATGAGCTCTTTCAACATCCATTTATTACCCTAGACAGGGGAGAAGATAAACATAAAGATGTGATTTGCAAGGTTATCAACCTTATACCCACCTCTTCAAAATCTGACTTCTCAATAGCAACGATTTTTATGGATACCAAAGCAAAAAGAATAGTGAAATCTGAAATAAGCACTAAAATGGAAGGAGTTTTTACTACCTCTCTGGACTATAAAAATGATGTTGATGTTCTTCCTAGGGCGATTGAGGTTCAATTTGCTGTCAATAGTATAAAAATCCCTCTGCGTTTTCTGGGAAAAGAAACTGAAGTTGATCGTAAAGCTATTAAACAGGAGGGATCAAAATCTGGTAAAATCTTTTTAACGCTATCGGAAGTTCAAATTGCGAGATAATTTCCTGGAACCTAATTAAACAATCCCCTGCAAAAGAATTAATTTTCTTCTAAGACCTAAACTTAGGCATCCTTTTTATTGCTTGGGTTTATTTTAATAACGAAATAATTTGATTTGCCAATTCTAAACCAATCCGGTCTTGAGCCTCCGCCGTGGCAGCACCAATATGGGGCGTAAGTGAAATCTTTGAATGCATTAGTATTTTAATTTCAGGAGTAGGTTCAGATTCAAAAGTATCCAAGCCTGCAAAGGCAACCTTGCCACTCTCCAATGCTTCAATAAGAGCAACTTCATCAATAACTCCGCCTCTGGCAGCATTTACGATACCCACCCCGTTTTGCATGAGGTCAAATTCCTTTTTACCAATTATATATTCCTTTTGTGCCGGCACATGAACCGTAATAAAATTTGAATTTCTCAATACTTCTTCCTTAGTCTTATTTTCAAAATCAAAACTAACAGATTGTCCATCAAAAAAAGGCACTTTAATAGTTGCAGAATCCAGGAATGGGTCGTGAAATATTACATTCATGCCAATTCCAATTGCAATTTTCGCAGTAGCCCGTCCTATTCTTCCAAACCCAATTACTCCGAGAGTTTTACCGCGCAGCTCAACGCCTTTGGCATAGGATTTTTTTAATTTTTTAAAATTACTGTCACCTTCGAGAGGCATATTTCTATTTGCATCATATAGGAACCGGACCCCGCCAAACAAGTGAGCAAAAACCAATTCGGCTACAGACTCTGATGAAGCGGCCGGTGTATTAATGACATTTAAGCCTTTTTCCTTGGCATAGGCTACGTCAATGTTATCCATACCCACACCACCTCTGCCAATGAGCTTTAAAGAAGGGCAATTATCTATTATATCTTTACGAACCTGGGTAGCACTTCTTACCAGGAGACCAACAATATTATTTGTGTTGATATAGTTTATCAGTTGCTCCTGAGCAACTGTGGTTGTAATTACCTCGAATCCGGCTTCCTCTAAGGCTGAAATTCCATTTTGTGATATTCCGTCGTTAGCAAGTATTTTCATCCTCTGATGTTCTTAGTTAAACTTTAAAATTGTTTGATGCTTTCATTAAGTATTATCCTCTTCTTTCCAGATCGCTCATTATATCAACTAAGACCCCCACGCTTTCCAGGGGAAGTGCATTGTACATTGATGCGCGATAACCGCCTACAGATCTGTGGCCATTTAATCCATTAATTCCTGCCTCTTTCCACATTTCATCGAAGGTATCTTTAAGAGCTTCGTCTGTTAAGGTAAATGTTGCATTCATATTAGAGCGATCTTCTTTTTTCGCAAATCCATTAAACAATGGATTAAGGTCAATCTCAGAGTAAATAAGACCGGCCTTTTTTTCATTGATTTCTTCAATCGCCGCTATTCCGCCCATATCTTTCAACCACTGAAGAGTAAGCATCGATACGTAAACGGCAAAAACTGATGGAGTATTAAACATACTATCCTTACTCAAATGAACCTGATAATCTAACATAGAAGGAATCTTTCTGGAAACGTGTCCAAGAATATCTTCCTTTACGATCACTAAAGTTGTGCCGGCAGGGCCCATATTCTTCTGCGCTCCAGCATAGATGACATCAAATTTTGAAAAATCCATTTGTCTTGAGAAAATATCGGAACTCATATCACAAATTAAGGGAACCTTTGTGTTTGGAAATTCTTTTATCTGTGTTCCGAAAATAGTATTGTTAGAGGTGAGATGCAGGTAATCCAGATCATTAGGAACCACATAGCCCCTTGGGATATAGTTAAAATTTTTGTCTTTTGAAGAAGCAACTTCTGATACTTCACCCAACAACTTTGCTTCCTTTATTGCTTTTGTACTCCAGGTTCCGGTATTTATATATCCGGCTTTGCTTTCCAAAAAGTTATAAGCCACCATGAGAAACTCCAAACTGGCACCACCTTGCAAGTACAAAGCCTTATATCCCTTACCTTCAAGCCCCAAAAGTTCAATCGCTAAAGACCTTGCTTTTTCCATAATGGCAACAAATTCTTTGCTGCGATGCGATATTTCAATCAGTGAAAGGCCAATACCGTCTAATTCAACTACTGCCTCTGAAGCCTGTTGCATTACTTCTTTTGGTAAAATACAAGGGCCTGCACTAAAGTTATGTTTTTTCATCTTTAACTTATTTTTTTGAGGTTCTAAAGGTCATAAATAATAACGAAAAACTTATCAGGATTATAGATTATTTTCCATTAGGTTTTTAACAGGAATTCCACAGTGTCAATACCATCTGCATAATCCCATAGATTTGGTTTTTGGGTTTTGCCAAAGGGGATTGAATTTTGAATTATATCACTACCAACAATACACTGAATTTGATCTCTATCCTCTGCAAGTTTTATTTTCAACTCCTCAATAGTTGAGTATCTCTCATAAAATGCTGTGCCAATAGGGGAGGCATATTTTATATCTTCTTTTAGTAAGAAAAAACCATTGTCCAGAAACTGGAATTCACTCATCAGATAGACCGCTTTATTATAATCATAATTATTTGCGAATTTATTCTGGTCAATTAAATTTTTATAAGTGCTTATACTATCATAAAAATTATCAAAATTGTAGTCATGAGGTACAAATAATTTGGAAACATTACGGCACCCTAATCCGTAATAACGAAATATATCTTCTCCGAGCCCTTGAAGCTGTTCATTAGTTTCTTCCCCTGTAAGTATGGCAATGGAATTTCTGTTTTTTCTTATGATATTGGGTTTATTGCCAAAGTAATGAGCGAAATAGCGAGCCGTATTATTACTTCCTGTAGCAATAACAGCATCAAATTTTGTTAACCTACCCTCACTAAAGGCTATTTCATTTGCCAGTGCGGGTTCAATATGTATTAAATATTTCGCAATAAAGGGCAAAAGAATATTATCACTAGATGAACATTTTGCTAGAACACGGTTTCCGCATATGAGGGCGGCAATAAAATCATGGAAACCGACGAGAGGAATATTTCCCGCCATTATTACCGCTACTGTTTTGTAGTTATTAGTCGAAAGTGAATAATGTTTTAACCATGCATTAAGGGTTTTTTCCGTAAGCTGCCCCGCCCATGCATTTATCGCAAACAATACTTGCTGTTTTGTAAACCAACCATTTTTATGGCCCGCTAAAGTGATAGCATTATCAAATCTTAGATGCCATTCATTACTTTCATCTGAAGTACCTGAGTTAGCTAAAGAAGTTTTGGTAAAACTCCTGAGAAATTCTCCAAGTTTAACAAAAGCATTAAATCGTTGATCCTGTGTGGCCATTATATTTGTGCAATAGTATTCTAGGATTTACCTTTGCGCAAAAATATACATGCTGGAACATTGTAGCAACAATACGGGCAAGTATATTGCATATTAAAAGAAAAAGAAAATTATGGCTATTATTATTACAGACGAGTGCATTAATTGCGGCGCTTGCGAACCCGAATGTCCGAATACTGCAATATATGAAGGTGCAGAAGAATGGCGCTATAAAGATGGAACCTCTCTAAAGGGAGAAGTAGTATTACCGGATGGAAATGAAGTAAACGCAGAAGAAGTACAGGAACCAATTAGTGATGAAATATACTACATTGCCCCAGATAAATGTACGGAATGCATGGGGTTCCATGAAGAACCACAATGTGCTGCCGTTTGTCCGGTAGATTGCTGTGTACCGGATGAGGATAGAGTGGAAACAGAAGATGAACTCTTGACCAAGCAAAAATTTATGCATCCCGAATAACGAGCGGTCTATTAGTTATTTTCAATCATTTTCGCAGCTAATTCTTTAATTAGTTTTGCGCAGACCATTCCTGTTATGTCATTTATGTCTCTTGTTGGATTGTATTCCACAATATCGGCACCTAATATGGGAACATTTATGGCCTGTATTATATTTAGCACTTCACGAGTACTTAAACCACCAGGTTCGTGGTGGGAAACACCCGGAGCATAAGCAGGGTCCAAAGCATCCATATCCAGAGAGATATAGACCGGATTTATTAGTTCTAAGGACGCTGCTTTGTGAATTTGCCTCATTTCTATGGTTTCAACACCAAATTTTTCTGACTGTTCACGCTGATGCGTTGAAAGTGTTCTTATGCCAATTTGAATTAGTCTGTTGATCAATTTTTCTTCCATGATCCTTGCAAACGGACAAGCGTGGGAAAATTTATCTCCTTCAAATATGTCATATAGGTCGGCATGCGCATCGATATGAATCAGGTCTACCGGTCCGTGAACCCTATTAAAAGCCTTTATAACTGGATAAGTAATTGAATGATCTCCTCCTAAAGTCAATAAGTGTGCTCTGTTCTTTAAATTTTTAAAAGTTAAATTTTCAATATCAAAATAGGTGTTTATTTCAAAGTCTCCTTTGTCATCAAAAATTTCTGGAGCTATTTCCTTGCCGTTTTCAGCAAAGTAATTGGCAGATGGACTCATAAACAAATTTCTAATTCTGGGAGGTGCCATAGCAGGACCTTTTAAATAAGACGACTTATCATCGTATAAAATTCCCTGAAGGGTAATTTTCTTCATAATGGCATTTTAAATGATTCTAAATATACAGGTAAAAACTATATTTGCACCCAAAATATGGCAAGCTGGTTTTAGCTGCCGGATGTTTCTAAGATATAATAGATGAAAGCAGGTATTGTAGGGCTCCCAAATGTTGGCAAGTCAACTCTTTTTAATTGTTTATCCAATGCAAAAGCACAAAGTGCCAATTTCCCATTTTGCACGATTGAACCAAATATAGGCGTGGTCAATGTTCCTGATCCAAGGTTGGAAAAATTGCAAGGACTTGTAAATCCTGAAAAGGTTATTCCCGCAACGGTTGAAATTGTGGATATTGCAGGACTAGTTAAAGGGGCTAGCAAGGGAGAAGGATTAGGGAATCAATTTTTAGGAAACATTAGAGAAACTGATGCTATTTTACACGTGCTGCGATGTTTTGATAATGATAATGTAGTTCATGTAGATGGCTCTATAGACCCCATAAGAGACAAAGAGACTATAGATATGGAATTGCAGCTAAAAGACCTGGAGACGGTTGAGAAGAAGTTAGACAAAGTAAACAGAGCAGCCAGAACAGGGAATAAAGAGGCTCAAAAAGAGGTTGCCGTACTGCAAATTGTAAAAGAGGGTTTAGAGGCCGGAACATCTGTGCGTGCTTTAGAAATTGATGAAGAAGACAGAAAGGACTATGTAAAGCCGTTGCAGTTTATTACAGACAAACCGGTTCTTTATATCTGTAATGTGGACGAAGCATCAGCGGTTTCCGGAAATTCCTATGTAGAACAGGTCAAGGCTGCAGTTGCCAATGAAAACGCAGAGGTTATTGTTCTGGCTGTTGGTACTGAGGCCGATATTACTGAACTGGATACTTACGAAGAACGACAAATGTTTTTGGAAGATTTAGGTTTAACTGAAGCGGGCTCAGCGAAGATGATAAGGGCTGCTTATTCACTATTACATCTTCAAACCTATTTTACGGCAGGAGTAAAAGAAGTCAGGGCATGGACCATTAAGATAGGCTCAACGGCACCACAGGCGGCTGGGGTTATCCACACAGATTTTGAAAAAGGATTTATTCGGGCTGAGGTTATTTCGTATGACGACTATATTACCTACGGAAGTGAAGCAAAAGTTAAAGAAGCCGGAAAAATGCGTGTGGAAGGAAAAGAATATATAGTAAAGGACGGGGACGTAATGCATTTTAGGTTTAATGTTTAATTCTCCAACTGCCTGATTTTATCATTTGTAGCTGTTCAATAAAGCCGCTATCAACAATATGGGGCGTTTTATTGTTAATTACTTTCTATTACGCGCATTTTGATTTCTGCCCTGAAATTTTATATTAGCATTAGTATTCCCCAAATATTATGGCAGAACTACAATATACCGAAGAAAACATAAGATCTCTAGACTGGAAGGAGCATATCCGTCTTCGTCCCGGTATGTACATTGGAAAACTCGGTGATGGCTCTTCTGCAGATGACGGTATCTATATCTTATTAAAAGAAACTATTGATAACTGCATTGATGAGTTTGTCATGGGTGCAGGCAAAACGATTGAAATTTCCATACAAGGTGAGAAAGTATCTGTCAGGGATTATGGCCGTGGGATACCACTAGGCAAAGTTGTTGACGTTGTTTCCAGAATGAATACCGGTGGCAAATACGATACACGTGCTTTTAAAAAATCTGTTGGGCTTAATGGCGTAGGCACAAAAGCCGTTAATGCATTATCTACCTATTTTAAAGTAGAATCTAATCGGGATGGCAGATCTAAATCTGCTGAATTTGAAACCGGCGAGTTAGTTAATGAAGAACTTTTAGAGGAGACTTCCAGAAGAAGAGGGACCAAAGTCACATTTATTCCGGATGAGACGATATTTAAAAAATATAAATACAGAAATGAGTATGTAGAACGCATGCTCAGAAATTATACATATCTGAATCCGGGACTAACTATTGTTTTCAATGGCGAGAAATTCATTTCGAAGAATGGACTAAAGGATTTACTGGAAGATAATAATACTAAAGAGGATTTATTATATCCTATAATTCACTTAAAAGGGCATGATATTGAAGTGGCTATTACACATAGTAAAACCCAATATAGTGAGGAATACCATTCTTTTGTTAATGGACAACATACTACTCAGGGAGGCACACATCAGGCGGCATTCAGAGAGGCTATCGTCAAAACTATAAGAGACTATTACGGAAAGAATTACGACGCTTCTGATATTAGGAAATCAATTATTTCTGCTATAGCCATTAAGGTTATGGAGCCCGTCTTTGAAAGTCAGACAAAAACCAAATTAGGCTCAACAGATATGGGTGGCGGTCTCCCAACAGTAAGAACATACATAAATGATTTTATTGGAAAGCAACTTGATAATTACCTTCACAAGAATTCCGAAACCGCAGAGCGAATTCAAAGAAAGATTGTTCAGGCCGAAAAAGAGCGCAAAGAACTCTCAGGGATTAGAAAGCTGGCTCGGGCAAGAGCCAAAAAAGCAAGTTTACACAATAAGAAGTTACGCGATTGTAGGTTGCACCTGGGAGATATGAAAAGTGAAAGACGCTTAGAATCTACCTTATTTATTACTGAAGGTGATTCAGCTTCTGGTTCTATAACTAAATCAAGAGATGTAAATACGCAGGCTGTTTTTAGTCTTCGCGGGAAACCGCTGAACTCTTATGGAATGTCTAAGAAGATAGTCTATGAAAATGAAGAATTTAATTTACTTCAGGCTGCTCTGAATATAGAGGAATCCCTGGAGGATTTGCGTTATAATAATATTGTAATCGCTACCGATGCAGATGTTGATGGAATGCATATCAGATTATTGCTAATTACATTTTTTCTTCAGTTTTTCCCGGAGTTAATTAAAGAGAATCATTTATATATTTTGCAAACCCCCTTGTTTAGGGTAAGAAATAAAAAAGAAACTTATTATTGCTATAGTCAGGACGAAAAGAATGAAGCGATTGCAAAGTTGAAAGGAAAACCAGAAATCACGCGCTTTAAAGGACTGGGTGAAATTTCACCGGATGAATTTAAACACTTTATAGGAGACGATATACGCCTGGAACCGATTATGCTCGATAAGGCATTATCTATTGAAGAGCTTTTAAAGTTTTATATGGGAAAAAACACCCCTGACCGTCAGGAATTTATTATTGAAAACCTTAAAGTAGAGGTCGATTTAATAGAAGATAACTAGTTATAAATTAGAATAATACTATTCTTTCTTTATGGAGGATAATGGCGAAGTAAATGAACTGCATGAAGAAGACCACGCTAATGACCAGGAGGCACTTACCCGTGTTACGGGTATGTATAAGGATTGGTTTTTAGATTATGCTTCTTATGTAATTTTAGAAAGGGCAGTACCGGCTATTGAAGACGGTTTTAAACCCGTACAGCGGAGAATTATGCATGCGCTCAAAGAGCTGGACGACGGCAGGTATAATAAGGTTGCCAATGTGGTTGGACACACTATGCAATATCATCCTCATGGGGATGCTAGCATAGCTGATGCTATGGTACAGATAGGCCAGAAGGATCTTCTTATTGATACTCAGGGAAACTGGGGCAACATTTTAACAGGAGATAGTGCTGCTGCATCTCGCTATATTGAAGCCAGACTATCCAAATTTGCTTTGGACGTAGTTTTTAGTCCAAAAATTACGGATTGGCAGTCATCCTATGATGGCAGAAAGAAGGAGCCTGTAAACCTTCCCGTTAAATTTCCCTTATTGTTAGCTCAGGGCGCTGAGGGGATTGCTGTAGGTTTATCTACCAAGATACTCCCTCATAATTTCAATGAAATTATTGATGGATCTATTAAGCATTTGAAAGGCCAAAGTTTTAAGCTGTTTCCCGATTTTCCAACTTCAGGGATTATTGATGTTACTAACTACAACGATGGGTTGAGAGGAGGTAAAGTTAGGGTTAGGGCAAAAATTTCTCAGCTTGACAAGAATACCTTGGTTATTAATGAAATACCTTATGGCACGAATACCTCTTCGCTAATAGACTCTATCCTTAAAGCAAATGATAAGGGTAAGATTAAAATTAAGAAGATTGAAGATAATACCGCAGCACAGGTAGAGATACTTATTCATTTGCCGGGCGGAATTTCGCCAGATAAGACCATAGATGCCCTTTATGCGTTTACCTCCTGTGAGTCTTCAATTTCTCCTTTAGGTTGCATAATAGAGGATAACAAACCATTATTTATTGGAGTTACAGAAATGCTTCGGCGTTCTACAGACAACACTGTGGAGATGCTTAAGGCTGAATTGGAGATACAGCTATCTGAACTTCAGGAACAATGGCATTTTGCTTCTCTGGAACGAATATTTATAGAAAACAGGATCTACAGGGATATAGAAGAAGAGGAAACCTGGGAAGGGGTCATAAGTGCTATAGATAAAGGGCTTAAACCGTATATTAAACATCTAAAAAGAGATGTAACTGAAGAGGATATTGCAAGGCTTACGGAGATCAGGATTAAAAGAATATCCAAATTTGATTTAGATAAAGCGCAGCAATATATTGATAGTCTGGAAGATAAAATCGCCCAAACAAAAGACCACCTGACTAATTTAATAGATTTTGCCATTGCATACTTTAAGGAATTGAAAAGTAAATATGGGAAAGGCAGAGAGCGTAAATCTGAAATTCGAATTTTTGATGATATTATAGCTACGAAAGTTGTTATCAGGAATACTAAGCTTTATGTTAACAGGGAGGAAGGTTTTATAGGAACTTCACTTAAACGAGACGATTATGTGACAGACTGCAGTGATATAGATGATATTATTGTATTTACCAAAAGCGGTCAAATGATGATTACTAAAGTGGACTCTAAGACGTTTATTGGAAAAAACATAATACATGTAGCGGTCTTTAAGAAAAAAGACAAGCGAACGACCTACAATATGATCTATAAGGATGGAAGAGGAGGGTCTAGTTATGTCAAACGCTTCAATGTTACTTCAATTACCCGAGATAAGCTTTACGATCTTACAGCTGGTAAAAATTACTCGGATATTAGCTATTTTTCTGCAAATCCTAATGGGGAAGCAGAAATAGTTACGATTTTTCTAAGACAAGTCGGTAACATAAAAAAATTGAAGTGGGATTTGGATTTTGCCGATGTGATGATAAAGGGGCGTGCATCAAAAGGAAATATTGTCACTAAATATTCCATAAAGAAAATAGAGCTTAAGGAAAAAGGACTTTCAACCCTTAAACCCCGTAAATTGTGGTTTGACGACACTGTACAGCGACTTAATGTGGATAACAGAGGAGAACTGATGGGTGAGTTTACCAGTGAAGATCGCCTTCTTATAATAAATCAAAAAGGAATACTAAAAGTGGTTATTCCGGAGCTGACTATGCGTTTTGATGATGATATTATTGTTTTGGAAAAATGGATCCCAAATAAACCCATATCGGTAATTTACTGGGAAGGTGCCAAGGAATTATTTTATATAAAACGATTTCTTGTTGAAAACCCGGATAAAGAAGATAAAATAATCACCGACCATACAAAATCCTATCTCGAAAAAGTATTTACAGATTATCGGCCTATGGCGGAATTAGTATTTGCCAAAAAACGGGGCATGGACCGTAAAGAAAATCAGGAAATTAATATTGAGGAGTTTATAAGCATTAAGGGTAGTTCTGCAATGGGAAATCAATTAACCAGGGAAAAGGTGCTAGAGATAAACGCATTGGAGCCTTTAGCTTATGAGGTGCCGGAAGTTCCGGAAGCTTTGGATATTGAGGTTGTCGATGAAGAAAATATACTGCCTGAGTCAAAAGGGTTAATTGCAAAACCTAAAAAAGAAAGCAATAAGGTAAATCCCAAAGACATTCCTAACAAAAATGATGATGAAGGGCAAACAAAACTTTTTTAATAAAAAAGGTTTTTAATCTTCTATTACCGTAATCAAACTAGTTTTAACTTGTAAATTGTGTTTGTTTTGTCTATAATTACCAAGTCTCTTAAAAAATGAGAAAACTTCAATACTAGTATGACTTTTACAAACCCCCTGATTTATGGTGTACCCTGTTTCATTGCACTAATTATTCTAGAACTTATTTACAGCAAAACCCACGGAGACGAACATCTTTACAACTGGAAAGATTTATTTGCCAGCGGTGCTATGGGAATAGGTGCTGCGCTAATAGGGCCAATATTTAAAGTGCTTTTTGCGATAGCACTATTTGAGGTTACCTATGAATTTTTAAATCCTATAACTGATGGTGTTCGCACAAATATCCTCGGGTATGAATCTTTTGGATATGCTTGGTATGTTTGGGTGCTTTGCATGTTCGCAGACGATTTTACTTACTATTGCTTTCATAGGGCAAATCATGAAGTAAGGCTGTTTTGGGCTGCCCATATTGTTCATCATTCTTCTGATAATTTTAATTTAGGAACTGCGTTGCGTAATGGGTGGTTCACAATTTTTTATAAACCCTTTTTCTATCTGTGGATGCCCGCAATTGGCTTTCCACCTGAAATGGTTCTGATTTGTATTGGTATAGAGATTATGTGGCAGTTTCAATTGCATTCTGTCTATATTCCTAAAATGGGTTTCCTTGAAAAGATATTTAATACGCATACCATGCACCAGGTGCATCATTCACAGGATGTAGCGTATCTGGACAAAAATCATGGCGGAATACTCAATATTTTTGATAAGATGTTCGGGACCTGGAAAGAATTAAACGAGGATAAGACAATTAAATATGGTGTAATTCATCCGCCTAACTCCTACAATCCAATGGTGATCCTAACTCATGAGTATAAGGATATATGGAAAGATGTAAAGAAATCTAAAAAATTATCCCATGCCTTTATGTATGTATTCGGTCCTCCTGGTTGGAGTCATGACGGCAGTACACTGACGGTTAAGCAGCAGCAAAAGTTAATGGAAGAAGAAGAATTATTAGACCCTGCAGAGCGGGTATTAATCCAAAAAAACACAGTTTAGTAGTTAATGCTATTCTGGTTTTAAGCATCCTCATCAGGAACACTGTCTGTTACAATTTTTTTACGCATCTTCATATTTAAAAACTCTACCAATAAGGAGAAAGCTATAGCGAAATACAAATATCCTTTAGGTATAGCCCCAATTTCCTGATCGAAGATTCTTGCATGACTCAGATGAGCAGCTTCCACAATAAGCATAAACCCTATTAGAATTAAAAAGGAAAGCGCCAATATCTGCATAGATGGATGATTATTAATAAATATACGGATGGAGTTGGCAAAGACCATCATGATTATGATGGAAATAACAACAGCTATAACCATTAGCACAAGGGCATCCATAGGCTTATCGCCAATACCATTAGTCATACCCACGGCCGTTAATATTGAATCTATAGAAAATATAAAATCAATGATAACTATTTGAACAATTGCTCTGGAGAGACTGGTGATATTTTTAGATTTTAGCTCTTCTTCATCATGTTCCGGCATCTCCACCTTTTCATGGATTTCTGAAGTACTTTTATATAAGAGAAAAATACCTCCAAAAAATAATATCAAGGCCTGTCCACTGATCCCAATGGAGATCCAGGAGGTATTGATATAATAAAACGGGATCTTTAAGCCGATAAGAAAAGAAACCGCAAATAATAGTATAATACGCTGTACCATTGCCAGCAATAAACCAAAATTAGTTGCTTTACGTTGATCTTTCGGGGGAAGTTTATTTGCAGCAATAGATATAAATACAATATTATCTATGCCCAATACGATCTCTAAAAAAGTTAGGGTTAGCAGAGCTACCCAGCCATCCGCACTAGTTAAAATTTCAAACATGGTTACTTGATTTTAATAGCTGTTCCCACAGATTTATTTGTTTCCCCCACAATCCCGTACTCAAAAGTATAAGAGCTATCTGTTGTGGACCTTATTTTCATATGAATTGATTTCTCTTCTGCTTTATTCCGTGGGTTTAATTTCTTCACTATGTATTCACAGTCATTTATCCACCTTAAGGATGAGGTGTCACTTTTACCTTCATAATAATCGATTTCAATATTTTCATATCGAACAAATGTAGTAGTCTTTTGTTCATCATTTATAACTGAAGTAAACGTAAAAGTACCGTATTTAAAAGCCTGGCAGTCTCTTGTGGGTTGGTAACACGAGCTCAGGATAATAAAAAATAAAACAAAGAGGAAGGGCCATTTCATATATTGCAAAA
>Ga0316198_10001279_pt1 | contig 14674 bp, 13 predicted proteins | sample OudBieAanoxic_MG_FD_204935 | JGI IMG/M metagenome (GOLD analysis project Ga0316198, IMG submission 204935) | Coastal sediment microbial communities from Oude Bieten Haven, Netherlands - site A anoxic | ecosystem: Environmental > Aquatic > Marine > Coastal > Sediment | place: Netherlands...
CGGAAGGGCGATCCGGGCGCTGAGTTCGACCGTCGTGACGTTGACGCGATTGTCTACCAGGAAGCGTTCCTGGCGGTTGGTGGGGTCGCGCCCCTTGGCCACGAGTTCGTCGATCCGGTCTTGCTGGACCCGCTTGGCCTCGCGGTACTCGCGGAACAGTTCGGCCGTGCTCATGTCCGAGACGACCTTGTCCGGTGGGGCAAGGAAGCTCTCGAGATAGGGTGGCGGGGGAATCGGCTCGCGGTGAGACTCGAAGTTGAGAAGGTAATAGGTCTCGGGCTCGTCCGGACTGTAACGGCTGCCGACGCCGGTGTACATGTCGGCAATAAGGGTCCCGGATCGATCGGCCGCCGGGTACAGCTCTCCGGAACGGGCCAGGATGACCTCGTAGTTGTTTTGCCGCGGGTCGGACTGGATCAGCAGGATCCCGCGCAGATGGCCAACGTCGTCTTCGTCGTCCTCGACGGCGGGGAGGATGTCATCCACGTACAGGACCACGTCCTGGAGTTCGGTGTAGAAGACCCGTGGCTTGAGGTCCGAGGCCAGGCTCGAGGACAACAGGATCTGACCCTGGAGATGGCGCCGTTCAAAATTGGCGCGCGGCACGAGCTCGGCGTAGAAATAGAAGCAAACGAGGCTCGCGGCGAGTCCGTGCAGGATCAAAGGCTTCAGCAGGATCCAGGGCCCGCGTCCGGCGCCCTGCAGGGCGACCCATTCGTTGTCGGACGAGACGCGCCCCACACCGATCAGAGATCCCAGCAGAACGGCCATCGGAATCGTCAGGATCAGGATCGCCGGAACCCCGGTCATGAACAGGCGCAGCGTCAGGTCGAAGCCGAGGTTCTTCGCCAGGGATTTTTCCGCGACGAAGAAGAAGTGGTTCATCAGCAGGACGAACGTCCACAACATCAGTGCGAGCACCGTGGGGGTGAACAGTTCGACCAGCATGTAACGCGTGATGCGCTTGGGAATTAGCATCGGATGGAGTCTAGGAACAGTCGTCGAGAGTGTCAACGAACGGCATTTGACCGTGGGAGTCGTTCCACCTCACGTCGCCAGGCGATCTGAGGGTTTCGGTCACAGATCGTCACTGGCTGGATGTGACGAACTCGAATGTGAGCCTCGTTTCGATCTCGGACAGCGATCCGATCGATCGCCCCTCGATTCAGATCCACGGGGGCTTCATGTGGCATCGGTGGATCTCCGGGCTCGAGTCTCCAGGCAGAGCGCTGGAACTCCAGTACAAGTGAGTAGGGGGGTGCTCGAAAGGCTCCAAGGGCATTCCAGTGGGAGATTACGCAACGTCCGATAATGTATATTATGTCAACTCTGATCCTGGGTTTGGCCAGAAAGGGGACTTCTCACGACGTTCGCGACCTGAGTCGCCGCCGAACTTGATGGGTCTCTCGCTTGCCTCTCGATCGGGCGGCGGTGCGATCCCGACGAGCCGTAAATTCTGATTTCACTACCGCGGCGAATCACGCGACGCGATGAGGTGACGCACATTCTTCCCTGGGCCGGACTGCACGTCCCGTGGCTCACATGGAGAAACTGCTCCTCGAACTCTGGCCCCGGGTCAGGTCGGCGGGCCCACAACTTTCACAGCCCATGATCGGTCGCGGTGTCCGCATGTCGACTCGGGGCGACCGGGGGTCAACAGCACGCTTTCGACGGCCTCGCCGGGCGATGGCGAGCCTCCTGGAGGCCCGCCACGCGGCGATGTCGGTGTACCGAGTCTGGTTGGTTGCGTCGAACGCGGCGGAGGCTCAGGCCCCTCAGGCGTCGCTCTCGGGGCCCGGGTGTTCCAGCTCGCTCGAGAGGCGGTCCAACATGTCCTTCAGAGCCACGATCAGTTCCTCGCGCTCGACCGTGGGCCGGTTGAAGCGGATCGTGAACTGATAGTCGCGGTCGTCGGGTCGGAACCGATAGGTGAAGTTCCTCGGCGGGCGGCGCCCGGTCTCGACCTTGTTGAACTGGCGAGCTTCTTCCCTGGTGATGCCGTCGCCCGTGATCTTGTCCAGCAAGCGATGCATATCTTCCAGCGTCGGCTGCCTGACGATCTGCAGCAACATCGATTTGCTGATGATGTCGGCCTGCCGACAGCGTTGCTGGATCTCCTCCGGCATGCGATTGAGGCTGAGTGCCTCGGTGATGGCCGTTCGAGACTTGCCGAGCTTCCTGGCGATCTCTTCGTGGGTGTAGCGGAACTGATCGCACAATCGTTGGATGGCGCCGGACTCCTCGAAGGCGGTGAGGTCTCGACGCTGAAGGTTCTCGATCAGCGAGATCTCGAGCATGCCACGGGCATCGACGTCGACCTCGATGCAGGGAACGCGCTGGAGCCCGGCGGTCTTCGCGGCCTGGTAGCGTCGCTCGCCCGCGATGATCTGGTAGCTGCCCTCGTGGCTGCGGACCAGGATCGGCTCGAGGATTCCCTTTTCCTTGACCGAGGCGACCATCTCCGATAGATCGCCAAATTCTCTCCGAGGCTGGTGCGGGTTGGGAACGATGCGACGGATGTCGATCATCCGGCCGATGCTTTCGGATCTCGCGGACGTGATCTCCTCGACGAAGTGGGCGTCGTGTCGCATTCGCTTCGACTGCGGTAAACCTCTCAACTTAGACACGGGAGATCACCTCTTCGGATAGGCTGTAGTACTCGAGAGCGCCGGAGGACGCCGGCGCGAAGGAGAAGATGCTCTGACGATAGGCCGGGCTTTCTTCCAAACGGACGCTCTTGGAAATCGTGGTCGAGAAGACCTTCTCGCCGAAGACGTTGCGAATCTGATCACGCACGTCGCGGGCCAGGTTGGTCCGTTTGTCGTGCAGGGTGATCACCACCCCCAAGAACTCGAGGTCGGGGTTGGGTCGAGCTCGAATCTTTTCGTACGTGTCGAGCAGATCGTCGGTCCCTTCCAGTGCGTAGTACGAGGACTGGATCGGCACGATCAGGTGGGAGGCGGCGACCAGCGCGTTGACCGTCAGTACGCCGAGTGTCGGAGGCGTGTCGATGACGATGTACTCGTAGAGATCCTTGATCGGCGCCAGCTTGTCCTTCAGACGAAAGTGACCGTCGAACTCCCCTATCAATTTCGTCTCGGCCTTGGCCAGCGAAATCCGGGCGCCGATGACATCCATCTCGTCGTACTCGGAGGACTGGATGGCTTGCTCGGCGGTGACGTTGGGGTCGATGAGCAGGTCGAAGCTGGAGTATCGAAGGTTCGCCGGATCGACGTAGGAGAGCGTCGCATTGCCCTGCGGATCCAGGTCGACGAGCAGCGTCTTCTTGCGTCGTTGAGCCAGAGCCGCCGCGAGATTGATCGCGGTCGTCGTCTTGCCCACGCCACCCTTCTGGTTCGCGATGACTAGCGTCAAGGTTGACATCGCATCCTCGTTTCGCGGACAAATCTAGCCGCGTCCAATAAACTCTGTGGCTGAACCACAGTCGGTTGTGGTGTTCTCGGGATGGACCACCTGATATCGCAGGGTCATGCTACGGCGGGGAGTTTATCGACGGTCAAATCTCATGTCAACCGTCGGCGACGGATGGAGGCAATTTGAACTGGCAACGAAAGGCGAACGTAGAGCGAATGCACCTGTCGGCGCGCCTACATCTCGTACTTGCCCAACTCGTCCGGATCGACCGTTTCGAGCCACCGGCGCAGCCGTTCGGTCTCTTCGGAGTCACCGCCGGCTTCCGGGGATGCTGATTTCTCGAGCACCGTTTTTTCGACGAAGATCGGGGCCTCGGCGCGCAGCGCCAGGGCCATCGCATCGCTGGGTCGCGAGTCGATGCACAGATCGTCGCCGTTGCGGTCGAGAAAGATGTTGGCGAAGAAGGTGTTGTCCTTCAGGTCGTTGATCACGACGCGCGCGATTTTCGCGTGCAAACCCTCGATCACGTTCTTCAGCAGATCGTGGGTCATCGGCCGTGGCGAAACGACGCTTTCCAGTTGCATCGCGATGGCGTTGGCCTCGAAGATGCCGACCCAAATCGGCAAGACCGAGTCCCCTGCGTCGTTCTTTAGGATGATGATCGGCATGTTGGAAACAGGATCGATCATCAGCCCTTTGATCTTCATCTCGACCGTCATGTCGGTGTTTACCCCCGATTCACATTGTCTGGAAATCGCGCCGTGGCCAATATAACTACGGCCGCTCCTTCAGGTCAAGCGCTGCTCGCACGGTGTGCCTCGTCGAGGCTCCCCTTTTTAGTCACTCGGGAGTTTTTCTCCGTAGCGCACTGTCTCCCTACCAGAGAATACGGTGTTGCCGCGGTGATCTCGACAAGCACGAACTCGCCGGGTGCCGAATCGCCCGCGAAGTGGACGATCCGATGGTCCGGCGTGCGCCCGGTCCAGCGAGTGGCGTCACGCTTGCTGCACCCTTCCACGAGCAACTCGACCTGCCTGCCGATCCACATCAGGTTGCGGCCGCGTTGGATCTCCCGTTGTCGGGCCTGCAACCGTCGCAGCCTTTCCATCTTGACTGCCAGCGGAACATCGTCTCCGAAGTCGAGCGCTCGGGTTCCCGGTCGTTCGGAATATGTAAAGGAATAGACCGTATCGAACGGTACCTCGTCGAGCAGTTGCAGGGTCTGCTCGAACTCTTCTTCGGTCTCGCCGGGAAAGCCGACGATGACGTCCGTCCCGAACAACATCTCAGGAATGCGCTGGCGCAGGTTCCCGATCTTCGCCAGGTAGGTCTCGCGATCGTAGCCTCGCCGCATCCGTTCGAGGACGGCGCTGCTACCCGATTGCACCGGCAGATGCAGGTACGGGCAGAGACTGGGGCGCGAGGCCTGCATCGCATCCATCAACTTGTCCGTCATCTGGGCCGGGTGCGAGGTCGTGAATCGGATGCGCGCGATGTCGTCGATCTTCGCCGTGGCGCGAAGCAATTCTGCCAGTGTGTTGCCTTCATCGTCGCGATAGGCGTTGACCGTCTGCCCCAGGAATTCCACCTCGCAAATGCCCTTCTGGCCAAGACTGCGTACCTCGGCCAGCACGTCGGCCAGTGGGCGACAGACCTCGCGTCCGCGCGTCGTGGGAACGATGCAATAGGTGCAACGATGATTGCAGCCCTCGATTATCGTGACGTAAGCTTTGCCCGTCTCCGGGCTCTCGCGCCGGATCGAGTCGAAGGGAAAACGGATCGAGTCTTCGCGATACTCGGTATCGACGGTGCGGTGGGCCGACGGGTCTCCGGCGCGCAGACGCTCGAGCGTGCGCGGCAAGCTGGCCGTGGCGCGCGGGCCCATGACGAAGTCGATGAGCGGAGCGCGAGCGAAGATCGCCTCCCCTTCCTGCTGAGCCACGCAACCGCACAGCCCGACGATCAGACGCGGGTTCTTGCGCTTGAGAGGGAGCAGGCGTCCGATCTCGCTGAAGACCTTCTCTGCGGCCTTCTCTCGAATCGAACAGGTGTTCAACAGGATCACGTCGGCGTCGTGGCGACCCGCAGCCTTGCGGTACCCGACGCTTTCAAGCGCACCGGCAAGCTTTTCCGAGTCGTGCACGTTCATCTGACAACCCCACGTTTCGACGTGGTAACGATCGCCCGTGATGTCCGGGCTGTCGCACGCTTCGCTTCGGTCTGACCGGGGATCTGGCTTCGTCATGCTGCGACTCAAACCTTTCCGCTGAGCTTGACCCAGGTCGCGTGCAACTCTTCCGGCAGCACGCGGGTCTTTCCCGTGACGGTCATGAAGTTGGTATCGCCACACCAACGGGGTACGGCGTGGAGATGCAGGTGCTCCTGAATTCCTGCGCCGGCGCACTGCCCCAGGTTCATCCCCAGATTGACGCCCTCCGCCCCGTAGACGTCGAGCAATAACCGCTCGGACCTGGCAGCCAGGCGCGCCAGTTCTGCCAGGGCCTCTGGCGGAAGGCGCGAGAGACTTGCCTCGTGCAGGTAGGGAACGACCATGACGTGTCCGGTCGTGTACGGGTAGATGTTCAGGACGACGAAATGGTGGTCGGCCCGGGCGAGAACGAAGTGCTTTTCGTCCTCGTCAGGGTCGGCCCGGGCGATCCGGCAGAATACGCAGCCGACTTCATTCTTGGGTTGGGTCACGTAGCGGAAACGCCACGGGCTGAACAGGTACTCCATCGCAGTCGAATGGCAGCCGTACGGGAGGTCACGACTCGCTGCCGCCGTCGGAACGGACAGGCGCTCCGACGACACCCGCGGTCGTGGCCTCGACGACGGTTGGCGCGTCCGCCATATCGGACGAGGCCTCGGAATTGATCAGGTCCTTGAGTTCCTTGCCCGGCTTGAAGTAGGGAATCCTCTTCTCCGGTACGGCGACCTGATCGCCCGTCTTCGGATTGCGACCCTGACGGGGGCGACGTCGGCGTACCCGGAAGCTGCCGAAGCCACGAAGTTCGATCTTGTCTTCACCGCGGAGGGCGTCGATGATCGACGAGAATACGGTGTTGACGATGATCTCCGCGTGTTTCTTGCTCACGTCGGTGGCTCGAACAACTTCTTCAACCAAGTCGGCCTTGGTCATCCGCTACCCTCCCCGTCGAGTCGCCGTCGCGAGTGCTGCGCCCTGATCGACCGCTACTTTTTCTCGCTGTCTTCCTCAGGCTTGACCGCGTCGTCTTCACTGGCCTCGGCCTGCTGCACCTCGGCGCCCGCATCTTCCTCCGCCGTTTCGCTGCTGGCTTCGACCGGTGCCTCGGTCGCGGCCTCGACTGGCGCTTCGATCGCGGTTTCGGCTTCGGGAGCCGCCTCGGCGGCAGGTTGCGCTTCGGTCTCCGCGGCTTCGGTCGTCTCCGCGTCGTCGTCGGCCGCCTTACGGAACAGGCTCGGGTCCATCAGGTCGCCGAGCGTCGCGCTGCCGTCGCCCTGGCTGCTGAAGTAGGCCTCGACGGAAGCCGAGTCAGGCTCGCCCAGTGCTGCGCGGATCGACAATCCGATCTTCTTCTCGATCGGGTCCATCTTGATGATCTTGATCCGCACCTCTTGGCCGACGGAGAACTTGTCTTCCGGCTTCTCGATGCGCTCGTTGGCCAGTTCGGATACGTGAACCAGACCCTCCACGCCTTCGAACAGTTCGACGAAGGCGCCGAACTCGGTCAGGCGGACGATCTTGCCCATCAGCACGTCACCCGAACCGTGAGTCTGGAAGAACTCTTCCAGCACGTTGGGCTGCAACTGCTTCACGCCGAGAGACAGTCGTTGGTTCTCGGAATCGATCTTGAGGATGACGGCTTCTACGTCGTTACCCTTCTCGAGCAGTTCGCTGGGATGCTTGATGCGCTTGGTCCAGGACAGGTCCGAAATGTGAACCAGACCGTCGATGCCTTCTTCGACTTCGATGAATGCACCGAAGTCGGTGAGGTTGCGGACGGTACCGGTGATCTTGTCGCCGATGCGGTACTTCGAACTGATCAGGTCCCACGGGTTGGGTTCGGTCTGCTTGAGACCCAGCGACAGCCGGCGTCCTTCCTGGTCGATGTCGAGCACGACGCACTCGACCCAGTCGCCCGCGTTGAGCACCTTGGACGGGTGTTTGACTCGCTTGGTCCAGGACATCTCCGAAACGTGGATCAGGCCTTCGATCCCTTCCTCGACCTCGACGAATGCGCCGTAATCGGTCAGGCTGACCACCTTCCCGCGAATCCGCGAGTGTGTCGGGTAGTTGGTCGGGGCGTTCTCCCACGGGTCGTCCTGCAACTGCTTGAAGCCCAGCGAGACTCGCTCTTTCTCGCGGTCGAACTTCAGCACCACGACGTCCAGCTCGTCGCCGATCTGGAACTTCTCCGAAGGATGGTTGATGCGTCCCCAGGAGATGTCGGTGATGTGCAGCAGGCCATCGATACCGCCGAGGTCGATGAAGGCTCCGTACTCGGTGAGGTTCTTGACCACGCCGCGCAGGATCTTGCCTTCTTCCAGTTCGGCCAGCGTCTTCTTTTTCTTGGTCGCGTTCTCGACCTCGAGAACGGCCTTGCGCGAAAGGACGATGTTGCCCCGGCGCTTGTTGACCTTGATCACGCGCATCCGATATTCGTGACCGATCAGGCTTTCCAGATTGCGCACCGGGCGGACGTCGACGAGGGAGCCGGGCAGGAAAGCCGGCAGACCGATGTCGACCTTCAGGCCGCCCTTGATTCGATCGATCACACGGCCCATGATCGGTTCGCCGGTGTCGTAGGCGCCCTCGACCGCATCCCAGACCTTCAGCCGCTCGGCCTTCTCTTTCGACAGAACGACGTAGCCGTCACTGTCCTCGGTCTTTTCAAGCAGGACGTCGATTCGGTCCCCGGTGGAGACCTCGATCTTGCGATCGAGCCCGCGGAATTCCTCGATGTCGATGACGCCCTCGGACTTGTAGCCGATATCGACGATGACTTCTTTCTCGAGGACCTTCAGGACCCTGCCGGTGACGACCGATCCTTCCTTGATCGTCTTGGCGCCGGACTCGAAATCGGCGAGGGCCTGGCCGAAATCTTCGACCTCCTCGACTTCGATTCCCAGCCGTGCCTCGACTGCGGATTCCTCTTGTTCACTACTGTCGGAGGTCTCTTCGGCGACATCCTCCGATGGCTCGGTCGCGGGATTCGTCACGTCGACGGTCGCGGCCTCGGTGGGTTCGCCTTCATTGGTCTTGGGTGTTTCCTGCTGTGTGTCCATCGGAATTGGTTCAAACCTCCTAACAGCGGGCTGCACGACCGAAGAATTGGCGTACAGCCTCTTGGGAACTGGAATACGGGTCGATCTTGACCGAAAGATGCCGGTCCCATCCCCCGGCACCAAACAAAGGCACCATGCTAGAGAACCGCCCGGCCAATGTCAAGAACGGTCGCGTTTTCAGTTAATTACGCCGGATCGGGGCTTTCGGCGATCGGGGCGTTCCCGGCGCTGTTTGGCACCGACGGATCGTCTCAGCCGGGCCACTTCGGAGGAGGTCAACGGACGGAGCTGCCCCGAGGGCAACTTCCCCAACTCGAGTCCGCCATAGGCCACCCGCCGCAACTTGAGCACCGGGTGTCCGACGGCCAGGAACATCAGCCGAACCTGGTGCTTGCGCCCCTCGACGATCCGGACCTCCAGCCAGCTGTTGGGGCCACGGCGTTTCAGGGAAACCTCGGCCGGAAGCGTGGCCTTGCCTTCGATCCGGATCCCTCGCCGCAGGCGCTCGAGTTTCGCGGGCTCGGGTGTCCCGCGCACCTTCGCGGAATAGGTCTTGGATACCCCGCTGGCCGGATGCATCAGATCCCGAGCCAGATCGCCGTCGTCGGTCAGCAGGAGCAATCCTTCGGTGTGGTAGTCCAGGCGTCCGACAGGAAAGACTCTGGGGCGGACGCCGCGCAGCAGGTCCCGGATCGTGGGGCGGTCCTCAGGATCGGACAGGGTCGTCACGTAGCCCCGCGGCTTGTTGAGCATCAGGTAGGTGTGGCTCTGCGGGGCCGACGGGATCCGCTTGTTATCGACCTTGATCGCGTCGTGCTGCGGATCGACCTTGTGCCCCAGTTCGCAAATGACCGTGCCGTTGACCTGAACCCGGCCTTCCAGAATCATCTGGTCCGCTGCCCGGCGGGATGCGACTCCGGCACGGGCGAGAACCTTGTTGAGCCGTTCGTTCACGACGGTTCGAGGGCCGGGGTCGTGACGGTCTCGGGGTCGCCGGGCACGTCATCGTTCCCGTCGCCGTGATCAACCTCGGCGTCGACTCCTGCGTCGACCTCGGCGTCGACCTCGGCAAAGAGTTCCGGCCGCTCCGTGGCGAGAGCCTCGACGAACTCCTCGAAGTCTTCGATCGCTGGCAAGTCCTCGAGGTTGTTCAGTCCGAAGTGGATCAGGAACTGTTTCGACGTCCCGTATAGCAGCGGATTTCCGACGACCTTCTTGCGCCCGAGCAGTCGCAGCAGTTTCTTGTCGACGAGCGTCTTCAGCGGGCCCGACGGGTCCTTGCCGCGGATGGCCTGAATCTCGGGCCCCGTCACCGGTTGACGGTAGGCCACGATCGCCAGCGTCTCGAGGGCGGCGGGAGACAAGCGTGTTCGGTTGCGCTGCCGGAAGAATCTCCGGACCCACGGGCCGACATCCGGCGTCGTGGAAAACTGGTAGCCCCCGGCCACGGACTCGACACGCAGGCCGGCACCCGTCTGCGCCAGCACCTGTTCCAGCTTGCCGATCGCCTCTTCGATCTCCTCGACGGCCATGCCGCCGAAGGCGTCGGCGATCTCATCGGCGCCGACCGGTTCATCCGATGCAAAGATGGCGGCTCCCACGGCCGGCACGAGCAGGTCTTCCATCGGGCGCGATGAGTCACGATCGCTCAAGACTCTTCTCCTCCCGCGTCGATCCTGGCGATGCGGATTTCACCCAGCGCCTTGCGCTGGAACGCGACGATCAGTTGCAGCCGTACCATCTCGAGGATCGCAAGGAAGGTGGCGATACGATCGATTCGGGTCGGCAGGTCCACGAGAAGGCTCATCAGGTCCAACGAGCGGCGTCGCTCTAGCAACTCTCCGAGCCAGTTGATCTTGTCGGCCACCGAGACGGTGTCCCGCTTGAGTTGAATGCGGGCCTCTTCGCCGAGCCGGCCGAGCAGGCCGCGAAAGGCCTTCAGAAGATCCATCAGGTCCACGGCGAGCAACTCTTCGTCGCGGAACTCTTCCGGCACGTCAATCCGGGTCCAGACCAGCGAGCGGCGGCTGTCCATGGCCTGCAAGGTCTCGGCAGCCTGTTTGAAGCGCTGGTACTCCAGCAACTCGCGGGCCAGTTCGGCGCGCGGGTCTTCGGTATCCTCTTCCTCGGAGGTCGGATCGGGCGGCAACAGCATGCGCGATTTGATGTGCATCAACGTGGCGGCCATCACCAGATACTCACCCGCGACGTCCAGGTTGAGTTCCTGCATCATTTCCAGGTGGTCGTGGTACTGCGCCGTGATCTCGACGATCGGAATATCGAGGACGTCCACCTCGTTGATTCGCACGAGATGCAACAGCAGATCGAGCGGGCCCTCGAACTCGGCTACATGAACTCGATAGTCCGCTGCCTTGCCGCCGGTCTCGCCGACTTCGTCGTGCGGAGCCGGTTCACCTTCGTGATTGGTCGGGCTGTTCATCGCCCGCAGCGGTGACGACATTCGCGCATGTCAGTGATCACTCTTCGGAAGCAGGCCCGGACGCGCTCATCGCCGTGAATTACGGCGGGACCCGGCGATCTGCGGCGCCTGAAAACGGCTGGTCACTCTAACACGGGGGCCGGGGGCGATCAATCAGTGGGGAGACCCCGTGCACGTTCGATCTCGCGCGGGAGTTTCTTGGTTCCCTTGCAGGCGAATCCTCGGGCTGACCTGGACAGGTCCTCGAGCACGAGGGTCCGCACCGCCTCGCGCGGGTCCTCCCCCATCGTCGGGCTGTAGGACTGATTGTGGTGAAAGTCGATCCTGCGAAGTCTCTTCTCCTCGGGCATCAGCGAGAGTTCCATCTCGACGTCGAAGGCCACGGTCGCGGTGATCCTGTTCGACATGTCCTCGCCTGCGCCGTCCGGCGAGGTCCGCTCGGCAAGGGTCACGTCCCACGACTCGTGAACGTCGAGGTTGGTCAGCGTGATGCGAAACAGCAGGTCGGGACCCGACGTATCGTTAGCGGGGCTCTCCCCCTCGGCCTCTTTGCGGGGGGCGTACCTCTCCGCCGAGACGTAGCACCTCCGACTCGCAACCTCGCGAAAGACCCACCGCTCGACGCCGTCGCGCAGACTTTCGGTCCCCAGCGAGTCGTCACCGTACACGACCTGAACCGCGAGCTTGTACGGAGCCGGTTCGGGCGAGCCAGCAGCCGAAGGTGGGCCGAGCGCGACCAGGATCAGCAGGAGCGTCGGTAGAGAACTCCATCGCGCAATCTGGAAGGAACGTCTCATCGCTGGATATGTTATCAGGGCTCGCGAAGGTGGCGAGTCGGACCCGGTTGGACCGTCAGGTGCGAAAGACCAGCTTGACCATTCCGAAGCCGACGCGGTCGCCATCCTCGACCGGATGGGGTTCGCCCGCTGCCAGGCGCGTCCCGTTGACGAAGGTCCCGTTCAAGGCGCCCACCTCTTCGATGACGACCAGCCCATCGTCCGAGTCCACGATCCTCGCGTGCCTGCGCGAGACGCTGCGTTTCAGGTCGAGTTCCGTCAGGTCGACGTCGGGACTCAACTCCGTCACGGGGTCGTAACGGCCGATCATCGTCTCCTCCGGGTCCAAGGGGAAGACCACTCCGTTCTCGTCCGCCTCGAGCCGCATTCCCGTCGAAGGCTCGACATCCTCGTTCTTGTCTTCGCCGACGGTCGTGGCGACGGGGGCGCGGGCCAGCGTGTTGGCGGTGACGTCCAGGCTCTCCAGGCGGCGTTCGGCCTCGCGGAGACGAATCGACAGCTTGCGCAACATCCGGATCGCGATCTCGATGTTGCCCTTGATCATCTTGTCGAAGGTCGCGCTGTTGATCTCGATCAGCTCGGCGTCTTCCATCGCCTCGGCGCTGTGGGTGCGCGGCAAGCCTTCGAGAATCGACATCTCTCCGAAGAAGTCTCCCTTCTCCATCACGCCCAGATCGCGACGCTGCTCTTCGATGTCTCGAAAAAGACGAACCGCTCCGGCCTGCACGATGAACATCGTGGCTCCGGATTCGCCTTCGTCGAATACCTTGTCGCCAGATTGAAAACGGACGACAAAATTCTGGAACGGATTCTTGGCCATGAAGACCCCTTCGTCCTAACCCAAAGTTGATATTAAGTACCGACCCAGACGAAGTCAATCCGGCGGGAAACTGGGTCTTCCCGGCAACCCGATTCGCGAAAATCCTACTCTGCGTCTTGCTCGAGTTTTCGCCTGTGCTCGAGCCGAATCAGCTCGGCGACGTACCTCACCTGCTGATCGGGGTCCGAGTCGGCGATCCGGTCCAGGACCTCGTCGACCATCTCCGGGGGGAAATGAGCCAGGGCCCTGGTCGCGGCCACCCTCACCTCGATCGCGTCGTCGCGCGTGGCGCGAGCGATCAGTTCGGCGCGGAGCGCCTCGTCCTCGGGAATGGTCCCGCTGCCCCAGTGCCGGTCGACGATCACCCCGATCAGTCGCGCGGTCGATGCGCGGAGGTCCGTCTGCGGGTGGTCGAGCAAGGGCAACAAGCCGAGCACCATCTCCCCCTCGCCGCGGTGGAACTTGATGTAAAGGTCGAGCGCGGTCTCGAGCACCAGCACGTTGTTGCCGTCGAGTTCCTGCCCGAGCAGGTGCCAGCGCAGTTCGTCGTTGTCGGCGTCCTGGATGCTGATGAACGTGCGCAGGGCATCCAGCAAGGCGTCGCGGCCCTCGAGTGGCAGCGTTCGGGACCCGGCCAACCCGCGTTCGAGACTGTAAAGTGCGGGTTCGTTGGGTCCGCGACCCTTGACCTCGCCCAGAAGCAGGACGTAGTCCACACCCTTGTCCAGCCGAATGGCCCGCGGATAGAGCGAACGGTCGCGCATTCGGTTGGCCGTACGCACGTCGATGCGCAGTTCGTCGCCGGGTTGAAAGCCGCCTCGAAGACACTCCAGCACCTTGAAGTCGAAGTGCTTACCGTCCTCGCCGAGGCTCGTTCCAGCGACCACGAAGGGGGCTACCGCCGACCACTCGTAGAGGTTGCGCACCTCGAGTTCCACGCCTGCGACAGCGGGAAGCACCGATGCGATAAGGACGAGCGACAGAACGGACACGGTCCTCACGGAGATCCTCCCTGCCCGGGGGGCGCGGGGACGACGCTCAAAGGGCGCGTCCCTCGCTCCAGGTGCACAGGAAAAGGGTGCACGAGCGCATCCGGATCTGCCACCCCGGGCCTTCGGGCCGCCCGGGATGGGGGCTTACGAGTCAGGGAGGTCAGTCGATCGGTTCCATTCGCAAGCGAATCGACAGCTTGAATCGCTGAACCGTGCGGTCCGATTCTTCCACCTCGAGCGGGATCACGATCTCTCGCTCTTCCCCGGCGGTGAGTCTCGCCACGTCGAGGCCCGGAGCCTCGAACAGTTCGGTGTCCTGGACGGCATCGGTCAACCGCGGGAGCTCCGCCGAGCCGTGATCCTGCTCGATCGGGGTGTCTGCGGGTGGCATGACTCGATCCACTGACGGAACGGAAGCATCGTCGATCGATCCCAGGTCCCACACGCCGCCGTCGTCGTTTCCGGCAGGAGGATCAACCGCTGGTGTCGCCGGCGGCACCTCCGGCTGCGCCTCGGCCATGGGTATCGACGGTCTCTCCGTACCGACGCTCCAGTCCGGGTCTACACCGTGGTCGATCTCGAACGATGGAGCCGCGTCGGTGTCACCCGGCGCGCCGGCCAACGGCAAGCTCGGTTCTTCGGGTAGCGACGGAGCGACATTGTCCGTGAATGCCGTCGGCTCCACCGTGGGTTCTACGGTGGACTCCGAGGCGGCGGGCGGCGTGTGCGGATCGACCGGGGGAACGTCTCCCCCCAGGTCAAAGACTTCCATGGCTGGCGCCGGATCCGGGGTCGGGGCGATCTCGGCGGGCATCGCGGAGATCTCGGATTCCTGCACCTCGTTCACCAGGTCCTGGATCTCGTCGTCGCCGAACGAGGGGTCGGCCTGCCGATCGATCGTCGACTCACCCGGCATCAGGTCGTTGGGCGCGAGAGGCACGGGCTCGACGGGAGGGGCACCGAGCACGTCGGGCGTGCTGGA
>Ga0316198_10001280_pt1 | contig 14672 bp, 13 predicted proteins | sample OudBieAanoxic_MG_FD_204935 | JGI IMG/M metagenome (GOLD analysis project Ga0316198, IMG submission 204935) | Coastal sediment microbial communities from Oude Bieten Haven, Netherlands - site A anoxic | ecosystem: Environmental > Aquatic > Marine > Coastal > Sediment | place: Netherlands...
AGTCCAAACTGGAATCATCGAGGCGGACAGCAAGGAAGCTGTGCAGTCGAGGCTGCGCGCGCGCCAGCTCAATCCCGTCAAGATCAAGAAGAAGGGACGCCAGCTCAGTCTTGCGTTCGGCACAGGCGTCGACGCAAAGGAGCTGGTCATCTTCACGCGCCAATTTGCGACGATGATCGACGCCGGCCTTCCCCTCGTTCAATGCTTGGACATCCTCTCTAGCCGAGGCGAGAACAAAGCTCTCAACGCAATCCTCAAGGACGTGAAGGACTACGTCGAACAAGGCGGAACTTTTTCGGACGGCCTCGCGAGGCATCCCAAGCTTTTTGACGAGCTCTTCGTCAACCTCGTTCGCGCTGGCGAGATGGGCGGTATCCTCGACACGATTCTGAACCGTCTCGCAGGGTACATCGAGAAACGCGTCAAGCTCGCCCGACAGGTCCGCGGAGCGATGGTCTACCCGGTTGCGATTTTCTTCGTGGCGATGATCGTCGTGGTCGTCATGCTCGCCTGGGTCATCCCGAGCTTCAAGGGTATGTTTGCGGAGTTCGGCGCGGCGGACTCTCTGCCGGCGCTCACGCAGTTGGTCATCGCAGCGTCCGAAGGGTTCATCGCCAACATTCATTGGATCATCTTGGCATCAGCCGCGCTGGTCTTCGGCTCCACCTGGTTCTACCGTCAACCGGCGGGCAAACACTTCGTCCACAGAGCGCTTCTGGTGCTGCCAATTCTCGGCCCGGTGATCCGAAAGGTATCTGTGGCGCGGTTCACGCGTACGCTAGGCACCCTGCTCTCCGCAGGTGTTCCGATTCTCGACGCGCTCGATGTCGTGAGTAAATCGGCGGGGAACGTGGTTGTGGAAGCCGCGATTCAGAAAACCTCGGACAAGATCCGCGAGGGCCGAACGATGGCCGAGCCGCTCATGGAGACCAACGTGTTTCCGCCCATGGTCGTGCAGATGATCGGCGTCGGTGAGCAGACGGGCGCACTCGATACCATGCTGAACAAGATCGCAGACTTCTACGAAGAAGAGGTCGACATCGCGGTTGCGGCCCTCACCTCGCTACTCGAGCCCCTGATGATGGTGTTCATCGGCGGCATTGTCGGCACAATCCTGATTGCGATGTACCTGCCGATCTTCTCGATCGCGGGTAAAGTCAAAGCGGAGTGATTCAACCGCGAGAGATCCCGACCGTCGATCGAGAGGAGTTCAACTCGAATCGGCGGCTGCAGTGGGTTCTCGCAGGGCGACTCATCATCGCCACGGTTCTGCTGGGCGCCACGATGTACCTGGCGCTCGACGCGATTCGCTACGGGCGGTTCACGCCGACCTTCCTGCTCATCCTGATTTCGGCGATCTACGGCTCGTCGATTCTGTTTGGCGTCTGGCTCCTTCGCGGCCGTCGTGAGACTCGTGTCGCGACGGCGATCACCACCCTCGACGTCCTGCTGATCACGGGACTCGTCTATCTGACCGGGGGCGTGGGCAGTATTTTCTCCTTCCTCTACGGCGCGCAGATTCTAACGGCTGCGCTCACCCTCGGAACGGGCGCCGCGTACTACACCGCGGCTGCAAGCCTTGCCTGTTACTTCCTGCAGGCGCTCGCGCTCAACCTCGGCTGGCTTCCGCCACCGCCCGACCAACCCCTGAGCCAATACGTTCTCAGCTCAAGCGACTTCCAATTGGCCTTGGTCAGTAACATGGTCGGCATCACAGCCGTTGCACTGCTGGCAACCAATCTCGCGCGACGCGCACAGGTGGCGGGCGTGCGCCTCATCGAAGCGGAACAGAGCGCGGCGCGTCTCGTCCGACTCAACGACGACATCGTTCGTTCGATTGCGTCGGGTCTCATCACTGCGGATGACGACGGACACATTCTGGGACTCAACCGAGCGGCCGTAGAGATCCTGCGGGACCGTGCCGGCTCGCTTCTGGGGCAGCCCCTATCAAAAGTGCTCCCCCGGTACGGCGCCAAGCGTTTGAGCGAGCCTCCAAGGCGTGCCGAGACAATAGGGAGGCGAGCGGATAAAACCGAGTTTCCGATGGGATACACACTCAGCTCGCTGCTGGACGCAGAAGGAAATCCTTCCGGTTTGTTGCTCGCATTCCAGGACCTGACGGAGATCAAGACCCTGCGGAATCAGGCGGAACGGGCCCAGCGCTTCGCCGCTCTCGGACAGCTTGCCACCGGTTTGGCCCATGAGATTCGCAACCCCCTGAGCTCGATCTCCGGCTCGGTGGAGATGGTTCGTGAGGGCAATGCGTTGAGCAGCGAGGATGCACGCTTGCTCGGCATCGTCATTTCGGAAGTCGAGCGACTCAACTCATTGGTCACCACCATGCTCCAGGTGGGCCGGCCAAGTCAGATCCAAACCGAGGAGCTCGACCTGCGTTTGATCGCCGGCGAAGTCGTGGCCGTCGCGCGCGGCGAAGCGACAACCAGCAACGGCTTGGAAATCGACGAGATCGAACCGGATGAGCCCATCGTCGCGATCGTCGATCCGGATCGAATGCGACAGGTCGTTTGGAACCTCCTCAAGAATGCTCTTCAGGCGTCGCCTCGCGGCGGTAGGGTCGAGGTGCGGACTGGAAGAGATCCGAAGGGTCGAGCCTTCCTGGAAGTTGCCGACGAAGGCCCTGGAATCGAGGAGGCCCATCGGGAGCGCCTTTTTGACATGTTCTATTCCGGTAGGCGCCACGGCGTCGGTCTTGGGCTAGCCCTGGTTAGGCAGATCGTCGACCAGCACAAAGGGCGCATCGAGATCGTCGATCGGGAAGGCCCCGGCACGTGCTTTCGGGTCACGCTGCCGACCAACGAGGACTCGGTCAGACCGCCCCCAAGAGCTCCGAGAGCCGAGCGCCCGGGTCCTCATGGCGCATGAGGCCTTCGCCGATCAGCACGGCATCTGCACGACTTCGAGCGACTTCTCGAAAGTCGTCGGCTGACCGGACGCCACTCATGAACACAGCGACGCAGCCTGCTGGAACTCGCGCGATGCAGTCGCGTGCCGCAATCATGTCGACGTCGAACGTGCTCAGGTTGCGTGCGTTGACGCCGATGATGGTCGAACCCGCCTCAACCGCCCGCTCCACTTCGGCAGAGCTCGCAGCCTCGACGACCGGTTCCATACCGAGCTCTCGAATCTGCACGACGAGCGCATGAAGGTCGGAATCCGAAAGAGCGCGGACGAGCAACAGGACCAGCGACGCACCGACGTCGTACGCCAGATCGACTTGAACGGAATCGAGCACGAAGCCCTTGTAGAGCACCGGAACGCTCACCGCCTCCGCGACGCGCCGCACCAATAGAGGCGAGCCTCCGAAGCCGGGTCCGTCGGCCAAGACGCTGACGGCCGCCGCCCCAGCATGCTCGTACGCCCGGGCGACCCTCACGCCCTCACCCGCGCTCCAGGGACGGATTTCACCCGCACTTGGACTTCGAAACTTAACCTCGGCCAGCACCGAAGGAGCAGCGCCGGGTGCTCGACGAAGGGCGCGAATTCCTCGTTTGGACCGTTCGCGTTGAGGCGGACGCGCGACTGCTCGCATGGCCGCGACGTGGCGGCGTCGCCTCGCGTTTTCACGACGTTTGCGCGCGAGAATTTCGGAGAGGAAATCGGTCATGCGCTTTGGGTGAAATGAGCCCAGCGTTCGAGGGTTCGTTTTGCGTCTCCACTGTCGATCGCGTGGGCCGCCCGTTCCGTCGCCACTCTCAGATCGTCTGCAAACCCCGTGACACGCAGTGCGGCGGCCGCATTCAAGAGGACAGCCACCCGTGCCGGCCCCTGCTGACCGTCCAAGACAGTGCGAACGATTTCGGCGTTGCGGCCTGCATCGCCGCCGGCCAGGTCTTCGACCGGCACTTGTGAGAGCCCGAAATCACGGGGGCGGACCTCCATCCTGCTGACTTTGCCGTTCGCCCACTGCGCGACCGAGGTCGGCCCCGCCGGAGACACTTCATCGAGGCCGCCCTCGCCGTGAACGACCCAAGCCGCGGTCAAACCGAGTGAGCCCAGAGCCTGGGCCAGCTGCTCGAGCCGCGTGGGGTCGTAGACGCCAACCAGCTGATGACTCGCCGAGGCCGGATTCGAAAGCGGCCCGAGCAGATTGAACAGGGTGCGGACGCCTAGCTCCCGGCGCACCGGTGCGGCGTGTCGCATCGCGGCGTGGTGACTTGGCGCGAACAGGAAACCGATCCCCACCTCCTCGATACATTTCACCACCTGCCGTGGCGCGAGGTCGATGCGGACGCCCAGCGCTTCGAGGACGTCGGCGCTTCCCGCCTTCGAAGACACAGCACGGTTTCCGTGTTTTGCAACTGCAACACCAGAAGCCGCCGCCACGATGGCCGCCGCAGTGGAGATGTTGAACGTGTGCAGGCCGTCTCCGCCTGTTCCGCATGTATCGAGAAGTGGACCATTGACGTCCGGTCGAATCGCCCCGCAGTGCTTGCGAAGCGATCGGGCCGCCGCGGCAATTTCGTCGGCAGACTCGCCCTTCATGCGGAGCGCCACCACGAACGCCGCGATTTGGGCGGCCGAGGCTTCACCTTCGAGGATCGCGTCCATGACGGCTTCGACATCGTCCGGAGACAAATCGTGACCTGCCACGATTTCCTTGATCGCACTCGAGATCACGAGGCCCCCGCGTCCGGAAGCGACTTCAACCAGTTTCGAATCAAGTGGTGCCCATGCTCGGTCAAGAACGACTCGGGATGGAACTGCACGCCCTCGATCGGGAGCTCGGAATGACGGATTCCCATGACCTCGTCCCGGTCGGTCCAGGCCGTGACCTGGATGACGTCGGGAATCGTGTCGCGTTTGACGATCAGAGAATGGTAGCGCGTCGCGGTCAGAGGGCTCGGTAGATTCTCGAAGACACCGTGTCCTTCGTGAAGGATCTCGGAGGTGCGCCCGTGCATCAGTCGGTCCGCCCGCACGACCGACGCGCCGAAATGCTGTGCGATGCTCTGATGCCCGAGGCAGACCCCGAAGATCGGTGTCGCCGACCCGAGCTCTGCAATCACATCCAGGCTGACCCCCGCCTCTTCGGGTCTTCCTGGACCGGGGCTGATCAGGACGCCGCTCGGCTGAAGCGCGCGAATATCATCGACACTCATCGCATCGTTTCGCTGAACCACGACCTCAGCGCCGAGCTCGCTCAAGTACTGGACGAGGTTGTAGGTAAAAGAGTCGTAGTTGTCGATCACGAGAATCATTGCGTTCGATCGCTAGCGGCTCGCCGAGAGCGCGTCAACCAGCCCCCGGCGGCGCGGGCTCGTAGCCCCGCTCTCGAAGGAACTTCTCGAGCCTCAAGTTGATCATCTCGGGATACTCGAGTGCTGCGTAGTGTGTAGCGCCCGGTAGCAGCATGATCTCCGCGCCTGGGATGCGTCGCGCCATTCGCTCCGCTGCGGACCTGGGCGTGAAGACGTCACGGGTGCCGGCGATGATCAGGGTCGGCACATCGATCAAGGGAAGCAAATCCCAGCCGTCGTGTTCGCCCATGCGCTCCAGCAGATGAATGAAGGTGTCCATATCGAGGATGCGAAGCTTGGTGACCAACTCGTTGGCGAGCTGGTCGTCGAGCGTGCCGGCGGTTAGACCGATCCGTTTCACCCACTCTCCTGGCTCGGGAATACGCGTCGCCTGCCGCACCACGGTCTCAATCGTTCGAGGAATCGATCGGAGGCCCCGAAGGAACGGCGGCAGCAGGCGCCCCACGAGACTCAGGTTGAAGACGTAGTCCCAGGGCCTCCCCGCCACGCCGTTGAGAAACGCCAGCGAGGCTACCTTTTCGGGAGCGAGGCGAAACATCTCGAGGCCGACCTGGACACCCATCGACCAGCCGAGAATGGCCGCACGCTCCGCTCCCTCTTCCCGTAGCAAGTGCAGGGCGTCCCGGGCATGATCGGAGATACGGAGGGCTGCCGGGTCGGCGGGCGCGGCCGAGGCGTAGAGGCCTCGATAGTCCCAGGAAAGGAGACGGTAACGGTCCCGAAAATAGTGAATTTGGTGGCTCCAGGCCTCCCAGCTGCCCCCTAAGCCGTTGCAGAGCAGAATCGGGCGTCCCTGGCCGAGCGCCTGGTAGGCGATTTCGGTGCCATCGAATGACACAAAGCGGCGTTCTTCGACGGGGGGTGGCATCATGGCGAGGAGCAAAGCCTAACAGGGGCGGGTTCTTGGCGCTTGCCTTGACAAAATCAGCTTCAGACGGATAAATTTGAAATAACTGAAATGCCAGACGAACTCCAAAAATCCAAGAAAGTCCGCGATATACGCGAACGACTAGGCCGGCAGACCGCGCCGCCGCCGGCAGCAGGCGTCGAAGAAGGAGGCCTGGCGCCGCCGCCGCCGACGCTGGGGGGTGTCGCACCGCCGCCGGGTTTCGTCGGGGGGCAGGCGGCTAAGCGATCGGGGCCGTTTGGAGGTTCGTCCGCGGAGGGGCCTGCTCAGCGGGAAGTTCGTATCGTCGTCGACGAGCAGGCCGTCGCCACTGCGCACGAAGGCAAGAACCGACGCGTTCGCAAGCTGATGATGATGAGCGGCGCTGGCGCCGCCCTCCTTGGTTTGTTCCTCGGCGTTCTGGGGACCACGGTGATGAGTAAGCGTACCGCGTACAACCTCGCGGTGCGCGACGGCAAGGCTGTCTATCAAGGCGTTCGCGCCGCGGCAGACCAAGTGACGGAAGCCAAGCGCTTCCTCGATCGGGCAGCCGACGCGGCGAAGTCGCGGCCCGGAGAGGGCCCGTCGGTCGACTACGAGGCCATCGAACGACTGCGCGCCTTGCCGACTCCGTTTACCGCAGCCGACTTCACCGGACTGAACTACACGAAGTTCAATGCCGAGACCGTCAACTCCTTATTCCTGTACGCACGCCAAGTCGGCGAGCTTTGGGACAAATTCGATGGCCTCGGCGCGAGGGTTCTCCCGGCGGCGCGACGCGCCGAGCTCGATGAAGCCGCACAGGACGAAACCGCCCTGACCACCAGCCCGACCGGTTGCGTCCCGACGCTTGGCGAAGGGGGCTTTCGCTGTGGCTTGGTCTACGTCGACATGCCCGACGCAGCGGCCGACTCGAAAAAGCTCAGAGTCCGCGCGACACGCGGCAGCAAGCCCTTCGAGAAAGAGCTCTATGCGGGCCAGGACTTGCGCCAGAGCGCGAGCAATTACGTGATTCTTACCAATCCCGATCAATCGGCCGGAGTCCTGGGCCAGCGCAAGAACGCCTTCGCTTCGTATCGGCGGGACTTGGCGGATCTTGCACGCCTCATGGACTCGACTCTCCAGACCCAGGGCAACCTCGAAAAGGGACTCGGAGCCGTCGCGGGGCTCGAAGAGATCGCCAACTTCTAGTCCGGCTTCTCGTCGAGGCCTCCGGATTTCCGGGTGCACTTCATTCGACCTCCGAACGCGCCAACTGCTAAACTGCCAACTGGGGTGCCGCGATTTAGACTGCGATATCAGTCGACCAACATGGAGATGCCTCTCGGGGAGTTCACCATCGGTCGAAGCTCGGCCTGCAATCTCGCATTGGCCGATGGACTGGTGTCTCGAAAGCACGCGATGCTGCATGTGGGCCCGGACACGGTCGTGGTCGAAGATCTACGCAGCCGAAACGGCGTCGCGGTCAACGGGGTGCGAATCAACGGTCCTCGACGAATCGAGCACATGGACCGCGTCTACATCGGCTCTCAGGAGCTCGTTCTCATCGACGCAGCGAAGCTCAAGGAACGCGTAGCCCAGACCGGTGACTACGTCGTTTGTGAGGTCTGTGGCGCGATTAACGGCTCGGCCAAGCGCCGGTGCGGTGATTGCGGCAAACGTCTCACCTCTGACGCCTCGCAAACGCTCGGCAGCAAACGGAGCGTAGATTCGAGCTCGCACGCATGGGGCGCCGAAGATACGCGAACGCAACGCGCCCTCGACGTGATCGCAGGCATTGCGAGCAAAGCGATCGCCATGGGCCGATTCGAGGAGGCCGAGCGCATGCTGCTCCCGCACCTCGATACGATTCTGGAACGCGCGATAGCGAACCGGCCGTTGAGTGATTCCGAGAAGGACGACCCGGATGCTCTCTTTGCGGGAGCAACCGGATATTCGCTGCAGCTGGCCCGAGGCCTTCGCAACACTCGATGGATCGATTGGGTGTTTCGCATTCACACCGCGACGGGTCGTCTCATGGAGGCCGAGACGATCGAAGCGCTTCACGACCTGGTACGAGCTCACAAGTACTCCCAGACAAGCTACCTTCGGGCGTACCTGGGTGTCCTCCGGAATCACTCGGCTGGCTACGGCGCGTCCGAACGGTTCCTCGTCGGACGGCTCGAAGGGCTCGAACAGGTCATATCCGCGAACTAGGCGCATCAAACTGCGCGACGCGTTCCAGGTCCAGCGTGGCGCAAGGCGCTGATCGCGGCGCCCAAACCGGCGTCCGCGGGCAGCTCGTCGACCAGCGCGAGCAGGTCACGCGACGGCGCCTCTCCCCCGCGCCGATAGAGTCGCGCGCCGACCTCAATCCATCGGGCGCTACGAAGCGCACAGCCAAGCCTCGTCGAGCACTCGGCGACCTCGATCACGTGGGCTGATTCGACCTCAATCCCTCGGTCGAGTTGCGCTTCGAGCTCAGCGACCCCTCGGGACATCATCCGCTCGGCGTCGGTTAGGCGCCCCTGCTCGATGGCGCGGACGACGACCTGAGACAGTAAGTGGAACGTCCAGCCGGAGGCCACGCCATCGCGCACTTCCGTGCTTGCGCCTTCTTCGTCCTGGACTGCCCCGCAGTGTGGACAATGCAGGCTCCGAGCCGGATACGGGATCGCGCAGCCACTACAGAACCGAAGCGCGCTGGTGTTCCGATCGTTGTTCATCGCGCTCTTGGGAGCGAGGAACACCAGCTCCCGGGTCCCGATGCGAATTCGGTCTCCATCGTTCAAGGTTGCGCGGTCGACGAGCGCCCGCCCATTGAGCTGGGTTCCGTTGCGGCTGCGGAGGTCTTCCACGGTGGGCGCGGCTCCGGAGAGGTCGATTCGAATATGACGCCGTGAGAGCATCGGATCGTCGATGGTGATCTGTCCCATCGAACCGCGGCCGATGATGATCTCTTCACCGACCAGGTCGACCTCTTGCAAATGAAACCGTAAACGATACCGCACGCGGGGTCCCTTCGGGCTTCACAAGCGTACCGGCGGGATGTGGGCAGTGTAAATCCCACCCCGACCTACGTCGGTGCTATTTCTGGTCGACGACCTCAGGACTGTCGTGACGTCGAATCTCGCCGGTGATGCGGTCAGCGATATCGGCGTTTTGATCTTCGTCGCTCTGTTCCTCGACCATCTCGACCAAACCGGCGGTCGCCGCGGCGTCGTCCGCTTTGTTCTTTCGAAGCTTGCCGAGTTGGGCGACGGTCTTCGGATCTGCGAGGATCAGGCAGTAAAAGCCATAGAATTCATTGTTGTCCACGGCACGGCCCTGAATCCGAGCCTCTTTCCACTCCAGCCATTGGGTGGATGGCGCCCCAGGCCTGGGGACGCCGCTCTTGGTCTTCGCCTTGCCGTAGCGCTGCTGAAGCGCGCGGCCGAAGTCGGCGAAGCTGGCGCCTTCGAACACGGAAGCATCGAACGCCCGGTATCTCTTCCAAAGACGCTCGTTGATGAAGAAGAAGAAGTCCTGCGTGTTCTCCGTTCGCACCCGTAGAAGAGATTCGCCATTTTTGTGAGTGAACTCACCCTTTAGATAGCCGGAATCGTACGCGCTGGGCGTGCCATCGAACTCCAAGTACGAATCGCGAATCTCTCGCGTCTCTTCGGCCATCTTGTGGCGGAGCCTGTCTTCCTCGATCGCATCGGTCGTCTTCGAGATTGGCTCTCGGTAAGAAGCTTCGATCTCTTTCTTGAGGTGGCGATACACCTGCTTGGGCGACCAGCCCCACTGGATGTCGCCCATGGATTGCTCGAGCGCGCTTGGCGACCGGGCGCTCGCCAGCCCCGTGTCAGCGCGCATGCCGAAGCCAAACAACAATCCAAACGCCACCAAGAGCGCCCAGTAGGATGAACGTCGCATAACCAATCCCCTCACCCCCAAGTTAGCACCGAGCGGACCCCATCGACAAAAAGCGCGAAAATCCGCTACCTTTCGGTGGCTTCGAGCTCGATGAAGAGCATGGTCCCACCGGCCACGGCGGCTGGCATGAACAGCAGATTCACCAGCGGGATGAAGAGCAAGACCCAGACACCAGTGCCAAAGCCGGCAACGGCGGGCAGCTGGCGGCGAGTGAACGCGACGCGATCGCCGACCGACCAACCACGCCTGGCCGCCGGCCAATCGACGTAGTCGATACCCAAATAGACGGCCGTGAGCGCGAATCCGACGAGCGAGATGACCTGGCCGACCCCGGGGATGAAGAACGACGCGAGAAACATCGGCCCCACGACCGCGAGGTAGAGCAACGCCTTGCCGAGCTCGAGCCGGACCGTTCGCACGATATCGGCGAGCATGCGGCCAAATGAGAACGGCGGTGCGGGCTTGCCCGTCAAAATGTGTTCTACCGCCTCACTGAGCGCGTCGTTGAACGGGGCGGCGACTACGCTCGACAAGAGAAGGACCAACACCAAGCCGAGCAGGACGATCAGGATTGCGGCGATGAGATCGACGACCCAGCGCAACGCCCTCAACAAGCCGCCAACCCAGCCGGTCACCTCGTTCCAGCTTTCCGGGAAGAGTGACCAGAGCGCAGCACCGATGTCTTCGTTGTAGCTCCCGGCACCGTAGAAGACGGCCACCAGTGCGAAACCGGTAATCAAAACCGGGAACAGCCAGTATCGTGCAAGCCCGGGGTGCTTCAAGTAGACGAAGCGCATTCCGCGAACTGCGTACGACAAGCCACGAGCAAACCCGACGGGCGACTTCACGACGGCACCCGCTCCTCGCGCTACGCCCCTCATAGCGCACCGGTCGCGAACGGTATCAACGGCTTCAGGTCCTCATCGTCGAAGCGCAATTGCAGGCCGAAGAAGTAATCGCGGCCGCCGTTGATCACGTCGTCGATACCGGCGACTAGCCAGAATCGGCGTATGATCTCAAAGCCCGCGCGAATTCGGAGCCGCGGATAGATCCGTCGGCCGAACTCGAAGAGGTCGTTGTTGATCTCGAGTCGATCTCGGACGAATTTGAGGTCCAGGCCGAGCCCGCCACTCGACTCGATGATGCCGAAACGAAAGGTTGCAAAGGAAATTGTCTTGCCGAACTCCGCCGAAAACCTGAGTCGGTTGCTGCGTGAGATCTCGGTCCGCTTGTACTCGTTTGGATAGAACAGCGGGGGAGGACTCTGACGAATGATGCTCTCTCTCACGCTGACCGATCCCCTCGGGTCGTCGACTGCCTGGAAGAGAAAATAGCGTCCTTCACGGGGTTTGATGTAAATCGAGAAGTAGGTCTTGAACGCGTTGGCTAGGGCGTAGTACTCGCTCCTGAGCCCCACGATGGTCTGAAGCCTGGCCAGGCCACCCACGAAGGTGTTCAATCCTTCGGCGACGCCTTCGACTTCGTCGATGAGCGCTTCGTCCTGCGTGAGGCGACCGATCGTGCCCTCGCCTCGCGCCGTCCGGCCCGTCACCTCTTTCACGTCCGCGAGCACGTCATTGAGCTGTTCGGCCGCCCGGTGAATCGAAGCGATCGTGTCGTCGACCTCTGCAACCCCTCGATCGATGTCGCCTTTTCGCTTGTGGATGATCTCGCTGAGATCGTCGGTGGCGAGCTCGACGTTTTCCATGATTCGGACGATTCGCGGCCCCGCTTCATCCGTGACCACTTTGATGTTCTCGAGCGCATCGCTGAGATTGCGAAGCGCGCTCTCCATCCGGTCGCCGGCTTCCTCGGTCCCGAACGCCCGTTCCATTTGGGTCGTGATCTTCTTCACGCTCTGAGCAATGTCGTTGACCGTCACCATGATGTCGTCGGTCTGCACGCCCTGCTCGGTGCCACGGATCTCCCCTCCGTCGGGAATCACAGGCAGCCCCGGCGTCCCCGGCCGGAGAATCAGCGCCCGCTCCCCGAGCAGCGAGAGGCTTCGCATGGTGACCCGGGCGTCTTCGTAAAGTGTGAGGTGGCCCTCGATGCGGAGGTCGACCCGGGCGCGGGTGCCCTCTAGCCGGATCGATGAGATGTAACCGACCGGAATACCCGCGACCAAGACCCGAGACTTCGCGACCAACCCCTGAACGTCGTCAAAGTACGCATACACGCCGTAGCCGGAGTCTGTGGACGATCGCTCGTCGACGTAGTGGTAGACCGCAAAGGTGACGATCAGTCCGAAAACCACCATCAGGCCGACTCGGGCCGCGTGCCACGTCTCTCGCATGAAGCCGGGCGAATCGTAGTCGAAGCAGAACTAAACAGCCATGGCCCCATGCCGAAAAGAGCCGGAACCCACGGTCCTTGCAGTGCTGCGTGACAGCCGCTATGGCTTGCCACTTGTCTGAGGGGATCGATGCGCTAACGGCTGCTGCACTGGGCGCATTGCAGGGGCTCACGGAATTCCTGCCCGTGTCGAGTAGCGGGCACGTCGCCATCGCCGCGCACTACTTCGGCATCCGCGAAAGCTCGCTCGCGCTCGTCATTCTCCTTCATTTGGGCACATTGCTCGCCACGGTCCTACTGTTTCGGCGAGACATCGCAGCGTTGATCCGGGAAGCAGGCGCGGCAATGCGCAAGCCCGAACGCTTCATCAGAACCCCGGAGGGCCGCACGCTGGTCGCGATTCTGCTCGCCACGTTGGTCACCGCGTCAATTGGTCTGTTTCTTCGCAACACGGCCGAGGCCTTCGCCACGGACCTGAGACTGGTCGGCTATGGGTTCCTCATCTCCGCAGCTTTCCTTCTCGCAAGCGGGATCGCGCGAGGATCGAGCGATGAGGTTTCCTGGCCTCAGGCGATTGGCATTGGACTCGCTCAAGGCGTGGCCGTTCTTCCGGGGGTCAGCCGGAGCGGGGTCACCATCGCGGTCGCCATGCTGCTTGGGGTCCAGAGCAACGCCGCATTTCGGTTCTCGTTTCTCGTCTCGCTGCCAGCCATCGTCGGAGCTGCGGTCTTCGAGGCAAGCGGCGCAGAAGGCATCGGGTCTCTCGGGCTCGGTGCGTGGGTCGGAGGCGCAACGGCCTTGGTGACGGGATACGTCTCGCTTGTTATCCTCCGCCAGATCATTCTCGTCGGACGGATGTGGACCTTCGCACTATACCTCGTGCCTCTCGGAGTATTCCTGATCGCGCGCTGAGGCACAGACTGGCTCATGACAAACAGCGAAAAAGCATATGCGGTGATTATGGCGGGAGGCTCCGGCACTCGCTTCTGGCCGCTTTCGCGACGCGACCGGCCCAAGCAGTTCCTCGCGCTCGGCCCAGATGACCGTTCCTTGCTCCGCGCGACCGCTGAGCGCGTTTGGGACGTGCTCCCCGCGGAACGCACGTTCGTCGTTACCTCGGAGCAACTCCGCGAGCAAGTAGAGCGAGAGCTTCCCGAGCTGCGACCTGAGCAGATCCTCGCAGAGCCGGTGGGACGCAACACCGCTCCTTGTATCGGATGGGCAGCAACCCACGTGAAGCGGCTCGACGAAGATGCGATCATGGCGGTCCTTCCCGCCGATCACTACATCCGAGAAACAGAAGCCTATGTCGACACGCTGCGTCGCGGGCTCGAAGCCGCAACACACGGGGACTACGTCACGATCGGAATTCGCCCCGGGCGAGCGGAAACCGGCTACGGCTACATCGAAGTCGGCGCGGAGATCGACCCAGGGGTCTTTCGGGCGCGACGCTTCGTCGAAAAGCCGAATCGCCAACGGGCCGAACAGTTCGTCGCGAACGGGAATTTCCTCTGGAACAGCGGAATGTTCTTCTTCCTGGCCTCCCGAATTCTCGACGCGATTGACCAACACCTTCCCGGTCTCGGTCGGGAGCTGCAGCGCTACGACGAGGCCGCAAAAGCTGGCAACGAACAAGCCCTGGTTCGCGAAACCTACGGAGGGCTGCCCGCCGTCAGCATCGACCACGGCATCATGGAAAAGGTCAGCGCCGTCAGCGTGGTGCCCGGCTCCTTCGAATGGTCCGACCTCGGAAGCTGGACTTCGGCATGGGAGCTCGCGCCCCAAGATGAGCAAGCCAACGTCTTGCCCGAAGGCGCCATCACGGTCGACGCCAGCGGCAATTTCGTCGCGGCGCCCGACGGCAAGCTCATTGCACTGGTTGGAGTGCAGGACCTAGTCGTGGTGGACGCTGGCGACGCGCTTCTGATCGTCCCGAGGGAGCGCGCCCAAGACGTGCGGGAAGTCGTCGCCGTGCTTCGTGAACGCGGCGACCAGAGGCGGTGATCCGATGAATCCCCACGTTTTTCGCGAATACGACATCCGGGGCCACGCCGAGCGCGATTTCGGCAACTCGTTCGTGCGAGCGTTGGGGCTGAGCTTGGGCACCTTCTTTGCCAAGCGAAGCTTGAAGCGCGTCGGCATTGGACGCGACTGCCGGTTGAGCTCGCCACGTCTGCATGAAGCCCTATGCGCCGGGCTCATCGAAACCGGCCTGCACCTGGTCGACATCGGCGTCGGCCCCACCCCGCTTTTGTACTTCGCCGTGCATGAGTTCGACCTCGACGGCGGCGTTCAAATCACCGGGAGCCACAACC
>Ga0316198_10001281_pt1 | contig 14670 bp, 14 predicted proteins | sample OudBieAanoxic_MG_FD_204935 | JGI IMG/M metagenome (GOLD analysis project Ga0316198, IMG submission 204935) | Coastal sediment microbial communities from Oude Bieten Haven, Netherlands - site A anoxic | ecosystem: Environmental > Aquatic > Marine > Coastal > Sediment | place: Netherlands...
GCCACAATTTGTCGCCTGGCTCGAGGGCGAAGAGACGCGGCGTCAGCGCGCCTGAACGAACCAACGTGATGTAGAGCTCAAGGTGTTCTCGCGCGACCGACGAAGAGGCGATCGAGTAGGCGCGTCGGATGAGAGCCCCCGGCTTGTGTTCCTCTTCATCGCGGTCAGCCAAATCGCAGCGCGGCGCCTCCGGCGGCAGACCAAGGACCGCAAACTGGCCCGGGGTGAACTCGGGCAACTCCCACGCCTCGGGCACCACCCTGATCACCATGAGCCCAGGTGCCACTTCGATACGCTGCTGTACTACCGCGTTGAGATCGAACTTCCCCATACACTCCTCAACTGTCTTTTCCGACGAAGAGGGTACACTTTCCGGCGATGTTCGGCATCGAAACCATCTTCGACTCCCTCCCCCAGTTCCTCATCGTCTGTCTGATCCTGGCAATCGCCGAGGCCGTGTACGTTCTGCTGGGCTTCGGCGCCGGCCTCATCGCCGTCGGAACGATGGCCCTGCTGCTGCCCGAGCTCAAGGACGCGGTCGTCCTCCTCCTGCTGGTCAACCTGCCCGCAGAGCTCTGGGTCGTACGTTCATCCTGGCAGCGGATCTCGTGGCGCGGGGTGCTCGTAATTTTCATTGGCGTCGTCATCGGAACCCCCATCGGCACATTCTTGCTCCGGTGGGGTGACGCGCGTTTTCTGCTCATTGTCCTCGGCGTCTTTCTGGTAGCGGTGGGCGCGGTCTTTCTATTCATCAGGGAGACCCGGGAGCGACAGCTGCCGCGCAAGGTTGCCGGACCAATCGGAGTTATCTCAGGGGTTCTCACTGGCCTTTTCGGCACCGGCGGCCCGCCGCTGATCCTCTACTACAGGCTTCAGGGCGTCGACAAGGCCGCTTTCCGCGGTCACCTGATGGCGATCTTCCTACTCATGACCGCGGTCAGGGTGCCCTCGTATGCGGTCTTCGGCCTCATCACCGCGCCGCGGATGTTTTCGGCGCTGGCGGTGCTGCCGGCAGTCATCCTCGGCGCGCTGATCGGCAACCGCATTCATCTGCGAATAGAAGAAGACACCTTCCGTCGCCTGGTGAGCGCGGCGTTGTTGTTGATTGGTTTGTTGTTGCTGGCGCCTGGAATTCGCTGAGGATTTCGTCACGCCACCGAGCAAGTCAACAGCAAAGGGTTAAGAGTCAAGACTGGTCCAAACCGGCATGCAGCCTCCGAAAAGACCTCAACTCTTGACTCTTAACTTTTTGCCTGCGTCGGCTGGGTAATCACATGACCTTCACCCTGCAACGCCAAGCAGGCTTTCTCCAGGTCAACCGCCTTGACTAGCAGGTAATCCGTGTCGTAGGTGGAGACAACGAAGATCGGGACCCCTGCCCTTGCCAGAGGGGCGCTGAGGCCGGCAAGAACGCCCGTCATCTCGAAGGCCAGCGGGCCTTCTACCAGCAAACAACTCCAGCCGGTCTCGGCGTCGGCCTCGACAGGTACGTTCGCCGAAGCCGACACGATCGAGAGTTCGTCATCGGTGCGGGTTATTGAGAGAAAGTTCCCGGGTTGCAGCGACGGCAGCGGGGCATCGGCGGCAAGGCGCCACACCGAGAATTCACCCAGCAGCACCACGAGGCGCAAAGGCTTCACTCCGGAATCTCGAGCTTGGTACCCGTTTTCAGAAAGTGATTGAGCTCCTTTTCCCAGATCTCCATGAAGCCCTTGAAATGGTCGTCTGTGAACTCCTCCAACGCGCGGTCACCGTGGTCGGAGATCGAGGTATATGCGTAGGTGATATCGGCTGTGCAGCCGTCGCCCAACGCAGCGAGTGAAATCGAGATCTGGCCAACGACGACCCCAGGAATCATCTTGGTGATCTCGAGCCGCAAAGCTTCGGGGTCGTACTCGGTCATCAACCAGAGGGCGTCCTCGGGTATCCCAGGTGTGATGAAGATGCAGCCCGGCTCGGCAAAGCCCGAATCCGACAGGACCACCTTCGGTCTCCAGTCGTTGACCCAGTCGGCCTCGCGCACCGGGCACAGGAGTTCGAAAACCGCCGCCGGTGGCGAGCTCAAATGTTGCTGAAAGGTACGGCTGACCCTGTTGGGTTTCTCGACCCTCATGCTGCCCTCCTGGTGAGTTCATTGAAAGGGTACACCGTCGCGACGCAATCGGTCACGAAATCGGGGGGAAAACACCTCACAGGAGCCCGTTCATCCGCCGCAGGCGGTTCAACCGGCGGACGATCTTCTTCGGTCTCCGAAAATGGTAGAGCTCGACCTCGACTTCGAGTTCCGACTCAAGCCCGAAAGCCGCGTGCAAGGCGGCGAGACGGCCGTTGCCCTCGTACGTAAGAAATGACTTGTCGTTCTCGCGTACTGCTTTGATCCAAGAAACCGACGGCAGAACCTGCGCAAGATCGGCGCAGGTCAGCCGCCCGGCGGCCAGGAACCGTTCGTGGTGCTGCGTGAGGGCCTCGACCCTCGCCCCGGTCGCCTTGATGGCATTCGGACGATCGAGCTTGTGGATCGGCTTCAGAAAGGCAAGGGGAATATATACGAGCTGCTTGCGGGTGCGGGTTCGGTGGATATCGAGGATCACCTTGGCCATCAACAGATCCTTGAGGTCGAGATCCTGGATTTCATCCGATTTCCCGACGAGATAGGCGCCGAACCTGCGCAGCGATCGGATCACGCCGGGTCCCTGAAGAGGCCGGTCCGATCGAGTGCCAATTCCAGGACGTGGAAGCCGCTCGCTTCAGCGCGGTTTTTGAACCCGGCCGCCGTCTCCGAATCGGTGGAAAACCCGATTCCAAAATCGCCACCGCCTGCACCGCTCGGTTTGTAACGGACGCCGCAGTCGGCCGCTATTTTGTGCAGGGTGCGATGCGCCTCCGAGAGGATCGGCATTTTAATCGCGCGGCCAAGTTGGTCGAGCTCTGACCAAAAAGTGTCGACGGAGTCGAGGAACGCCTCGGCATCACCAACACCGAGGGCGGCAACGCCCACTGACGAAACGGCGCCGAGGCCGTCGAGAACGGGATTGACCACCTGCGGCGCCTCTTCGCGACGGGCTCGCAGTCGTCTCAAGAAATCTCCGGTGCTGGCCGCGCTTCCGGTCCACACGAAAACCATCCGTAAACCCTCCGGCAGGACCAGAGGGGACACCGCCACCACCGACCCGTCGCCGGCAAGCTGGAAGCGGACAAGGCCACCGAGGAGACTCGCCGCAACGTCGATCCCCGAGCCCGCCCCACCCTGGACTCCCCGGTGAAGGTCCACCAGCACCTGGAGACGTCTTCCCATCTTGGCGGCCGACGAATCGCCGGCCCAGGCCACGAGCGCGGACACGAATGCGACCGTCAGGGCGGCGCTCGAGCCGAGGCCGAGCTTCGATTCCCAGCCGCCCGAGGATTCAAAAAACGCCCTCGTGTCGAGAGTCGCCACGAGTGGTCGCAATTTCCCGAGATCGATCGAGCCGGACTCCCCGATCCCCCGCAGCAGCTTGTCGATCAAACCGAATGCGTCTCGTCCGAGCTTCTCGTCGTGCCAGCGCACGGTGTTGTCGGGCTCCACTTCCAGCCGCGCCCGCTGCGCGACAAGACCCGGCGCCGCGAACTCCCACCCATTGCCAGCAAAAGGACGCAGTGTGACGACTGCCCGCCGGTTGACCGCTGCTACCGCGGCTGGCGCTCCGAAGAGGACCGCATACTCACCAAATAAGACCAGCTTCCCGGGAGCGGAAACTTTGACTCGATCCATCAGTCAGCGACCACCCGCGCGCCCTCGCCAAGCCCGCTTGCCAGCACCTGCTGCACGCCCTCGATAAACGCCAGCTCGGCGGCCACCCGATCGAAGGCCTCGGGCGCGCAGACCGCCTTGACCTGTGGGCCCGCATCGACCGTAAAGAAGACCGGCACGCCGTCGGCGCGCAGCGTCCGCACCTTCCGGATTGCCTCGGCTGTCGCCCCGTTCCAGTACACGAGCCCCGGCCGTGCCGAGAGCATCACGCCGTGCATCTTGAGGCAGCTCGATTCGCTGACCTCGGCGAGTGAATCGAAATCGCGACCTGCGATCGCACTTCGGGCCTCGGCCAGATCTTCTTCCGACGAGTTCACCCAGTCCGCGTAAAAGGGAGAAGTCCGTTCGGTGCGAACCATGCCTTCGGTCGAGCCGATCTCCTTGGGGCCGGTTTCGGTCACCGCAACCGCCACTCGGAGTGGCCAATCCGATGGCGCGAGGATCTGCCGGGTCTCGGCCGGGTTCGATCCACCCGGGGTCAGACTGAGCTCGACGAAACCGCCGAAGAGAGATCGGGCCGCCGAGCCTGACGCGCGACGTGCCAGGTCGGCGAGCTCGACTCGGGGGATGCCTGTCTTCAACGCCGCATCGGCCGCGGTCACCAGGGCCGCGAAACCCGAAGCCGACGAAGCGAGTCCGGCGGCAGTCGGAAAATCGTTGTCGCTTTCCACCTTTGCCCGGGTCCGGATTCCGGCCCGTTCCCGAATGAGGTCGAGGCAGCCGGTCACCCGTCCGGCCATTCCGGGCCTCACGCGGCCACCGAGAATGAACTCGTCCTCCTCCAACTCAGAAATGAAGGAAACAGAAGTCGTCGTCGTCAGCCCATCGAGCGTGATCGACAGCGAACCTACCGCCGGGATGTTCCGCTCGATATCCGATTTACCCCAATACTTGATCAGGGCAATGTTCGGGTGGGCAGTGGCGATGGCTCGCATATGGTGATGATACCTGGAACGCAGTCCAACATCCCAGGGAGAAAACAAACATTCTCACCTCGGAGCATTTTCCTTTGCACCCACCGAAACTGCTCGGTTGGAATCGCCAGGAGATTTCCCAAGGCGCGAAAATTCAAGGCCAGTGTCTCAATACCTGGTTTCGATTATTTTCGCTGACAATCGACCTGCGTTGCCTGATGTTTCGAAAACGATACGTTACGCTTTGCGCGGGACTCGGTTCGCTGAACTCGCGCCGTCAGGCGGGATTCCATCCTGGAGATGGCGCGCAATATCAGTAGGATGCTTGTGGCATCTGTGCACAGATTTCATTGATTGTATGATCGGTGGGTTATGGCCCTGAAGAACTCCAGACTCAGGGGGATGGGCCGTGTTCATCGTCGAAGACGGCGCCTCGGCAGAGTTTCTGCAATTCGATTGGGCCGAGCTCGAAGTATGGCCAGGATCTGCTGTCGGGTGGCTGTCTCGCACTCGTCCGAAATGCGACGGGTGGCAGCTGCATCGACCATCGAGACATCGGCAGTGTCCTGACATTGTTCGTGAAACTGCCATTGGGCAGGTAAGCTGGTACTGGAGCTCGGACAGCGGGTAGATGTCGTGAACAGACTTGTCGAATCTCTTTGGAAAGCAGGTTGGGCGCCCATTTTGGTGTTCGTGGCGCACATGATCCTGTGGCAGGGTGTCGGCGCGTATGAAGCGTTTCCCCCCCTCGATACTCCGATGCATCTGCTCGGTGGTTTGGCGATCGCATTTTTTCTGTGGACGGCATATTCCATCGGTGCTCGTTCCGGCACCCTTGGACAGCCCAATAGCACCGCGATTGCCTTGCTCACCGTGACATCCACGGCAGCGAGTGCGGTTCTCTGGGAGTTCGCGGAGTACTTGTCCGACGGGTATCTCGGCACCAACACCCAAAAAGGTTTGGAGGACACCCTCCTGGATTTGTTGTTCGGGCTGGTGGGCGGCGCGATCTTCGTAGGAGTCGCGTGGTTTTGGCAGAGCCGGAAAAATTCACCTCATCTCTCCGAAGAGAGCCAACCGTAAGACTTCGCTCCCGCGAAGCCCCGATCATGCACAACGCCTTGCTCTTCGTCGAGCATCTCTTCCTCGAGGGTGGTATTCACTCGATCTGGATAATCAGTTGGCATAGAGTGCGCAAGCGGGAGGCTACCAATCAGGTCGGCGAATCATCTGGGGTGCAAGATCTTCGCTGTACCTGAAATTTGAATACGGAGGAGGACAGCGCAGCAGATTTGGACTGATATTAGGGTGGATAACCGGTGATCGACCGGATCTTCTGATACATCGGCTGTAGGCGCCGGTACATCTTGAGGTAGACCTCGCGATAGAGCCCGTCGTATATCGCGCGGTTCTTGGGATCGGGATCGAAGGTGTCGCCAATATGGGTCATCTCCTTGACCGCCGTCGCAAAGTCGGGATGCACCCCTACGCCGACCGCGGCGTCGATCGCAGCGCCAAGACCCGAGGCCTCGTAAACGTGAGGGCGCGACGCAGGCATGCCGAAGATATCGGCAGTAATCTGCATCGCGGCGTCGCTCTGGGAACCACCCCCGGCCACCCGGATCTCGGAGAGCGGGACCCCGCTGCGCCGCTGACAGCGTTCGCCTCCCTCGCGCAGAGCATAGGCCAATCCCTCGAGGATGGCGCGGTAGAAGTGGGCTCGGGTGTGGACATCGCCGAAGCCGATGATGGCTCCCTTGGCCTCCGGCCCCGGCAGCTTGATCCCGGGCGACCAATAGGGCTGCAGTACCAGACCCATTGACCCCGGCGGAACGGCAGCGACGAGCTCATCAAAGAGCTCCTCCGGCTCGATTCCGCGCTTTTCGGCGATCCGCATCTCACGGAGGCCAAACTCGGTCTTGAACCACGACACCATCCAGTAGCCGCGGTAAATCTGCACCTCGAGGCTGTAGGCGTTGGGTACCGCCGCCGGGAACGGCGGTAGCATCGGCACCGGCTCGACATATTTCTGGTGGGTAGTGTTGATGGTCGCGCTGGTGCCGTAGCTCAGACAGGCAACATCGGGCTCGAGACAGCCCGCGCCGAGCGCCTCACATGCCTTGTCGGCGGCCCCGGCGATGAGAGGGGTACCTGCGGGGATTCCTGTCCCTTCGGCAGCTCCCCCCGAGATCTCACCCATCTGCTCACCAGGCGGAACGAGCTCCGGAAGAAGCTCACGGTCGATCGGTATCGCCCCCCACTTCCAGTCCCGTGGCCCCGCCCATCGAAGCCGGCGGTAGTCGAAGGGAACGTAGCCGACCTGGCAGCCCACCGAATCAACGAACCGGCCGCTGAGGCGGTGAGCCAGAAAACCGGAAAGAAAGAGGTACTTGTGGGTCCGGTCCCAGATCTCTCTCTGGTGGCGTCGCAACCAGTTCGCCTCTGCTTCAGCCTGGAAGTGGCCCACGGTCTGGCGCATTCGTACCGCTCGGAAGGCCATTCCCCACAGACCACCGACCTGGGGCAAACCCTCGGTCCGTCGCTGGTCGAGCCAGATGATGGCGGGCCGCAGCGGTTCGCCGTCTGCATCGACATTGATCATCGTTGCCCGCTGAGTTGTGAGCGCTACGCCCGCCACTGACTCTTTCCCGACCGGGCTCTGATCCCACAGACCCCTGCAGGCCTCACACAGCGACCGCCACATATAGATGGGGTCCTGCTCAGCCCACCCAGGGCGGTCGGAGAAATAGGGTTCGACGTCGACCTTGTTCCCGGCCACCAGGCCGCCCCGTGGATCGAAGAGCAGGGCGCGCACGCTCTGGGTTCCGAAATCGATAGCAAGAAGATGATCGGCTGAACTCACGGCGCCATTATCCACGTTCCCGAGGAATTGGTGATCGAAAAGACTCCACGGCCTTACGGCTTTTCAGCTATCCGGCTCATCAGATTCAGGGCGGCGAATCTTTCGATGGAGCTGCTCTCCGGCCGAATAGCCTCGGGCGGGAGTGTGAGATATCCATTATAGTTAAAAGGAGTTATCATTATCGAATAGGCGATTGCGACACTCATCGCGAACGCCTGTTGGAGGGACAACATGGGCCGCTCGTATTTTTGCCCGCACTGCTGCCGACTGCTCAACCCCGGCACCAAGGTCATTTTTCTCGTCGAAGACGGCACCGAGGTCGAACTGATGCTCCTGAGTGCCAAACTCGGCGAATACTCGGTCGTCCACTCACGATCAATGAAATTCGAGGACGGCAAGATCTACACTTTCCGGTGCCCGATGTGCCGCTCCGACTTGACTTCCAGCCTCGACGAAAAACTGGTTGACATTCTGACCGAGTCAGATGATGACGTGATGGTTCGGGTCAGTTTTTCACGCGTCTTCGGCGAACAGGCCACCTTCCTGAGGGCCCCGGACGGTGTCAACCGCTTTGGTCAAGACGCCTCGCGTTACGAGAGCGTCAACTTCTTTGGTGAAACCTCCGACTCGGAAAACGGAGAGCGTTGAGCCGCTCTCCGGCCTCAGGAAGGAAAACGCAGAGACGCAGAGTTTTTCATAGAGGCGGTGCCTCTGTCTTCGGTGCGCAGCAGGGTAACCCTCGAACTCCACATCGAGTCAATCCCAGAACCGAAAACGGATTTCTATTTGTGCTCGCTGGTCAGGCGATCAACAGAGATTTCGCCAGCGTCTTTTTCTTCTCTGCGGCTCTGCGCCTCCGCGACTCTGCGTTGCTTTTTATTCCAGCGAGTCGGCCAACAGCTCCGCGATGTCTTTGACCTCGAGGTCGAGTTCGAGGGTCCCGACCGAATCCTCAAACATCTGCAGGCAGTAGGGACAGGCTACGGCGAGTATCTCGGCCCCAGTCGTAGCCGCCTGTTGGACGCGGATATCGGAAAAACGTTCACCCTTCGGTCTTTCCAACCACACGCCGCCACTTCCGCCTCCACAACACAAGCTGTACTCCCGCGAATAGTTGGGGATCTCAATCAGTTCGAGTCCGGGAATGCTCTTGAGGACCTCTCGCGGTTCATCGTAGACACCGCAACCTCGACCGAGGGCGCACGGATCGTGATAAACGACCTTTTTGTCGAGCGCCTTCCTCGGTTCGAGCCGCTGCTGGTCGATGAGTCTGGCAAAGAGCTGGGTCTGGTGAACGCTCTCGAAGTCCGCATCGAGCTCACCGTACTCCTGGGCGAAGGTCCGGTGGCAGTGCGGTGAGGTTGTCACCACCTTTTTCACACCGGCTTCGCTGTAGGCCGTGACATTCGCACCGGCGACCTCCTGGAAGACCTCCTCGGCGCCGGCGCGTCGGATGGCTTCGCTACAGCAGGACTCACCATCGCCGAGAATGCCGAAGCTGACATTCGCCGCTTTCATGACTTCGACCGAAGCCTTTGCCACTTTGACGGCCCGCGGGTCATAGGCCGGTACGCAGCACGGCGAGTAAAGGTAGTCCATTCCAGTTTCGAAGGGCGGCACCTCCGCTCCCCCGGTCCACGCCGCCCGGTTCTCCCTGGGTTCACCGAAGGGATTCCCCGAGCTGTGGATCCGGGATACCGACTCCGAGAGCTCGGACGGATAGGAGCCGAACTCGACAAGGATGCGGCGGATACCGCGCATGATGTCCGGCATGTGGACGCCGTGGGGGCACCAGGTTGTGCACGATTCGCAGCCCACACAGCGGTAGACCTCGGTGACCTCCCGCTCGATTTCGTCGGTGTCCTCGGATGACATGATGGCCCCGAACTTGACCGACTGCGGGACCCGATACACCGGAAAGGTCACCGATTCGATATGCGTCCACGGACACATCGCCATGCACTTGCCACACTGATAGCACTTGTAGGCGTCGGTGCCGCCCATCTCGAGGATGGCGTCCCTGATGTCCCAGTCGGGTCTGATTCTGGCATTCATGAGGATGAAGCTCCGATCATCAATAGTCCTTTGGAAGCTCGTTCAGCTCGGCCCAGGTCACGACCGGCCCGTCCCGGCACACCGAGAAGGGCCCGACGTAGCAGCGACCACAGTGGCCGATGCCGCACTTCATTTTGTTCTCGAGGGTGGTCACGACCTGATCGGGTGAGTACCCAACTTTGCCGAGGCTGAGGAAGAGGTAGTGGAGCATGATCGGCGGACCACACGCGATGACGATCCGTCCTTCCGGGTCGAGGCCGAGACCTTCGAAGACGTTGGGCAGCAGGCCAACCTCGCCGTTCCATTCTTCGTTTTCGCCACCCGGATCCACCGTTCGAACCACCCGCACCCCGTCGACCTCCTGCCAGGCCGGCATCTCCTCGGTGTAGACCATGTCGGCCACCGAACGCGCCCCGTTGAGGATCACAACCTCGCCGAACTCCTCTTTTCGATTGATGACATCCAGCATGGCCGAACGCAAGGCCGCCATGCCGATGCCGCCGCCGATGAAGACGAGGTCCTTGCCCTTCCAGTCGCCGACCGGAAAGTGGTTGCCATACGGGCCGCGGAAACCGATCACCTGTCCTTTGGACATCGCACGCAGGGCCGATGTCACTTTGCCCACCATGCGGAAGGTGCACTCGATGGTCGGTGCGGAACCATTGTCTCCGTTCGGCCGCCAGGGAGCGTTGGCAAGCGCGAAGACCGACTCGCCGGCGCCGAAGACGGTGAACTGACCAAACTGACCCGGCTCCCAACCGGCAAATGAACCGGCTTCGGCGTCATCGACAAACTGCAACCGCAAGGTCCTGACATCCCGGGTCTCGTCCGAGAAGTCGTGAATTCGAACCAGGCTTGGCTGATAGGGGTTTGGCACTGCTTCAGCGAGCGGCATCTGCACCCTCCTCCCGAATGGCTTCGACGGCCGCGGCCACGGTGCTGACGATGTCGAGCCCGGCTGGACACAACGCCACGCAGCGTCCACAACCCACGCAACGGAAAGGCTCGTCGTCCTCCTCTCGAAATGCAAACTTGTGGAGCACCCGCTGTCGATATCGCTCTTGCCTCGTCTCGCGAGGATTGTGGCCGGACGCGTGGTGGGTGAAGAGCGGAAACGTGCAGGCATCCCACGATCGGCACTGCTCTCCGCAAAACGCATTGGCATCATGGTTCATGTCGAAGCATGAGCAGGATGGGCATACGTACGCGCACACACTGCAGCCGAGACAGTGCTGTGCGAGCCGGTCCCAGGCACCGTGCTCGAAGCCCTCTTCCAGGACCTGCGACCACTCCCGATTCACCGGGCTCCGTTCGATCTGTCCGGCGACCGTTTTTTCGAGTTCCTCGATTTCCATTTCATCCTTGACCGTCGCCTCCGCCCAGTTGTCGCCGGCATCACCGACGAGGTTCCGGCCCTTGTCGGTGAGCGCCCTCAGCATCCAGTCCTCGCCAACGGGTACGAGCTGGACGTCGCTCCCCTCTTCACCTACCGGCGAGTAGCCGACTGCTGTGCAGAAGCACTCTGGATCGGCCGCCGCACAGGCGGTCGAGACGACAGTGGTGTTTTCCCGGCGGGCGGCATAAAGGCGGTCCTTGGTGCCGCTCAGGAAGATCTCATCAAGCCGCACAATTCCGGAGGCGTCACAGCTCCGCATCCCAAAGAGAACCTGGTGCCCCTCGGGCAAGGACGGATCTTCAAGCTGGACGGATCCACCTTTGAAGTTGTAGCGATACAACGCTTCCGACCGTGGGAAGAGGAACTCCTTGGGCGACCACCTGGTCTTGCCCGATGGTTTGACAATAGCCTGATCCTCCGATGCGATCGGCCGAAATAGAAGGACGCCGTCCTCTTCGACCGGTGCAACTACACTGTTGCCTTCAATGAGTCCGCTCAACCACTCCCTGAGCTGGGCGTCGGTCAGCTTCCAAGATGAATCCATCAAACTCTCCTCAAAGGATGAACTCCTCGGCATCTTCCATCCGGAAGTCGACAAGTGCAGACTTCTCCTCGGGATCCAGGCCGATCTTCCCGTATTGCCGCTCGACCTCGAGCGACAGCTTTCGGTTGATCAGATCGAGTCGGATGTCGGCCGGGCAAACTCGCGAACACTCGTCACACCCTGAGCAGCGTCCCGCCAGGTGGACCGCGCGAATGATATTCCAGGCGCTGTTTCCTTGATTGTCGATGGAAGTGGGAACCCACTGCGGGCGGTGCTTATCGGTGATGCACGTGGAGCAGTAGCACAGAGGACAGGCCGCACGGCAGGCGTAGCAGCGCAAACACCTGCTGAACTGTCGCTGCCAGTATTTCCAACGTTCGTCATACGGCAACGACTCGAGGTGTGCGATCTGCTCGTCGCGGGCGTCAGGCGTGTCGAGGGCAGAGGTCGAGGGGTCCTCACAGCTCTCGTGGACGCCCTCAACGGTGACCACCAAGTCACAGATCGGGTGCGGGTCCCCGGAGCATGAAAGGCATTTGGTTGCGAGCTCCAATCCATCGACGATTCCGGGGCACTGAACCCCGATCACCAGAATCTGGTCTCTCCGAAGCTGGCCTTCCCGGATGAGACCGGTGATGGCACCGAGATCGCAGGTCTTTGCGACCACCGCCACTCGCTCGTGCTTTTCGAGGGCCGATCCAACGTAGGCGCTGAGGTTGTTGCGGCAACTCCGTCCCCACTCGAGGTTTTCGCAGTCCGCGGTGTCGGTGATCAGGACTGCGTGGGTCTGGTCGAGGAGGGCGCCCGCGCCGTAACCGACGACCACACCAACCCGCTCCGTTTTCAGCACCTCGGAGGCGGCCTTGCGAAGATTGGTTCGGATCGCATCGAGCTGACCCTGGTCGAGTTCCTGAGGACCACTGCCCTCCATCACCGGAAGGTCGATGCCGTCCCATCCTTCCGGATTCTCGAAGCTCGGTAGTGGGCCCGCTTCCTGAACAGCCGTGGTCACTTCGTTGACGACCTTCGCCCACTTGTGGCCCTCGGCCGCCGACACCCACGCGAAGTGGAGCCGGTTGAGATCGATGCCGATGAAGTCCATTAAAGACCTGAAAATGGTGAAACGACGCCGTGCCACCAGGTTTCCCTGAACGTAGTGGCAGTCTCCCGGATGGCAGCCCGACACGAGAACCCCGTCGGCGCCCTGCTCGAACGCCCGCAGGATCATGAGCGGACTCATGCGGCCGGTGCAGGGGAATCGCACCATGCGCACGTTTGCCGGGTACTCGAGTCGGGTGGTGCCGGCCATATCGGCGCCGGCATAGCTGCACCAGTTACAGACCAGGGCGACGATGTGGGGCTTCCAGTTCTCCGGAACGGAGCCGGTCCCAACTTGCGAGACGGTGACGTTGGCTTCAGTCATCGTTCGATCACCTCCCGCAGCGGGCCCAGGGCCCCGAGCTGGGCAAAGACCTGATCGTCGCTATAACCCTCGAGATCGATGTATCCCCCGCGGCAGGTCACGGTGCACAGTCCGCAGCCCTCGCACATCGCCGGGTTAGGAGCCGCTACCTCACGGCGGACCTCGCCCTGGGCGTCGAGTAGCTGCTTGCGCTCGATCGCACCGTAGGGGCACACCGCCAGACATTCGAAGCAGCCCGCACAGGCCGACTCGTTGACGTGCGCATTCGACGGATCGCGTTCGAGAACATCTCTCGACAGCATCTCCATGCTCTTGGAAGCCGCCGCCGATGCCTGGGAGACGGTGTCCGGAATATCCTTCGGCGCTTGTGCTGTGCCGGCAAGGAAGATCCCGGCGGTCAGCGTCTCGACCGGCCTCAACTTGGGGTGGGCTTCCTTGAAGAAGCCATGGGTGTCCGCGGCGATCCGCAGCTTGCCGGCGATCTCGCCGTGATCGGCAGGCTCCATCGCCGCAGCCAGCACCACCATGTCGGCATCGATCTCGACCTGCTTGCCTGACAGCGTGTCGACCCCAAGCACCCTGAGCTTGCCGTTCTCCTCGATGATCCGGCTGGGACGGCCGCGGATGTACATCACCCGCTCTTCCTCCATGGCGCGATGGACGAACTCCTCGTAGCCCTTGCCACCGGCGCGGATATCCATGTAGAAGATGAAGGCTCGCGAATCCGGCACCTTGTGGCGCAGCAGCAATGCGTGCTTGGCCGTGTACATACAGCAAATGCGCGAGCAGTACGACACCCCGTGCTCCGGGTTACGGGAGCCGACACATTGAATGAAAACCACGTCCTTTGGTGTCTTGCCGTCGGATGGGCGTCGCACCTCACCCTCGGTGGGGCCGGACGCCGACAGCATGCGTTCGAACTCGAGGCCGTCCATGACATCGACGTACTTGCCGTAGCCACTCTCCTCGGCCTGCTGGCCGAGCTTCATGTCAAAGCCCGTGGCAGCAACAATGACGCCGACTTCGCGCTCGATGATCTCCGGCTGCATATCGAAGTTGATGCACTGCGGCTTGCAGACCTCGTCGCATTTGTTGCATGCCAGCACCCGGAAGCCGGTCGGCGACTCGAGGTTGGCGTTGAGGCAGCGGTCCGCATCGAGAGTGTAGACCGAAGGCACTGCCTGCGGGAACGGGATGTAGATCGCCTTGCGGCTCGACAGCCACATGTCGAACTCATTGCCGCCCGGCTGCGGGCAGACCTCGGCGCAGTCTCCGCAGGCCGTGCAGTCTTCGGCAACTACGAAACTCGGTTTCCGGCGGATGCGGACCTTGAAGTTCCCGACGTAGCCCGACACCTCCTCGATCTCGGAGTAGGTCAGGAGCTCGATGTTGGGGTGCCTGGAGACTTGCACCATGAGCGGTGTCAGGATGCACTGCGAGCAGTCGAGGGTCGGGAAGGTTTCCGACAACTTCGACATATTGCCGCCGAGGGACGGTTGTCGCTCGACCAGAACCACCGGGTGGCCGGCGTTGGCGATGTCGAGGGCGGAGCGGATGCCGGCCACGCCGCCACCAATGACAAGCGCCCTTTTGGTCACAGGTACTTCCACCGGGTCGAGCGGCCGTGCCTGTTTGACACGCTCGACCGCCGCGGTAACGGTCTGGCAGGCCTTGGCGCTGGCCTC
>Ga0316198_10001283_pt1 | contig 14667 bp, 15 predicted proteins | sample OudBieAanoxic_MG_FD_204935 | JGI IMG/M metagenome (GOLD analysis project Ga0316198, IMG submission 204935) | Coastal sediment microbial communities from Oude Bieten Haven, Netherlands - site A anoxic | ecosystem: Environmental > Aquatic > Marine > Coastal > Sediment | place: Netherlands...
GTCGCCGCAGGGCACGCCCTGCAAAAAAGAGCAGTGCTGACCGACCGCCTCCTGGTTGGAGTATCCGGTGATTTTCTCGGCCGTCTGGTTCCAGTGGACGATCTGCATATCACTGTTGACGACAAACAGGCCGCTGGGGATCGTCTCGAGAGTTTTCTCGATCGTCAGGTTTTGCATGATTGTCTGGTCAGTTGTCATCGGAATCCCAAGTTGACTTTTTAATCCACGGCGCATAATAACAGAAACAACCGGAGTTACACAAGATTCGTCATTTTATGCCCGGCCAACGACGGCAACCTGTATTTCCTCCGCGCCACCCTGTAAAAGGGTTCGGCAGCACTCCCTTACGGTTTCGCCAGTGGTCATAATGTCGTCTACCAGCAAGATTCTTGCTCCGGTCACCTGCCCGGCAAGACTGAAGGCATTGCGCAGGTTACGACTGCGTTGGTCTGCCGGGAGCCCCTGCTGTGGCGGCGTCTTGCGGGAACGTTGCAGCAGCCTGGCCTCTATCGGCAGCCCGAGCTGACGTGAGAGCGGTCTGGCAATTTCGAGCGCCTGGTTGTAACCTCTCTGTCGCAAACGATGCGGGTGCAGCGGCACAGGAACGATGTAATCGATCGGATCTCCCGGACCGGAATTGCTGACGGTCTTGCCAAGGATCAACCCCAAGGGTTTGGCGAGGGCGAGCTGGTTGCGGTGCTTCAAACGGTGTACCGCGTCTTTTATACTGCCCCGATATCTGCATGCGGCATGAACCCTGGTAAAACTGCGCGGGAGTTTCAGGCAGGTTCCGCAGAGATGGCTGGATGTTGCGTCGGCAAAGGGTTGAGCGCAGAGGCAACAATGCGCCGGTCCCAAGGGGGTTACTCCTGCCATGCATGCATCGCAGAAGTCGGGCTCCATTGTCGAACCTTGCAGGCGCTGTCCGCAGAGCAGGCAGGCCGGTGGGAGAAAAAGATCGACACTCGCCTTGAGGCTTGTGCAGAATGCTTGCCACATGAATCCCCTCCATAGCTCAGTAGATTGCAATTGACAAAAAACAAATGCTAACGCAAAAACGCAAAAAAGTGAATCAAGACGCAGAAAAAAAATCAAGGCAACAGTGTATTGCCTCTTTCAACGGCTTTTCTGCAACAGGAGTGTGCTCAGGAAATCAGGCTTTTGCCTGTCATCTCCGGCGGGATGGTGAGGTTCATCAGGGTGAGAATGGTCGGCGCCAGGTCAGCAAGAATTCCCGGCTGCAGCTCTGCCTGCCGGTTGTCCGGGTCGACCAGGATCAACGGCACGCGATTGGCGGTGTGTGCGGTTTGTGGTGCGCCGGTTTCATCGACCATCGTTTCACAGTTGCCATGATCGGCAGTGATCAGGGCGCAGCCTCCGGCTTCCAGCAGGGCGTCGACAACACGCCCGGCGCATTCATCTACGGTCTCCATGGCAGCAATCGCAGCCCGGAGAATCCCGGTGTGACCGACCATGTCCGGATTGGCGAAGTTGAGGATGATCAGGTCATAGATCCCCTGCCTGATGCGACTGACCACCTCATCGGTGACTTGAGCAGCGCTCATGGCCGGTTTCTGATCGTAGGTGGCAACATCTTGCGGTGACGGCACCAGGACCCTGTCTTCGTTGGCGAACGGGACTTCCTCCCCGCCGTTGAAGAAAAAGGTCACATGAGCGTATTTTTCCGTTTCCGCAATACGCAGCTGTTTCAGCCCTGCATCTGCCACAACTTCACCGAGAATGTTGTGCAGGCTCTCCGAGGTGAAGGCAATCGGCAGATCGAATGTCGCATCGTATTCGGTCAGGCAGACGAAGGTCGAAAGTCGCGGCACGCTTGGCCGTGGAAAAGCATCGAAGCCGGGCAGGGTAAAGGCGCGGGTGATTTCTCTGGCCCGGTCGGCGCGGAAGTTGAAGAAGATGATGCCGTCACCATCATTGATGAGCCCGGCCGGTGCGCCGTTGTGCAGGATAACCCGCGGTTCGGCGAATTCATCGTTTTGGCCTGCAGCATAGGCGGAACCAATTGCCTCTGCCCCTGATTCGGCTGGTTGTCCTTCGCCAAGCGCCATGGCTCGCCAGGCCCTCTCAACGCGAGGCCATCGGTTGTCGCGGTCCATGGCATAATAACGACCGGTCACCGTGGCCAGGCAGCCGTGGCCGATTCGCGCCATTTCCACCTCAAGCTCTTCAAGGTATCCGGCTCCGCTTTGTGGTGGCGTGTCGCGCCCATCCATGAATGCGTGAACGCACGCATCGACACCTGCCTGTTTTGCCAGCTCAATCAGTGCATAGAGGTGGGTGTTGTGCGAGTGGACCCCGCCGTCGGATAGCAGTCCCATCAGGTGGAGCCTGCCGCCAGCCTGGTGAATCTTTGCCAGGGCGTCGATCAACGTCTGGTTGGTGAAGAAGTCGCCTTCCTCGATGCTATGGCTGATTCTGGTCAGCTCCTGGTAGACAACCCTGCCGGCGCCAATATTAAGGTGCCCGACTTCCGAGTTGCCCATCTGTCCGTCGGGCAGGCCGACGTTGAGTCCTGAGGCGTTCAGCCAGGCTGTTGGGTATTCTTTGGCAAATTCATCCAGGCGAGGGGTTTGCGCCTGGCAGACAGCATTGTTCTCGCAGCTCTCGTTGATCCCCCAGCCATCAAGGATAATCAGTGCAACAGGTTTTCTCATGCACCTTGCCACTCTTTTTGTTCACCGTGGTGTACGACCATATTCTCCAGGGCAAGAGGGCGGGCTTCCTGAAACAGCTTGCGGTCTGCCAGGCTTGAGCTGTTCCATTCGCCGCACGATGGGCAGCGGCTGTTCCATTCATTGGCAACATGCTGACATTTTTCGCAGACGAAGTTAAGGTGCAGGCGTTTGGAGATGCCCAGGGCCTTTTTGTATTCGTTAATCGCCTGCTCCGAATCTTTACAACGGCGATACGTCTCGGCCAGCAGTAAATGAACCTGTGAAGATTCGACGCCGGAACTTTCCACGGCCTGCAACTGCTCCTTGGCTTCGTCGATCATCTCCAGTCGCAGGCAAAGCTTGCCATAGAAGATGCGGAACATCAGGTCGTCACCCCGCTCGAGACTCTGGCTGCGGAAGAAGTTGAGTAGAGAGGAAGGATCTTCACGCTTCATAAAATAATCCTCGAGGCGCTCAAGGAAGACCCCTTTGCCGAGTTTTTTGTAGCCTTCCTGCCAGGCGATGACTGCGTCGCCGCCCTTTTCAAGGGCGACATATGCGTCTCCCAGGGAGACCTGTGCCGGAGCGAAGTCTTCCTTCTGTCGCAATATGTCTTTTAGCTCTGATTTAGCATCTCCTGGTGATCCATCAACGATAGCCTGACGGGCCACTTCGTAGCGCAGGTAGAGGAGCATCTCTTTTTCGCTAACGACGCGATTGGCCCCGGGGCCGGCCTTGAGGACCTGGCGCTGGATATCCAACGCATCCTGCCAGCGGTCATGCTTGATGTAGAGGTCGCGCATGGCACGCAGCGCCTTGCGATTGTCCTTTTCCAGAGCGATCAGTGCCTGGTAGGTGGCGATCGCCTCATCGTCCTGTCCGGTCTCTTCCTGGATAGCGGCAGTCTTGAACAGGACTTCCAGACTCTTCGGATCTATTTCGCTGGCTTTACGCAGTACATTCAGGCCTTCCGCGGGATTGCCCTCCTGGCTGTCAAGTGTCGCCAGGGCGATCAGGGTGTCAACTCTTTTCGGGTCACGGTCCAGAGCCTTGTTCAGCAGTCCGCGGGCCTTTTTCAGGTCGCCGGAGAGCAGCCGACCGACACCCTCACGATAGATGGCACTGAGCTCACGCTGTTTCTTTTCGGAACGGTCTTTACTCCAATGTTTCAACCAGTGGGTCACGCTGCTGTATATGTGGGCGCCGAAGCCAAGCAGCACGCCGAGAATGACGCAAGCAACGATGACCATCGCAGCCGGATAGGTCAGGCTCTGCTCAGGCATGTAGAAGACCGTCACCATGTGCGGGTTGAGGCCCCAGAAATAGAGAAAAAACAGAACAAAAAAGATGAAAAGCAACAATACGGCCATTAATGTCATTGCGTCCTCCCGGAGTCCATTCCGCCAAGAATCTTAAGTATGGTTATTCGCCAAATTTCTCAATGTCAGTTTTACATTCAATACAATACCGCGAAAAAGGCCGAACTTCCATGCGCCGGGGTGAAATTTCTTCGCCACAGCTCATGCAGATGCCATATTCCCCTTTTGCGATCTGCTCCAGAGCGACATCGATATCGTGAATCCGTTGACGCTGGGTTTCACTGACATTGAACAGCACATCACGGCTGTAGGCCGCGGACGACATGTCGCCGATATCGGGGACGCCATCCTGGCCAAGCTCGCGGCAGGTCTCGTAAGAATTGCTGACATCCTGCAACAGTTCCTGGCGCTCCTTCAGCAACTGTTTCTTGATCTGGTCATACTGGTCACTCATGCTGCTCTCCTTAAATTCAGTTTCAAACTACATTCTAAAAGATATCTTGCCAGTTGACCACAAAAGAAGGTCTTCGGGCAAAAAAAACCATCTCTGCAGACAAACCCTCCGGCGGATCCGCGCAAATTTAACGTCTTCAGTGATGATAGGGCTCATTGCGGATGATCGTGCAGCATCGGTAGAGTTGCTCGAGGAGCAGCAGGCGTGCCATCTGGTGGGTGAGGGTCATGGCTGATAAAGACAGGACCAGGTCGGCCCGATTGCACAAGGCTTCACTCAATCCATACGGGCCGCCAATCAGGATGGTCCATTCCGGTATGCTCTGCACCATGTGTTCGTTCATCAGGTCGGCCAGCTTTTCCGAGCTGAGATGCTTGCCGCGCTGGTCGAGGGCGATGACATAAGTCCCTGCCGGGATGCGCTGTGTCAAAAACTCTCCCTCGGTTGCAATAATTCGCTGTAAATCAAGCTTGCGCCCGGTTTTGTGTTCCTTGATTTCGGTAATCTCAAGGGGCATGTAATGCTTGAGGCGTCCAGCGAATTCAGCGCAGCCATCGTTCAGGTGAGGCAGGGTCAGACGGCCAACGCAGAGCAGGTTCAACTTCATGAAGTGGCCCGGGCCATCCCGGGTGCCTGGTCCTTTACAGGGATTTCTTCAGCATCACACCAGAGACCATCCAGATCATAAAAGAGCCGCACCGGTTCATGAAAGACATGCACCATGACATCACCGTAATCGATCAGGACCCATCGCCCTTCGTTAAGCCCTTCGATGCCGATCGGCCTGGTGTCATGCTCTTTTTTCAGCCCCAGCTGGACGGACTCTGCTGCGGCTGATACCTGGCGGTCGGAGTTGCCCGAGGCGATGACCAGAAAATCAGTGAGTGATGAAATCTTGCGCACATCCAGGATACGGACATTGAAGGCTTTTTTGTCGAGGACGTAAGCAGCACAGAGCTGCGCCCGGTCTATGGATTGCAAAATTATTGACTCCTTGAGCTTGACGTTGTGCGATAGAGCCCATGCTCTTCAATATAGTCTGCGACAGTTGGTGGGACCAGCTGGCGGACCGATTGACCCTCAATCAGTCGTTGGCGGACCTGGGTCGAGGAGATATCGAGGTGGGTTCCGGATAGAAAAAACACGTAATTGCCTGATTTATGTAGAATTTTACCTGCACCGCTATCGTAGCAGAAGTCCCCGTGGATGGCAACGGGCAGGGGGGTGAGCGGATTTTCGATGGCGACCCCGGGGCGGGTCGTCACCACCAGGTGGCAAAGGCTGAACAGCCGGGCATAGTCCTTCCAGGAGGCAATATCACGGTAAGAGTCGAGTCCAACGATGAAGAAGCGCTCTCCGGCGGGGTCTTCCCGCTGCAAAATTTCCAACGTGTCAACGGAGAAACTCTTGCCGCTGCGGCGGATTTCCAGGTCCGAGACCTGGAAAGTCGGATGATCACGGATTGCTCTTTCGACCATGGCAAGCCGGTGGGGAAAAGAGACCTCGCCGGCAATCTCCTTGTGCGGTGGGTCGGCAGCGGGAATAAAGAGGACCCGGTCGAGCCGGAACGCCTTTTGTGCCTCTTCGGCAACGCGCAGGTGCGCCAGGTGGATCGGATTGAATGTTCCGCCGAGGATGCCGGTTTTCATAAGGCTAGGATTTGATTTCGGGTGGTCAGATTCACAGCAAAACCCCAAAAGTCCTTAACGCAAAGTCGCAAAGGTGAAAGAAAGGGTGCAAAGTAGTCCCATGTATAAGGCCCCTCTTTGTGTTATATGCCCTTTTTGGATTCTTTGCGTTAGCTTTCCCCCGGTTGCCTCTTTGTCAGGAGCGAACCTGGCCGTCGCCCATGACGATGAACTTGCGCGTTGTCAGGTCTTCCAGTCCCATCGGCCCGAAGGAGTGCAGCTTGGTCGTGGAGATCCCGATTTCCGCTCCAAGGCCGAACTGGTTGCCGTCAGAAAAACGTGATGAAGCGTTGACCATGACGACACTGGAGTTGACTTCGCGCAGAAACCGCTGCGAGTTCTGGTAGTCACGGGTGATGATCACCTCGGTGTGCAGGGACCCGTACTCGCGGATATGGTCAATTGCCTCGTCGATATTGCCTACCACCCGTACGGCCAGCGTCAGGTCAAGATATTCAGCATGCCAGTCCTCTTCCGTTGCCGGCAGGACCGATTCGGCGAACTCCCGTGTGGTCTCGCAGCCTCGCAGCTCCACCCCCTGGGCACGCATCGCAGTCGCGATGCGGGGGACAAAGGTCTCGGCAATGTCCTGGTGGATCAGCAAGGTCTCCATGGCGTTGCAGACACCAGGGCGCTGGACCTTGGCATTGATGCAGATTTTTTCCGCCTGCTCATAGTCGGCGCTCGCATCAACGAAGGTGTGACACACCCCCTTGTAGTGCTTGATGACGGGGATCCGCGAATTTTCACTGACAAAGCGGATCAGACCTTCACCGCCGCGCGGAATGATCAGGTCGATCTGCTCTTCCAGTTTGAGCAGTTGAAGAATTGCGGTGCGATCGGTTGTCTCGATTACCTGCAGGGCCGTCGCAGGAAGGCGCATCCGCTCCAGTTGGTTCTTCAGAATCCTGCCGATCGCGAGGTTGGAATGTATTGCCTCCTTGCCGCCACGCAAAATGACGGCATTGCCGCTTTTCAGGCAAAGCCCGGCGGCATCGGCAGTGACATTGGGCCTCGATTCGTAAACGATGCCGATGACTCCCAACGGAATCCTCATGCGGCCGATCTGCAGATCGTTGGGACGACGCCACATGCCGGTAATCTCACCGACCGGGTCCGGCAGTTCTGCAACTTCACAGAGGCCGTCAGCCATCCCGCGAATTCGCTGGGCGTCGAGGGCCAGTCGATCGACCATGGCCGGGGCCAGCCCCGCTTCGCGCGCGGCAATCAGGTCCTTCTCGTTTTCATCGATCAGCACTTCGGTCTGGTCCAGAAGTGCCTGGGCCATGTTTTTCAGCAGCTCGTTCTTGACGGCAGAGGAAAGCCTGGCCAGGGTCTGGGACGCGGTCTTCGCGTCCTGTGCGACTTTTAGCATCTGCTCCGTTACGCTCATCGTTCTACTCCTTAGTTCTAACCCAGCCGTTTGTTCAGTTGCTGATGACCAGGTTGTCCCGGTGGACAACTTCGTCGCCGTACTGGTAACCAAGAATCTGCAGGATTTCCTTGGTGTTCTTGCCGATGATGCGAATCAATTCGGCCGAATTATAATTGGTCACCCCCTTGGCGAACTCTTTGCCGTTGAGATCGCAGAGGCGTACGGCATCACCGCGTTCAAAGGTGCCATCCAGCTGCCTGATCCCCGAGGGCAGGAGGCTCTTCCCTCGTTCCGCTACGGCATTGTGTGCGCCATCATCGAGGATCAGCTTGCCTTTCGGTTTTTTGGTAAAGGCAATCCAGTGTTTGCGTGCTGCCATAGGATCGCGCGCCGGCAGGAAGTAGGTGCCGAGCTCGTGGCCATCGAAAAGGTAGAGCAGGTTGTGGTGGGTCAGGCCATTGATGATCGCTGTCCCGGCTCCGAACAGAGTGGCACGCTTGGCCGCTTTCAGCTTGGTCGTCATGCCGCCTGTACCGAGCAGGGTTTCTTCCAGTCCAGCCATGGCCTCGATCTCCGGCGTGATCCGCTCAACTTCCGAGATCAGTCTGGCTTCGGTATTGTGTCGGGGGTCACTGTCGTAAAGACCGTCAACATCCGACAGGATCACCAGCAATTGGGCTTCCACCAGGTTGGTCGTCATCGCCGAGAGATTGTCGTTGTCGCCGAAACGGATTTCGTCAATCACAACCGTATCATTCTCGTTGATGATCGGGACAACACCATATTCCAGCAGGGTCATCAAGGTGTTGCGGGCATTCAGATAACGGCGGCGGTTGGCAAGGTCGTCGCGGGTTAAAAGAACCTGGGCGGCAGTCAGCCCATGTTTGCGAAGCGCGTCTTTGTAAGCACGCATCAGGCGACTCTGGCCAATGGCCGCAGCTGCCTGTTTGAGAGGCAGCGGCAGGTTTCGTGCGCTGCCTTTGATGCCGAGGTCCGCTTTGCCGGCCGCAACCGCCGCAGACGAGACGAGGATAACTTCATAGCCGCGCTGGCGAAGGGCATGGACATCTCCGCAGAGTGTCGCTATACGATCGAGGTCAAGGCCATTGTGGTCGGAGATGACTCCACTGCCGATCTTGATAACCACCCGTTTGACATGTGCCAGTAAAATCGTACGCATTTTATTTGTGTGCCTATAGTGTGTGAAAGTTACTGAAAAAACTGGAGAACTCTACCTTTTGGAGCCTCATCTGTCAAGCCGGGCCCCTCTGACGCATGCGATCAAGCTCACTGGCAACTCTGGTCACGAGTTCAGGCAGCCCTTCGCGCGTTACTGCCGAGATGGCCAGGGTCAGATAACCCCGTTCCTCGAATATCTGGCGCAACTGGGCGGTCTGCTCACGAACCTCGGTAATGTCCTGCTTGGTGAAAACCACCAGCATCGGCCTTTTGGCCAGCTCCTGGTTGTAGCGCTCCAGTTCCTGATTGATCAGGTCAAAGTTCTCGACCGGGTCGCCTACCTGCAGTCCTGACAGATCGACGAGATGTAAAAATAAGTCGGTCCGTTCAATATGCCTGAGGAATCGGGTTCCCAGCCCCTGGCCGTCACTGGCACCCTCAATCAGTCCGGGAATGTCGGCCACGACGAATGAACGAAAGTCGCCGTGTTTGACGACACCGAGATTCGGCACCAGTGTGGTAAACGGGTAGTCGGCAATTTTCGGCCGGGCGGCAGAGATACTTGAGATCAGGGTTGATTTGCCGGCATTTGGCAGTCCTACCAGGCCGACATCGGCAAGCAGCTTGAGCTGCAGGCGCAAGGTTCGTTCCTCTCCCGGCATGCCCGGCTGGGTGTGTCGTGGGGCCCGGTTGGTCGAGGTCATGAACCGGGCATTGCCGCGGCCACCCTGTCCGCCTTTAAGCAGGCAGAAACCCTGCTCAGCCTCAGTCAGGTCGGCGAGCAGTTCGCCGGTATCGTCATCGTAGACCAGGGTGCCCGGCGGAACTTTGATGAACAGATCCTCACCACTCTTGCCGTGCATGTTCTTGCCCATCCCCGGGGCACCGTTTTTGGCTTTAAGGTGTTGGCGATAACGCAGGTCGAGCAGGGTCGACAGGGCCATGTCGACTTCCAGCATGACGTCGCCGCCGCGTCCACCGTCGCCGCCGTCAGGCCCGCCGAGCGGGACGAACTTCTCCCTGCGGAACGAAAGACAACCGCGACCTCCATCGCCGGCTTTGGCTTGTATTTTGACCTCGTCGATGAATTTCATTTGTTGTGGGCGTGGCCCTTGCCACGTTCTTCTTCCTTTGTAACAGAAAAAACCCGAAGTTCACTTGAAGAACCTCGGGTTTTTAAACTTGTTCAGGTGATACGCTTCAGGCGTAGACGCTGACTTTCTTGCGATCCTTGCCGAGACGCTCGAATTTGACCTTGCCTTCGACCAGGGCAAACAGGGTGTAATCCTTGCCGCAGCCGACATTGTTGCCGGGATGAATGGTCGTACCACGCTGGCGAACCAGGATCGAGCCGGCCGTTACAAGTTGGCCGTCGTAACGTTTGACTCCGAGGCGTTTGCCGGCACTGTCGCGGCCGTTACGGGTACTGCCGCCCGCTTTTTTGTGAGCCATGGTTTTACTCCTTACGCTTCAATATCGGTAATCTTCAAACGAGTGATGGGCTGACGGTGGCCGTTTTTCTTGCGAGTGTTCTTGCGCCGCTTCGATTTGAAGACCAGGATTTTCTTGTCCTTGCCCTGTTCGACGATCTGCGCTTTAACTTTCGCTTCCGGCAAGAGAGGTGTTCCGATTTTGACCTCTTCTCCGCCAACCATGAGGACCTCGTTCAGTTCGATGGTGTCACCTACCGCACCATCCAGTTTTTCGACCTTGAGCAGGTCGCCTGCGGAAACTTTATACTGTTTTCCTCCGGTTTTAATGACCGCATACATCGCCAGTCACCTCGCTTTCTTACCTTGGATTGCGGGCCTCAGCCCGCTCAGGAACTGGTACTTATACGTCTGAGGTCAAGCAGATGTCAAGTAAATAATGGCATGTCATGACACCTGGCGCGACCGGTTTTCAGTCCTTCCACCTCGCATCGTACTCTCCATGGGAAGAGTATCAGTGCTTGCTTCAATGGCGGGCCTTTTTGCCAATATGTTCGACAAGATGTCGCTCAAAGGAGAGGATGCAAAGGGCTCTCCGGGTTCGGATAGTGACTATTGTTATGACGAAATTATGATAGAATGTGACGTTGTCTAATTGCCCCTTATCAGAAGGTGGCCTGCTCCAAACATGGAGATGCAATGAAGCTCAATTTAACGGTCACCAGGAAAGTCGAGATCGGCTACCTCGTCGTTATCCTGTTCGGCGTGATAGCGATCGGTTATGCGCTGCTTAGCCTTCACGAACACAACCGTCGGACTGAAGAACTGGTCGGCGTCCAGTTCCATGCTTTTACCATCCTGCGAGATCTTCGCCAGAACCTGCTGGCCCAGGAGAACCTGGAAAGCCAGCTGGTTATCCTGCAGGACCCTCAAATCCTGGAACTCCTGGAGCGTCGAACCGCTGATCTTGATACACTTCGGACGAGTATCAACGCTTCAGCATTGCCCGACTATTTTTCCCCCCTGCCGCCCATGCTTGAAGATTACGTGTCGCGTTCGCGGCATCTCAACCAGTTTTTTACGGAAAAAAACTGGCAGCAGGCCTCGGCAATTGCATCGGCCGAGACCGCACCTCTGCGCAGCCAGCTGCTGGAACTTCTCAATGACCTCCGGCCTCGGCACCAGAACGCTCTGAAGGCAGATCTGAGTCAATTGTCAGAGCAGAGCAGAGAGGCCTACCGCATGACGCTGATCATCACATTCATCGGCATCATCCTGACTGCTCCCATAACACTCAAGGTCATCGGCAGTATCCGTCGTTCGGTCAAGAGCCTGCAGGCAGCAACCAGGGAAATTGCGGTTGGGAATTTCGATACACCGATTGACACCAGGGGTAATGACGAATTCGGCCAGTTGGCCAGGGACTTTTCAATCATGGCACGCAAACTCATGGAACTCGAGCAAGCAAGCCTGGATGCCAACCCCCTGACCCGGCTACCGGGCAACCTGACTATTAATCGCGTACTGGAGGACCGCATCGCACAGAAGCAGTCTTTTGCACACCTCTATGTTGACCTGGACAATTTCAAGGCTTACAGTGACCATTACGGTTACAGTGCCGGCAGTGACGTGATCAACCGGGTCGGTGAACTGCTCAAACGCCTGGTCGCCGAGCATGGAGGTGAAGATGATATGGTCGGCCACATCGGAGGAGATGATTACATGGTTATGACTTCTCCGGAGTGTGCTGAAAATCTCGCCAAAGCGATCATCACTGAATTCGACCGCCTGGTCCCCGAAATTTACCAACCAAAGGATCTGCAAGCGGGCTTCATATCCGGCACGGATCGATACGATGTGAAACGTTCCTTTCCGCTGATGACCATATCGATTGCCGTCACGCTGTCCGAGAATCTGGATAACCCTTCAATTTCGCTGATCAGCCACAATTCGGCCAGTATGAAGGAGCACCTGAAGAGGCTCAAGGGTAGCAACTACCTCATAGACCGCAGGAAGCAACTGTCATGACAACTTCGAATCGGTGGCTTTTTGTGCTTCTCGTGAGCGTCGTTCTGGCCGGTTGCCAAGGCCTGCATCTCCAGCAGAAGGCATCATTGACAGAAGCAGAATTCTTTGCGAAAGGGCTTGATCAATACATCGAAACCGGTGACTTGCAACCCCTGAGAATGCTGCCGAAAGAGTACCCGGACGGTGCATGGCGACCGAGGGCCGAGTTGGTGGTCAGGCTGGCCGAGCAGCAGGAGCAACTCGTTGCCGATAAAAAGAAAATGATCGGTGTGCAGGAAGCAGGGCAGAAGCAACAGACCCTTAAAAAAGATCAAGAACTCAGCCGCTGCGATAATGAAGTGGCGGCTCTCAGGGAGAGCAACCAGGAACTTACCAAGACCATCGATCAGCTGAAAAAGCTTCTGATCGACATGGAATCGCGGTCGAATTAACCGGGGCCAGGGCGGCCTGGCTTTTGCCTTGGCGCGCAGATTAAAGCTCGCCCCGGTCAGCCGACAATAATCTCGAACTGTTCGAGATGGAACCCCTGCCGCGCTGCAATCGTGATCTGCTTTTCGAATTTCTTTTCCAACTCCTCTATTCCAGGACGCTCCTCGTCGTACAGGATTGCGGCAATGTCCGGGTGGACCAGCAGGGTCATGCGGTATCCCGGGGCTGGACCCATTTCGCGTTGCAGCTCCCGAAAAATTTCGTAGACCGTCGTTGTGCGGCTCTTGACGTAGCCCTTGCCTTCACAGTATGGGCAGGGTTCGCAAAGGGTCCGTCCGATGCTCTCGCGAACGCGTTTGCGGGTCATTTCAACCAGGCCGAGCTCCGAGATCTTCAGGATATTGGTTTTCGCCTTATCGTTTTTCAGCGTTTCTTCCAGGGCGCCATGGACCTTCTCGCGGTGGGCCTCTTTCTCCATGTCGATGAAGTCGATGATAATCAACCCACCAATATTGCGCAGGCGCAGCTGGAAGGCAATTTCCTTGACCGCTTCCAGGTTGGTTTTCAGGATCGTGTCCTCGAGGTTGTGCTTGCCGACAAAGCGACCGGTGTTGACATCGACGGCCGTCAGCGCTTCGGTCTGTTCGATAATGATATAGCCGCCGCTTTTCAGCCAGACCTTGCGGCCCAGTGCCCGGGCGATTTCCACCTCGAGGCCGAAGGTGTCAAAAATCGGCTCGCTGCCATGATACTCCTCGACCTGGAAATTGTGCCCGAGCATGAAGGTGTCGAGAAAGTGGACAATCTTCTTATATTCGACCGCGCTGTCGACGATGATCCGGGAGACATCTTCGGTCAGGATGTCTCGCAGGACCTTGCTGGTTACATCCAGGTCCGAGTGGATCAGGCAGGGAGCGTTGTCGTCTTCGCAGTGCTCGCTGATCTGGTCCCATAGGTTGACCAGATAATCCATGTCGGACTTGAGCTCTTCGCCATCACGCATTTCTGCGGCCGTACGCACGATGAAACCGGTGCCGGCCGGGCGCATGACATCGACCAGGTGACGCAGACGTTCGCGTTCCTCTTCGTTTTCAATCCTGCGCGAGATCCCGACGTGGTCGACGGTGGGCATATAGACCAGGTTGCGACCCGGCAGCGAGATGTGCGAAGTGATCCGCGCGCCCTTGGTACCGATCGGCTCTTTGGCAACCTGGACCAGGATTTCCTGGCCTTCCTGCAAAAGTTCCTCGATGGGCGGCAGGGGCGGCCTCTCTTCACCGGTCTCTTCGCTTTGTTGGTCGTGGCGATGGCCGACTTCTACGTAGTGTTCGACAGCTTCCATCTCATCGAGGACATCGGCAACATAGAGAAAGGCGGCTTTTTCAAGGCCGATATCGACGAATGCCGCCTGCATGCCTGGCAGGACCCGAATCACGCGGCCCCGGTAGATGTTGCCGATGATGCCGAGTTCGCGGTTGCGTTCGATGTAGAGCTCGGCAATGTGGCCACTCTCCAGAAGCGCAATCCGCGTCTCGTGGGACGTGGTGTTGATGACCAGCTCCTTGGCCATGGTGATGTCTCCTTAGCTTTAGGTGTCTATATCGTTAAAGTGAAAAATCGTTGGCGTTGTTTGGGACGCAGTGACAGTACGGGAATTTTGACAAATCCGGCGCCAACCCTGCGTCGTATTACAAATTTACCTGTATTTCCGGCTCTTTCAACTGAATCGATGTTTTACATATGCCCATCGTGCGAACATCCTCGATCTCTTGTTCCATGAGATAGGCGGCGAGAAACAGAGGACTGCCGGATTTCAACTCCATCCAGAGTTGATGGTCCCGGCACTGCAGGTCAAGAACCCAGGGCCGCAGATCGATTTTTTCCTGGCGGTTCTTTTTCGTCCGGGTGGTAATGACGCTGTCCTGTTGCAAAAAATCCTTCAATCTGGCTGCGAAACCCTCACCCAGCTGTTCCGGCAAAGGCACACGGTAGGTCGCAGCGACCACACTGTTTGCCGGAGCATCGCCTTTGCGCGGCCAGGCCTCTGCCTTGATGACCCGTACCCCCTCCGGAAACTCCCGGTTGAGGGC
>Ga0316198_10001284_pt1 | contig 14662 bp, 9 predicted proteins | sample OudBieAanoxic_MG_FD_204935 | JGI IMG/M metagenome (GOLD analysis project Ga0316198, IMG submission 204935) | Coastal sediment microbial communities from Oude Bieten Haven, Netherlands - site A anoxic | ecosystem: Environmental > Aquatic > Marine > Coastal > Sediment | place: Netherlands...
CAGGTATGTTTGTGGGACTAAAGTTAGAAGGTTCCAGTAAGCTTCATAACCGTGATGTAGGATTTTTTAATGTGGCTTCTCTAAACAGAGAAGATATTATAGGCCTTTATTATAGTGGTAGTAATATTAATGACTACAATTATGGAATGGTCAACATATCTACAGGTGGGCATGGAATCGCATACTATTTTTCTGATGGTGGGAGGTTAAATAATACAGGAACAATCAATGCCGACACGGCTCTTATCATGACTTCGGATACAAATAGCAACACATTAACAAACAGTGGGACAATCAACGGTGACGTGTTGATGAACACCTCAGGCACAAATACATTGACAGTTTCCAATGGAACTATCAATGGAGACATTAAATTCTCCGGAGGTGGAGACAACTTCGTGACCTACAGCAATGTGGGTGTATCAGGTACGGGGGATATCAAGGGTGATGACAGCGGGTATAACCAGATCACTGTCGGGGGATATGATATAGCAAAAAACATCTACGACTTCAACGTACTAAAAGTACGTGGAAGCGGATCCGCTACTCTTTCCGCGGGGTATGAACTTTCAATGAATCCTCAGAAGAGCTACACACCTGAGTCAGGTACTGCTACAGGGCTTACAGTAGATGGAACCCTCACTTTGAATACTGAGCTTGTGGGAAATGATATACTGGTACCTAAGATCGACACTTATGGCGGAGATGTTACTGTTTCAAAGACAGGGAAGATCAGGTTTTATGTAAGCGGTACTGGTAGCGAATCCAGCTATGACATTATCTTTGGAGGCAACCTTGCGACTACAAATGTAACATCAGACGGGAATCTGGTTGCCGGAGACGGTACTTTGGAATATAATGATGAACTGTTCACGGAAACACTAGGTTGGAATGTCACAAATATAGATGAAAGCGGAACTCAAACTGTCGTGACGCTCAGCTCAAAAGATGTCTACGATGAACTGAAAGAAACAACGCAGGATGATAAAAGAACCCAAATAATAAACATTTTAGATAATGATCAGGATATACTTGGTATACATGAAGCTCTCTCAAATGTTTCTATGGATGATGCGACAAAGGTTGTAACTGAACTGAGTGGAGAGATTTATGGGAATTTAACTAGCGAATATATCCAGACAAATAAAATGTTTACCGGAAAAATTGTTACAATGATGAGTGGTCCACTTACTTTAAGCGGAGAAAGAATAAGTAACTTTGCATTAATTTCAACAGCTGAACTTTCTTCTAATATCTTTAGTCCGAGACCTAATTATTCATTTTTAGAAGGGGAAGAGAAATATATACAGCATTTCGATATTTTAGGAACTACTGGTAGATTTGACAGAACAGGTGTGGAATATGACACTCATGGTTCTGGATTCATTGGAATCACCGAAAAAGTAATGGGGAAAAAGTCTTCAATGGGATTATCTTATGGTTATTACGATACAAAAAATGATTATGATGACGGCAGCGACTCTAAAACGGAGACTTTCCATCTGGGTATGACACACAAATTATACTTTAAAAAAGACTACATGCTAGCCTCTCATTTGGGAACAGAGTATTCTAAAAATGACGTAACTCGTGAAATAACAACTTTGGGGCTACAAGCCAATTCAGATTACGACAGTTATAATGTAAGTCTTGGTACCGAACTAAATAAGAATATAAAATTAAATAAAAAAGTGACTTTAGTTCCTTCAATCGGCGTTGGTTATTCGAGAATCGAGAGAGACAGCTTCACAGAAAGTGGTAGTATAGGACTGGCAGGCCTTGATGTAGAAGATCAAGGTTTAGACTCTGTAACAAGTAAAATTGGATTGAGATTTGATATAGACCTTACTGACAAAATTGTTTGGTGCGTAGGAGGGGCTTGGGAACATGAATATGCCGACTTAAACAAAGACCAGGAAGCTTCTTTCAAAGGTGACGCTAATGCAGAAAGCTTTAAAATTCAAGGGACTAATATTAATGAAGATATTTACAGTATCTTGACTGGAGTTAATTTCAATGTAAATGGTTATCTAACTTACAGAATCTTATATTCATTTACAAAACAGGAAGATCTTGGTGAAAACTACATAGATTTAGGTGTCAGCTGGAAATTTTAATGAGAATCTGCTTCAAGTTTTGTGTAAACAGTCAAGATCAATGTAGAATTTAAATTATAAAGGAATGATTTCTTATTACTCCTTTTTATATTCCAAAATATTTGAAGGCCTCTAACCGGAGGCCTTTTCTGTTTTTTTTAACTTATTAACTCGGCCCCAAAAAGATGAGAGTTATTTTGAATCATAGAAATTATATTAACAAAACTCATATTTTTATTAAAATTGATGTATTATAATATTTTCCATAGAGAGATCTCCTTTAGTTAAATTTGTTTGTAGTGAATCAATTTTAACATATTAGGGGTCTCTCTTTTTATATTTCACCTACAATTATTATACTCTATTTGTTTTAAAAAAATTGCTTTTTTGAAGGAAGTGTTGTATAAATGTGGTAGGTCAAATAACATTTTTTAAGGGGGCTTACAATGAAGGAAATTCAAGAAAAGGGATTTGGAACAAAAGCTATACACGGAGGAGCGGAAAAAAATCCATTTGGAACATTAACTACACCAATATACCAAAGTTCTACATTTGTATTTGATACGGCAGAACAAGGTGGTAGAAGGTTTGCTTTAGAGGAAGCAGGATATATATATTCAAGATTAGGAAATCCTACATCAACTGTTGTAGAGAAAAAATTAGCGTTATTAGAAGGAGCAGAAGGGGCGTTAGCTACTAGTTCTGGAATGGGAGCTATATCTTCTACAATGTGGACACTACTTAAATCTGGAGACCACTTATTGGCAGACAAAACTTTATACGGGTGTACATATGCTTATTTCAGTCACGGATTAACTAAATTTGGAATCGATGTAGAATTTGTGGATACCTCTGATTTAGAAGCTGTAAAAAAGGCTATGAGACCAAATACTAAGATAGTTTATTTAGAAACGCCGGCAAATCCAAACTTAAAAATTGTAGATATCAAGGCTGTTTGTGAGATTGCACATAAAACAACAGGAACTAGAGTAGTTGTAGACAATACATTTGCAACACCGTATCTTCAAAGACCATTAGAATTAGGTGCTGACTTAGTAGTTCATTCAGGAACTAAATATTTAAATGGACATGGAGATGTCGTAGCAGGATTCGTAGCAGGAGATTTGGATACAGTAACTCAAATAAGATTGATAGGTGTAAAAGATATGACTGGTTCAGTTCTCAGTCCGCATGATGCCTTCCTTATGATCAGAGGAATGAAAACTTTAGAACTTAGAATGGCAAAACACTGCAGTAATGCATATGAGGTAGCAAAATTCTTGGATGCTAGCTCTATGGTGGAAAAAGTATACTATCCAGGTCTTGCATCTCATGAAGGTCATGAAATAGCAAAGGAACAGATGGATGGATTCGGTGGAATAATTGCCTTTGATGTAAAGGGTGGATTAGACGCAGGAAAAAAATTATTAAATAGTTTAGAATTATGTACTCTGGCAGTAAGTTTAGGAGATACAGAAACTTTAATCCAGCATCCAGCATCTATGACTCATTCTCCATATACAGTGGAGGAAAGAGCAGCAGCAGGAATAACTGAGGGATTAGTTAGAATCTCTGTAGGATTAGAAGATGCAAATGATATTATAGCTGATTTGGAGCAGGGATTAGCAAAATTATAATCTATATATAGATGAGGGTGATTCAAGTAGAAAAGTCTACTTGAATCACCCTCTTTTTTATCTGAATTATCTAAAAAATGAAAAAATTAGCCAATCCCAGGAAGATTAAGAAGCCTAAAGCATCTGTAATCATTGTTAAAAGTATAGAACTTCCAACTGCTGGATCTGTTTTCATTTTCTTTAATAGTAGTGGGATCAAAGTCCCGCAAAGTCCTGCTATTGTGAAGTTCATAAATATAGCAAAGGCCATAACCAAAGATATCTTGGTGTTTTTAAACCACATATATGATCCAAGACCCACAAGAGTTGCAAATATCAGACCATTTACCATAGCTACGATTATCTCTCTGAATAAACTCTGATCCCAGTTTGTATCATCTACATCACCCATAGCCATCTGTCTTACCATTACTGTAAGAGCCTGATTACCTGTATTCCCTCCCATACTAGCAACTATAGGCATCAGCACAGCCAAAGCCGGCAGCATTTCTATGGTAGTCTGGTATCTGGCAATAACAGAGGCTGAAAAGAAAGCTGTACACATATTTAAAAACTGCCATTTCCCTCTTTTTCTGGAGATATCTATAGCCTTTTTCTCACCTTCTGCATCATCATCTACTCCGGCTAGGTTATAGATCTGTTCCGTCGCCATCTCTTGTAATAGATCATAGATATCATCGGCAGTTATCCTCCCCACCAGGTAATTATCACTATCTACTACAGGTACTACTTGCAGATCATATTCTTTAAACTCCGTTACAACCTTTTCTATATCTTCCTTATCATTTACATATCTCGGCTTGTATTTCTCAGGACGCTTGCTTATTATCTCCTTAAAACTTTTATCAAAGTCAAATAAAAGCATATCTTCTAATTGTACTGTAGCCACCAGGTTGTTGTAATCTCCTAAAATAAAGACACTGCTTACATTCTCCAGTTCCTCACTGTACTTTAACTTTCTCAAATTTTCGATGGTTTCCCTGACTGTTTCATTGTGATTAGCTGCAAAGAATTCAAGCTGCATATAGGCTCCAGCTTCATCTTCTTCATAACCTTTCAGTCTCTGAATCTCCTCCTGTTCCTTGTTATCTAGTCCAGCTAGAATCCTCTCAGCCAGTTCTTCATCCAGTTCTTCTATGTCTTGCATAAGGTCTGTCGCGTCATCTGAATCCATTTTCTTAATGGTTCCGATCATCTTTTTCAGACTTAAAATTTGTAAACTTTCCTTTAACATCCTTTCGTTAAAGGTCTCCAATATATCCCCTAAGATATGTGTAGGCATCCTCTTGATATATTCAGAAAATCTCTCCTCATCCAGCCTTCTCATACGCTTAAAAATTTTAGACAACTCTGAATAATGCAGGTCTGCCTTGATCTTTTGATGTAGATACCCCTCTAGACTATCTACCAACTGTTGTATTTCTTTTTCTTTTTGCATAATTTCACCCTCTTTTTAGTTAAAAAGATTTTTAAGGTCGTCTCCTAATCCATCGATTAGTTTTCTTGTACTTTTAGAGTCCTTATTTGATTTTGTTTCTTTTTCCATTGACTTTAGTTCCTCTAAACTTTCACCCATTATCTTTTCCAATTCCTCTACCTTGTCTCCCTCTATCTTCAATTCCTCTGTATATTTTTTTATCTCTTTATCTATGAGGAATTTTGCCTCTGTCTTATATTTTTTTATATTCTCATCCAATATTTCTTTTATCAGACCAGATAAGATCGCCCCTATATTTGTATTAACCTGCAATTTTTTTTCTAAGCCATCATAGGTATAATTAATTATCAGCTGATCTATCCCCTTTAATCCCTCTCCTAAGACATCTTTAATTACTGGATCCATCTCTATCTCATCAGGATTAACTTTTAAATGATTTAAATCTATCTTTCCGTCTAGATCTAATATTTTCTTTTCGTAACTCATATTATAACTTAAATCTGCCTTACTTCCAACTATTATAATTAAATTTTTGTTTTCCCCTATCATTTTATCGTCTATTGTCAATCCAGATAGGTTTAATTTAACTTTTGCCGTTTCTGATTCTCTATCTAATTCACCATAGATGTCTCCTTTAACAACCTTATCATCTGCAGTCAAATTAAACTTCATAGGATTAGGAGTGATTCCTGCCTTGGAGGTTATATCTTTTGCCCCACCTTTAAAAGTATAATTGAGATGTTTAAATGTCAGGCTGGCATTTTTTATCCAAAGATCATAGGCCTCTTTTTTAGGTGCTTCATTTTTTTTATTGAACTCATTGAAAAAATCGATATTTTTGCCTATGTATTTTTCAAGATAATTATTTAAAATAAGATTTATCTCTGATTGAAGCTGTTTTTTATCCCACCCTACAATATCCTTGAAAGGATCATCACTTTGAATACGTTTAAAAGCTGTTTTCTGTACATCTTTTACAACTTGAAGGTCTCTGTCAAATTGCTTTTTATCATTCTCAGCCGTCTTAACCAGTCCATCTACTTCTTTAATTAGATCATTTAATTTCTCCACTTCATTCAATAACTTCAACGGATTTTTTTCATCTTTTACCCTTTCCTCTATTACCTTATATTGGTCTTCTATATTTTTTAATTTGATTTTATAGTCTTCATCTTTCAATTTTTCATCCCAATGGGTATAAATTTTTTCTATTTTCCCCTTCTCCATCTCATATTCTTTTACTATTTTAATATTTAAATCGTCTAAAATTTTCTTGTAATTATCACCACTAAGATCTATACCTAAATTACTCAGTTCTAGTTTTTTCTTTTCTAGTTCCATATCTCCAGCATCAGAGGAGTCATCTGATGGAGTAACCGACTTTTTATTTATAAGGGCTCCATCTGTCTCCCTGGGAGTCAATACCTCAATCAGTCCAAAGGAAGCATCATCTACTATTAGAAGTTTTTTTAAGAGCGGTTTATATTCTATCTCTAAATTAATCTTTCGAAGATCTCCTATATTTCTCATGGTATTATTCTTATCTGTAATCTGAACTCTTCCAACCTTTAAATTCCCATTGAACAGGTCTAAATTTACATCATCTATATCAATCTTAGCCCCATACTTTTGACTGCCTATCTTTTCCCCAAGATATTCTATAAGAGTATTTCTAAAAAGATATGCTCCTAGTACTATTAAAACTATGATACCCGCTATTACACCCAGTATTTTTTTTATTTTTTTCATGATTCCTCCTGCCGCCTAGGGCGAAATAATTGTACTTTACAGGTAATTCATGAATTACCCCTTCTTTTTTCCCTCTCCTATTAATCCTTCATCATCCTAAATATATTTTTTAAATTTCCCTCTTATCTTTCCTTTTTTTGTCTCTCCTTCACTTCCTATAAATATATGTTTTCCATACCTTCTGATAGAAATAACATCCCCCTCTTTTACCGTCAAGGATTTATTGGTTTTAAATCCGTAGTTCACCATGACTTGAGATGAGCTGATCATCTTTAGAGCTTCATTTCTAGATATATTAGTAAGTGCCGACACAATTACATCTAATCTGTAGGAGTTTATCAGGTATTCTTTTACCTCAAATTTATACGAAGGTATGTCCTTGCTTCCTGCTTGATCTATATCCACCTTGCTTTTCCCGACACTCAAAAGGTTGAGTTTTAAAAAATCAAATAATCCATCAGAAATAATTGTATAACAATTTTCATTTTCTACAATGAGATCTCCTAATTTCTCTCTCTTTATTCCTGTGGATAGGATTCCTGCCAAATAGTGCCTATGCTCTAGCTCATTGAATTTAGAGTTATTTTTTATAACTATGAGCTTAGAAGGAAATTTTACTATTTCACCGGAATAATAACTTTTAAAGGCTGCCATCTTCTTTTCACTCTCTGTGGACAGGCCGTTTACCTCCACCAATACTCCTAATTCAGCTTCTATTTCCACTAATTTTGACCAAATTTGAGGCGGCAGAAATATGTCGGTATATACCGTTCCATCTATTTTTCTACAGAGTTCAATCTTATCGTAGATACTAGATATTATCCCCTCATCCTCACCTATAAAATAATTTTTAAATTTTTTCTTATCCATCTTTCCTCCATATTGCCTCATGGCAAAATAAAAATTAACAATTTGTAAAACTTTAAAAGGTAATTTAAAATTTAATTTTGACAAGGATCTCATAAATCTACAGAACCTTTACAGAAAAAACTATTTTTTTCTCTTAATATTTCTATTGTTTTTTTAATTAAAGCTCACTGGGGTACCTTTTTTTCGAACAATCTATTTTTTATTAAGTATTCTTTAGTATAATTGATTTTATATTATTTGTGTGGTAAAATCAATTGTTATTAAATTTTATATTATACTATATACAGATAAAAAAGGAGATTTTATGAACAAAATTGAAAGAAAATACATTCTGCCCAACGCCATTACAGCCACTAATATGTTTCTAGGCTTCTTGAGTATTACCATGTCAATCAAAGAAAATTACCATCTGGCTGCATGGTTGATTTTATTAGCTATGGTTTTCGATGCCTTAGATGGTCTTACTGCTAGAAAATTGAATGCCTTCAGTGAATTTGGTAAGGAATTCGATTCATTTTGTGACTCTGTATCCTTTGGACTTGCACCTGGTATCTTAATTTTTTCACTTTTATCGAATACAACAAATAATTTCCCTAAGGAACTTATTACACCACTTGCATTTATATATGCTCTTGCAGGAGTAGTTAGATTGGTTAAGTTTAATGTAGTAACTACTGCCAGTGATAGTAAAGATGACTTTAGCGGGATGCCTATTCCTAACGGTGCAAATTTAGTAGTATCTTACTTTTTATTTGCTGAAGTTACTGGATTAGGAGTAGATCCAAAGATATTAGCTGTAGTTGCTTTAGGATCAGCTGTTCTTATGGTAAGTACAATTCCATTTAGAATTCCACAAAAAATATTTAGTTTCATACCTAAAAAAATGATCTTATTTGTAGCAATAGCTATCTTAGGTACAGCAGAATATTCATTATTCCCATTAGGATTATACTATGTTTTCGCTAACCTGTTTACTTTTTTCAACTCAAAAGATCATAACTAAAGAATATAGAAATAAAAAATGAGTGGTTTTCCACTCATTTTTTATTTCCCTATTCCTGCTAACATATCTAAAACAATTTTTTTCTACTTTTTTTCCTAATTTATATATTCTTTGAAGACCATCTTGTTTTTTCCAGATTTTTTAGCCAGATAAAGGGCTTCATCTACCATGGCAAAATAAGATCGAATTGAATTTCTAGGTATAAATTCCAAGACTCCTATACTTATTGTCAATGGAACCCCCTCTCTCTCTGTAGGTATTCCCAGCTTTTCTACTCTTTTTTGTATATTTTCTACTATTATCCTAGACTCATCTTTATTACAATCCAACATACCTCCAATAAATTCGTCACCTCCATAGCGTCCTATATATCCGCTACTGAGCTCCTCCTTTAAAATTTCAGCCACCTTCTGAAGTGCAGCATCCCCTTGAATGTGTCCAAAATTATCGTTGATCCCTTTGAAGTTATCCAGGTCAAATAAAAATATAAATATTTTTTTCTCCTCTAATTTAGCATCTTCTATCTTTTTTTCAAAGGTTTCATAAAAATGCCTTCTATTACAAAGACCAGTGAGATGGTCCCTTTCAGAATATTCTTTCAGCAGATCATTTGTTTCCTTCAATTTTTCATGTTCCAAGGTATTATTCAATGCAATGGTCATAAAAGGAATTAATTCCCGGCATATATCAAGCTCCTCTTTCTCAAAACTAACTCTCTCATATATCTGGTATGTAAAGCCTCCTATTACTTCCTCTTCCATTTGAAGGGGAGCACAATAGACACTTTTAGGATATTCACCTACCAGAAGACGGATATCCCTATTCACAATTTTTTCTTTTATAACCTCATTTTTTGTAAAAATTGATTCCATCATAAAACTATTTTCTTGAGAATAAGGGATATCACCGAAATCCAATCGTTCACCATATTCATAACAAAACCCATCTTTTAATTTTTTATTTTCTACATCATTTATAAATATCCCTATGGCACACTCACCATAATTTTTCCTCATTATATTATAAACTCTCTGAGACATCTTTTGCACAGAAGGGGTTGAAATCACTGCCTTACTGGCTTCTTTAACTATTGAACGCTGTTTGAGTAATTTTTTTACCCTTTCATTACTCTCCCTTAGAAGTTCTTTTTCCTTTTCTTTATAAAAAAGAACTCCTATCATCTTCTTTAAAATCATCACCCTTTTTAGAATTTCACCTGCAAAAATATCTTTTTTCCTGCTTTCCAAAAAAAATGTTCCTACAACTTCTTCATCTAAAGATATAGGACAATAATATACAGACTGTATCCTGTCATCCTCCGAAACCATACTGTTATCAATATAATTATTTATGATTATTTCTTCTTTCTTTCTAATACACTTTTCAATTAAATTTTTATTGCTACTCATCTTTTTAACCCATTGGTTATCTTTTATAAAATATTTAAAAAGAACTCTATCGCTGTCTTTTTCATAGGATATAATTCCCATTGTACTTATTCTGTCATATGTATATATTATCTCATAGAGTTCCCACATGATTATTTTAAGGTTTTCATCAAACATTTTTCCTCCTTAGCCGGTCTTGAATAATTTTATTTTCATTCTATTGTAACCCCTTCTTTGGAGGAAATCAAAATTTAATTGTGGTTTAATGGTTCTAACACTTCAAATTTTTCTGTTACTTCTTTTAAAATATCAAAATTAATGCCTTCACCGGTTTTATCTTTTATCGTTATTATTGTCGATTTATCTTTATTTAGTTTAATTGTAAATTATTATCTAACTAATAACTCTTTGAAAAATTAAAATCAGCTTAAAAAAAGACTATAGATTTTTTTATCTACAGTCTTTTTTTTACTTTTATATTCTAATTCAAAAATATTTTACTGTTCAAATACTCCTAAATCTTTATTGTCATATAAAAGTTCCACACGGGGGTCAGCTTTTAAGTGACTATATTTTTCCATAAGCCAGTGGACTAATTTTTTATCCTGTCTTACCTCTGTCCCATTATCTATAAATACATTTATAGTTATCTGCTTAAAGTTTGCCAGCCCTATCTCTATATCTTTAGTTATCATTTCCTCTGTCTGGCCTACAGTACACACAAGTAAGCAAGCTGAATAAAATTCATCCCTTAATTTTTTTAAGGTAGCTGCATCTATCACAAAGTTTTTACCATAGGAATCTACCCTATATCTATCGTCAAAAGTTTCCACTCCTATACGAAATCTTATTTCCACCCCATGAAAATAATCTCTGATTTCATCTAATCTTTTTATATATCCATAATAAGCTTCAAAATATAAGACCTTTATATTCTTTGCTCTGACAACTTCCCTTATTTTTTTTAGTGTTTCAGAAGGAATTTCAAAAACAGAACCAGAATTTATTACTTCTAACACTCCAAATTCTCCCGTCACTTCTTCTAAAACATCGAAATTAACCTTATTTATCTCATCTTTATCTATAGAATTATCCTCTATATAGTTACAAAATTTACACTTCCCATAACTACATGGAAAACTTTTCAAGAGTACTATCTCTCGAATATTTTTATCTAAAACCTTGTTATATCTCATCTTCCACCTCTGTCTTTATATTCAATTTTTTATTATATATTTCCAATTGATGACTAAATTGTTCTTAATTTTTCTTCTTCTAATTCCTCATCTTTTTTATTCATCTTTTTAGCTAAATATAAAAACGGCGTATCAAAGGTTGCTATTACAATCTTCATCAAATATGTAGTTGTAAAGATCTCTAAACACGTCTTAAAATCATAAAATCCTACATATGAGAACCCTAAGAAGTCAAAACTCAAGTAGAAGGCTAAATATGTGAAAATTGCTGTGTCTACAAATTGGCTCAACATAGTACTTCCATTATTTCTCAACCAAAGATGTTTATTTTCCGGAAACCTTTTCTTTAGTTTTTCAAAGAGGTGGATATCTATATTTTGTGACATCCAGTAACAAATGAGCCCTACTGCTGTGAACCTAGACAATGGCCCAAATAACGTTTCCATGGCTATTTGTGAATAATCAGCTGTACTGGGCTCAAAAGCCACTGAGACCTGCAGTATTATAGTTGCTGCTATATTACTCATAAGACCTATCTTAGCTCCCTTGGTAGCTGCCTTTAAACCATATTTTTCCGATAATATGTCTGTCACTAAAAAACTTGACGCAAACATTATATTTCCCAAAGTAGACGACATCCCACCTATCTCTATAGCTTTATTCACCTGTATCTGAGCCAGTATTATAGTTACAGGTATATAAGCATATAGACCATTTTTTCCATAAGCTTTATAAAAATATAGGATGAATCCAAAGTTAACCAACAACATTACAAACCAAAGTATTATATTTTGCATATTTATTTCTCCTTTTTGTTATTTTGATACAAATTAAGTTCTGAGTTTTTTTATTCCCTCTTATCTGTGTCAAAATTATCTCTTTTAAATATAAAAAGAGGGGATACAAAATCCCCCCTAAAAGCACACCAAAAAAAGTGTAGATTAATTCGACCTCTACACATAGTCTTTGGTTTTTTATAGATGGATTTTTCGAACATCTACCACAATAGTGGATTTAAAATATTTAATTTTTTAATTCCCAAAGAGATCTTTAAACATAGAGTCAGAATTTATATTTTTTTCATTCTGTTCCATATCTTCTTGAGATTCCTTTGTCTTTTCTACCTTATCCATGATAATTTCATCGGATTTAACAAAAAAATCATTAAAATCTGAATTATATATAGATGCCATCTCTACTGGTTCAGTCCCTTTTTTAAATAAGGCCCATCTTTTACTCCAGCCAGATGTAGAATCTGCTAATCTACCATTTTTAGAATCAATCAACACTTTACTAAGCTTTCCATTTTTTAATCCGTCAGCAATATGATTAAACTCTTTACCAGTATCATACCCATCATCTACTAACATTTGATAGTAGTTCCCCCATAATTTTGCTGTGAGACCACCACCAGTTGCAAATTTATCCATGGGTCTATTGTCATCATAGCCAATATATACCGTAGTAACATACCTAGGAGTTATTCCGGCATACCAAGCTGTTCTCTGCCTGTTGGTTGTACCTGTTTTCCCGCCTTGTACAATATATTTCCCATCTTTTTTTACCCTTGCATTTCTACCTGTACCAAGGTTTACAACATCTTTCATCATATGAGTGATGAGAGCTACATCCTCACCTTCAAACACCCTTTCTTGTTCTATTTGTTCCTGATATATTACCTTTCCATATCTATTTTTTATTTGGGTAATAAACTGAGGTTTTACTCTATACCCGCCATTTGCAAAGGGCAGATATAAACTTGAAAGTTCATATGGTGTTACTACCATGGTTCCCAGTGCTGCTGTCAAATTTTGAGGGATCTCTATATCTCCCCCCCCTGCTAATTTTACAGTTTCACCTAGATTTTTAAGTCCTACTTTTTGCAGTGTTTTTATTGCTACTATATTTACAGATCTTTCCATTCCCTCTAAGAGAGTGAAATTTTTTCTGAATTTTTCCCCATAGTTTCTAGGTTTCCATTCACCAAATTCTAAGGGTGTATCTTCAATAACTGTATTCATTGGATAACCCAGTCTCAGGGCTGTAAAATAAATAAATGGTTTAATAGCTGATCCTGGCTGCCTTTTGGCGTAGATAGCTCTATTATAATCTCCAGACTTAAAGTTTCTACCGCCTATAACCGCTCTTACATAGCCTGTGTCAGCTTCTATAGTTACCATTCCCCCATCTAGCTCTTTATTCGCTTTCAATGGTTCATAGTTCTCAAATGCCGCTTTAGCTGCTTTTTGCATCCCTATGTCTAGAGTGGTATACACTTGTAAACCCTCTTCATATATTTGCTTTTCTGTAAATAATTTAAATAATTTTTTCTCTACTATATTGGTGAAATCAGGAGTCTTATAACTCCTTTTTTTACTTACCCTTTTTATTACAGTAACATTTAATTTAGATAACTCCTCCACAGACATGCCTTTTAATTCTTCTGGTAAGTTACCTTCATTATAAAATCTTTGAGATAATGCATTTTCATACTCTTCTTCGTCTATAAGGTTGTATTTTTTCATTTGAGAAAGAACCAATTTTCCCCTAATAACAGCATTGTTTAAATGTCTTCTAGGGTTATATTTATTTGGTCTATTAGGTACTCCAGCTAAGAGTGCAGCTTCAGCTGTATTTATGTTCTCTACAGATTTACCATAAAATGCTCTAGCCGCTGTTTTTACTCCATAGGCCCCTGACCCAAAATATATTTCATTCATATATTTTTCCAAGATCTCATCTTTGGTATATCCTCTTTCTAATTGAATTGTAATTATGGCTTCCTTTACCTTTCTCATGATCCTTTTTTCATTGGTAAGAAAGGCATTCTTGGCTAACTGCTGAGTTATGGAGCTGGCTCCCTGGGCTTTACTCATTGTAACTATATTTACTATCATAGCTCTTCCCATTCCCAAAACATCAAACCCATGATGACTATAAAATCTTCTATCCTCTATAGCTACATAAGCATTTTTGAGTGAGTTAGGCATCTCCTCTATAGTTGCAGTTTCTCTGATCTCTTTGTAGAGAACATCTATTACTTCACCATTTGTATCATAGATTTTAGTTGGTACTACTGGATTATACCCTTCTATTAGTTGTCCTAGATCCGGCAACTCCTTATATGCTTTTACAATAAGAACACTAGCTCCTATTCCGCCTAATAAAAATAATCCTATAAATATAAATAATATATTACGAAATAATTTTTTCATAGTAGCCTACCCTTTGTTTTTTTGTCTTAATTGTCCACAAGCTCCATCTATATCAGAACCTTTTTCCCCT
>Ga0316198_10001285_pt1 | contig 14658 bp, 12 predicted proteins | sample OudBieAanoxic_MG_FD_204935 | JGI IMG/M metagenome (GOLD analysis project Ga0316198, IMG submission 204935) | Coastal sediment microbial communities from Oude Bieten Haven, Netherlands - site A anoxic | ecosystem: Environmental > Aquatic > Marine > Coastal > Sediment | place: Netherlands...
GGGACCAAAACGCTGAATTTGTGAAGCGGGGTAAACAGAATCTGTGGAATTCATTAGACACTCGGCGCCTGAAAAAAACCACGCTTCTCCCATCGACGCACATATCTTCCGGCACTCGATCTGCCGCTGAGGGACAGTTTCATGTTGTCGGCCGAACAACATGAGCCCGACTCCTTATCACGACATTTTATATTTCCGTGCCAATCGGTCCAGATCCTGCAGGTAAATTCGGCGATTGGCCAACCCCATCTGGTTTTTGATGTCCTGGTAGGCGGCCTTTATGTGCGGTCTGATATCGATGCCCAAGGAGTTTAGTTGCTTGTCATTCGCCCGATCAAGAAACATGACGCTATAATAGTATGTCAGCAATCGTATTTTGGAGTTTCGCCGCAGCAGATAACTCCTTCCGGAAATCGTTTCCAGGAAATAGCTGGCGTAGGTATAAGAGACTTTCAGCGCCGGCCGACCGGCCGGCTTTTCTTTAGCTTTATCTTCGAGTGTGTACCACAGATAAAAGGTACGCATAACCGATTCCATGATTTGGGATTCGTTTGCAAGCACATCTTTGATAAGCTTGATCCGATTTTTCCCTAAAACCCTGTAGAAATGGGCCATGTTTTTGTATAATCGATGCAGACTGTCTGTTTCCCCGACGACAAACGGCGGGTTTTTAGAAAGACGTTCGACAATTTGCAGGTACTGTTGATAGGTTCCGCCGTCTAATTTCTGTTCAGCGATGTACGGCTGGCCGTCGAGGTAGGCAAAAAATGCCATGATCTGCGCGTTGACATCCGCAAAGGTCAACAATTTTTCATTTTGAATCGTGTCCGTGAAGGTTTTTCCCAGAGCTTCCGATACTTTTTCTTTGGGTTCGGCCGGCTCTGCAGTCTCGGACAATTGCTGTTCAAGACCGGCGATTTTCATCTCCAAGCCTTCGGTTTTCTCCTGCCAAATTTTTCTTTCAACGGTTTGGGCCTTGTTGACGCCTTTTTTATACCAATTCATGACATTGACATAGATTAAGGCACCCAGGGCGGTTGCAACTGCGATACCGATGATGATTTTGGCTTTTTTTCCCATTCGATTCCAGACCTCTTTTAACAGGGTGAATAATGCACTATCAGGAAATACCGTGTGTCAGCCGGTGCGCCGCTTTTTTCCGCCGGATGGCGGCAGTTTATCCGGTGGCTCGGCATCGTCTTTGGTTACTTCTCACCGTGGCCCAAGTTTGAAACAAAAGAGAAGAAAAACTTTTTCAAACCTTACCCGGTGCCCTATTCCAACGCTACAGCCATCAGTTGGGCCGGCGGCTGCATCCCCCGGTCGTTGAAACATATCATTACAAACCGGCTACAGTAAAAAAAGTCAAGCCTTATATGGCCATTTCATCGCAGCGGTCATCAATCCACAGCTTCGGAAGCCGTCGTCTTTGAGCTATCGGAAACCACCGGGTTGAAATCAGCTTAAGGATATGGCAAGAACGCAGACAACATGTTTGCAAACATTAACTGCACCTTCACTCTCAAGGAATCGCATCAATGAAACCTCTGATCGGAATCACATGCTCGCGAACTATCGGCGGCACCTGGAGTGTTTACTCACCGGGACATTTCATGGACTACACCTTCGATGAATACAGTCGTGCCATTCTTCACAGCGGCGGCGCACCGGTCCTGCTGCCGGTTGCCCAGGACCAGCGTACCATCGGCGCCATATTAAAGCACCTCGATGGACTTCTGCTGAGCGGCGGTCCGGACATCCATCCACGCCAATACAATGAGCAACCGCTGAAAGGGTTGGGAGAAATCGATGCCGAACTCGACCGGATGGAACTGGCCGCCGCCCGTGAAGCGTATCGACTGGACCTGCCGATTCTGGCTATCTGTCGCGGTATCCAGACCCTGAATGTCAGTCTTGGCGGCAACCTTTACCAGGACATCGCCCAGCAGGTGGACGGGAGCATCAACCACTCTCAGAAAGCCGCTAAATCGGTCACCACACACACCGTGACCGTCGCATCCGGCACACGTCTGGCCGAAGTCCTCAGGAAAAAGAAAGTTTGGGTAAACGGCAGGCACCATCAGGCAATCAAAGCTCCGGCGCCAGGGCTGGTCGTCAGTGCCACGGCAGCAGACGGCGTCATCGAAGCTGTCGAAGATATTTCGAAACGGTTTGTTATCGGTGTGCAGTGGCATCCGGAAGGAACGTGGAAAAACGATCTGAATTCCAAACGCCTTTTTAAGGCCTTTGTGGCCGCTGCCGGGACAAGATAGTTAGTTCAGGGGTCGTGGAGTTTTTCCCGCAAATGCTGAACTAGAGCGGAGGGAATGATCAGCAGCGAAAGCGGGCACTGTCTGAATGCATTAGGCAGCTTTGGGAAAGAACAGCGGAAACTCTGGATGTCAGATTGAGACCACAAATGGTGTAATGAGCTTAACAGTCTATTTTATTATGAAAATCTGTTCTTTCCTTAGGTTGCCTTATGCATGAGTTTGCGCGCTGAAGTCGCTGATCATTCCCTCCGCTCCCGGTTAATGAAAACTCCCCGACCTCTCAGTTAGTTTCCGCCCATAAATGGCCTTTTTCCGCAATTTCGGTTAATCGCGCCGAAGGCGCACAAGTCGGCGAAATCGCTTGTGGGACAAACGAGAGTATGCCCCCTCGCCATTCCCTGCTTTCCTTGAACTTGCATAAAATGGCACATTTCTGGATCGGAAACGGGTCAGTGCTTTTAATGCGTGGATGGGCACTCGTTAAGCGCATGGCGGAAATTGTCTTCTCCAGGAAAATTTTTAACGCCTGGCCAACACAGTGCGCAACCATCGGTATGAAGGGCAATGTTATCTAAGTCGTTGTCAATCAATCCACAAAAAAGCCATGGCCTTGGTATATGACGAAGAGGTTGAAAGTAATCCTGACGGTCAATCAGGGAGAAGTTACGGGCTTGTAATTCGTGCACCGCTTAGATTCGGATGGGATTTCAATCGGCGCGACATACCTACGACCGGCCATGGTTCAATCGTCTTCACCGCGATCGGCTCAAATTCCTTTATCAATAATCCGTTCATCGTGTTTAAGCCTTTCCTGGATCCCCTTGCTCACCTGATAAGTGCGGCTGAACTCGCTCCAGAACTCCTGGTCCTTCTCTTGCCAATCCGGTCCGAAACGTTCGTTGAAGTAATTCCCCAGCTTATCGAATAAAAGCTTCCACGGAGGTTGCCCCTGCTCATGGGCGGTGAGCAAATCTTCCAATAGATGGTCCAGATCAGTCAATGTTTCCTTCGGCAGGTAGGAAATGGCGCCCTTGCGGATCGACTCCATCAGTGTCTGGGGGTTGATGGCGTGGGCGGTCAGCATGACAGCCGGAATACCGCGTTCAACCGCTTCTTCGAGAAGTTTGAGCCCGTTAACACCCATGATATCCAATATCGCCAGGTCGTAACGGGTCTGTTTGAGTTTTCTGGACGCGGTCTCATAGTCGCTGGCCGTATCGAGATCGACATCATCGAGTATATCTTCGATCGTTTCCAGAATGTCGACCTCGTCGTCCACAGCCAGAATACGCTTGCCTTTCAATTTGGACTCCGCCGCCATTCGCGTTCCTCCTTCATTGGTTTTTCCGTTTCCACAAACTTGAAAAGAATATATCACACGCCTGTGGCTATGTGCCGCCAGTTATTATCATGCCGTCGTTCCGGCCATATCACTGTTGAATGTCACCGGCAGTTTTAAATGGAACGTGGCGCCCATGCCCCTGGTGCTTTCCAATTCGATGTCGCCACCCAGGCAACGGGCCATGATCTGGGCACCGGCAAGACCGAGCCCGTGCCCGTTGCGTGGGGTAATCGTGCATTCCTTAACCTGCCGGTAGCGCTCGAAAACCATGCGGTGGTGGGCCGGGTCGATTCCCGGACCGTCATCGGTTACATCGACAATAAAATAATCTCCCTCCACATCCAGCCGGATCTCCACCTGCGCCTTGCGAAAATGGAGTGCGTTCTTGGCGAGGTTTCCAACAATCTGCCGGTATTTGGTCTCATCCTGCTGCACTTCGATATTTTCAAGGGTCGGTGATATCTTGAAAGCAATACCTTTGCGGGAAAGAAAATCAATGGCCGCCTGCGCCTCATCCTCTGAAAACCTTCCCGGGCGATCTGACATGTCCTCGTACAGGCCCAGAACCTCAAGCAATACGCTATAGGTCACCTTAACCGGCTCAAACCGGCAGCAGAGAATACAGCCGGCTTCGGACCGGCCGATTTCCAATAGACTGTTCAACATACCCCGCGCCTTGTAGGAGTTACGCAGTGTGCGTTTTAAAATTTTCTCCTGTCGCGCTGTCAGCGGACCAAATTTCTCTGTTTTCTCCAAGAGCGTCCGGAGGCCGGTTTCGATGACCGCAACTGGGTCTTTGAGCTCGTGAATCAAAAATTCAATTTCGACCTCTCGGAAAAACCGCTGGTCTCCACCACAATCCGGGCATCGGTCATCCATTTGGCTCTGGTTTGTCTTCATTGGCAACGGCCTCGATAGATTTTTTATATTTACGCTCACCCATCAGTCAGATCATCAACTCGGCAGCGGACGAAAATTCAACGGTGACTGTTGTACCGCCGGATCGGAAACAATCTTCCGAACCTCGGCAGTGCGAACAGTCGCCAACTGCCCCTGGGCAAAGGTCCTTGTCCCCGTCAAGATGGTGACACCGACGGGATGTCAAGTGAATCCTGAAATGATATCGTTCCGAAAAAATCTTCATCCGCAGCAGGTCGAATCCCCTACCACCCGCGCCGAATTCGTATGGCCGACGCGTAGAATAGTTGATCACCTCGGCCGCCGAAAAGTAACTCTCGAAAATGAGACGCTGATTTTCTTTGGAGATACCGACGCCAAGATCCTTGACTTCTAGCTCTGGTCCGTTCTTGCCGCTACGGACCGAGATGCTGATCCGGCTTCCGTCAGGAGTATTCTCGACGGCATTGCGAATCAGTCCTTCAACGATCTTCGACAGAACTTCCGCCGGGATCCACACCGGCTCGGTTGAATCAAGGCCGATGGACAGCTCGCATTTTCGGTGTGCAAATTTGGGCCGTAATCGTTCAATAGTTTCAGCGATGAAGTCGGCCAGTTGGATTTCTTCCGGGATCGCATCGCGGCGCCCGAAAAGTTCGTCAATGCGGGAACGGAGCCGGTCGATCAGGCTTTCATCGTCCGTTTCGTGGAATACCAGCGATTCAAATTCGTCCGTGCAGGCATCCAGTAAAGTGGTGAGCAACTGGTGGCTCCGGTAATCGCGTTCCTGGAGGATGTCTTCGATTTCATACTGCATGTCGAGCAGTCGCTGAAGATTGCGTCGGCTGCGTTCGATAATGCGCTGGATGGATTTGTTTTTACTTCCGGGGTATTTATTGCCGATCAGTTCCAGTGACGCCGAGAGAACTGAAAGCGGTGTTTTCAATTCATGCGATAATCGGTGAATCACCTGATCCTTGGCACGATTGAGGGTTTTAACCTCTTCGTACGATTTCTGGAGGGCCTCGTTGATCCGGGCATTCTCGATCGGCAGCGCCACCGTACCAGCTGCAGTGCTCAGCAATTCGACGTCATTGCGGTCGAACGCTCCGTTTTTCTTGTTGGCCACGCACAGCACACCGATCATGCGGTCCTGGATACGGATGGGGACATCAAGCATGTTACGGGTGTGAAAGCCCGCCTTGTCATCCACTTGTTTGAAGAAATGGGGGCTTTCGGCAGTATTCGGTACGATTAGCGGTTCTCCTGATTTGTAGACGTATCCGGCAACGCCCTTGTCGGCCGGGAATCGGATTTCTCTAAATTTTTTGCCCGTTTCCGTATCGTCGTGATGGACGGCCGAGAAATAAAACTCCTGCCGGTCTTCATCCAACAAGATGACCGACGCACTTTCGATCTCCATCAAATTCTGTATTTCCCTGGTGATGAAGGCCAGCAGGTCGTCCACACCTCTATAATGTGGAATGGCCTTGGTAATTCGAAACAGTGTCCGGTTGATGCGGGCCGTACGCTTTTCCCGGGTAGCATCACGGAGTGTGACAACCTGCCCGGCCGGCTGGCCGTCTTCATCGTAAAACATGGCCCCATCGATAACGATATCGAGCAGGCGACCGTCCTTGGTCAACCGCTTGGTCTCGAAGTTATGTAATGTGCTCTCCCGGAACAGGCGGGCGACACCCTCGCGGGTCTGGGCCTTGTGAGATTCGGGCACAAATGGAATACGCTTGCCCGCGAGCTCTTTGAGAGTCCACCCGAAAACCTTTTCGAAAGCGGGATTCAGGTAAGACACGCTACCATCGAGGTTGAACACAAAAACCGGGTCCGGCAGAAAGTTTAAAAAAGCCCGGTAGCGCTGCTCGGCCCGCCGGCTGGCTTCATACTGGCACTGTGCCAATTCTTCGGATTGCAGTGCCTTTTTCTGGGCCAAATGCTTTGCCGTCACGTCACGGGCTATCCCTCGGAACCCGATTTTTTTGCCGGAGGAATCGGCAATGAGATTGGCCGAAAGTTCGACAATGCGCCTTTGGCCATCCTTGCGAATGATCTCCCAGATGATGTCGGTGATGCCTACTCCGGTTTTATAGATATTGTTGAACCGTTTGAAGGCTGATGCGGCATTCTCGTCGTCCATGAAATCCCGAAAGTTACTTCCCTCGATCCGGGCACTGGAGTAACCAAATATCCGGCACAGGGCGTCATTGAAATATCTGAAGGTTCCCTTCAAATCAGTTTCATAGAAACCGTCTGCGACATCTTCAACGAACACGCGATAGCGTTCACGCTGAATAACCTGATTATCCGTAGGCGCTTTTTTATCAGTATCGCTCAAAGCTGTCCGGTCTTTCTTCATGTTCAACATCTGCTGCGGCCTCAGGCAGTTTCCCAAAGGGATAATACTTCCGCAAGCTTAGCGCCCGCGGTCTGGGGGCCATTTAATGCGATTCTTACCACCCTGCGTGCGACGGCGACTGGCCGGCGAGATCAACCAAATCATAGAAGGGCAAACGTGCTGAAACTGATTACTTTTCCATTTCGAGGATGCCGAAAGTTTCAGCATCGAGCATCTGGTACCCCACTTTGCTTAAAACCTCTATGGCAATGTCATTGTCACTGAACCGGAAAACCATTATCGCTTTTCCGGCCGTTCTTCCAATGAAAGCATACATGTAAAGGACATTAATGTTGGCATCCCTGAGGGGTCCGAGGAGCTTGGCCAGGCTGCCGGGCGTATCTTCGATTTCAGCGGCGATAACCTCATTGACAAAAGCCGATATGTGCATTTCCATCAGAATCTGCCGTGCTCGTACCACGTCGGACACCAGCAGACGTAATTGACCAAACGCCCCCGTATCCACCAAGTTCAACGCTCTGAGATTGATTCCGGCTTTCCCGAGAGCTTCGGTCACTTCCAACAGCCGCCCGGGGGAATTTTCGATCGATACCACAATTTGTTTCAGTTTCATCCGCGCCTCCATATTCCGTATTTGAGTTCATGCGCCGCTAGCCGGCTAGGTAAAGAAATAAGAAATGGCCAGAAGCGTGTCAAGCGACAGTCGTACGCCCTCACATCTATGTCTACAGCTGAAAATTACTGTTCCTCTGGTACAAGGGTTTCCTTGATGAAAAAACTTGCACCCAGAGCCACTACAGCACAGGCGAAAAGAATCAGAAAGGCTTTTTCGTAACCGGCAAGGGTAAATTCTCCGTCGACCCGCCCGTAATGCTCCAGGGCAACGCCGAGGACAGGTTGGAATATGGCGCCGCCAGCAAAAGGAAATAGATTGACGATGCCGGTAGCCGTCCCGGCCATCTGGACCGGAAACAGCTCCTTGTTGGCAGTAAATCCGATCACCACTATCGCACTTGAAAAAACGCCCAGACCGAAACAGAGCGCATATAGGCCGGAAAGCGGTATCTGTTGAGTGAAGAACGCCAACATTGCTGTCAAGGCCAGAACCACCATGCTCGAAATCACCAGAACCGGTTTGCGGGCCCGAAAAACGCTGTTGGACACATAACTCTGCAAAGGGCTTCCGACAATCATGCCGATGGCTAACATGGACAGGATCTGCGCGGCCTGGCTTTTATCAAGGCCATATATTTGCACCAGGTACGGTCCGCCCCACAACCCGCCGAAGGAAAAAAACACGGCACAGTTGAAGAAAAACCAAGCCGCCAGAGGCCAGAAGGCAGCACAGGAAAGCACCTTGCGGACGCCCGCCGCAAGGCCGATTTGAATTTGGGACGGTGCGGCCTTCGAACTGCCCGAAGGAGACGGCCACCCCATGTCGCTCGGCCGGTTACGAACGAAAATATAGACCAGGGCTGCCAGAAAAAGCGTGAAAACTCCCACTGCTACAAAACTGAGCCGCCAGCCGATTTGAGTGCTCAACCATGCCAAAGGGGTAGCGGCAATGAGTGATCCGACACCGCCGAGAGCCATTAATATGCCCGTCATCAAAGCAAATTCCCGGACATGAAACCATTCGGCCAGAATTTTCAGGGTTGGCACAAACAACATGGCAACCCCTAATCCCACCAATGAACGCCCAACAATGGCCATTCGCACGGTGGGTGCGAACCCGAGAATCAAGGAACCAGCAAAGGCAACAAAAAAGAAAAGGGTGATTGTGTTACGGGCCCCCCAGGAGTCGGACAACAGGCCGGCCGGCAGTTGCATGAGCGCGTAGGGATAAAAATAAGCGGCACCAAGCAGTCCGGTAAGCGTACCGGTGGCATGAAGGTCCCGCATCATGTCAAGCGCCAATACCGCCGGGCAGAGACGATGGAAATAGACCAGCACATATCCGAACGCCAGGATCGTAAAAATCACCCAACGGTACTTTTTGGCTTTGCCCAGAAGGTCGGTTTGCATTCAGCCTCCGTCAACGCTCCGGCAGGGGATGCCGCAGGCGATACGATTAGACGGCAGCGGTTCTTTGGTTGCCATCCACGTTGGTAACTTTCCACTTTAGCGTTATTCTGTGCAACCGGGCCTGGCATGCGTTCGCCTGCGGCTCGATTCACACCCTTTCTGGTAACGCTGGTCGTGCTGAACCCAATGGCCCTCACCCCTTCTCTTTTGTTCAGTTGAGTGAATATGCCGCCAACAGACCGTTGCTGGTCTCTAATTCACTAATTTAATGAATACTTGCCAGCGAGATTGAAAGGGCGGATGCAACTGATGAAACATTCGGGCCATTAAAGAAAGCCCATCATTCTGGGCAACCACAGCACCGCATCAGGCATGTATGTAATAATGAGGAGAACCGTCATCTGGATAATCAGAAAGGGTATCACGGCCTTGGTAACGTATATGAGATTCCGATTGGCGATGGCACCGGTTATATAGAGACTCACCCCCATTGGCGGCGTACAATACCCTATGGCCAGGTTAACGGTCATTATCAGGCCGAAATGCATCATATTGATGTCGAACGCTTCGAGCATCGGCAAAAATACGGGACCCAGAATCATAGTGGCCGAGATAATGTCCATGAACATCCCGACAAACAAAAGCAATATGTTCATGGCGAGCAGGAATGTAAATGGCGATTGAATGGCGGACAGGACTGTTTCGGTGATCTTTCCCGGAATGCTTTCAAGCGTAAGCAAGCGTCCAAAGCAGGTGGCACCGGCCACGATGATCAGCAGTGTGGCCGAAGTCACCGCGGAGTTGACGGTGATCTTTTTGACGGCCGTTAACTTCATCGAACGATGGATGAACAATTCTACGATGAAGGCATAAACACAGGCGACGACTGCTGCTTCATTGGCGGTAAAAGCACCTGAGAAAATGCCGCCGAATATAATCACCGGCAGCATCAAAGACCAGAAGCCTTCCTTTATAGCGGCCAACACTTCAAGAGGTTTAGGAATCGGCTTGCGAACGATCTCGACCCGCTTGCGAAAGACGAAAAACGAATATAAGCAGGCCCCGAGCATGATCAGCACCCCGGGAAGAAATCCGGTCAGAAACAGCCCTTCCAGCGAGACGTTGCTGATCATGCTGTAAAGGATCATGCCGATACTGGGGGGTATGATTACCCCAAGGTTCGGCGATGTGGTCATCAATCCGATGGTATACTTTTCCGGATACCCGTTATCCAAAAGGGCCGGAATCATGAACCCACCCAGTGCGACGACGGTGGCCACCGTCGAACCGGAAATGGCGCCGAACAGCCCGCAGGCAAGGACGCCGGCCATGCCGAGCCCGCCCGGCAGCCAGCTTACCAAAGCATTGGCAACCTTTATGAGTTTGTCGACAATGGAGCCGGCCGTCATGATGTTGCCGCACAAAATAAAAAACAGAACCACGACGAGAGCGAAGTTGTCCATGCTGCGGAATATCGTTTGGGCCAGAAGCAGCAGCGGCAGATCAGTGAAAAAAATGAAACCCAGCACAGCGGTAAAAAAGAGACACATGAACACCGGAATGTAAGTGGCCATGCATCCCAGCAGGATCAACACAATAATAACGTGGCTGGTTTCCATCTATTGATCTCCTTGTCGCTTGTGGCCTAGAACCGGTCTGGTATTTTTCCAGAAAGCATCACTGCTGGTTCTTTTTCGATCTGAGTTCTACAACATCCTGGTAGATAACCTGCACGGCACGGATCAGCATCATCGTCCCCATCAACGGCAATACGGCATACAGGTAAACCAGCGGGATCTGCATAATGATGGTCTTCTGGTGGGTGCGAAGTTGGAGAGCGGCCATCAACCAGCCGTAGTAGATCATCATGGCGGCAAAAATCATGGTCACGAAATTACTAAAAAACGTGAGCGGAACTTTCAATTTGGGCATCAGCTGAACGCTTGCGTCGATCTTGATCATGGAGCGGTTCTTAACCGCGGCGCTGCAACCGATGAAAGTCGTATAAATAATGACCTCCCGGACCAGCTCCTCGGACCATGCCAAAGAGTAATTGAAACCATAGCGCAAAACGACATTGATGAACAATGCCAGCAGCGCCACAAAAACGGAGATGAATAGCGTCCAATCTTCGAAAAAAGACAGAACTTTGTCAAAGAAAGTTAGAATTTTACCAAACATCTCGGGAGTCAACCTCAACGTGTTGGAATTGATGAAAAGGGGCCCTGGTCAAGCCAGGACCCCCTCTTGTTTATCCACGAATATACGATAGCCTATTTCGAATACCCCATGTAAGCCTGAACTTCTTCGAGGTAATTTTCAGGTCGATATGTATCTCCCGGATTGAGGTTATTAATTTCGGCAGCGAAAGCCTGATGGGTTTTGTCACCTTCCTGTTGCAGCGTTGCCATTTCCGCATCCGATAATATAAAGAATTCGATGCCGGCCGCCTTGGCCTTTTCAATTTGGTCGATTTCCTGTTGTATGGTTTCGGTACGGATTTTAGCACAGACATCATGAACCGTTTCCGCAAACGTTTTCTGCAGATCCGGCGGCAGGCTGTTAAACCAGGCTTTGTTGAAAATCCATATAAAGAGGCCCTGGGCGTAATTCAGTTGGGTGAAATACTTGGCCACTTCAAATTTCTTGGTGATGTTGCAAACCATCGGGGTGTGATCCAAACCGTCGATAACGCCCTGCTTCAACGCCACCGGCACGTCCGGCCACGGCATGACCACAGGATTGAATCCCCAATTGCTGTAGTTGAGTTTATTTACGGCCGCTTCGGCGATACGGAATTTTACTTTTTTAGCGTCGGCGATCGTTTTCACCGGCGTGGTGGTGGCCCAGCCGTAGTTGCCATAGCCTGTAATATCCAAAGCCATGATACCCTGGTGGTCCATGGCCATCAGAAAGTGGTCGAAAAGTTTACCACTGTTGACAAACTTATCCAGTTTGTCGAAAGAATTGACAAGAAACGGCAGGTTGACGACACCGAAACGGGGACCCAAATTGGTCGCGGCCACCGAACTAACGCCCATGCCCTGTATGGCGCCCATTTGTAGCTGGTTCAGAACCTCCACCTCGCCACCAAGCATGGAAAATGGTTTGTAGTCGAGATACATCTGGCCGTCTGTTCGCTTCCAGAGTTCATCCCGGATCGCAAACCCGGTGTATACCCCCTTGAGCACCGGATGAGAAACGTTTGAGACGATGAATTTGTACTTGGCTCCTGAGGGGTCAAATGCCGGCTTCCACTTATCGAGCGAAGGCCCCTTCTTCTTGGGTGCCGCAGCAACTGGTTTTTGTTCAGGTTCTGTGGGTTTCTCAGCTGGTTTCTCGACTTTTTCAACGGGTTCTTCAGCTTTCTGTTCAGGTTTCTCTGCTTCTCCGCACGAATAGAAAAGAAGGCCAACGCAAACCAGGGCAATCAGAGTAGTGAAAAAATACCATTTCATTTGAAAATGTTTAGGCTTTTTGTCCATGCCTCCTCCTTTGATATTAAGGTTATGGATAATATAGTATTATCCCTTGTCCACACTTTGCAGACCATGCAATTAATAAACAAAATTCATTAAACAAATACCCTTTGGAAAGCTATATTGCAGCTATTTTTTTCTGTGTCAAGAAAAAAAGCATTCGCCTCTCGGATAAGTTCCCAAGTATGAGATATGTTGGAAATTGCCAGATTAATTACAATTATCTATTTCGAATACAACAGGGACATTCTTATTCAAATTTTACCTGGGAAAGGGTCTTCAATTATTTCTTCTTCATTTTCGGGAATATTGTAAAATCTTTCGCTTGGATAGATACAATGACCTTGAGACAACGTTTTATCCAATGTGGCCTCATCAAGTGGACCAACGATTGATTTTCCCTTCGGAAAATCAATGACGAGCAGAAAACCGCCGTTTTCAAGCACTATACCGGATCCTGCATGTTTCCGTGCACATAAGGAGCCATGAACTCTAACACGTTTTATAAAAGTTTTGTATCCTCCTTTTTTTAAGAGAAACGCCCCGAATCGTGCGATAGAATACGCTGTCCCAGATTTATATTTAAAAATCAACTTAGGGTCTCGGTAGTTTTCGATTCCATAAAAATATTCGGACATAATGTAATAGTGAATGAGTTCCGGAGAATTTATTCTATCAACAACATCTTCAAAATCATCCCACCTATTTTTGTGTTTGCTTAACTCATTATTAAATGATTCGAATGTATAGGTAAACGAATACGGATACTGTTCCGCTAGTGAAATTATATAATCTGTAGCGCCATTATTTTTTTTATAAAACTCAATTATGTTTGAGCGAAGGTCATCATCGACACAACTATTGAATAATTTCTTCGCTTCTTCCGTTCTCCATTTCCATCGATTCAGGTGTTGGGTGTGTTTCAGTATCCACGCCGCATGTAAAAGATCTTTAAGTGTGTAATCTAAAACAATCGCTTTTGCTTCATCTATATACTCGTCCAAAAACAACCAGAATAGTGCCTGCAAAGGAGAGTTAAATCGCCTAACATGAGGAAGGCCGATTTGATTCATTTGATTAAATGTATAATTAAATTTTTGGGGATAACCGTCTAAAATCCCAATCAATTCTTCAAGTGCCCGTATTTCTTGGTTTGTTATTTTGTCTTGAAATTCAGGTAGTTTGCCCAACTCATATGCAAGTGTCGCATTATCAGGTGTTAGTAAAAATAGTAATTCTTTCAACCTTATAAAATTGGCATCACTTTTTATCTTTTTATTTGTAGAGTATTCTCTATCAATAATACTGATGTTGGGTTTTGTCGCAGTCGAACAACCAGTGACTAAATTCACCAATGTACTGCAGCAATAGAAAAAAATAAAAATTTTAACGAACTCTTTTCCCATCATCTGCCTGAATCACAGCCTTTTATTATTTGTCCAAAATCCGTTTGGATCATATCTTCTTAGAAATTCAATCTCAGTTTCGGAAGGTATGGGTGTTTGTGATAAATTTCCCGATATTTTGAGCGGCCAGTTGGTGTTCCTTTCCACCATTTCAACTGTAACTCCAGGATGGACGGCTTTTAAAACGATCTCTGAAGTATTTGTATCAAAACCCATTATCCCTAAAGTGGTGATGACCGTCGCCGGTCCGCCTCGCGGCAAACCGACTTTTTCCCGCCAACCACGTCCGTCGCCGTAGCCGGGGGAGGTAATGAAATCCACTCGATCGACGAAGCGCCGTTTTTCGTGGGCCATGACAATGACATGCCGTTTGGCTAGACTTGCCAGGTCACAGGCCCCGCCACTGCCCGGTAACCGGATTTCCGGTCTCGAGAGCGAACCGATATAGCTGGTATTCAGATTACCGTAACGATCCAGTTGGGCGCCTCCGATGAAACTGGCGTCCACGACCCCCTGCTGAAGCAACCCCATGACGTCAGCCGAGTCCGCGCACCATTGCGCACGGTATAGGTTCGGCAGATCCCCCATCGTCAGGATCGGCAACGGCGCCAGCGTATCCCTAATTATTCCCAGCTCATATATGCCGATTGCGTTGGGGGCATGGGTGCTTTTGGCCAACAGGAATCCCAGCAACGGCAATCGCATACCGACAAATACGATTTCACCATCGGCAATTTCTCTTGCGGCAGCCGTGACCATCAGTTGTGGAAGTGTATACGGCAGCGACAAATTCATCCTTTCTTCTATTCTTCTTTTCTTATAATCCGTTTGTTTTTAAACAGAAGCCCCATTGATCAAAAGAAAT
>Ga0316198_10001286_pt1 | contig 14646 bp, 10 predicted proteins | sample OudBieAanoxic_MG_FD_204935 | JGI IMG/M metagenome (GOLD analysis project Ga0316198, IMG submission 204935) | Coastal sediment microbial communities from Oude Bieten Haven, Netherlands - site A anoxic | ecosystem: Environmental > Aquatic > Marine > Coastal > Sediment | place: Netherlands...
CATCCATCGTTGTTTTGGCATAAGAGGTATTATCAATCGTTTCAATATCCCAATCTGCATTATGACCACTTGGTGCTTCGTGCGTTAAAACAACGATCCCTTTTTCTCTGGCTTTTTTAAAAACGGGTTCAAGTACTTTTACATCATTTGGGACGACTGTGATTGCATCAACACCTTTAGCAATAAGGTCTTCGATTATCTTAACCTGCTGAGCGGGATCAACCGAAGATCCACCTAACTGATAAGCATTAACTGACAAATCCTTCGCAGCTTGCTCTACTCCTTTATTCATATGATTAAACCAAGGGATCCCAGTAATTTTAACTACGTTAACAATTTCATAGTTTTTCGCTTGAATACCAGATGTTGCAAATACAAGGCTTAATGCAGCAATTTTAAAAAATTTACTTTTCATTGTTAGTCATCCTTTTTTATATAAGTGAACGCTTTATTTAATAACGAGAATGATTTTAATCTCTTTAAGCAAATTAAATTTACTTAGTAGATGAGTAATGAGATCTATGACCAACAATGTTAAATAAATGTACAAATAAAACCCAAAAAGATAACAGCCTATTAACATAAAATTAACAAAACAACTAAATGGCGTATATAAACGACAATAGAGAATATAAAACTCAATTAACTCGTGTTTTGTTAACATAAAAACACACATTATTTAACATTAAATTAACATGTGAATAAGTAAAAAGAGGCATAGAAATAAATTGTATAGAGCAGAGGGAAAATAAATACACAAATGCGATGAATATCACATGGAGAATCGTTTATATAATCTTCAAAAATTTGAAAAGTTGTGAATAAAGGTAAAAGTGGTAACACCAGTTGTTATCTACATCAATTGGTGGAGCCAAAGCCAGTTCGAATTTATATAGTTTAGTGATGACTTGCCGAGCAAATGATATTAACCCTTACGACTATTTCCAGTAACTATTTACAGAGTTACCAAAACGTCAGCCTAGGGATTGTTCTTACGGATTTAATGCCTTGGTATGTTAATATTAGCGAAGCTGAGTGACTTTTCATTGGTTTACAGAGCGCTTACATTACATGACTAGATTTGTAAGTGGATTTATGGATTTGTAAGTGGGTTTGCAGGAAAAAATAAAAAATATCCTCAGTAATATAAAGGCCGTACAAGCTTATGTTAAGTGACATTTTTTATGGATAAAAATATTGTTATCCAAATAAATTAAGATGGGAAAGATCAACGCAATGCACAGTGTCCAAAATGATGAAAAAGTGTCTCACGAGGTCACCTAGTTCGTCTTACCCTTTTTTTAACACATTCTTTTTAAAGAGATAAAAAAAGTCCCCGAATAAAGAGGGACTATTCGGGGACTGCAGCATTTAGCATGGTACATTTACTTAATATGTATTCTTCTCAAACTCTGCGCTAGCAATAACAATTTTCATATAAGGTTTATAAGGTTAAAGTAATATATTGAAATTAAATAAAATCAATATCTACGCATAATTTTTAATAAAAATTACGTTAATAATAAATAAAAAGGATTAAAATTTACAATAATAGAGAGGGGAAATATAGATTTTATTTACAGTCTAAGATTTAGTGTTAGACATCAAATCTAGAGCCTTTTTTCTTTTCCTGAAGTCTTTCGTAGTCTTCTTTTTCTCTTTTATAGTCAACTTCTCCAAACCGATCTTCTCTTCTCATCCTTTTAGATTCTTTATCGTTTTCATCAAGTTCTAAACACCACTCTTTCAGTATTTTTAAAAATTTACTCATGTACGGCCCTTGAAATGAATGTTAACGATCAATAAGGTAACGTTACCTGCCCATTCCGAAAATGACTGTTTTAACCGTTAAAAGTAAGATATACAATTCCATTAACCAACTTTGATGTTTAATATAATAAACATCATATTTATGTTTCCAAAGCCCATCTTCAACAGAGGCACCATATGGATATTTAACTTGCGCTAAGCCTGTAATTCCTGGCTTCACTGCATGACGAAACCTATAATATGGAATCTCTTTTTCAAGCTCAGCAATAAAAACTTCTCTTTCTGGACGAGGACCAACAACTGACATGTCACCTTTAAATACATTTATTAATTGTGGTAATTCATCTATCCTAGTTTTTCTAATAAAATTACCAACCTTAGTAATTCTAGCATCATTTTTTGTCGCCCATTTAGCGCCACCTTTTTCGGCATCATTTCGCATTGAACGAAATTTTATGACTTCGAACTCTTGATTATATTGTCCAGTTCTACGTTGTTTAAAAAAAACAGGCCCAGGAGATTCAATTTTTATAAAAGCGGCTGTAATCACCCCAATAGGAATAGCAATAACACCCAATAAAAACGTAAAAACTAAATCAATAATTCTTTTTTGAATTCTATTTTTTTTATGAGATAAAATAGAAAAAGCTTTCTGATGTAAAAAATAGCCACTATGTAACAATTCAGTTTCTGTATACCCTAAATGTTTATCAAAATAACTAACTATTGGTTCAACCCAACCTCCAAGCTCTATAGCTGAAATTAGAAATTGACGTTGTTCTTCATTTAATTGAGCAGAAGAAAAGTGACAAAGAGTCTTTCCTTTAAAGTCCCTAATAGAGTAATCATTTAAATGATATACGATGTTTGGGTGCAATGATAACACCGAGTTAATTCTATCTATACAATCTTCAGGACAATATAAAAAAAGTTCATGGGAATTGGTTTTATCAACTTCTTCATGCAGCTTAGAATCATTTTTAATTAATCTAGAGTCAAATTTTGTTTCACCTGAGTTTTTTACCATTTCTGTCATCTTGTTTGTTTACTTATATTTTAATATAAAAGCTCACCATTTAAACTCAATACAATAAAGTAGGAAGGAATTAATGAACAAATTTTATAAATTATTACGCAGTTAGAGTTAGAATATAAACTCATGAAGATATATGCACTAAAAAACATATACTAAATCACTTGAATTATAAAGTTATGTAACTTAATTGTAAACGCTCAGTCAAATAATCTCGCCCCAAAATAATGGGGAGACTTAGCAAACACTTAAAATATCAATTAATATAAAGTAACGTTCAAATTGAAATAACAATTTTAAATGAAATCTTATGAATATAATAAAAATTTTACACCAAAATTTAAGTAAAGCAGAACTATCCAGAATTCAAAAATAATGAGATAATTTATATACTTAAATTTGCAATTATAGATACAATTCCGATTTATAAAGAGCTATAAATAAAATATTTTTTGATTTGTTTTTAGCAAAAGATGAATATGTATTTTTATTCTCGTTCTTAAATTTACTTCTAACTTAGAGTTTTTATTTCTGTGTTTACAAGAAACCAAAAACCTACTCCGATGGAGCTAACAAATACATGTTTTCAGTTTTAATTTCTGTTTATACGAAGGAACAACCTGAATATTTACAGTGCGCACTATTTAGCATTTGGGACTCTCAGACACTTAAACCTAATCAAATCGTTATAGTTTTAGATGGACCTTTATCTGAAGAACTAAATGAAATAATTATAAAATGGAAAAATAGACTAGATCCAGTAGTTACAATTGTTCCAATCAAAGAAAATGTAGGTCTAGGAGCAGCACTCAATATAGGCTTAACTCATTGCAAATATGAATTGGTCGCCCGTATGGATACCGATGATATATCTCATCCGCATCGTTTTCAAAAACAAGTTTCATTCATGAATGATAATGAAGACATTACAGCCAGTAGCGCGCAAACTGAAGAGTGGGATGAAACGTTAAAAGTTAAATTAAATCAAAGAAACCTGCCATTAAAAGCTGATAAAATAAAAATTTTCGCTAAGCGTCGAAGCCCATTAAGCCACCCTGTAACTATTTTTAGAAAATCAGATATTTTATCCGTTGGTGGCTATCCTCCATTACGCAAAGCACAAGATTATGCACTATGGTCAGTATTACTTGTACACGAAAAGAAATTAGCTAACTTGCCTGATTTTCTTTTAAAAATGAGAACAGGGGGCGGTTTATTAGATAGACGTGGTTGGAGTTATTTTAAATATGAACTCAAACTTCTATCATTTCAAAGAGAAATAGGATTCCTACCGTTCTCCTATTTCATATCCAATGTAATGCTTAAAGCTGGATTAAGGCTTGCGCCTAAATGGGTTAAAGATTTTCTTTATAAAGTTTTTAGGTAAGAGAATAGTATTACTACAACATCACAAAATATTAATAGTAAACGTAAGAGTAATGTCGAGCAGTTAAAAAATTAATTGACTTTAAGCTGAAGAAGACCAGAATCCTATTATTCAACGGGTCATGAGACTTTAAAATGACTCACCCGCACTTTGATTAATCGTCTTAAAAAGCTTTATTCTTTGTCAGATACCTTAGTTTCAGACATTATTGACCAGGTTACTTTGGCTTGAGTGTATTATCAATCCTACTTTTGGGTCGTTGACATATAGTCATTGTAAACTAATCACAAACTAGTTGTGCCTTCAGTCCAAACAACCGCTTTGTAGGAGTACATACATATACAGCCAGCACTAGAGGTAAAGGTAAGCGAAGTGCCATAAAGCTTTGAAGCCTCTAAAGGTTGATATTTAGTTGCTAAAAATAAATATGCCGCTCCCTTAACTGAACGGCATTATACATATGGGTTGTTTATTGACTAATCATTTGTAAATTATGTAATCAGTCAGAGCCAAATAAATCTCGTGTATATACCTTATCAGCTACATCATCTAACTCATCGCTCATACGGTTAGATACGATTACATCTGCCGTTGCTTTGAACGCTGCTAAGTCTTTGTATACTTTGGAGTGGAAGAATTCATCTTCACCGTAAGCAGGCTCATAAATGACCACTTCAACCCCTTTCGCTTTAATACGCTTCATGATCCCTTGAATACTCGATGCTCTGAAGTTATCAGATCCAAATTTCATGATCAAACGATAAACACCGACAACCTTAGGTTGTTTAGCAAGGATAGAGTCAGCGACAAAGTCTTTACGCGTAGTGTTAGCATCAACAATTGCACCAATAAGGTTATTTGGCACATCAGCGTAGTTAGCACGTAATTGCTTAGTATCTTTTGGTAAACAATAACCGCCGTAACCGAATGAAGGATTGCAGTAATGATTACCGATACGCGGGTCTAAACCAACACCTTCGATAATTTGCCGAGAATTAAGGCCATGGCTTTCAGCATAGGTATCAAGCTCATTAAAGTAAGCAACACGCAGTGCAAGGTAAGTATTAGAAAACAGTTTAACGGCTTCCGCTTCTGTAGAGTCAGTAAACAGAACATCTATATTTTCTTTAATCGCGCCTTGTGCCAATAAGTTAGCAAACACAGTTGCTCGCTCTGATTGCTCACCAACAATGATACGAGATGGATGTAAGTTATCGTATAACGCACGCCCTTCTCGTAAAAATTCAGGCGAGAAGATAATATTGTCACAAGCAAACTTAGCTTTAACTTCTTTTGTGTAACCTACCGGTACCGTGGACTTGAGCACCATCACAGCATTCGGGTTGATTGCGATGACTTCTTTAATAACAGCTTCAACAGAATTAGTATTAAAATAATTGGTTTCAGCATCATAATCCGTTGGCGTTGCGATAATCACATAATCAGCATTGCTATAAGCTAATTTCTTATCTAACGTAGCAGTAAAATTAAGGTTTTTATTAATCAGAAAATCTTCAATTTCTGTATCAGCAATTGGCGATTTTTTATTATTTAATAATGATACTTTTTCTTCAATGATATCAACCGCAATAACTTCATTGTGCTGCGCTAATAACATTGCATTCGAAAGACCAACGTACCCTGTACCTGCAATAGCAATTTTCATAAAATTAGATTTATACCTTGTAAAATTCTTTATACCAGCTCACTAATTTAGCAACGCCTTCTTCGACACCAACTTGTGGTTTATAACCAGTAGCCTCGAATAAATCTTTAGTGTCAGCATAAGTTTGATATACATCACCAGCTTGCATGCCACGAAAATTTTTCTTCGCTTCAATACCCAACTCAGATTCAATTGCTTCAATGAATTTCATTAAATTGATTGGACTACCGTGACCGATGTTATAGACACTATAAGGCGCTGAACTTGAAGCTGGTGTCCCTTCTTCAACAGTCCATTTATCATCACGAGCAGGTATTACATCTGCGATACGAATAACACCTTCTACAATGTCATCGATATAAGTGAAGTCACGCCACATATCACCATTGTTATTAATATCGATAGTTTCTCCTGCTAATATCTTTTTGGTAAAGATATAAGGTGCCATATCAGGACGTCCCCATGGGCCATAAACAGTAAAGAAGCGTAACCCCGTTGTAGGCATGTCATAAAGGTGTGAATACGAATGCGCCATTAACTCATTAGATTTTTTAGTGGCCGCATACAATGAGATTGGATGGTCAACTGAATCAGAAGTTGCAAAAGGTACTTTATTATTCAAACCATAAACAGAACTTGAAGAAGCATAAACTAGATGTTTAACTTTAGTATGGCGACAACCTTCAAGAATATTTAGGTGACCTAACAGATTTGAGTCAGCATAAGCTAATGGGTTTTCAATTGAGTAACGAACGCCCGCTTGAGCGGCTAGGTGTATAACACGGTCAAATTGATGTTCAACAAATAATGATGACATTAAATCACGATCTGCCAAATCAATATTAATAAAAGTAAAGTTTGCATGTTCAACACGTTTTAATCGTGCATCTTTTAAATTAACATCGTAGTAATCATTAATATTATCAATACCAACGACTTCATGCCCTTGTTCACAAAGTCTTTCAACCACACAGGAGCCAATAAAACCGGCTACGCCAGTTACTAAATATTTCATTTGTAATTCCCTACAGCCCTAGATAATGTAAAATATTTAGATGCTAGATACTCAATTAAGAGCTATTTCAATAATAAAGCTAAGATGGTATGTAGTTAATTTAAAAACATCCATACCTTTTAATTATTAGCCGGAACGAAACCATCATAAATTCGAAATAGAATACTTTTTTGTTAGCATTCACAATACTTTATCTATTGATAAAAAATTAAGTATGAATGATAAAACAGAGCTTTTTTAAATTGATATTAAATTATTCAAGGATAGTAACTCTGTATAACTATTCATAAATACAAAACCATTTCGAACTTAAATTGTTATTTATGCAAATCAATTTGTAACTGTTAATTTATCTAAATGAATATTACAATAACAGCCATGTGCTTAATTATTGAGAACCTCTACTAAGCTTATAAAGCGATCGTTTACCGCTATGAACACTATCAATATAACAAGTTATTCTCCCCCCCCCATCAACCGATAACCTTGGATGTAAATCACACCTTGTTTCTCCAAAATATTTTATCGACTCATAAAAGCTTCCAATTACCTCCGTACTTTCGTTAGAGTAATTGTATAGAAGTAATGATTTTAATCTTTTTCTATTAGGGTAAGAGTCAGTAAGAATATATCCATTCGAATATGAAGGGTGCCCATCACCAGTTGTTACATCTGTTAACTTACTCATTAAATTTAAGTTAGGATCACTTACAGATAAACTGAAATATCCCTTAGTTTCCTCTGAGTTTTCGAGGTAACCAACTATTATGTCATTATTAATCCAACAACAGTGACTCACTATTCGACCGGTTTTTATAAATTTCAATTGGTTCTTAATTAGATCATAATAACCTAAATAGTCATATCTAACGCCTTTGTCATATACCCTAAAAAGAAATATAAATGAATTTGAATCAGGGGAAGACATTATATGGTTAAATTTGCAACTTTCATAATTTTTTAAATCTAATAATTTCAAGACACTTGACGTAGAAATAATTTTTTTACTTACTATTTTACTATCAAATGAACATAAATATATACCATCAATTAAATTATTCATTTCTTCATGAGCGAAGTAACCATAATCAGGTCTTATTTTTGATAATATCTTATAATCGAGACTTAGATACATATTTCTGGTAGGCAAACTATCTGCGACAGGAAAATCTAGCTCCACTTCCTCTGATGTATTTAAATTAATAACCCTACATATATATGAGTCAGTTTTACTATTATAATCATTAAAACAAAATCTATCATCATCAAGCCAATGTGTTCTTGCGCCTTGCTGCCAATTAAATGCTCTAGTTGTTGTGGAAAACACAATTTCATCTGAAATTGTGTTTTTAACACACACCTTAATATGATCTAAATCTTTTGGTTTCTTTTTAGTATTAGGAGTAGAGTGGAATAACACTAAAGAGTTGCTATTTTCAGGGAATTTATCAAAGTATCCAAAAAATGTATCTTCTCCGCTATTATTCACTTCAAAAACATCCCAAGTTGAAGTAACTGCGGGAACCGAGCTGAGTTTATCCCAAACGAACTGATATGAATATTTAACCATTTTTTTTAAAAAAGGAGCTTTGATTAATTGTGCAGCTACAAAACTCTCAACTTTTTTTAACATGTTTATCTCACTAATTTACAAATGTCATTTAGATTTATTCTTGACATTCAATTTTCATTTGTTATTCGAAATTCAAATAATACATAAAATTAAGTATAACACTCAGATTTAATTAACATTAAACTAGCCTAGTAACTTTTGATAATTATATAACTATTCAGGGCAATCAAACTAGTTACTATCCTAAAAGGCAATTAAAATTCGACTGGGGCAGCCTAACATTAATTGAATACAAACTTTGAACATTAAAAGACTTGGCAGCTCAAAGTTATTAACATTCATTTATAACTTCTGACGAAACCCGCTTAAATTGAGCATATCGCCATTAAAATTAACTGTAGCAAAAAAATTAGATACTATTAAAATACTTAACATTAAAACAATAACAACAGATATTTTATTTGTAAATTTATCTAAAAAAAACACAATTGCTAGCCAAATAAAAGGCAAAAAGAAGTTTAAAGCTCTAAGAGCCAATTCATTTCCAACTCCTATAATTTTAACTAATATGCCAAAAAGAAAAACAGCAAAGAATAAATCCAAGTAAATCTTTTTTATTTTTTTATTTTTTAAAAAAATAAATGTAACAATAAAAACTAACATCATAGCTAGTGACAACACATAAAACTTAGTACTAGCAACATCTATATCTAAATATCTTAAATAACCGAACAACCCAAGAACCCCGGATATATATTCTTCTAAAAAGTTATATGTGCTAATAAGTAAAAAAAACACAACCACTTTAAAGTAATCATTAAAATATTTATAACTTAGAAATAGGAGTAAATATAAAATTGAGAATGAGTGAAATAAAAAGGCTAAAATGGCATAAATTAATACTTTATCATCCTTAATTTTATCCAAACCAATGAAAGCTTGTAAAAAAATCGCAATAGCAAGCCACGTTTGAAGAGCATTAAGAGAGCCAATAAATACATTAGGAATAAAAAGAAAAAAGACAACCCCAAAAAGCTTATAGTTATTAGAGGAAAAATAAAAAAACCTCAGCAACAAAAAATACATTACCACTCTCAACAGCAACATAACTGTTTCTGGTGAAAAACCTAAATATATAAATAGCTTAACAGAATAATAAAAACCAAATTCTTTTAAGGGGGTGGTCTCATTTGTAGAACTAATAATCTTTAAGTACGAATGATAATCACGCCCAGCTTCAGGATTAATAAAAACATACAAAAAAGCAAATATAAAGACAACAAAATACAAATAAAAATACAAATATGAGTTGTTTTTAGTTTTATATGCTGGCATTTAAATACCTAAAGCTTTCAATATTGTCTGCGGCAATAATAAAATTAATGTTTTGATTGATGGAAAACTAACAAAAGACTTAAACGCATATTCTAAGCTTTTTTTATAATCGGTTCTTCTGTATGACTTTAAAACACTAAAATACTTTTCAGCAATACTTTTACGCTTTAATATAAAAGGTAAATTATCTAAATAACTAGAATACTTATTTATAATGTAATCTGCAGCGAACTCATGCTTATCCGCCCTACCACTAATTTGATTCATCGGGTTAGCAAATAAAGTATAAATAACAGAATATTTTTTATCCCAAGCGACGTTTCCGTGTGCGGAGATTCTAATCCACAAATCATAATCCTGCCTACATGGTAAGTTTTCATCAAAACCACCTACACTATTAAAAATATTTTTTTTCATTGCAACGGCAGAAGTTATACCTACATAATTTTTTTCAAAAATCAATTTTGATATATCTCCCCCTTTTTTACTAGCAGACTTTCTTATTACTAAACTTAAATTACTATCCTTAACAATTTTACGACCACTATATACCAATGCTAGTTTCTCATCGTTTTTGAAGCACTCTAGTTGGGTTTGTATTTTTTCAACTTGCCATGCATCATCATCATCTAAAAACATTAAAATATCGCCATTCGTTGCTTTAGCACCGATGTTTCTTGCTATTGCCCCACCAAAAGATTTAGGATTAATTATAAGTTTTAAACTTTCAACATTTAAATTATTAATTACGCTTTTTATATCATAATCACTAGCGTCATCTACAACGATTATTTCATATGCTTTAACACTCTGATTCACAACTGAATCGATAGCCCTTAAAAGAAAATCTTTTCTATTTTTTGTTACTATTACAACACTAGTTTTCATATTGGCACCTAGATAAGTTAATTTGCTATTGCAACCATTTATTTCTATTTAACCATCCACTTATGAGATACAACCTATAAAGCAGTCTCCCACTAGCTCCTGCGCTCCACCCGTTCCCATGTAGGGACGGCCCCATTCTTTTTAACAGCTTTGAGACCCCTTGTTTATCCCATACTTTACATGAAATTATTTCTGAACTAATAAGAGTCCAATTCTCCACAATTAATGAATGCGAGTCATATGTAAAAGGCATTTTCCCGATCTGATTACTATCTAATTTTATTTTGTTAAAAAGCAACTCTCTCAGAATTAGTTTATTTGCTAATGTCTTCCTATTAAATAGGTATTCTTCAGGCATTGTTTTAAAGTAATTTGCAACATCTGAATTTGCAAACGGCAGAATCAAGTTTGAACCAATTGAATCAGTAAAGTTTCTAGCTTTACGTATATGTAACTCTGAAATAGTTGATGTATAAAGGTCTGTTTTAAAGTCTATCGTATCTAAATGAGTTCTTTTACTAACTTCATTTTTCCAAAACCCATGGACGCTATCTATATCTGGAAAAATAAGCTTTGCATCACCATAATTAAAACCATTCATACCAAACCATTCTGGAGGAGTTCTAAAGAGAGGAGCGAAATAACTTTCAGAGTTAATATATTTTCTTATATGTTGAAAGTTTTGCATTACTTTTGAAACTGGTAATAGTTTTGTTTCGCGTTTTTTTAAAGGTGTCATCATATAAGAATCATTTCCACCTCCATCAATAATGTTAGAATTGATAAGGTCAGGCATCTGAATCGAATAGAATGGGTAAGCTAACGTTACATTATCAGTGCAAGGGAAAGGCATGTTTTGGAAGTACTCACCAACAATTCTCTCATCTTTTTTGTGCAGGCTATCAACTTCTTTTAGAATGTTATGTTTAAACCCTAACTTACTTGCTATACGCTTTGATATTTCACTTTCATCCGAACTTCCTTTTGAACGATGAGTAACCAAAGTAAATTTATCTTGCCACCCAGCTTCAGCTAAGGCAACGGCTATAGTGTTACTGTCTTTGCCTGCACTATGAAATAAAAAGCTTTCTCTAGAAGTATCAATTCTATTTATTGCAGCTTTTGCAACAAGTTCAAGAATTTTATCTTCATCTGGGACCATATCTTCTTTTTTAAGCCTGTTTTCATTATGGAATGGAAAATCATATTTAAAGCGTAAATCAAGCTTATTACTTATAGTTTTAACTTCTAGAGTATTACCAATACCTAAAATATATACGTTTTGATAAATAGTTTTAGGAGGAGGCGTTAATCCAGTTTGAAGTAAAAAAGATAATCCCTCACTTGATACTTTTAAAGGTTTCTTAACCCTGTCATCATCTAACAACTCAACTATGTTCTTACTATACAAAAGCTGGACTCTGGCTTCATCAATATATACATAAATAGGAAATTCCCCTGCAATATCTGATTTCAACACTATAGGCTTATCATTTATTTTAAATATGTTAATCACTAAAACTTCCCTTACATTTCTTTTCCGCCGTGGCTATATCCTTTACATTAGAAACTTTACTTGTAGACTTTAAAAACAACTTGTGAAAAGCTCTTTTAATAAAGTTTTGAGCTTCATAAACATATGAATTAATTAAATACACACTTCGGTTTAATTTGTTGTTTTTCTTATTTATATTCTCAAAAAAAGCTTCCATTACAATATCAGAAATATGTCGGTTGTAAGATAACGACGCATTATTAAAAAGTTTTTTATCGAACTTACTTAGTGTTTCATCTAATCTAAAATCCCTTGCAGCACTTATTGCACTTTCTGCCCAAATAACTTCACCACAATAATACTTAGGAATCAATGAATCCCATTGATAGTTAGTATTATTTTTTAGATGTGGTGTTCTTTCAAACTTTCCATCATCACTATTTAACCTTCCTTTTGATGTTGTACTTAAAGGACAAGCCCCCGCTATTGAGCAAGCTTCTTTAATAACAACATGCTTTTTCACCAATGATGACAAGGCAACAGTTGAATAAATATCAGGAGATAACCCACCGAAATAGGCACCTATTTCATTAAATATTTGATCTAATACTACTTTCTTTATGAGACCATGATAAACGCGAGGTAAATTATATTGCGGAAATTGAATAATACCATTGTCAAAAAGCTTTTCTAACCTTTCCATAGGTTCAACGCTTTCAATATCTCTTATATTTTTATATTGGACAATTTTCAAAGTTCCTTTATTTCCAGTCTCTTCATTCGGCCAAAAATATTCAGGTCTAAACGCGGGGCATATTGAATCAATATCATTTGCTTTCATGTATTCAACCCATTTGAACACATTTGGCAGCACTGTATCGTCATCGCCAATCATATAAACATACTCACCACTAGTCATCTCTATGGAGCGGCTCATATTCTGAACCGATGACAATGCTTCGGTTGTATATGTATATTTCAATCGCTTATCATCTACTGTAGAAACAAAATGCTCTATAGTTCTGTCATCAGAATGATCGTGAATACATAATTCAAAGTTTTGATTATCATATGATAAAATGTGTTTAATAACCTCAATACAATAATATTGCCTGTTTCTTGTAGGTATAGAAATACTTAATAATGGTTTACTTTCTATCATGCTAGCTTTTCCGTTTTAATTTTAATTTTATAAAATTATATATATTTAGATCTGTAACTTCATTGAAGTGTTTTACTGAGTAACATAAGCTTAATGATATTATAATTCCCCCCAGTATGTACCTCTCTACAAAATCACTTATATCGCTTATAAAAAATGACAACAATACAAAAACAATCGACACTATAAACATTTTAAATGTTTTTACATCTATCGATATTCTATACAATTTATACATAATTCCTTGCATTAACGTTATATGAAATACTCCCATAATAAGCATTGAAACACCTAACCCTTCTAAACCGTAATGGTCAAAACTATAAATAGAAATTAATACTCCTAATACTCTGTATATAATAGTTGCAAGTAAAAAAACTTTGGTGTTTTGTTTTGCTATAAGAATCATATCTATAGGATTTGAAACAATGATGATTAAAGTCCAAAAAATAGCATAACGCATGTACTTGCTAGCCATCAAAAAATCATCTGAATATAATATTTGGATGAAGAACGGCATTAGAAACATAAAAGCAACTATTAGAGGAGTTATTAGTATTAGTCCAACTTTTGCTTGCCTATTTAGTTCCAATGTTAACTTTTCATTAATGTCGAATACTGCGGATATTCTGGGATAATAGTCTGTCATCATTGCAACAATTATAATACTAAAGTAACCACTAACTATAGTTAATCCTGCTTGATAGATACCTACTGTGGCAACATCCGAATTACTTGCGATATATACTTTTATGATGTATTCGCTAACCATCCCAGAGAATGATACAAACATTAAAGCTATTCCCATTTTAATTATTGTGCTGCTTTTCTCAAAAGCATCTTTTAGAGATATATCTAACTTAATATAATTTATTTTTCTTACATAAAGAGCAGAGAAACAGACTGAAGATATGGCTATAGCTAAAAGAGTAGGGACTACTCCATCGTTTCCCCAAAAATAATATAAAGGAACACCGACAACAAGTCCCGAAGCTGAACCTAAAATTGAAGCTTTAGCGAGAGATCTTAATTCTCTCATTCCTTTTAATATTCCAAGCTGACCATCTAGCAAAATATTAAATAAGACAACTATAGAAAGTATAATAAATGCAGAACTATACTTATCGTTACCAAAGGAAAATATGCTTAAATATGAAGATAAAATAGCAGTCACTAAAGCACCAACTAAAGCAGTAACCCAGATTATTTTATAAGTAATTTGTATAGTGTAAGAAATGCTTTCTCTATTTCCATCTTTATTAGCTTTAGATATGTCTCTAACTGCACTTTGATTAACTCCTAAACCAAAGAATGTTTTTATC
>Ga0316198_10001287_pt1 | contig 14644 bp, 14 predicted proteins | sample OudBieAanoxic_MG_FD_204935 | JGI IMG/M metagenome (GOLD analysis project Ga0316198, IMG submission 204935) | Coastal sediment microbial communities from Oude Bieten Haven, Netherlands - site A anoxic | ecosystem: Environmental > Aquatic > Marine > Coastal > Sediment | place: Netherlands...
CCGACTTCGGGGTTGCAAAAGCGATGATGGGCGCTTCACATCATCACAGCGCGGTAAAAGGGAAGGTTCCCTACATGTCTCCGGAACAACTGAGAAACGAGGCGCTCGACGGCCGCTCCGACTTGTTCTCGCTGGGAGTCGTGCTCTACGAGAGCTTGAGCGGATCGCGCCCATACGACCGTAGCAACGATCCGGCGACCATCATGCAGATCCTGAGCGGCGACCGAGCCCCTCTGGCGGAGCTCGTGCCGGAAGCCCCGCAGAGCTTCTGCGACATCGTCGACAGTCTTCTCGAGCCGGACCGCGAGCTGCGTCCCGCGACGGCCTCTGAGTTGATCAACGCGCTCAACGAGCTTGCACCTTCTCCGCGGTCGCAGCGGAAGCTCGGCGGCCTGGTCAGCGAGACACGGGTCGCTTCCCTTGCGCAACACGAATCGCTCCCCTCGGAGGAGGAGGGCGAGCAAGTCGCAGGGAAAGCGATCCAGAGCGGCGTCGTCCCCAGCGCGGCACTCTCGTACCAAGGCCAATCGACCGGAGAGCCACCCAACGCGGAGGGTCTGTCCATCGTGTTGACCGCCGCGATCATCATCGCGATGTTGGTAGGGATCTTCCTCTTCGCAGCGCGCCTCATCTAGCCCAACTTCACCGCCACTGAGAAGAGCATGTCGAGTGTCTACGTCATCATCGCTACCACAGGGGTCTTTGTCGGGACCATGTTTCTCTGCGTATGGATGTTTCAGAGAGTGATCGACATCATGCTCTCGATTGCTTTCGGCTCATACGAGGGAGTCGAGCTGCCCGGGCCGGAGAGAATGGCTCGATTGCTGCTGCATTGGCTGCCCTACACCGGTGCGCTTGTCACAATTCCCAGCGCGGCTGGCGTCGGGATGCTCGAAGTAGCCAATGCGTCCGCCGGCACCGCGACCATAGCGGTTCTCTACGCGTACCTCCTATTCGTCTTCTGACCGGAGCGTAGTAAAAACAAAGGCCCTGTCGGCGCAGTTCCTCACGCGACATAACAAGCTAGTACCGCGGAGTTCGGCGCTCATCGTCCTCGACTTTTCCGCGTCGCCGTGTTGGCGATTCGTCACCCCATATCACTAGATTTCACATCGCCACGTCAACGTCAGGTCAACGAGACTTCTGGCTTCGACCACCCCTGGTTCCGTTCACAGGAGAGGCAATGTAAGCTCGCCGCGAAGCGCGCAGCGATGACGAATCAAGCAACAACAGACTCGGAGACGTCTGGCTCTACAACGTGGCGCCGACACCCTCATCCACCAACTGGAAAGATCGTAATCAAATGCCGTTCTTGAACCCGACGCCGTTCGCAGCATCGCAAGATGCGTACGACGTGCGCGACGGAGTAGAATGCAGATGGTCGGATCGGAGAGTCGAGATCCTCCGCGGCGCCGAGCCGGTGGCGGTCCTTGTTCCGGGGGCCAAACCAGGGTGGTCCAAACAGGCGCAAGAAGACGGTCCGCTCGCTAAGACCTTGTCGAGCGCGCCTTAGGCGCGGCCTCGACTCGTCCGGAGCTCGACAGGTCACCGAGGCCATGAAGCGAAACGAACCTGACGCCGAGGCCGTCCACTGCTTCGTCTCTGAAAGGGACAACGCCCTATACGTCCGCGACGAGTTCAAAGACGCCGCCGCCATGGGCTTCCACCTCAGCACCACAGCCGCCGGGCACTTCCCGCAATTGCTTGCCATCGCGGACTCCGGCCCTTTCATGTTTTTCGGAGACGTTCCCGCGGAGCTCCAGCAAGCAACCGAACAGATGCAACTTGGAGCCGAGTTCAGCACCCACGCATTCGGATTCGATCGCTAGGGCAAGACGCGTTTTCGCGGTGTGGTCCGCAAGTGCTTGAAATGAGTGTGCTTGCGGAGGGGGTGCGTGTCCCTCGATAGTCGTGGCTCGAGCTTGGGGCCGAGGAACTCGCGGGCGCCGTACCAGGAGAGGTGAGAGTCCGAGTAGAGGGAGCGGCCGTCTGCCGTGACTACGCACCGGTCCGGGCAGAACAAGTCCCAGATGCGAACGAAGCTCACGCCCTCCTCCTGGGCCAAGTCCTCGAAGATCGCCTCCTCCGAGTCCTGTCGCCGCTCTTCCTCCGCGCGGGTCGCCTGCTCCGGCAAGGCGAGCGAGTGACGAATGCTCAACGCGTGCACGAGGGGGACGTTCCACTCGACCCTGGGCATACTGCCAAGCAGCACCACCCGCTTTCCCGATGCCCTCAGCGCGTCGATGGTCCGAGTCAGCGTGGGCAACAGCTCCTCACCTACCGGCCACCAACGCCCGAACAGGTACACCGTATCGATGTCGGTATGAGCAGAAGTGAGAAAGCGAAGCGCGTCACGTCGAAAGCGATTGCACGCGTCCGCGCTGAAATGCTCACGGACGGTGGCGTCGATCAGAGGGGGACAGCTCGAGAGCCAAAGGATGGTGCCGCGCTTGCCGGTGTCGCGCATCGCACGCTCGATGGCTGGGCGAATGGCGGCGGCATCCGAGTCGCCCCAAATAGCGTATGAGACCTCCGTTTGGGCGTCTCCCCCAAACCGACAACCCGTGTCGTCGATGGTGCCGGCGCAGGGGTCGCGCATCGGGTCGATGTCGTTCCTGTCCTCTGCAAAAGACAGCACCTCGGAGGACACTCGGCTCGGGAATCCATCGGCGGAGTAGAAGACTGCGGCGACCCCCAGTATCAGGAGGACGGAAGCCGCGGAGACCTGGAACACGTGGCGACGTTCGAACGCGCCTGCTCGGCGAAAAGGCCGCTCGATGAAACGCCATGAGAGGACCGCCAGCATGAAGGAAGCGACGGTCGCGAAAGCCGCTAGAGGCGGGGTCAGCTCCGTGAGCGCAAGTCGCAAACGAAGAAAGGCGAACAAAGGCCAGTGCCAGAGGTACCACGAGTATGAAATCAAGCCGATGAAGACCAGCGGCCGGGCTTCGAGAAGCACACGAACGAAGCTCCCGCCCGTTCGGCCGAGCACCAATAGAGCCGCCGTCCCGGCGCAGGGGGCCGCTGCGGCGAGTCCTGGAAATGGGGTGTGGTGGTCGTAGAGAGCGACAGGAAGGGCAATCATCAGCAAGCCGAGCGCAGAACCCACTTCGCGGACGACGCGCGGGACGCGAAGCGAAGTCGGGACGTACGCGATCATCACGCCGAGCAAGAGCTCCCACGCGCGAAACGGAGTGAGGTAGAACGCGGCTGAGGGGTGCCGGTGCGAACCGTAGACGCTGAGCGAAAACGACAGCACCAACACTGCTCCAATCGCAAACAGCTGGGACTCGGTGCGCCAGCGCCGCACCATGAGCATGAACAAGGGAAACAACACGTAGTACTGCTCTTCGACCGCGAGGGACCAGGTGTTGAGGAGAGGCATCCACCCCGCTAGTGGAGCAAAGTAGCCGGTGTGTACCCAGAAGAAGCCGTTCGCGACGAACAGAAGAGATGCGGCCGCCGAACCAGCCATGTCCCGAAGCTGGTCGGGCAACATGATGAGGTACCCTGCAACGAAACAAGCGCCGATCACGGAGAGGAGCGCAGGCAAGATGCGACGACAGCGCCGGTCGTAGAAGCCAGCAATCGTGAACTTCCCCGTTCTCAGCTCGCCCAGGATGATCGAAGTGATCAGAAACCCTGAGATGACGAAGAACACGTCGACGCCGACGAACCCGCCGCGGAAGAGGCGCGATCCCGCGTGGTACAGCACTACGGGTGCGATGGCCAACGCGCGCAACCCGTCGATGTCGCGCCGGTACTTCATGATTTGATGCGGCTAGTGTGCCTTCCAGACATTGCTGCGCTGTTTGGTGGCGCGCGCGAAACGGACGCTAGTCCATCAAACCTCACGCCGCAAAAGCCGCTCGTGTCACTCCTTGGGGAGGCGGTACGGCGCGACGGGCGGCCGGAGGAGATACCGGCAAAGGCGCTCGAGCTTGGGGCGGTTCTTGGCGCGGACGGAGGTGTTGGCGTGAAGGTCGAAACCACCGAGGTGGGCCGATAACGAAGCTCGGGCAGAAGCCTCGACCCTTGCAGGAGAACGCGACCAAACGATCGGTGCCGCAGCCCGTACACCGAAACCGGGCAAACCCATGCGCCAGCAAGCCGCAGCGAACTGCGCAACCACTCGCAATCACTGGTCGGGGCGACTGGATTCGAACCAGCGACCTCATGCTCCCAAATCCCAAAAGACGGGTTCTGAGCGATCACACAATCCCCTGCAAAACACGGGGAATTCTCAACCCTAACAACCACTTAGCCGCATCGCCATGTTCAGGAGCTGTCACTCCATATCACGTGATTTCCGGTCTCGTGGTCAACATTTGGTCAACGACGCCGCAGTACGCGCCGCAAGAAGTGAACTTGTCGGCCGAGCCCGTGTTCGCTGGCGAATCCGCGCGTCTTCCGTGAGCGAGTCCAACGGTGGGACGAGCAAGAACGATCGAGTCGCCCGGCCGCACGGATAGAGCTCGCGTGGTCACGATCGACGTCGTGGAGATCATCGCCGCCGAAGCGCATGCCTTGGCCGCGAAGGTCACCATGCCCCACGGCGAGTTTGACACGCCGCAGAGCCGAACACTGCGATCGGCGGCTAGGTGATGCGTCCCTGCCGCGTTCAGTTCTTCCCGTGAGTGACGAACCTGTGATGCGAACAATTACGTATAGACACGCTCAGAAGCCTTGTGGGACCGTCGCTCCGAGGGGGCAGTACCGATGCCTTACGAGATGGTTCTTGAGCGGAACCTCATCCGTCCTCCAGCGGTTGCGTCCCGACACGCGATGCGCGGATCTCGTCAACAACACGAGGTATGAAAGACATGAAACGAATCCTTCTACCACTGATCGCACTCGGTGTCGTCGCGCAGGGGTGTACCACCACCCCGTACGAAGACGAAACCATCTCGGACGCGTCCTCGTACACCACCACCGGCTACTCGTCCACTTCTGGCGGAGTCGTCGGCATCTACTTCTCGAACCCTGAACTTGGCCCGAAGTCCGAGTTCTACGACAACTACGAGTCGGGTAACGGCTACGGCGTGTATGCGAGCACGTCGGCTTCTGGTCCGCTCGGCGGGCTGACTGGCTACGCTTGGAGCTACACCTTCGACTTGACTGAGTCATGGATCGACGAGGCGGTCGGCTGCAAGAATCCCGGCGTCAACGACGACGCGCACATCTACCAGAAGGTCGTGTTCGACGGTTCGATCAACGGCGGCGACGCTGACGAGGTTGGAGGCTACGTCCCGACGTCGTCATCTGGGTACACTTCGTGCTGGACCAGCCAGAGCCCGCAGAACTGGTCGAACTACGTGGCGAACTGCACGCAGGGTGCGCCCACCAGCTCGAACAGCGCGGACGTACAGGAGATCCACTTCGATTACTCCGACTGCGACAGCACGAGCCCACCCGACTTCGACTGCGAGACCCGGGACAACATCCGGGTCTGCTTCAGCCACCGGTGGGGCTAAGGGGATACGTCGGTCGAGGTTCTCGTGGACTTCATCGGCGCCAGCCCGACCGTGTCGACCGACTGCTGGACCGACGGCACCGGAAGTGCTGACTACATCGACCAGAACGAGTGTACTGCCAACACGACGATTGGCTTCTACCAGGACGACGAACCGCTCTGCGACGATCCGAACGACTGCGAGTACTCGCTCTTTGCTTGCTCGAACGCCGGCTCGTCCAGCGTCTTCGACATCGAATGTACGGTTGAGGCGACCGAAGGTCAGTTCGGCGCCTTCGCGAGCCACGGGTCGACCGAGGACAAGTTCGTCAGCCCGGCCTACTAGGCCCCCTCACAACGGGAGCGCCCTGACCCGCTTCGGCGGGCCCGCCCGGGGCCTCGCCCCCTATTCGCATGTCTCGGTGTTGGCGTCGTATGTGACGTAGAGACGGTACCCGTCCGCTTGCTCGCATTCGACTTCCCCATCTCCGGCGATCAGCTCCCCGACGGTGAAGACGCACTCGAAGGTGAAGCTGGTGTAGTAGTCGTCGCCGAACTCCACTTCGAAGTCTCCAATCTCGAAGCGACCGACGTGGAATTCCAGGTTTACGTGGAGGGGGTCGCCTCCCTCGAACATGATGTGGTGCCAACCGATTGCGATCGGGTGCCCCTTGTTGCCGATGCTGTAGGTCTCCTGGTCATCTCTGTCGGTGAACACCTCGAACGGGTCGATGTCGTTGAACGGATACGGGACGCCGTTCCGGTCCGTGATTTCGCCCTGGCGAAGATCAACCAGGACTTCGCCTGGCTCGCACGGTCGGGGCGCTGGCAGGCAGTTCCCCGAGTAGGGCTTGCAGACGAAGCCTTCCTCGCAATCGGCGTCGACCCTGCATCCGGCGGTGGTACCGTCGTCGCCTCCAGCCCCCCCGGCGCCAGTGAACTCGCCGGCTCCCTCGAACGACCTGGAGAACGTCCCCGGCGCTGTGAATGTGGGGTCAGTCGCGTTGCCGCACCCGACTAGGAAACAGATTCCGATCAGTACCTTCTTCATGCCAAAGCCCCTCTTCAATCTCTTTCTCCAGGGTAGCTAGAGATCGGCGAGGGGGGCCAAGTAGTTGTGTCGAATTTGCGGGATAAGTCGCAGGCGGCGCTCCAAGATCTGGTTTCGCGAAGTGAACAATTACGTATGGACTCAGGTTGGGAACTATGTCCGTGGCCAGGATGTTTCCGACCAGGTTCTTCCGTGTATCGGCGTCAAAGGCACCCAACCCATCGCTCGTGCGCACGTATCTTGAGATATCCTGGAACATCGGGGGGCGGCGCGCGGTCAGCGCTCGCGCTCTCGGGCGATCTCGAGACCGTGCTCCGCTACTATCTTCGCCAACCGCTCTCGGACTTTTCTTGGCCCGAGCAGCGTAATGCTTCTGGTTCCGAACCGTTGCTTGGCGACGCTCACCAACTGCTCGAGCGCGACTTCGCTCGGATCGCCGAGGAGCTCGATCAAACCTGCCGATTCCCGCAGGCGTGCCCCGCCTCCAAGGTTGTGAACCACAGTGCCGCGACTCGTCGGCCGGTCGCGTGATGACAGCGCTCGAAGACGCGTTCCACGGCTCTTGATCGCCGGGCCGCGAAACTGGTGTCTTAGCCGTCGGAGAGCTCGCTGGTCTCCTCGACAGGCCCGTTCCGCGAGAAAGTGCTTCCAGGACCCGGGGTGTGTGTCGACCGTTACCGCGCGCCACCCCTTGATGGTCGCTCGCAATCTGCGCTCGGCGCACTTCCTTTCGAACGCGAGCGTCTTGTACAGGCTGCGCTTGTCCTGTGAAGGGATGGGCATCGCGGCGATTGCGTGGTGCCTCAATTTGAAGCGCTCTGTGTGCCTCGCGCGGGCTGCCTGAATCCTCGAGGCCATCGCTTCCCGGAGTTCCTCGCGGTGGCGCCGCGCGGCGTCGAGGGCCTCTCGGTACTCGCGCCAAAGCCCGTCCTCGAGCGCTCGTCCAAGCGGGCGTTCCTCGTAGGGTTGCACCTGCTCGCGCGCGACCTCGGCAGCCTCTGGGCCCGGGACGAATTCGCCGTAGCGCTCACGGAGCCGTTGCTTCGACCATCCGCGTCCCAACGCCGATGCCTTGCACGCCAACTTGGGCCTGGTGGCGTCGACGATTGCAAGGCCATTGCCGCGTCGGACCAGTCGGACCCCAAAACGCGCGAGCTCGTCGTGAAGCGCCGGCCAGGACCCGATGCGGTCGTATCCCGTGGCGTCTCCTATCGTTCGACGCGCCCAACCGGAGAAACTCTCGATGCACCGATGCGCCTCGAAGTCGCGCGCCCGGTGGCTCTCGGGACGACCTCTCGACCGGTCGACGCGGTGGAGCCCAAGCTCTTTTTCGAGGATGCTCGCAAGGGCTTGAAATGCTGGAATGGCCTTGTAGGGGTGGTGGATCTTCAGCGTCTCCGGATGAATCCTGTTCACCGCCACGTGAAGATGCTCGTGCTCCTGCTCGCTATGGCGTACGGCGATGTACTGGCGCTCTCCGAGCCCCGCCGCCGTTACGGCCCGGCGAACAACGTCCTCGAGCTCCGCTGGCGCTAGGCGTCGGTCCTCGGGGTGAAATGAGATGACCAGGTGATAGGTCTTGTTGCCCTTGGCCCTCACATTGCCGTCTTGGAGCACTTCCATGACCTCCACCGCGAGCTCAGCGTCTTCCTGGCGATCGAGGCCCTGCAGGTTCCCGGCCATGTACCACGTACATCGTTCTTCACCCTTTCCTCGCAGCATGTAAGGAACGAGCTTACGGAGACGAGATATGGTTCTGCCGTCCCTCGGCTGTTTCGGCGTGATGATCATCGGGTGCGAACAAGGTGCGCGAGGACGCGCCGGAGCTCGGCCGCGTTGCGCTCGACCTCGACCAGGGTGCGGCGAAGCTCGGCTTTTTCTTCTCGCTCGGTCAGAGCCTTCTTGAGCAAGCCGCCAAGGCGGTTCTGTTCCCGTTGGATCCTCAAGAGATCCTGAATCTCTTGCCGCGCACGCGCGCTCGGGATCTCCGCGGTTAGAAGCACACGGCGAATGACTTCTCCGTGCGTGAAGCCGGACGCTTGAGCGAGGGCGCGGAGACGGGCGACATGCTCATCGCCGACGCGCGCTCCGATGAAATGCCGAAGACTCCCCAACTCATTGATAGTAAGCCTCACTCGACGCGTGTCGAGCGGTGATCTCACTTTGCGCGTGCGAATAAGCCGAAGGCGTTGAGCACGTCGAACAAGCGCAACGCGGCGAACGTCGAAGATGTGGCGCGCTGCGCTTGCAGTTTTGTTAAACAAAACTCCACCTTGCCCTCCAAGAGCGAGTCACAATCTGTCACTGGTTGTCGCCGGCGAGTCACGACCTGGCGCTATCTGTCACAACCGCGACACTTCCAGGCAAAAACGACAAGAAGCGACAAGAAGTGTCGCGCGTGCGCCAACTAGTGTCGCGCGAGTGCACGGCGAGCGACAAGTAGCGTCAGGTTGCGCCAGGTCGCGCCAACGGACCAGCGGTCGGGAGAATCGAGCGCGCTCCGCGTCGAGCGGTCCGCCCAGCAATGGGCTCGCGCAACTTTTTGGGGGGCAAAACCGATAACAGAGATGGGCCGCTCGGCGCATTGGCGACGAACGGCCCCGGAGAGAGGACGATTGGCCAGCACAGATCACGATCGATTCCAGGGAGAAACTGACGAAACCTGTTCACCGTCCGCCTCGACCGCGAAAGCGCGGAACGCTCACGAGTCTTCAGGGGCGCCGGCCCCACGGTGCGCAACGCCCAATGGGAAGGAAGGGACAACGTGGCTCACCTACGAGCAGGCGGCACGGTACGCCGGGTGGTCGGTGGGGCACCTGCGCAATCTGGTGAGCGCGGGCCAGGTTCCTGTCTACGGCATACGAAGGCGCCGAAGATTTCGCCGGGATATGTTAGACCTGTTTCTGACAGATCCGGACATGGCGATGCGGCGATTTTCCGCAGAAGGGAACTCATCGCATGGCCGTTAGAAAGATTGCCAAGAAATGGCAGTACGACTTCAGAGCTCGAGGCAAGCGCTATCGCAAGTCTGGTTTTCGAACCAAGGCGCAAGCGCTTGCCGCAGAGAAACGCGCGCAGGAGGACGCAATGTCCGATCGCAAACGCATCACACTGGCAGACGCGTACGAGCAGTACATGGCTGCTAACATCCACATGAAGCCGCTTGGGCGAGATCACTGGCACCGACGCTGGCCGCTGATCAACCCTGTCCTCGGGCACCTTTACCTCGACGAGGTCACGACGCTCGAGATGGACAAGCTCAAGCAATCGTTGCCGGCGCACTACGCGCCGAGCACCGTCAACCATCACCTTGCACTCGTTCGGGCGGTGCTGCGGTACGCGTTGAAGCGCAACCTGCTGCAATCGATCCCGTATGTCCCGACCGAGAAGGTGATCCGAAAGCAGCCGCGCTGGTACACGGAGCCCGAGCGCGATCGGCTCCTTGAAGGCATGTTCGAGATGCAGCCGCGTTGGTATGCGTTCTTCTATCTCACGACACGCCTTGGACTGCGCACCGGGGAGGTCTACGCGATCTCGAGGGATCGCGTTAGGGACGTACCCCCCATGTTGATCGTCGATCGCGCCGTTCAGCGTGGATACAAGGACCGCCCGGCGATGCTGGGTACCCGCAAGAACCATGAGGTGTACACCACGGCGCTTGGCCGAGACGTGCTTGAGGCCATCCGCTGGCATGTCGATCAGGGGTACGCGGGACCGCAGTTCCTGTTCAGCCAGGACGGGACCTTTCCCAAGCACCTCGACAGCCACAAGCGGCCGCTGCGCACCGTGCAGAAGGCGCTCGGGCTACCCGTGCTCTCTCACCACCAGGTCGGTCGCCACTCGATGGCCAGCCAAGCGGCCACGGGAGGTCAGCCGATCAGAGCCATCCAAGCTCAACTCGGGCACCGCTCCGCCCAGAGCACCGAGGTGTACGCGCACCTTGGCAGCAGTGCTCAACTGCGCCTCGTTGAGGCGCTCGAACCGGCGTCACCGCCCCATCGTGGTCAATATTTGGTCAACGAGAGGCCAACTCGAGAAGCGCCGGACGCGTAACCACTCGCAATCACTGGTCGGGGCGACTGGATTCGAACCAGCGACCTCATGCTCCCAAAGCATGCGCACTACCAGGCTGTGCTACACCCCGTGACCTTCGTTGTACTGCGGTCTGGCGGCTTGGGGTAGCCGATGGCTAGGGGTTTCGCAACTCCCGAAGCAAGGGCACGAGCTTTGCCGCAGCCTCGGCGCGGTGACTGATTTCGTTCTTGGTTTCGGGATCGAGCTCTGCCATCGTTTCCGTGTAGCCATCGGGGATGAACAGCGGGTCGTAGCCGAACCCATGAGTCCCTCTCGGCTCGTAGCCGATCTGACCATCGCAAGCGCCATCCGCTGCCGCGAGCTCCCGCCCATCCGCGGCGACGACCACGATGGCGCAACGAAACCGCGCCTTGCGGTCTGCTTCCGGCACCTCGCGGAGCTCCTCGAGGAGCTTCTCGTTGTTGCGCGCGTCGGTGGCGCCCTCCCCTGCGTACCGCGCGGAATGAACGCCGGGGCGTCCTCCAAGCGCGTCGACCTCGAGGCCGCTGTCATCTGCCAGGCACGTCACGCCTGCAACTGCAGCGATCTCGGTCGCCTTCTTGCGCGCGTTCCCTGCGAACGTATCGCGGTCCTCCACCACGTCGACCTTCTCGGAGAGCGTATCCATCGTTGCGAGCTCGAGGCCAGGCACTTTCGCGAGAAGTCGCTTGTACTCACGGAGCTTTCCCGCGTTCATCGTGGCAACGAGGATCCGCATCACGGCAGCAAGCGGTCGATGTCGATGTCCAGCTCGCCAAGGACACGACGCTGTTCGGCGACGAGGGCAGGCATCGCCCCGAGCGCCATGTCGATCATCTGGTCGAGCTTGTCGCGCATGATGGGAGCGCCTTCGGCAGTACCCTGCACCTCGACCACCGCGCCTCTCGGCGTACCGACGACGTTGAGGTCGACCTCCGCATCCCGGTCTTCCGTGTAGCAAAGGTCCAACATGGGCCGGTCTTCGAGCAAGCCCACGCTGATCGCGGCGATCGGTTCGCGAAGCACACCCTTGCCGACCAGCCCTTTGGCACGAACGTGATCGAGCGCGATGGCCGTAGCCACCATCCCGCCCGTGATAGACGCCGTCCGCGTTCCACCGTCGGCATCGAGTACGTCGCAGTCCACCGTAATCAGTCGCTCGCCGAGCTTCTTGAAATCGACCGCAGCTCGCAGCGCACGTCCCACCAAGCGCTGAATCTCCGTGGTCCGGCCGTCGACTTTGCCGCTGCGCCCATCGCGACGATTCCGCTCGGGATTGGCACGTGGATGCATCGCGTACTCAGCGGTGAGCCAGCCCTTGCCCGAACCGCGCATCCAATCCGGCACGCCCTCGGACACCGAGGCCGCAATCAGCACAGTGGTCCCGCCACAGCGATAGATCACCGAGCCCTCGGGATTGCGCTGCACGTTCGCTTCAATGGAAACCGGTCTCAGCGCGTCGTAAGAGCGCCCGTCTGCTCTGCTCATCCAACCCTCCGCACGGGCGAACCACTAGTCGCTCGGGCGGCAGCAGGCAACCAAATCTCGAAGGTAGTGCCTTGTGGATGCCGGGGCTTGCAGGCGATGAGCCCGCCATGAGCAACCACGATCTGCTGGGTGAGGGGCAGTCCGAGCCCGGTCCCCCGCTCCTTGGTCGTGTAGAACAAGTCGAACACGTGCTCGCGCTCTTCTTGCTCGATGCCCGCGCCCTCGTCGTGAACCTGAATGCGGACGCCATCCTCGTAGCGTGTTGCTTCGACCTTCGCGACGCCGCCGTCGGGCATTGCCTCGCGGGCGTTCCGCAACAAGTTGAGGAGCGCCTGCCGAAGCTGCGGCTCGTCCATCGCGACTTCGGGCAACTGTGCGCCGAGATCGAGCCGAAGCTCGACGCCCGATGCGTCCATCTCGCGACGCACGAAATCTGCAAGATCATGGATGAGATGGGTCGGGTCCTCGGGTGTCAACGAAGGCTCGGGAAGCCGCGCGAGTCGAAGGTACTCCTCCGTGATGCTCTCGAGGCGCTCGAGCTCTTGATGGATCGACTCGAGGAGCCGCTGACTCTCCGTTCCTGCGCCCTCCATTTCGTCGCCGAGCATGTCCACGTTGAGCCCGATGCTCGACAACGGATTTCGAACTTCGTGGGTGACATGTGCTGCCATGCGGCCGATCGCGGCGAGTCGCTCGGTTTGAATCAACCGCGATTTCGTGGCGACCGCTTCCGACACGTCATCGGCGACCACCAGAACGCCGCGGACCCGCTCCTGCCCGGGTTCGTCTCCAAACGGGGTCACCAACACATCGACCAAGTGCTCGGTGAAGCCCGACACGCGCTCACCTTCGAGGGTGACCGCCGCGCCGCCTTCGGCCACTTCCTCGATGGCCCGGGCGAGCGCGGGAAAACGCCGAAGCAGCGACGTATCCTCGATCGACGCGCCCACGTCCCGCGCCGTGACACCGAGGATCGCGTCTGCAGCCGGGTTCGTCGTCTTGATGATCCGGCCGCGGTCGACGACCAGGATCGCGGCGCGAAGCGCTTCTACGATCTGCACCTGCATGCGTTGCAAGCGCTGCTCCGCGAGCGCGGCTTCGCGCAGCCTCTGATCGCGGGCCGCCAACGCGAGCACCATTCGCTCGAACTCCGCCACGAGCTGACCGAGCTCGTCGTTTCGCTTGATGTCGACCGTACTCGAAAGGTCACCACGCGCGACTGCGGCGACACGCTCGTGCAAGAGGGGGATGGGCCGCAACAAGCGTTGCGAGAGGAACGTGACGGCGACACCAACGATCAAGGCGAGGAGCCCGAGCAAGCCGAGTAGAAACGTGGCGCGCTCAGACTGAGTCGCCGCGAGCGCGCTGGTTCGAGAAATGCGTTGTTGCACGCTTTGTGAAGCGCGGTCGTAGTTGCGCTCGATGCGCTGCTCAGTACTGCGGAGCTTCGTGAGCAGAGCTTCGGCCATCTCTTCCTCGCCATCGATGGTGGCGAAGAGCTGCTCGTACTGTGGGTCGATCTGCCCGTAGGCGCGGCCGATCGCGTCGAGCTCTCGTCGCACCGACCGAAGTGGCGCGGGCCGGCCAAGCTCCTGGGCTAGCGCCTCTGCTCTTTCGACGCCCTCGTACGCGCGTCGAAGCGTCGTAGGGCGGATGCGAAGCGCCGCCCGCAGCCAGTTCTTCGTCGGAGTGCTGCGCTCAGACTCGAGCGCACGCTCGACGAGATTCGCGTAGACGCTCTGCGTCGCCTTGGCCTGGCTCAGCGTCAACGCCAAGGGCAGGTAGCCGTCTTCGAGCAATCCAAGCGTCTGAGAAGTGTGGTGGTGCTGCACGAAGCTCAGACCGCCAACGACGCCGAACGCGACGAGCACGACGATGTACCCGAGCACGATGCGAGTCGGAATCGTCAGCCATGTCCGGCGTGCAGGGCGAACCACCCCCCGAGCCTAAACCGACCTCAGCTAGTTGACCAGCGCGTCGCTCGCGCCGGCCGTACGGCCCGCATGCGCGTGATACTCGACCGCGGCGCGCACGAAGCTCGTGAAGAGCGGGTGAGGCTTGTGCGGCTTGCTCTTGAACTCGGGGTGGAACTGGCATCCGATGAAATGCGGATGGCTCGGAAGCTCTACCATCTCGACGAGGCGTTCGTCGGGCGACAAACCGGAAAGCACGAGGCCACCGCGCTCCAAGTCGTCGCGGTACTGGTTGTTCACTTCGTAGCGATGGCGGTGGCGCTCGCTAATCTGCGCTTTGCCGTAGATCTGCGCAGCCAGGGAGTCGCTCTTGAGCGCGCACGGGTACGCACCGAGCCGCATCGTGGCCCCCTTGTCTTCGATGCCGCGCTGGTCGGGCATGATGTCGACGACGAGGTGTTTGGCGTCTCGAGCGAACTCCGCGCTGTTGGCGCCCGCTAGCCCACACACGTTGCGCGCATACTCGACGACCGCCATCTGCATGCCGAGGCAAATCCCAAAGAATGGAACGCCGTTCTCGCGTGCATACTCGATTGCGCGAATCTTCCCCTCGGAACCTCGGTCGCCAAATCCGCCCGGCACCAGGATCGCGTCGTGCTGACCGAGGCGCGCGCTGAGGTCGCCGGT
>Ga0316198_10001288_pt1 | contig 14643 bp, 9 predicted proteins | sample OudBieAanoxic_MG_FD_204935 | JGI IMG/M metagenome (GOLD analysis project Ga0316198, IMG submission 204935) | Coastal sediment microbial communities from Oude Bieten Haven, Netherlands - site A anoxic | ecosystem: Environmental > Aquatic > Marine > Coastal > Sediment | place: Netherlands...
TTCGGATACGGAGACCTTACTAGCTGCTCTGCGGCATTGGGGCGTGGAAGGGGCACTCCAACGGCTGAACGGTATGTTCGCTTTTGCGCTGTGGGATAAAGCAAAGCGTACCCTCTTCCTGGCGCGGGATCGTATGGGAGAGAAGCCACTTTATTATGGTTGCAGCGGTAGTAGTTTCTTATTCGGTTCAGAGCTTAAGAGTTTCGTGGTTCACCCTCACTGGAAGGGTGATATTGACCGCAACGCTCTGACGCTCTACATGCGCCACAATTATGTACCCACGCCTTGGAGTATTTACCAGGGCATTAGCAAGCTGCCACCAGCACATTTTGTGGTTGTTCGAGAGGCCGGGCAGGTAGTCTTGGAACCTAACTGCTATTGGGATCTGGGTGAGGTCGCCAAAAGTGGTGCGGCGGATGCTAAAAGCGCGCCGCAGACGCTCATCGATGAACTCGATGAACTGTTGCGTGATGCTATCATTAGACGCATGGCAGCGGACGTGCCCTTGGGCGCTTTCCTATCGGGAGGCATTGATTCCACTGCGGTGGTTGCGCTCATGCAGGCCCAGTCCGAGCAGCCGGTAAAAACATTCACCATCGGCTTTCATGAAAAGGGTTATAACGAAGCTGTTCATGCCAAAGCCGTGGCCACGCACTTAGGCACGGATCACACCGAACTCTACCTGACCCCGGAGGAGGCCATGGCGGTTATCCCCCGATTGCCGGCCATCTGGGATGAGCCCTTTTCGGACTCCTCGCAGATCCCGACACTACTGGTCAGCGAGCTGGCTCGACAGCATGTGACGGTGAGCCTTTCCGGTGATGGTGGCGACGAGCTCTTTTTCGGCTATAAACGCTATATCCAGGGCTATCAGGTTTGGCGAGTTCTGAGATTATTACCGCCACCTTTGCGGCAGGCGCTGGGTCTGCTAATGCAGCGTGTTCCAGGCGAGCCGCTGGAGCGTCTGGTTCGGATTCTTAACAAGCGTTTCAAGGCTCTGCATCTTGCGGATCGTCTGCCAAAACTGGCTGAGATAGTAAAACAGAGTAAGAGCGAGTCGTTCTACCACGCTCTGGTTTCCCATTGGAAAGACCCGGCAGCGGTGGTCTTGAGCGGGACAGAGCCACTCACTATTTTTGACAAGCCGGAGCAATTGCCGAAGCTGCCCGGATTGCGCGAGCGAATGATGTTCTTGGACACTCTTACCTATCTGCCAGACGATATCCTTACCAAGGTGGATCGGGCCAGTATGGCGGTCAGCCTGGAAGCGCGGGTGCCGCTCTTGGACCATCGATTGGTAGAATTTGCCTGGAGAGTGCCGATGGCGCTCAAATATCGGGACGGGCAGGCAAAATGGCTGTTGCGCCAGGTCTTGTATCGATATGTGCCGCGCGACCTCATGGATCGCCCAAAATTGGGCTTCGGCGTGCCCATCGAGCACTGGCTGCGTGGTCCACTTCGGGGCTGGGCAGAGGTTCTGCTTGACGAGAAGCGTCTGCGCGAGGAGGGCTTTTTCGATCCTGATCCCATCCGGCGTATGTGGCATGAGCATGTCAGCGGCAAATGCCGCTGGCATTATTACCTGTGGGACGTGCTGATGTTTCAGGCATGGTTAGAAAGTGTTAAGGAGATTTAATGAAAAGGTTTTTACCGTGGTGGGCAAAGATCGCTAGTAAAGTTGTTTTAAGTCGCCTTCCGGTTAGCGGTAGAATATGGCAGAAGCTTGGTTTGTTTGTACCGGGGAGTATGTTGGATCCAGATTATGTGATATCGGTATACCATCAACACTTTTCCAATTTGCGTGCGGTGCACGATGGCATTCATTATCTTGAATTTGGTCCGGGCGATTCACTGGCTACTTGTATCATCGCTTGGGCTCATGGGGCTTCCGGCGGCTATCTGGTAGATAATGGGGCCTACGCATCTGAAGATATTCGATGTTATTATCCGCTAATTAAAAAGCTCATGTCGATTGGATCTAGGCGTGATATCAGTTGCCTTATGGACTGCAAAAATGTCGAGGAAATATTGTCTGCTACGAATTGCAGGTATATGCAGAGTGGTCTGGAAAGTCTGAAATCGATTGACGACGAATGCATAGACCTAGTATTTTCACAAGCGGTTCTTGAGCACGTCCGTCTTGCAGAGTTCTCTGATGTTGCTAAAGAGCTTTATCGTATTCAAAAAATATCCGGGATCGGTTCGCATCGTATAGATTTTAAAGATCATCTTGGCGGGTCATTAAACTCATTGAGGTTTTCCGCAAATCTATGGGAAAAGGATTGGTTTGCATTTAGAAGCGGATTTTATACCAATCGTATACGATTATCCCAGGTATTATCTGAATTTGAATCGGCGGATTTTGTGGTTGAAGTATCTGGAACCGAGATGTGGGATCAGTTGCCACTCCGAAAAGATCAAATGAGCAAAGAGTTCATAGGCATGGAAGATACGGATTTATTGACAAAGGGCGCAAATATAATCGTTAAAAAGCCCACATAGAATTGATGAAAAAGACTCGCTGCAAGCTTATTTTTTACGTTACAGAAGACTGGTATTTCTGCTCTCACAGATTGCCGATAGCACGAGCTGCGAAAAATGTTGGATTCGACGTGGTAGTTGCTACTCGTGTTGGCAAACACGGTTTGTGTATCCAGCAGGAAGGCTTTCGCTTGATTCCGCTCGCAATGCGCAGGCGCAGCAGGAATCCTTTTCGTGAGATATTAGCTATTCTTGAGATCCTGAAGATCTATCGTCGTGAGCAACCTGATCTGGTGCATCATGTCGCTATGAAACCTGTGATTTATGGTTCTTTGGCCGCCCGAATAGCAAGAGTGCCGGTTGTTATTAATGCGCTTGCTGGACTGGGCTTTGTGTTTTCTTCCGATAGTAGAAAGGCGAAATTTTTCAGACCATGGATCCGGTCTGCTTTTCGGCTGTTGTTCAGGCAGGGGCGTGGCAAAGTCATTCTTCAGAACCCGGATGATCAACGCCTGTTGACTGAATCTGATGTGTTATCGCTGAATGATACTGTACTTATTCGAGGCTCGGGCGTGGATGTCTCGCGTTTCCGGGCATCCCCTGAGCCAGAAGATGGCCCGATAGTGGTGACTCTGGTTGCACGGATGTTGCTGGACAAGGGAGTGGTTGAATTTGTAAGAGCTGTCCGCTCACTGAAACAGCAGGGTATATCATTCAGGGCAATTTTGGTGGGCGAACCTGACGCGGAAAATCCAGCGTCGATCCCAGAGAACCAGCTGCTTGCTTGGCAGTCTGAAGGGATTATCAAATGGTGGGGCCAGCGAAGCGATATCCCGGCAGTGTGGGCACGATCCCATATTGCGGTGTTGCCTACCACTTATGGTGAGGGTGTGCCTAAAAGTTTACTGGAGGCGGCAGCTTGTGCTCGCCCAATTATTGCCACAGATGTGCCGGGTTGTCGGGAGATCGTACAGCATGAAAGTAATGGATTACTGGTTCCTGTGAAGGATCCCACAGCGCTTGCGCGTGCTATAGAGCGACTGATATTCGATAAAGACCTGCGTCAGACAATGGGGAGAAAGGGCAGGGAACTTGTGCAACGCGAATTTGCCGAGTCGATCGTGGTGCACAAAACTCTTGACTTGTATCGCACCATGCTTGGGCAGCGATGGCCGGAATCAATCTGACATCTCCCCGGCTTGCGCTGATAAGTGGTGCAACGGGCTCTATCGGTCGGGTGCTGTGTCAGCAACTCCGCGAACAGGGTGTGCGGGTTCGTGGGGGAATGCGTCATATGGCCGAAGGCCCTTGGGATGAGGTGGTTTTGTTTGACCTCGCAACCCCGGGGTTGCCAGAGGACACTCTGGCCGGGGTCGATACAATCTTCCATTTAGCGGGAAAAGCGCATGCGCTTTCCGATACCAGGCAGGATGAAGCGGAATATTTTCGTATTAACACGGAAGGAACCGGCACACTGCTTGAAGCTGCCAAGCGAGCCGGTGTGCGCCGCTTTGTCTTTATCAGTAGTGTGAAGGCCATGGGGGAAGGTGGTGACGTCTGTCAGGATGAAAGTGAGGTGTGCCGCCCGGAATCGCCCTACGGCAAAAGCAAACTGGCCGCAGAACGCCTGGTGCTGGGGGGTAATTATGTGCCAGAGCCTGTGGTGTTGCGTCTGAGTATGGTCTATGGCTTCTCACGCAAAGGTAACCTCCCCCGCATGATCGAAGCGGTTGCAAAAGGACGTTTTCCACCCTTGCCGGAGGTGGGTAACAAGCGTTCCATGGTTCATGTGGAGGATGTCGTACAGGCTGCACTGTTAGCTGCGGAAAAACCGGCCGCGGCCGGGCAGACGTATATTGTCACCGACGGGCAACTCACTTCCACTCGACAGCTTTACGAATGGATTTGCGAGGCGCTGGACAAGCCAGTACCGGCCTGGACTATACCGATAGGACTGTTGAAGGTACTGGCGAAAGTGGGTGACGGTATTGGAGGGGTGCGCGGGCGACGATTCTTGTTCGATTCAGATGCGCTGGATAAACTGCTTAGTTCTGCCTGCTACTCATCAGAAAAGATCCAGCGGGAACTGGGGTTCACGCCAGCGTGGGATCTACGTTCTGCTTTGCCGCAGATTGTAAGCAATCTGGGTCTGAAGCGCGGGGGCGATTGAGTAACAGGTCGACAATGTTGAAGCGCTTTTTTGATATTGTATTTGCTGCCGCTGTGCTGTTTATCTTTGCGCTGCCCATTGTACTGATAGCAGTGGCCATTCGTTTGGCCTGCCCGGGCCCGCTGATCTACTGGTCTGATCGAGTTGGCAGGAATAATCAGATGTTCCGCATGCCAAAATTTCGGACCATGAGGGTTGATACACCAGCGGTCGCCACCCACCTTATGGAGAATCCGGATGAGTATCTCACCCCCATCGGGGCGTTCTTGCGCAAATCGAGTCTCGATGAACTGCCACAGCTTTGGAGTATTCTGATCGGCAATATGAGCGTGGTTGGGCCGCGCCCAGCGCTCTTTAATCAGGAAGATCTGATTGCATTGCGCACGGAGGCAGGTGTAGACAAATTATTACCTGGTCTTACAGGTTGGGCACAGATCAATGGCCGGGACGAGCTACCCATATCAGCGAAGGTAAAACTGGATGCGGAATATATGCGCCGCCAGTCGTTCTGGTTTGATCTCAAAATCGTTTTTCTGACTTTTGTTCGTGTCATTCACCGCCAGGGCGTGTCTCACTGAACATATTCCCAACTATATACTATATAAAAAATGTGGGATACAAATGGCGGATTACGTATAGGTGGCGTAAAATGTTTGTTCTGAAAAAATGAGGGATGCCCGTTATTTGGGATTAGGTGGATGAATACAAAGTCAAAAATCCGAGCAAGATGATACGTAAATTAATTAATAACCGCGCGTTAGCCATATTCCATGATCTTGCGATGATTCCGGTTGCGTGGTTTGGTGCGTATTGGCTGCGCTTTAATCTTGGTGTAATTCCAGGTGAATATCTGTCTGCGGCAATTGAAACCCTGGCGATTGTCATTGTAATCCAGGCCATTGCATTCCGTTATTATGGTCTCTACAGGGGCGTCTGGCGGTTCGCTTCAGTGCCGGATCTTATTCGCATCTGCAAGGCTGTGCTGATGGGGATGGCATTTTCAGCAGTAATGATATTCCTTGTTACGCGCATGGAAGGTATTCCCAGATCCGTATTTCCTCTCTATGGGCTTCTCCTTATCGCGCTGCTAAGTAGTTCAAGATTGCTGGTGAGATGGTCAAAGGATCGTGGAATCTATACCGGTGAGTGCGAGAAACTGCTTATCATCGGAGCCGGCAAGGCGGGTGAAATGCTGGTCAGGGATCTGCTTCGCAATCGCGAAGAGTGCTACCAGCCGGTTGGGTTCGTGGACGACAAAATTGCCAAGCAGGGTAGTGAAATCCACGGTGTCCGTGTTCTCAGTTCCTGTGACGAGATGATTGATCTGGTTGAGCGCTTGGATGTGGATTTGATTGTTCTGGCGCTCCCTTCAGCCAAGTCCAGTGACATGCGCCGTCTGGTCGGCCTGTGCGAAAAGACGGGTGTTCCGTTCCGTACCTTGCCGCCGCTTGATCGCCTGATGTCCGGACAAATTACCATCAATCAACTGCGCGAGGTGTCAATCGACGATCTGCTCGGGAGAGAACCCGTGTCGCTTGACTGGGACGCTATCGAGCTGGAGTTGAAAGGTCGAAGAGTACTGGTGACAGGTGCGGGGGGATCGATTGGTTCAGAACTATGCCGGCAAATTGCACGACTGCAACCAGCGCATCTTATTCTGCTCGACAGTAGTGAATTTAACCTCTACACCATAGAGATGGAATTGCTGAAGGCTTATCCCAGGCTGACAATGTCCAGGTGTTTAAATGATGTTGTTGACAGGGTTGCGATGGATAGAATTTTCAGTGATTACAGACCTGATGTAGTTTTCCACGCGGCTGCCTACAAACATGTCCCGATGCTGGAAGACCAGGTTCGCGAGGCGGCCACGAATAATATACTGGGTACCCGCAGTATAGCTGAATTCGCGGACAGGTTCGGTTGCGAGGCCTTTGTGATGATTTCCACGGACAAAGCCGTTAATCCAGCCAATGTGATGGGTACCAGCAAGCGGGCTGCGGAGATTTTCTGTCAAAATCTGAATCAGAGATCGGCGACACGATTTGTGACCGTCCGTTTCGGCAACGTCCTGGGGTCTGCAGGAAGTGTCGTACCGCTGTTTCGTCAGCAGATTGAAGCGGGTGGCCCCGTCACTGTTACGCATCGAGAAATAACAAGATATTTCATGACGATACGGGAATCATGTCAACTAATACTTCAAGCGAGTGTCATGGGTAAAGGTGGTGAGATCTTTGTGTTGGATATGGGGGAACCCATCAAGATATCCTATCTCGCAGAGGAAATGATCCGCCTTTCGGGTAAAGTTCCGGGCGAAGACATCGACATCATATTTACGGGCCTGCGTCCCGGGGAAAAACTCTACGAGGAACTGTTCCACGAGAAGGAAGCGCTGCAGAGTACGACCCATGAAAAAATACTGCTGGCGCGTTACCGGGAGTTCGAGTGGGAGCGTCTCAACGAAGTGATGGATGAGATAAAACTGGCCTGCGCAGAATACGATGAGAAGCAGGTACGCAGTCTGATGAAAACGCTGGTTCCGGAATGGAGCGGTTATCATCCCAGGGCTGAGCATGAAACGATAACAATTGCACCGCAAGACAAGGCTGTAGCAAAAGTTAGAGTGCAGAGGTTACACTGAGGTGAATCAATGAGTAGCAACAAAATTCAGATAAAAAAAGCTGTGTTTCCTGTCGCCGGTCTGGGAACCCGCTTCCTGCCGGCCACCAAGGCGAACCCCAAGGAGATGTTGCCCGTCGTGGATAAACCGCTGATTCAGTATGCCGCTGAAGAAGCGATAGCAGCGGGGGTTAATGAACTGATATTTGTGACGAGTTCCAGCAAGCGGGCTATCGAAGACCATTTCGACAAAAATTTTGAAATGGAAACAGAGCTGGAGCGTAAAGGGAAAACAGGACTGCTGGATCTGGTCCGGAACGTTGTACCTAAAGGTGTTTCCTGCGTCTATGTAAGACAGGCGGAGGCGTTGGGATTGGGCCACGCTGTGTTGTGTGCAAAGCAGGTTGTCGGCAACGAACCGTTTGCCGTGATACTCGCGGATGATTTGATCGATGGCGGCGATACGCCTTGTATGGCACAAATGGCATCGACCTTTGAATATAATCGCTGCAGTGTGCTGGGTGTCGAAAGGGTCCCTTCCGAGGACACGGAAAAATACGGCATCGTTGAAGCAGATGTCATCACGGATGGACTCAGCCGCGTCACCAGTATTGTTGAGAAGCCAAGTCCGGATAAAGCGCCGTCTAATCTGGCCGTGGTAGGTCGCTATATCCTGACCCCGAGGATCTTTGATTTACTGGAGTCGACCCCGCGGGGCGCCGGTGGTGAAATCCAGTTAACCGATGCAATCGCTGCACTCCTGAAGGAGGAGCAGGTGTTGGCCTACGAATTCAAGGGTGAACGCTATGACTGTGGCAGCAAGCTGGGTTATCTGAAGGCGACCGTAGAATATGCACTTCAACACGATGAGCTGAATGAGGAATTCCGTGAATATCTGCGGGAGCGCTTTGGCGAAAATGGCGGCAAGATAGAGCAGCTGGCGAAACACGCCTGACTGTTTTCCGGACAGATATTAAAGACACTATCAGAGGATTCTACTAAACTTCCGATTTTTGGAGTACGCGTGGTGCATCGCAGGGGGGTGTACCCGGGTTCTTCGTTCAGCGGTTTCGGGTAAGTTCATCAGGGAATCCTCAACAGTGCGCTCACGCCCCATTCGGTACAGTCTGTATTCTCGTACCCTCATCTAAATGGTTTTCCGCCAATCTGTTTGCCGGTTGATCACAGTGTTCATGCTGGGCTCTGGACTTCACAAGTTTGCCGCTGCAGAGCCCAATACCACGGGTCAGACTGGCTTGATAAATATGCCTGATGCCCGTATTGAAGAGGACGGCAGGTTCCGTTTTGGTGCGAGTTATTTTCGTCCCTATCTGCCTGTCTGGGCCAGTGTCAGCATGCTGCCGCGCCTGGAATTATCCGGTCGCTATACCATCATCCGCGGCTTATCGAGCGAACTGGGTCAGGGTTTCGGTGACTACAAGGATAAGGCTTTTGATGCCAAGGCCTTGTTGCTGAGAGAGGATCGCTGGTGGCCAAATGCGGCGGTGGGCACGCTGGACTTCACCGGTACCGGCGTGTTTTCCGTCGATTACTACGGGGTGGTTTCCAAGCGCCTGGGCAATACGGATTACAGCCTGGGCTACGGAATAGACCGGATCAATGGTTTTTTCGGCGGCATGCGCCATCGATCGCCCTGGATCAGGGACCTTTCATTTGTCGTCGAATATGATGCCAACGACTACAAACGCGATTTCAGGGCTGCCGAATCGGGTGCGGATTCCCGCCAAGGTGGCTGGACGTATGGTGTTGAATACAAGAAAGGCTGGTTTGGTGCCCAGCTCTCGCTGCAGGACGATGATGTGGGTGTGAACACTTATGTCTCTATACCGCTCATGAAAGAGGAGTTTGTGCCCAAGCTCGACGAGCCTGATCCTTACACGAAGGAAGTACCGAAAGCTGCCATCGACCAGTGGCTGGCAGACACCGGTTACGCTGCCAGACTGGCGCGTACTCTCAATGACCACAGCTACAAGAATATCAGGCTTGGTTTTGATGGGCATACACTGAGCGCCAGTCTCACCAACACGCGCATCTCGCTGACCGGCCGTGCTGTTGGCCGGGCGGCTCGTATCCTGCTGGCGCACAGCCCCGAGGGTACGGATTCGATCCGTATCACCTATACAGCCGAGGATATGCGGGTACTGACTTACCACTTTACCAACACCCACAAGCTCCAGCGTTATTTTGATGGACTGCTGTCTCGTGCCCAGCTGGATCAGTACCTCGATATCAGCTATGCCGATCCTTTGCGCAGCGCAGATCTGTCGGCTGAAGAGATTGCCTTACCGGTGGACGACGATGCGGGCTTCGTTGACAGTATACACCGCTCAGACGAAGGGCACCTGCTGAGTTTCCGGCATGAAACCAGAGAGCTGAGCACGTTCCAGCTGGTACCGTTCAATGTCGGTGTGTTCTTTAATGATCCCAACGGTGCTGCCCGTTTCGATTTATTCACCACGGCGAATTACACCCGCCAGATCGGAACCGGTCGCTTTCTCGAAAGCGGCGTGCGGCTATCGCTGTATGAGAACGTGAGCAACGTGTCGGAGGAGTCCAACAGTACATTGCCGCACGTGCGTTCTGATATCGCCCAGTACCTGCAGGGCGGCGGGCGCTTCAAACTGTCGAAGCTGCTGGTGAACCAGTACCTGCAGCCGGCTGAGCGGGTGTATGCGCGGTTGACAGCAGGGATCTACGAAATGATGTTTGCCGGCGCCGGGGGGCAGGTGCTGTACTTGCCCGAGCAGGGTAACTGGGCGACCGATCTTTCGGTCGACTGGCTGCGGCAGCGGGCTACGGATGGCGCCTTCGAGTTCAGGGATTATGATACCGTGACTGCCCTGGGTGCCGTGCATTACCGCTTACCGGGCTGGGGCCTGACCGCCACCGCTCGTGCAGGGCGTTTTCTGGCGAAAGACAAGGGCATACGCTTTGAACTCAAACGCCGGTTTCGTTCCGGCATTACTTTTGGCGGCTGGTATACGCTGACCGATGGCGATGACGACACGTCGCCGGGCAGCCCCAATGACCCGTACTTTGACAAGGGTATATTTGCCTCGATTCCGTTAGGCTCCATGCTCACCAAAGATACCAAGGCGCGCAGTAATTTTTCCATCAGGCCGTGGACGCGCGACGTGGGTCAAATGGTGGTTTCGCCGGGTGACCTGTACACTAGCTTCGAGCGTACCCTGATGCTGGATAATGCCGACTATGGTGTGTCCAGCCAGCTCGGGCAATGACGAGCCAGATGGGTGGACTTAAATGCCAGGGACGCTCTGAGTTTATTTAATGAACCATAGAAGGGCGCGCTGTGCGCACCGGAAAGAACATGCAAATTATTATTGATTCATGGCGCGCACGGCGCACCCTACAAGTTAATCAGCGGCTCCCTGGAAATAAAGTTATCAAGTGGTTGGCTGCCGCCTGTTTGCTGGCTGGTGCAGCGGCGTCGGTTGTTGCGCAATCGCCCACGCAGGAGGAAATCAGGCGCTTCCAGCGTCTAACCCCGGAACAGCGTGCGGCAATAATGAAAGCTGTCGATCAACAACAGCAAAACAAGGTGGATGAGCAGCCACTTGAGGCGCCCCGGCTGGTCATGCCTATGGAGTCCCGGGAAGACAGACGTACTGGCAGTGCTTTGGATGACAGGCGCAAGGGCGGTACTTCGGATGCCGGACGTAACGAAGACAGACGCAGCGGCAGTGCTACGGACGCCAGACGTGATGGAGACAGACGCGGCGGCAGTGCTACGGACGCCAGACGCGACGGAGACAGACGCGGCGGCAGTGCTACGGATGTCAGACGTGATGGAGACAGACGTAAGGGCGACATTGCCGATGAGCGGGCTGACCCGGTGGAGCCTGCAGAGACACGGCTGGATAGGGGCAGGGTGGAGAAAGCAAAAGCCGGCGAGGTGGAGACGCCGCTCGAACGCTTCGGCTACGACCTGTTCGCCGGCGTGCCAACAACCTTTGCACCGGCAACCGACATTCCCATGGATGCCGATTACATCGTCGGCCCCGGCGACACCGTGCAGATTCAGCTTTTCGGTAAGGAGTCGGCCCAGTACGACCTGGTGATTACACGCGAGGGCATTCTGCAATTCCCAGAGATAGGGCCGGTTTCGGTCGCCGGGCTCACCTTCCACGAGATGAAGCAGGCGCTCAGGGCCCGTATTGAAGAACAGATGATTGGCGAGAAGGTTAACATTACCATGGGGCGCTTGCGCTCCATACGCGTGTTCATTCTCGGTGACGTCAATCAGCCGGGTTCCTACACGGTGAGCGCACTGTCCACCATGACCAATGCCCTGTTTGTCGGCGGTGGTATCAAGCCCATCGGGTCGCTGCGCAATATCCAGTTGAAGCGCCGCGGCAAGTTAGTGGCCCGCATGGATCTCTACGATCTTCTGTTACACGGTGATACCAGCGGTGATGTGCGCCTGCAACCGGGCGATGTGATTTTTGTTCCACCAGTGGGATCTTCGGTAGGCGTGGCCGGGGAGGTGAGACGCCCGGCGATCTACGAGTTGCGCACGGAACGTTCGGTGGAGCAGATGTTATCGCTGGCCGGCGGTCTGTTGCCGACCGCCTATCCGCAGGCTTCCCAGATCGAACGTATCAGTAAACGTGGTGAGCGCACGCTGATTGATCTGGATATCGGTCAGAAGGCGGGCCTGCGCGCCCCACTTCAGGCCGGCGATATGCTGCGCGTCTACTCCATCCTCGAGAAAATGGAAGATATCGTCCTGCTCTCGGGACATGTGCAGCGACCGGGCGGCTACCAGTGGCGTCCGGGTATGCGTGTCACCGACCTCATTCCTTCCATCGAGAACGACCTGTTGCCGAGACCGGACCTGGATTATGCCCTGGTCAGGCGCGAGCTGAGGCCCGATCACCGGCTCAAAATATTTTCCGTGCAGCCCGGCAAGGCGCTCAAGGATCCCGCTTCGAAATACAACGTTGAGCTGCAATCACGTGACGAAGTCATCCTGTTCGGCTTCAGCGAGGACCGCACTGAAATCGTCGAACCGCTGATCGAGGAACTGGAAGCGCAGGCGACCTTTCAGCAACCTACGCAGGTGGTCACCGTCGGCGGTCTGGTGCGGCAGTCGGGTGATTATCCACTGGAGGAGCGCATGAACATCAGCGATCTGATCAGGGCCGGCGGCGGCCTGGCGGAAGCGGCCTATGCGCTGGGTGCGGAACTGACCCGTTATGAGGTGATCGATGGCAGCTATCGCGAAGTGGATCATGTCTCTGTGGATCTCGCACAGATCCTCAACGGGGCGACAGTTGCCGATCTCGCCTTGCGTCCCCATGACGTTTTGCACATCAAACGCCTGCCCGAATGGGTGGCCGCGGCGACCGTACTGGTCAAGGGGGAGGTGCGCTTTCCCGGTATCTACCCGATTTCGCGTGGTGAACAGCTCAGCAAGCTGATCGAACGGGCCGGTGGCGTCACCGACATGGCATTCACGGAGGGCGCGGTTTTTCTGCGCGAGGATCTGAGGGAGCGGGAAAAACAGCAGCTGGCGGAGTTGAGTCAGCGCCTGGAAGCGGACCTGGCAGCCTTGTCTCTCAAACTGGCGCAGGAAGAGGGTGGGAAAGCACAGTCACTGAGCGTTGTGCGGGAACTCGGCGAGCAACTGCGGGGTGTGGAACCGACCGGGCGTCTGGTCATCGATCTGCCGAGGCTGATCACCGATACCAGGGGTGGCCGGCGCAGCCAGTATGACGTGACCCTGATGGATGGAGACAGGCTTTATATTCCGCCGACTACCCAGGAGGTTATGGTGGCTGGCGAGGTTTTTAACCCGACTTCACATCTGTACAAGCGGGGCCTGGATCGCCGGCAATATGTCAAAATGAGCGGCGGAACGACCCGCAAGGCGGATGACAAAAACATCTACGTGGTTCGCGCGGATGGCAGCGTGCTGACTGAGACGCCCTGGATCGGAGCAGGCCGAGCGGGCGATATCAAGCCCGGTGACACCATCATCGTGCCCCTGGATGTGGACCGTGTCAGACCGATCGCCTTATGGACCAGTATCAGCCAGATCGTCTTTCAGCTCGGATTGGCCGCGGCAGCTGCCAATGCAGTTGGCGTTTTTTGATGAAGCCGACTGAAAAACGTGTCAACAGTGGCGGCGGGCGGTCCCATCCCGACCAACTGCCGCCAGGGACAGGGCCCGTGTTCGCTGAATACGCCAACCCCGTTGTGGAGGAGGAAATCAGCCTCTTCGACATCTGGCGCATTCTGACTCGATACAAATGGATGATTCTCGCCGTTACCGTTCTTTGCGTGCTGGCCTCGACCCTGTTTGCACTGCTGATGACGCCGGTATACCGGGCCGAGGTCCTGATTGCCCCTGTGACTGAAAGGGATAACAACAGCCGCTTCGCTGCACAGTTGGACGAGTTCGGTGGTATTGCCGCACTAGCCGGCATTAACATGGAACGCGGAGGCAGAAAAAATGAGGCGATCGCGACGCTCAAGTCGCGGATGTTTACTGAACAATTCATTAAGGATGAAAAGCTGTTACCGGTACTGTTCCAGAAAGAGTGGGACGAAGAGAATCAGCGCTGGGATGACGCAGATCCTGAAGATATCCCGACGCTGGGCGATGCCTACGAAGTATTTGATGAAGAAGTGCGCAGAATACGCGAAGACAGAAAAACCGGTCTGGTGGTTTTATCGATTGAATGGGGAGATCCTGATGAAGCGGCGCGATGGGCAAACGAGCTGGTACGCAGGGTGAATGCACTGCTGCGGAAAAAGGCCGTGAGGGAGTCCGAGAGCGCTATCAGTTATGTGCAGGAGCAGCTCAAGCAGACCAGCGTGGTGGAGCTTCAGCAGGCTCTGCATCGCTTGATCGAATCGGAAATGAAGGAGATTATTCTGGCCAAAATCAACCGGGAATTCGCCTTCAGGGTGATTGACCCGGCAGTGGCCGCCGAAGAAGCATTCAAACCAAACATAGCTCTGATGCTGCTACTTGGTGCCATGCTGGGCCTCCTGGGGAGCGTCATTCTGGCCCTGTTCCTGAATTTTCTGCAAACTCATCGCGAGGCTACCTCTACCCCCGTAGGAGCGGTCCCCTGACCGCGATTGGATTGTGACTGGCGCTTAATATCGCCGTCAGGCGACCGCTCCTACAACAGGTTAATGCGGCGACAAGGCAGAGTTGATCGTCGCAGGGCCCTCCGACAAGATTGATGTATCAGTTTTTTTTTAAGGGACGTGGTCAGTAGCGGAGCCTCCGCCGCCACCGCCGCCAGCAAGGGCAGCAAGGGCACCGGCGACAACCGCGCCCACAGCGATCGCTACCCCATACTTGCGCTTCTTGGCGGATT
>Ga0316198_10001289_pt1 | contig 14641 bp, 11 predicted proteins | sample OudBieAanoxic_MG_FD_204935 | JGI IMG/M metagenome (GOLD analysis project Ga0316198, IMG submission 204935) | Coastal sediment microbial communities from Oude Bieten Haven, Netherlands - site A anoxic | ecosystem: Environmental > Aquatic > Marine > Coastal > Sediment | place: Netherlands...
GAGCCCGACGGCGTCCCCTCGACCTCGACAGACACACATCCGTAGCTTCGAACGCCGCCGCCGTCTCGCTGGCGAAGTACCCCCAGCGATCGTCGAGCTTGAGAGTCGGGATCCTCTGTAGTCAGATCTGTGTTGACTCAGACTGAACATTCATTCATAATGAGCGAACGTTCACTCATAAGGAGTCATCCACCATGGCATGGACGGCAACCGACATCCCAAACCTGACTGGCAAGACCGCCGTTGTCACCGGAGCAAACGGGGGCTTGGGATTGGAGTCCGCCAAGGCGCTGGCCGGCGCCGGGGCGCATGTCGTCATGGCTGCCCGCAACCAGGAGAAGGCACAGGCGGCGTTCGACGAGATCACGGCCACCTACCCGGACGCATCCCTCGAAGTCGTCGAACTTGACCTCGCTTCCCAGGCATCGACCAAGGAAGCAGCCCGGTCCATCGTCGAACGGCATCCCACCATCGACATCCTCATCAACAACGCCGGACTCATGGCCATGCCCGAGCGCCGCACCGAAGATGGGTTCGAGATGCAGTTCGGTGTGAACCACCTCGGACACTGGACGTTCACGGCGGGGCTGCTCCCTTCCCTGCTCGCAGCCGATTCTGCTCGCGTCGTGACTGTGACGAGCACCGCACATCACATGGCCAAGCCGATCGATCCCGACAACATCAATATGGAAGACAGTTACTCGGCGTGGGGCGCCTACGGCCGGGCGAAGCTGGCCAACTATCACTTCGCTCTTGGGCTCCAAAAGGAGTTCGAGTCCCGCGGCTTGGCGGCACGGAGCCTCGTTGCCCATCCGGGTTTGTCCCACACCAACCTGCAAGTACACACCGCGGCAGAGGGAGGTGCGGGTTCGTCGGGTCCGTTCTGGGAGTGGATGGCGGCACACACCGGCATGAAGGCCGATCGTGGAGCATTGTCACAGGTGCGGGCTGCGACCGATCCGAAGGCCAAGGGAGGGCAGTTCTACGGGCCTCGCTTCGTGCAAGCCGGACCGCCCGTCCGTCTCCGGGTCTTGCGCCCGGGCAACGACAAGGCGATTGCCACGCTCTGGGAGGTCTCCGAACGCGAGACCGGAGTGACCTTCGACTTCGTTGACCTGGGGGACCGCGCATGACCACCGCCGTGGATCGCCCTGCCGCCATCCGCCGGGCCCTGCGCGACCTCGTGGCGGAGCGGGGCTTCCATGGGACCTCGATGGGCGCCGTTGCCAAGGAAGCGGAGGTCGCGACCGGCACCGCCTACGTGCACTACGAGTCGAAGGACGAACTCGTCTTCGCGACGTATCTCGAGATCAAGGAAGGGTTGGGTGCCGCAGTTCTGGCGGAGCTTGATGCTGCCGCGAGCCCCTTCGACCAGTGGGACCACATGCTCAAGAAGGCATATGGCTTTCTATCGGAGGAACCTGAGCGAGCGCGGTTCCTGAGCCAGCTCGAGGAATCGCCGTACTACGAGGAGGCGCACGCCCGCCTCGTCGCAGCAGGTGACCCCCTCACGGAGGTTGCCAGTTCCGAGGGATTTGCCCCCCTCCTCGTGGATCTGCCGAACCAGGTCATCTACGCACTCTCTCTTGGCGTTGCCGTCCGTCTCATCGCGGCCGGTGTCCAACTGAAGGACGAGGAACTCGACACCCTCGTCATCGCCACCTGGCGGGCCGTCACCCGCTCCTAGGTCGGCGGCCCGCCGAGACCATCGGTCAATGAGACGGCGTCGATGCCGACACGCTCATCGCCGGAATGAAACAACAGTTCGGGCTGGTGCCCGAAGAAACGGAGTGAAGATGCCCACTGAAATCACCGAATTCACATCAGCGGACGTTCCCGACCAATCGGGCAAGACGTTCTTCGTCACCGGCGCCAACACCGGCATCGGCTTCGAAGCCGCCAAGGTATTCGCCGGCAAAGGTGGCCGCGTCCTTCTCGGTTGCCGGAATCCGGAGAAGGGCGAGGATGCCCTTGCCAGGATCGCCGATGCATTTCCTGGGGCGGACGTCACGCTCGTGCACGTCGATCTCTCGGATCTGGCATCTATCCGAGCTGCAGCGGAGGTGGTTGCGCGAGAGCCGAGGCTCGACGTGCTCGTCAACAACGCCGGCGTGATGTGGAATCCGAAAACCACTACCAAGGATGGCTTCGAGTCCCAGTTCGGCATCAATCACCTCGGGCATTTCGCCCTCACCGGGCTGCTGCTCCCGACCCTCGCAGGGACCCCCAACAGCCGCATCGTGACAGTGTCGAGCGGAGGCCATCGCCAAGGCAACGGCGACCTCTTCTGGGATGACATCAACGCCGACCAGGAGTACCACCCGAGGAAGCGCTACTACGCCAGCAAGCTGGCCAACCTCCTCTACACCTATGAACTCGACCGCCGTCTCCGTGCCAGAGACTCGTCGACGATCGCCGTTGCCGTCCACCCGGGTGTTTCGGACACAGACCTGGGTCGATACGCCACGGGCTTCACCGGAGCGATGACGCGGGCGATGATGCCCGTCGGGAGACTGTTCTTGAACACCGCCGAACAGGGTGCGTGGCCAACCGAACTCGGCGCAACGGCACCAGGAGTCGAAGGGGGCCAGTACTTCGGCCCGAGCGGTCGCATGGAGATGGCAGGACCGGCGAAACAGGTCGACTCGAGTGACGAAAGCAAGGACGAGGCAAAGGCCAAGCGGCTCTGGGACCTCTCAATCGAGATGACGGGAGTTGATCCGGGCATCTGAGGGTGCCGGAGCCGTTGGCTAGTATCGGCCATGCCCATCGAGGGAGGTCGAATCATGGCGAGCGAGTCCGCGAAGAAGGTGCGGGTTCCTCCGCGGTGGTTCGTCCGCCTCGCCTGGTACACGCACCGCGGCGTGTATGGCATCACCCGGGGCAAAGTCGGGTTGTGGCAACCGAAGCCGGGACGCTGGGGCACCTTGCGCCTCACCACCCTCGGGCGTCGATCCGGCGAGGAGCGCAGCGTCATCCTGGGCTACTTCGAAGACGGCCCGAATCTGGTGACGCTGGCGATGAACGGATGGTCACCGGGTGAACCGGCATGGTGGCTCAATCTGCAGGCGCATCCCGAAGCCCAAGTTGAGATCAAAGGAGCCGACTATCCGGTTGTTGGCCGGGCTGCCGGTGGTGAAGAGCGGGCACGGTTGTGGGCTCGTTGGGGTGAGATCGACAAGGACCTCGAAGCGTTCGCGGCTCGTCGGCCGACAGAGACTGCCGTGGTCGTCCTCGAACCGCTGGCCGACTCCACCTGAGCACGAGCCGGCGGCAGCAATCGAGCCGAGGCAATGCGGTAGACGTCAGGCAGCCAACGTGCGCGTACCTGAAGACTGCCCTGGAACGGAGGGTGATGATGGACACAATCGAGGCGGCGCAGAACCTCCAGTGGACGGCGTCGCACATGCCGCTGATGAAGGAGATCGCTAGCGAGTTCGAGGACACACAGCCGTTTCGTGGGGTTCGCATCGGTGTGTCTCTCCATCTTGAGGTCAAGACGGCGGTGCTCGTTCTCGCGCTGCGCCGGGGCGGCGCGGACGTCGTGGCAGCCGGCAACTACGGAACAACCCAGGACAACATGGTCGCCTTGCTGCGAGAGAACGGAATCGATGCCCGAGGCAGCGGTTCGGACTCCCGCGAAGAGCATCTCGCAACGGTCCAGTCCGTGGTCGAATCACAGCCGGACGTGCTGTTGGACAACGGCGCTGACTTGATGAAGCTGGCGATCGATCTTGGAGGTCTGGTTCTTGGTGCAACGGAAGAGACAACGTCGGGGCATATGCGGCTCACCACCGAACTCGCCGAACTTGTCCGTGTTCCTGTGATCGTGATCAACGACTCGCCCCTGAAGGCCATCGTCGAGAACAAACACGCGGTGGGGCAGTCCGTCTACGAATCCTTCTGCCGGCTGACGAACCTGATGCCGCAGTCGAGATCCATGCTCGTGGTCGGCTACGGATGGTGTGGACGCGGCATTTCCCACTATGCCCGGGCGAATGGCGCCCACGTTTGCGTGGCGGAGGTCGATGAGCTTAAGGCGATGGAGGCAGCGGTTGACGGGTTCCGAGTCGGGTCGGTCGAAGAGATGATCGGCGGTGTAGATGTCGTGATCACGGCGACAGGGTTCCGGAACGTTGTTGGCGAAACGGCGATCGCCCGCATGCGAGACGGCGTGCTGCTAGCCAACGCCGGGCACTTCGACTGGGAGATCGACCTCGCAGCCATCGATGCGCTCACCGTCGAAAGGACACCCCTCGGCCACACGATCGAGCGGCATATCCTCGAAGACGGTCGCACCGTCGACGTGATTGCGCGGGGCCGGATGATGAACCTTGCCGGACCCCAGCCGAAGGGCAACAGCATCGAGTCGATGGATCTCGGGTTCGCCATGCAGGCGCGCTCGCTCGAGCGGATTGTGCAGGAACACGACAACCTCCCACCCGGAGCGCAGCCGGTCCCCGATGACATCAATCGCGACCTTGCCCGCCGGTTTGTCGAAGCCGCTCAATCATCGGTCGGGAGGAACAACGGATCACGTGCCAGGCCGGACCGGCAGGAATAGACGAACACCGCGAGCCGTCGGCGGAGCGAGATGGCTCACACACCGGGGTTTCTGGCATGGTCGGTGAGTTGCGAGGTGTCTCGTGCTCGCCGAAGGAGCATTTCGTGTGAACGGGCCTAGCAACAGGACAGCGCGGGGCGATTGAAGAGATCCACCATCGCCGAGGTGGTGATGCCGGGCGGCAGCGCAAGCGACGAACAACGGATCGCAAGATGGGTGTAGCGCGTCCTCCCAACCGGCCCTACGTTCAGATGGACGCAACAGACCCAGGAGGTCCCCATGTCCGAAGATCAGTTCACGGTCACATCGATCGGCCACGTCCAGGTGGATGAAGACGGTTTCGCTCTCGTCATAGCCGAGCCGTACCGGCAGGCGCTCACGGAACTCGACGGGTTCAGCCATCTGAACGTTCTCTGGTGGTGTCATCTCCTCGACGACCCCATGTTCCGAGAGATGACCATCGCCGAGCGGCCGTATCGCGACGCACCCGCAGCGATCGGCGTCTTCGCCACCCGATCCCCGGCACGGCCGAACCCGATTGCGCTCACGGCAGTGCCGGTTATCTCGATCGACCTGGCGGAGGGCATTGTGCGCGTTCCATACATCGATGCCGAGGACGGCACGCCGATCCTCGACATCAAGCCGTATCACCCGGCCGTCGATCGAATCCGCGACGTACATACGCCGGCATGGTGTGCCTCATGGCCGGAGTGGTATGAGGACTCGGCGACCTTCGATTGGGGATCCGTCTTCGAGAACGCTCAGTAGCGTCTGAGCGGCCGCACCGGCAAGCAGATGTCGACGCGTCTCTTGGCCGGGTCGGCATCTGCCTCGTCGAACGGGTATCGCTCGTAGGGGTGCCGGTCGTCGGGCTCGTATCCACTCGAGGGGAGCCACCCTCCCGCGAGGGAGTACCAGGCTTCCCCGTAGTCCTGGTCACCCAAGGCGAAGTGTCCGACGGCGAAGCGGCCCCCCTCAACGATCATCTGTCCGACGTCGCCTGACGTCTCGGTGCCGGGCGGCACGGTGATACACGCGCTGACGCGCAGCCGGTCGTCTTCGGTAATGCTCGGGTTGTCGTGGTAGACGGAGAGGATCTGGCTATCGGGTCCGATGAGGCCCCGTGGCTGTGCCCAGGCCATGAGGCGGGTGAAGAGATCGCCGAAGACGTCGGCGAGTCCCTGGTAGCGACCGGTATGTCGCACGTAGGCGACGTTCAGGGCAGGGATCTCCTCGACCGTCACCGTTGCCGACCCGAGGGTGCCGGCGCGAACGCTCCATGTCGAGTTCCCGCCAGTTGGCGAGATTCGTGCGTCAATGACGCCGTATTCCTCGTTGACCAACCCCAGATTCCCGACAACGTCGCGGATGGTTTCCCCCGGCTCCCGCTCGTAGCCGACGAAACCGCCGGTTCGCCACTCGGATGCACTCATCCCGAACGTCTCCTTGAACGACCGCGCAAACGAGGAGGGGTTCATGAATCCACAGTCGACGGCAATGTCGGTGATTGCTCGGTCCGGGTGCTGAACCAGCAACGTTGCGGCTCTTTCGACGCGCAGCCGGCTGATGAACCGGCTCAGGGTCTCACCAACCATGGTGCTGAACACCCGGTGGAAGTGGTACGGCGAGAAGTGGGCGACCTCGGCCAGCGTTGCCAGCGACAGATCGTCGGCCAAGTGGGCTTCGATGTAGTCGATGACCGCGTTCACCCGCTCTACGTAGATGGGCAGGCTCTCACTGAGCGACGGTGGCGTGTTGGTGGTCGACATGTTCTGTTCGCTGCTGCGATCGTAGCTCCCCGCCGAGAGCCGGTGAATACCGGGAACGCCTTCCACAGCGATCCGGGCTGTTGTCATTCCGCCCTACGACGAGGCGGTCGTGGAGTCCTGCCCGTTCAACGGTCGAGCGACCAGCACGCGGTCGCCTCCGGCGTGTTTCGCTTCGTACATCGCCTCGTCGGCGGCGCGCAGCAACCCGGCCATGTCCGAGGCGTGGTCCGGGTACACGGCAACCCCGACGGTGAGTGTGACCGGATCAAGCACAGCACCCTCGTGCGTGATGCTGAAACGGCTTGCGGCCTGGCGGATCTCCTCCGCTCGCTCGAGTGTGACGTCGAGCGGACTTTCCGGTAGGAGGACCACAAACTCGTCGCCCCCGTAGCGGCACGCCGCGTCCTCGACGCGGGTAACGGAGTGAAGGAGGTCGCTGAGTTCACACAGGAGCGCGTCACCTCCCGGATGGCCAAAGGCGTCGTTGAAATCCTTGAAGTGGTCTACGTCGAGCATCATGAGACCGACCGGTTTTCCGCTGCGCGTGGAGCGACTGATCTCGCGTTCGAGGGTTTCCTCGAGGTAACGAAGGTTGAACAGGTCCGTGAGCGGGTCCCTGATCGACTGCTCGCGAAGGGACTCCCTGAGCCGGATATTCGTGAGAGCCAATCCGAGATGCTCGCACACGGAGACCGCGAGGGCCTCGCTCGCCATGCTCGACGGTGACGTGGCGGGTGCGTTTGCGGCGCCTGATTCGGCGAGAACGAGGAGGCCGGTCTCCTGACCCTGAACGATGAGGGGGATACAGAGGAGCGTTTCCGCTCCTTCTGCCGCGTGTGCACAACGGGGGGAGTCGCTTGGAGCGAGGCTCCCGTGGCGCCTTCCACGGCGCATTGCCCAGCAACTCTCCGGTGCGAACACCTGGTCACCCCAAGCGCCGTCACCCCAGGAGGTCATGGCCTCCACGACACTCCCGGACTCGTTCTGGAGAAAGAGTCCGCCGGAGAGGGCGCCGAACAAGCGTGAACAGAAGCTCGCGGCGATCTCGAACACCTCATCCGACGACTCAACAGCTTGGAGGTACTCCACCATCTCGCCGACGAGGGCAAGCTCCTGATTGCGCTGCTCCAATTCCACTTCCACACGAACGTGCGCGGTCACGTCCCGCCAGACGACGGCCAAGCCGTCGCCGACTCTCTCGGCACGAACCTCGAATGCACGAGCGATTTCGCTCGTGCTGCGCCCGTCGTTCTTGTATTCCAGCGACTGGGTAGCCAGCGGCTCCCCCGTCTCCACGACGTGACAGAAGTCGACAAAGAGTTCCCGCTTATGACGGTCCGCGAGGGAATCAGGTGGATCGGCTCCCGCCTCACCCGGCCGCGTTGTTGCGGTGGCTACGCGGGCTCCGTCGTTTGCGTAGTCCACGCGGAATTCCACGATCTGGCCGGTCCCGTCCCGAATCGCGGTGAAGGCAGCGAACGCATCCAGCAGATGCTCAAACGAATGCCGAATCCGTTCCTCGGTCCCCGGGGGCTGCAGCACGGGTCCGTCACCGGTGAGGTCGATGACGGTGCCCGTCTCCGTGGGTCGATCTGTGGCTGACATGTCAGAACGCTCTACCCCCCACTCCTCACGCTAGCGTCGATATCCTCGAGCGGTGCGGATCGTCAGTGCCGCATTTCCGACAGTCGATTGCCACATCTAGGGTGGCCCGCATGAACGTGGGGATTCTCCATCCAGGAGCGATGGGTGCCGTACTTGCCGGAGAGGCTTCGGCCCCCGTCCTGTGGGCGAGCGATGGTCGCTCACCGGAAACCAGAACACGAGCAACAACACACGGCCTCGTCGACAACGGTTCGGTGCCCGATCTTGTTGCCGCCTCCGACGTGCTGATCTCTGTTTGTCCTCCGCATGCCGCTGTTGACGTAGCCATGCAAGTTGAGGGCCTCAGTTTCGAGGGCATCTACGTTGATGCAAACGCCATCGCCCCGGCCACTGTTCGGGACATCGCCGCTCGCTTCGACCGGTTCGTGGACGGAGGAATCGTCGGACCGCCGCCGACAGAACCCGGGCTAGCCAGGTTGTACCTCGTTGGACCGGACGCCGGGACCGTCGCGGCGTTGTGGGATGGCTCGAATCTCGACGCACGGGTGCTCAGCGGCGCCATCGGTTCGGCGTCCGCACTCAAGGCCGCCTACGCAGGATGGACGAAGGGGAGTGCCGCACTTCTCCTTGCTGTTCGGGCCTATGCCGAGGCCAACGGCCTGGGTGACGAGATCACCGCTGAGTGGGAGACCTCGATCCCCGGCCTCGCTGACCGGGCCGAGCGAACAGCGAGTCGAATCGGGCGCAAGGCATGGCGGTTTGAAGGTGAGATGGCGGAGATCGCCGCCGCGATGGAAGACGTCGGACTCCCTCCTGGATTTCACGACGCTGCGCGAGAGATCTACCGCCGTCTCTCGGACCTCAAAGGTGTCGAAGAGCAGTCGGTCGAGGATGTGAACCGCAGAATCCTCGGGATGTGACCGTCAAGACCGCCGTGCCGCCTGTGTCGGGCGACCCAATTCGCCGATCTGAACGCGACCGTCCTACAGGTTCGGGCCGCAGCCGTCGAAGACATCTGTATGAGCAGGTGTTACCAATGCGGCGGATACGGACACAGCCCGCAGCCGCCCGCGCCTCGCAAGACCCCGACTCCCGTGGAATCAACCCGTACGCTCATGTGCAAGCGGTGTGACACGCCGCTCGACGACCACGAGATGTTCGGCGAGTGTTTCCCGCACCAGTACTTGCGGGAGTCGTCGGTCCTGCTGCACCGTGGCCACCTCATCGCCGTGTGACGACGACCTGTCGATCGTCCATGCCACCGGGTGAACACGAAAGCGGAGGCCCGGCGAAACCGTTCACAGGCTGTGGCCGAGCCTCCTGCCTTCCTCGATATCGTCAGTTGGTGGTCGTATCAACGAATGCCGCCGGGTAGACCCGGTCGGTGTCCTTTGGAGAGGTGTTGCACGACACGAGGTAGGTCCCTCCGTCGAGCACCTTCTCCATCGACCCCGGTCCGATGAGCGTGTCGAGGTCGTCGACCTCAACCCATGAAGGAATGTCTGCGTCCGGGACCGACGCCGGGATGGTGTCCGCGTCGTGTGTGACTTCCTCCCACGTGGTGCCATCAACGACGCCCACGACGACCAGCGCAACATGGTCGGGTCTGGCGGTGGCTTCGAACTCGAAGTTCACCCGTGCACCGCTCGGCACAGCCAGTGGACCCTCGTACGAGCACGAGTCACCGTCGAACGCAACATTCACCTCGATGGCATCCGACATCACCTCGATCAAGGCCGCCGGGTACACGCGGTCGGTATCCGTGGGTGACGTGTTGCAGGTCACGGCGTAGTAACCGATCTCGAGCGGCACGGTGAGGGACCCCGGCGTGATACGGACGTCGAGGTCGTCGACCCTCACCCATGAGGGGATATCCGAGGTCGAAGCCGGGATGGTGTCTGCGTCGTGAGCGATCTCCTCCCAGGTCGTGCCATCAACGACCCCCACCACCACCAGCGCAACGTTCTCTGGTCGGGCGGTAGCCTCGAAATCGAAGGCAATCTCTACGCCGTCGGGGACCACGAGCGGGCCTTGGTAGACGCAGGATTGGCCGTCGAATACCACCTTCGCTTCGATGCTCTGTGACGCCGGAGTCGCAGGCACTGTGGTCTCAGCCTCCTTTTGGGTGGTTGAGGGTGCTTGTGTTGCCTCGGTCGTGGCTGTATCGGTCCCGTCCTCGGCGGCCACATCTCCGCTCGCTCCACCGCAGGCGGTTAGCAGCAACACCAACGCTGCCACCAGGGTTGTGATGCGTGTCATCTCGCTCCTCCTCCTTCGGGGCTCGGAGCGTTTGGGTGTCCGAGCCTTCTCGCCACAGCGTGCCCGGCGAGGGCAAGTGCAGGGCGAGCAGTCGGCGAGCAGTCGGCGAGTACGGAGGATCACGGCCATGTTTCCTCGATATCGGCCAGCACCTGATCAAGGCTGGCTTCTCCCCATGTCACATAGGTGAGGAGGCCTTCCGGGAAGCTTCCTGATCCCACTTCGGGCGGCATGAGGTCGGATGCGTCGACCCGGAACAGTTCTGCGCTGAGGGCAGTACGCAGCAGGCGATCCTGCTCTCGACTCCTCTCGTTGGCGTACAGTTGAGCGTCGACGGGTCGGGCTGGGAGCAACCCGTTGAGGCCGGAGGTTCTGGCCAGCACGGTCGCTACCTCGGATGAGAGCAGGTACTCAACAAACCGGCGAACCTCTGGGCGGTCGCTGAGCACCGTGATGGTGTAGATCCGACCCGTGACCGTGTCGGAGAATTCTGGGTTGACGGCCGGCAACGAGAAGGCAGCGATCTCAACGGAACCGGTCAACGGTAGGGAGGACCGGCTCTCGGTGCCGTCACGATGGAGCCAGCACTTTGGCGGCTGACTGAGCATCGGCCAAGCCGCAAGATCCCGCGGGATGCTCGTAATCGACGCGCTGCCCCCGAGCACGAGCTCCTCGCGAAGCGCGATCTCGCCGAAACGTCGGAAGGCGTCGTGCACGATCGGATGCTGAAAGCTCACCTTGTGGTCGACCCACTGGTCGTAGGCGGTCGGTCCAGCAGTGCGCAGCACCAAGTCCTCGACCCAGTCGGTCGCGACCGCGCCCGATCCTCCATCCTCGCTGACACCGATACACCAGGGCGTGTAGCCGTCGGCCACCATCTGCTGGCTCAGGGCGATCAAGCCATTCCAGGTGGAGGGGGGCTGGTAGCCGGCCTGCTCGAATTCGGCGACCGGGTACCAGACAAGGCTGGAAACAGAAACGGCCCACGGGACGCCAATCAGGACGTCGTCCCCAGGGGTTCCCATCTCGACGCCATATGAGCGGAGATCGGCGCCGATGTGGCTCGGTTTGAGGATGGCGCCAAGGTCGATGAGCCGTCCCGCGTCCGCGAGCGAAGATATCACCCCTGGTCGTGAGACCACAGCGACGTCCGGGTGGTCCCCGGCCGCGAGTTCTGCTGCGAGACCCACACTGTTGTCGTGTGTGACCCAGTTCACAGCGATACCGCTGTCCTCTATGAATCTGGTGACAATCGACCCCGGGTCGCCGTCGAAGTCAGCCACCACTTCGACCCGAGCCCCAGCCAACGAAGCCGAGGCAAGCTGCTCTACTGGGATCGTGCCGTGTTCCGTGTAGATGTCGAGATCACTTCCCCACTCAACCTCTGCCGGACACGGAGATTGGTGGAGATACGTTCTGCACTCCTCGTACGAGAGGCGCCGATCTGAGCCGTTCGCGGCGTGGCTCATGAGACCGTCTGGGTCGAGCAGGAAGACACCTCGACGCCCTTCCGGGCCAGAGCGCACTGCAACCGCTGCGTCCGTTTGTGGGTACGGAATCTGGGACTCCTGCATGGCCAGGTGGAGCGCGTTCAAGGCCTCCTCGACGATGTACCCACGGGGAGCCGTGGCTGCACCTGCCTGAAGGGCCAGCAGCACGCTCAGTTCGGGGTCCGAGCGAAGGGTGCCGATCGATGCCGCTGCCAGTTCGCGAGCCGAGGCGATCGCCTCTTCGCGGCGAGCCGTCTGTCGTTGGCCGAGGACAACCAGGGAGAGGATGATCGCCACTATTGCCGCCACGGCGAAGACTGTCACGAGAGCTCGGAGCCGATTGGCTGCCCGGCGTTCCAGCTTCTCCTCGTGCTTGGCACGGGCGGCGGCTGCGGCCTCGGCTCGGGCGCGCTCGATAACGCTCGCTTCAAGGAAGGCCCGGTCGGTGGAGCTGAGCGGCAGGTCAGCCGAAGCCGCCCAGGTTTCGAAGAGATCGAGGCGACCGGCAGTGAGGAGGAATCCGCCGCTTTGATCTGCTTCCTGCCATTCGTCTGCTGCAGTGTGGAGCCGACTCCGGATCCACAAGCCCTCTCTTTGGTCATCAATCCAATCGGCGAGCCGGGCCCATCGTGTGAGCAGCGCCTCGTGTGCAATCTGCACGGTCGGCTCACCGGCCGGATCGCGGTCGAAGGTCAGAAGTCTTCCATTTCCGAATCTGTCGAGGACGTCCGATAGAGACGTCTGCCGGCCGAGCAGGAGTTCAAGGTCGGAGAGGCGCACACGACCGGCAGTGGGCTGGGTGCCTTCGCGTGGTGTCACCAGTCCGAGAAAGAGCTGACGCGTTATCTCTCGGCTCTGTGGGTCGAGGTCGAGGTAGACCTCCTCGGCTCGGCGCCCCACGGCGTCGAGCACACCGCCGATCTTCGCGTACGTGCGTGCCGTCAGCGTGGGGCCTTCGCTGCGGTCGAACAACTCGGTCAGCGCGTACTGAAGGAGCGGCAGGGCTCCGGGCTGGTCGGCGACATCTGAGGCGATCGCAGCAGCGAGGGCCGGTTCGAACTTGGTACCCACTCCTCGGGCGGGGTCCGTGATAGCCGACTCGAGTTCGTGTGACCCGAGCGGGGTGACCAACTCCAGCCCTGTTGGCAGACGCCGGCCATACTCAGGATGACGCAACGCGTCGTCGAGAAAGTCGGCCCGGAGTGTGTTGATAACAATCAGGCGGCTGTGCTCCACCGACGTTGCGGTCAGCAGGCTCTCGAGGAAACAGCTCCGAACCTCCCGGTCTTTCACGAGCGAGAAGAGTTCCTCGAATTGGTCGATGACGAGCAGGAGTCGCGAGTCGTCGCTCGGGAGGATCCGCATGAGCGCACTGGCCAAGCCCTCACGGTCGCGCCGCAGCTGGTCGATTGAGGTCGCCGGTGGATGTGTGGCAATTCGAAGGAGCGCCGCGTCGAGTTCTTCCCATGGTCGGCTTCCCGGGTACATGACCGTGATCAGCCATCGATCCGACCCAGTGAGAGCACCCGCGCGCAGGGCGGGGATGACCCCGGCACGAACGACACTTGACTTGCCGCTGCCGCTCGGCCCGACAAGTGTGAGGATTCGACCAACCCCGATGATATCCGAAAGTCGAGCGACCAGCCGGTCGACGAGGGCCTCACGGCCGAAGAAGTCGGGGGCATCGGGCTCACCGAACGGCCGCAGTCCCTTGTAGGGGTTTCGGGGGGTTGGCGGCGGCCGCTCCATCTCAACGAGCGCCAACTCCTGATCTTGCCGGAGGACGAGATCCTCCAGGCGCTGGAGCTCCGGGGAGGGGTTAATGCCCAGTTCCTCGGCGAACGCTCGCCGGCCCTCCTGATAGACGCGGAGCGCCTCAGCCTGCCGTCCTCCCCGATAGAGAGCGAGCATCAACTGCCCTCGGAGGCGTTCGCGCAACGGGTGTTCCGCTACCAGAACCTGCAACTCGCCGATCACGGTGTCGTGTCGGCCCAGGGTCAGATCTGCCTCGATTCGATCCTCGAGCAACCGAATGTGGAACTCGGTGAGCCTACGAATCTCGTCCTGAGCGAACGGTTCGTAGGTGAAGTCGCTGTATGGATCGCCCCGCCACAGCAGCACGGCGGCTCGGAGGTGGTGCGCCGCCGTCTCGGGATCGTCCGGTAGACACTCTCTGCCGGCTGCTGCAAGACGCTCGGAGCGAAAGGAGTCGATCGCCTCAGGATCCACATCAAGCCGGTAGCCGGAAGGATCGGTCACCAGGATTACGCCGGGCTCACCTCGTGCACGATCTGGTTCGAGCGCCTCCCGAAGCTTCGAGACGTGAAAGACAACCGCCTTGGCTCCGCTCTGAGGTGGATCGTCGCCCCAGAGCTGGTCGATGATCCGGTCGGGTGACAACGCGCGACCGACGTTGATGAGCAAGAGCGCAAGGAGCGCCCGTTGCCTGGCCGATGCCACCACCAGTGCTCGGCCATTGCTGATTACCTCGAGCCGGCCCAGGACGCGGAATTCCATCGGCTACCTGCTCGATCGACCTCCTCCAACTATCGCAGCAAGAAGGTCGGAGAGCTAGGTGTTGTCTGTTGGGTCGGTCCTTCGAACGAGTTCGACCAGAGCGTCGAGAACGAGGGTCGGATTGTCGGCTTGGGGATAGTGCCCCGAACCATCCGACATCACGACCTCCGCGTTCATCGCCTTACCCAGTTCGCTCGCCTCCACGTGAGGGTCGGGGAAGTCGGGGTCCGCGGTGCCCATCACCACAACAGCCGGCTGGTCAACGCTGCCGATTCGTCTGCCGGACTCGGCATGTGAGTTCGTGGATATGGCTCGGAAGGCGTCGTGGCGACCCGGTTCACGAAGATTGTCGGACAGGGTCGACACGTAGGCATCGTGGTCAGGAGGTTGTGGCCCCGGGTACAGGCTCTTGCGGTAGTACGACACCCACATCGAGC
>Ga0316198_10001290_pt1 | contig 14638 bp, 5 predicted proteins | sample OudBieAanoxic_MG_FD_204935 | JGI IMG/M metagenome (GOLD analysis project Ga0316198, IMG submission 204935) | Coastal sediment microbial communities from Oude Bieten Haven, Netherlands - site A anoxic | ecosystem: Environmental > Aquatic > Marine > Coastal > Sediment | place: Netherlands...
CTATCACATCAGCGTTATCGGACACACGGACAGCCAGAAGCCCATTGGCAGGCTCGCCCAGAAGTACCCGACCAACTGGGAGCTGGCGGCGGCGCGGGCGGCGAACGCCGTGGAGTTCCTTCAGTCGCAGGGCGTGAATCCGGATCAGATGGTCGTGGTATCGAAGGCGGAGTTCGATCCTGTCGCGACCAACGACACCGAGGAGGGACGGGCCCAGAACCGTCGCATCGAGATCGTCCTGCGCACGTTGCCGGAATAGAGTCCGGACGATGGGTATAGCACAGGGCAGGGCATCTCGGCCATGCGGTCGCTGAGCCGAGCCGCATGGCTTCCGGTCTTACTCATGGCGTCGTCCGCCTGTGGGACCGGCGAAGGCGAGAGGCCCGACGCCGAGGCCTCCGCCGCCGGTGACCCGACGCTGGTCCTCCTGGACAGCGTGCCGGCGCTCATGCAGCGAGCCGATGTGCCGGGTCTTCAGCTCGCTTTCATCGAAGGGGGGCACGTCGGCATGACGGCCGCCTTTGGGTATGCCAACGCCGAAACCGAGGTGCCGGTCACAGATCGGACGGTGTTCGAGGCCGCGTCCCTCAGCAAACCGGTGTTCGCGTACGCGGTGCTGCGCATGGTCGACCGCGGGGAGTGGGACCTCGACCAGCCGCTGTGGGAGACTCTCGAGTACGAGCGTCTGGCGCACGACGAGCGGGCACGAGAGATCACGACACGGCACGTGCTCACGCATACGTCGGGCCTTCCGAACTGGGGCGGAACGCCTCTCGAGATGAACGACGCGCCAGGTGAGCGGTGGGGCTACTCCGGCGAAGGCTTCGTGTACCTGCAGAAAGCGGTCGAAGCCGCCACCGGGCTCTCGGGCGAGGAGCTTGCGACGCTCGAGGTGTTCGAGCCCCTCGGCATGACAGACTCGCATTTCGTATGGGTTGACGCCTATGAGGAGCAGGCCGCGTTCCGGCACGACGATCTCGCGACGCCCGTCGGTCGCGCTATGCCGGAGGAGGCGAATGCCGCGGCGAGCCTGATGACCACGGCGACCGACTACAGTCGTTTCGTCCTCGCCGTTCTCGAGGGCGAAGGGCTTTCGGAGGCGACCAGAGCGGCGCTGTTCGAACCCGGCGCCGCGCTTTCCACGGCAGCCTGGGGCGACGACGAGGAGGCGATGGCCCACCTGTTCTGGGGCCTCGGCTGGGGTCTGCAGGAGGGCCGTCGGGGCGATGCGTTCTGGCACTGGGGGGACAACGGCGCGTCCCGTTGCTTCGTGATCGCCTATCCCGAAGATGGCACGGGGCTCCTGTACTTCACCAACAGCCAGAACGGTCTGGCGATCGCGCCAGCGCTCGTCGGTCTGGTGTTCGACGATGACCAGTACGCCTTGCGGTGGATGGACTATGCACCGTACGACAACCTCCGGCGGCAGGCCCGTCTTCGGGTCACGCGCGCATTTGTCGATGGCGGTGTCGAGGCGGGGGCGGCTGCGTTCGACAAGGAGGTAGCCGATGACCCTGACCTGTTCGACGAAGGGCGGGTCAACAGTCTCGGCTATGTGCTGCTCCGCCGGGACGCCGTCGACCAGGCGACCTGGGTGTTCGAGCGCAACACGATCGATTACCCGGAATCCTCCAACGTGTGGGACAGCTACGGAGAGGGACTGAGGGCGGCGGGCCGGCTCGAAGAATCGATCGCCAATTACCGCAAGTCGATCGAGCTCGATCCGTCGAACGAGAACGCCCTCGGCTATATCGCGGAGATGGAGGAGGAAATCGCGGCCGGCGTTACCTAGCTGCCGGGCGCTGCCTCCACGACCACGAACAACCCCTGTCCGGCCGGGACTCGCACGGCCGACAGATCCACTTCTACTTCGGCCTGCAGTCCTTCAACCTCTGGCGCCCACGCCACGGCGTCGGGCCCGAGTCCCAGTGCCTGCAAGTCCAGGGACAGTTCGACGACCTCGTCCGTGTCCGACCACGAGGCCAGCGCGATGAGCGCGGCGCCAGGACGCGTGTAGGTGGTGGCCAGAATCCGAGGCTGGTCGCTCCGGACCGGTGCGCCATCGAGCCAGTAGCCGAGCATCCGGCTCTGCGCGATCCCGAACTCGCTCATCATCGCCCACACGGGCCGCGGGTCTACGTCGCCGTACTTCCGGGCCGTCATCCCGTACAAGAGTCCGCGGTAGGGGTGACCGCCGTCCTGCAGCATCTCCCCCATCAGGCCGAAGGGGAGGCCCGACACCTCGGTGAGCCAGTAGTCCTGGTCCAGGTCGTACTCGAAGTACTCCCCGAACCACAGGCGTGAGATGAACGGAAAATGCTCCATGTACAGCATGGCGCTGTTGATGAAGCCATCCCGGACGTTGAACTGGTTCGCCGAGTGCAGGTCGATCACCACCTCGTCGCGGTGCTCGTGCAGGACGGTTACGAGCCGTTTGACCGTCTCGCGGCTGAACGCGATGTCGTCCAGGTACAGGCCGTCGATCTGTTGGTTCGCCGCCAGCCAGGCGAGGCCCTCAATGTAGTAGTTGGTCCAGCGGGACGTGCCCTTGTTCAGCATCGCGGCGTCGTCCACTCGCCAGGCGTGCCACGCCGAGTGGTAATTGGATTCCAGGTGCTCCTGCATCCACGAGTGCCCGCCGCCCTCGCCGTCATTCAGGATCTCGTCTCCGAGGCTTCGCAGCGCGAACAGCTCGTTGGCCTTGTACGTCAGTTCCCGGATGGTGTTGTACAGCTTGACCTTGACTCCTTTTGCGTGCGCCTCGTCGATGTACGCCGCCTGCTGCTCCAGGTTGAAGAATGGGTAGTTGATATAGGGATTGATCTCGTTTGCGTGGTGAATGTTCACCACCGTCCCGCCCCACGCCCGCACCGAGTCGACCGGCACGTACTGGTGCACGAATCGGGTGTCGAAGTGCGTCGCCGTGTCGATCGGCTTGAACGGGGTGATCAGGAAGCGGACGTCGAAGTTCAGCGTGTCGCCAGCGGCCAGCGTCCTCGGACCGGAGTAGTTAACGGCGGTCACGACGCCACCGAGTTCCTCGCTGATCCGGATCCCGCCCCGTCCCTCGTTGAACCAGGCCGCGGGCATCAGCAGAGGCTGATTGCGGTAGAAGTTCGTGTTCAGTGGCCGGACGTAACCGTCGTCCCGCAGCACATACTGGAGCCCCCTGTTGACGCCGCCCAACCAGGCTCCTTCCTGGTGGTTCTCGACGTTCCACGTCCAGTCGATCACGGCCGGGCGCTTCCCACCCTTCTGCCCCAGTCCCAGCATGTACTCGGCCGCGCCGGGCACCAGGGAGATGGGCAGCGCGATCTCCTCCACCTCGATGTCGTCCAGGGCCACCAGGTAGATCCGATAGTCCAGCATCCCGTCGTACTCCAGGGCGCCCTCGACCGTCATCCGGAATCGGTCCGAGCGACTCTCGGCGGTCCACCTGGCGCGTCCGCTGGACTCCCGCACGATGTCGAACGGAGTGTGCTCGAAACTCTCGGCCCGTTCGGTCCCGGCCTGTCCTCGGGCGGTCGTCACCTCCAGGGCCAGCGGGCGGACGAGGATGGGCTCCGGCTTCTCGCTGAACCCGGTGAGCTCTGGCGTGAAATAGCTGAAGATGTCGGACGGGAGTCCCGACTCGCCCAGCTCCACCCGGCGTCCGAGGATCGTCAGCGACCTGTCCTCGATCGTGACCGGTTCGAACGGCTCGATGATGAAGTCAGGATCCCGACCGGCCACGGAGTTGAGCCAGAACAGGCGGGTCTGGAGCTCAGGCTCGTCGAAGCCGCTGTTAGCCGCCCGACCTGCCTGCACGTCCAGGGCTACACCAGTGCTCCGGTTGCCACGATTGCTGGATGACACGGTGACGGTGCCTTCCACCGCTCCGGTTCGCTGGTCGCCAGGAACCCGGATTCCGATCCACAGCGGTTGGACCGTGCCCGCCGCCACGTCGATTCGTTTGGTGAACGACTGCCCTTTCTCGTCGATGCCGCCGCAGTTGAAGCAGGTCAGGGTTTCGAGCCATGATTCGGGAAACCCCGCGAAGCTGACCTGGATGTCGTTCAGTGGCTCGTCTCCCGAAACCAGCGCCAGCTGAAAGGTGAACGCCTCGTCCTTCAGAACCTGGCTGGAGAATGCCGGTGTCTCTGCGGCTGAGATCGCCGTCCAGTGGTGCGGAATGAAGTGCCGCATCCGCACGGGATAATCGCGATGCTCCGGGACCACCGCCCAGCCGTCGGCCGAGCCCGTCATGAATGCTGCCGCCTCGTCGTCGGTCGCGATCACTTCCATCGGGAAGAAGGAGTGGAATTCGTTGATGGACTGGATCCGCGTGGTCCGGGCCTGCGGAAGATCAGCCGGCTTCCGGGTTCGGACCTGCCGTTCCCACTCCGGGTCCGGGTCCGGGACCAGGCCGGCCCACGAGAAATCCTCGGACTGTTCGAGAAGCTGGGCCTGGTTGGGGTAGGTGATCGTCGGGTAGTAGCTGCCAGTGGACTGCCAGGGCATGTAGTAGACGTGGTACTCGGAGGAGCCGGAGTTCGGCTGAAACACGACGACTCCCTCCGCATTGTCTGCGTGGACAGCCACGGCATTTCGCACTGCTGTACCGGTAGCGGCGTCCACCACGATCACGGCTTTCGATCCCGGGTCACGGTCGTGGCGCCGCCACGGAATGGTGACGAGCACGGCGTCGGAGGCTTCGCCGGGGCCGACTTCGACCATGGCCCGGTGATTCCCCCAGGAGACGCCCTTATCTCCCGCTGCCAGGTGGGGCTCCCAGTTTCCGGCCTCGAATACGACCCCGTCGATCTGATTGGAAATGACAGGCGCTCGGCACAGAGCGGCCGTTTCGGGCGGCGCCTCGGAGCATGCCAGCGGAAGCAGGAGTGACAGCAGGAGAGCCGTTGCCGGGCCGGTGTGCGTCTGGTTCAATTTCATCCGCCGCTCAACCGATCTGCTGAAGTGCACTGAGGATCATCCGGCCATCCAGGTCCGTATCCAGCTCCGCGTACAGGGCCTCCAGCTCAGGCCCCCGTGTACCGATCAACTCCGCCGCTTCGGCGGTCCGGCCCAGGGCTTCCAGGGAAGGAATGACAAGCAGATCCAGTCGGGTGAGAGGCCGGTCCAGTTCGCCGGTCGCATCCACCACCGTCTGGAAGGCGTCGCGAGCTGCTGCGTCGTTTCCCAGTTCGTGTTCCGTCCATCCCTGTAGGAACCTGACCAGCCGCTCCTCCGGCTCGAAGGGCCGGCCCTGTCCCAGGGACTCCGGCCACTCGAGGGCTGCCGCGAGCTGCTCCCGAGCCGCCGGGAAATCCCCCTCATCCATGGTGTCCAGCGCAGCGAGTGTATGGGCCTGCTCCCACATCCGATGACTATCCCGGGCGTTCTCAGATGGGAGGACCCGGGTCGCGGCCAGGATATCCGCGGCGTCCTGCGCCCGTCCCAGGTGGATCAGGGCCCGTGCCTCGAGCAGTTCCAGGTTGAAGTCGTCGGGAAAGCGCTGTCGCGTGGCGCTCGAAACGGCGAGCGCACCGTCCCATTGACCCGATTCCTGCAGGAAGCGGATGAGCTGGATGTGGACCGTTCGGTCATCCGGGGACAACGCCACGGCTCGCCGGAGGTCCGGCTCCGGGTCGGTGCCCCGGAGCTGGCTCAGCAGGTGGGCCCGGGCCACGTACGCCGGCCCGAAGTCTGGCTCGTCGCGCAGCGCGTCCAGCTGGGTTGCAGCTTCTTCGTCGCGGTCGAGGGCCCACAGGTTCAGCCCGAGAAGCCAGGTCCATAGCCACGCGTCGCTGTTCTGCGCCGCCCATTCCAGCACCGGCAGGGTCTCGGGCCGGAAGGGGAAGGCGAACGCCGGATCGTGGTCTCCGGCGAGAAAGGCCGGATCGTCCGCCAGGGCGGCCTGCCAGGCGAGATGCACCGGGCCGGGTTCGAATTCCGTGCCCACGTCCAGAATCGCCCGCGCGTCATCTGTCAGCCCCAGGTTCGCGTATCCGATGACCAACTCGAGGAGGGACTGCTCCGGGAACTCCCCGCCCAGCGTGGTGAGGAAGCCTTCGGCGTCGGCGCCCGCCGGCACCGCGCCTGCCGACAGGTACAACTCGGCCCGGGCGAGGTGGTGCAGGGGATCGAGACTCAGCAGCTTCCGGATGGCGTCGTCCGCCAGGGCCTCGTCGCCAGCTTTGCGCCCGATGACCGCCAAAGCTCGCCAGGCCGGTACGCTGGTCCGATCGAAGTCGAGCGCCAGGCGGGTGTACCGTTCGGCTTCTGGCCAATCCCCACTCCCAATCATCAACTCGGCCAGCTGGACGTAGGCGGCGGAGCGCCAGGCCATCGAACGTGCCGCCCAGCCGAACGCGTCCCGGGCGTCGGCGATCTGGTGCAGGGCTCGGTAAAGCGTACCCGCCTGGAAGTTGGCTTCGGCATCGTAGGCGTCCAGCTGGAGCGCCCGATTGACGTACTCCAGCCCGGCTTCGTAGGAGGCGCTCCGGTAGGAAAGGTCAGCCAATCCCAGCAGGGCGTCGCGGTTCCACGGCTCGCCGGCCAGCGCAGCCTCGAACAGCTCCCGGGCCGGCCCGTATCTCCTCCCCTTCAGGAGCTCTCGGCCCTCGAACACCTTTCGATCTGCCGCGGGGATGGCAGCCCAGGCCTCCGGGTCGGTGTTGAACGGCCGGGACAGGAGGCGTTCGGACGGATTCGAATCGTATTCCAGGCCGAGGGCCGGCAGCGCGACCCGGTAGGGGGCACCCGCTATGATTTCGACTGTGGTCCGGAAGGGCTCGAGGGACTTCAATGTCACCGGGATCGTCGCCACCGGAGCAGCCGACTCCGGGTCCGTCGCAGCGGATTCGCCCCCGGACCACACCTTGATCGTGTCCGAGATGTCGCCAAACGCGTTGACGGAAATCGTCAGGCGAGACTCCTCAGGCAGGACGTGCATGACTCCGTCCCGGGACGCTTCCGTCAGGCCCCCGGTTCCCTCGACCGGAAACCAGGTCTCCGTCCACCGGCTGGCCGACAGGGGATCGAATCCCGCCTGGGTGATCGGGTTCACGTCAGAACCAGGGGAATACTGGACGAACAGCCGGCCGGCCTGGTACTCGACGTACTGCCCATCCGTATCTGTCAGGAGATCTTCCCACACCCCGCCCTCACGGGACAGAGCCCACAGCCACAGCTTCTGACCGGGCATCTCCTCGTGCCGCGACCAGTGGCCGAATCCGTAGTCATCGTCGAGGTAGTAGCCGCCGAAGAAATCGTTCAATTCGCCGACGACGTGATACGACTTGTGTCCCTCGAAAGTGTTGTTGCGATACATCGGGAGGAAGCGGCCTTCCTCGTCCTCCGGCCAGGTCGTTTCAGCGCCCGAGTGCTTGAGATAGGCATTGCCGGGGATGGACATCTCCAGGTCATCCCGGGCGAAGGCGGCGGCCGTCATCCAGTTGTAGTAAGGCTGCTCCAGCGGCGTGGGGTTGTACCACAGGACGTTGGTCTCGAACCAGGCCCGGTCCGGCGGAAGCCGGATCTCGACCCGCCAGTGGGTCCGGGACGGCAGGTCCATGCTCCCCACCCAGCAGCTCACGCTGCCGTCAGAATTCTCCTGGAGCACGTAGTCCACCGGAGTCGCGGTGGCCGGCGTGTGACCGATGACGCCGAAGTTGAATTCGATACCGCCGGAGGTCCACGGACCGCGGAGGGCGATATTCCGGAACTTCATGACCTCGTTTCGATAGATGAATTCGTGCCCGTTCTGCTTTACGATCGCCCCCCACACCTTTCCTCCGACCTCCGGCAGCACGAAGACTTCGATGTAGTCGTTCTCCAGCCGGACTACATTCCACTCCCGGGGCTCGGCGGTCGCGGAGTATCCCTCGAACGAGTGGTACGGGTACAGCCGCTCGTCACGGGTCAGGATCGGGATCGGATTGGGCTCGGAGAACGGGTAGGTCGAGAGCGTCCGGACTTCCTCGGAGATGCGGGCAGTCTGGGCGGCGATGGGCGACGGCCAGATCGCCAGGAGAACGGGCGCCAGAAGCAGACGAAATGACCAGGGCATGGCAGGCCGGTATCTGATAGGGTCAGGAAACACCGGCGCAGGCCAGACCCACACCGGCTCAACCAATATCCTGAAAGCTACTCGGCTGGCCGTGAATCGGCAGGCGGGCACACGGACGGGTATGCCTTTTCCACGCCCCCGACCCACGGGTAGTCTTACAATGTCGCGGTGAGCCGCGAAGAAACATCCGTCACTCCGAGCCTGAGCCCGAGCGCGCTGCGCAGAGCGGAATGGTCAAACAGACATTTGCCGGTAAAGTCGTCTGGATCACGGGAGCCTCTTCCGGGATTGGCAGGTCACTGGCCCTCGCCTTCCGTGAGGCGGACGCGAAGCTGATCCTCTCGGCGCGCAGGACCGGAGCGCTTGAGGTGATCAGGCAGGAATGCGGCGGCGGTCCCGACGTGTGCATCCTCCCCCTCGACCTTGCCGACCTCGAGAGCCTGCCGGATCGAGTAGACAAGGCGCTCGCATATTTCGGGCGCGTGGACTGCATGGTTCACAATGCGGGGGTGGCCCTGCGAGACACGGCCATTCGCACCGATCTGGAGGTCGATCAGCGGATCATGGCGACCAACTACTTCGGCCCGGTCGCGATCACGAAGGCGCTGCTGCCATCGATGTTGGAACGAGGGCAGGGGCAATTCGTCGTCGTAGGAAGTCTGTCTGGAAAATACGGTGGCCCGCTTCTCTCTTCATACGCCGCTTCGAAGCATGCCCTGCACGGCTTCTTCGAATCGCTTCGGGCTGAGGTGCACTCGAGGGATATCCGGATCACCTTCGTGATCCCCGGTTTCATCCGCACGCCCATCGCCAGTCATGCGCTGACCGGAGATGGCACCACGTTTGGCAGGTCGCTGGAGGTGCATGAGCGGGGGATGACTTCCGACGAATGCGCCCGGCGGATTCTCAAGGCAACTGAGAAAGGAAAGCGAGAAGCCCTGGTGGGAGGACTCGAAATCTACAGCGTGCCCATGCACCGGTTCTTCCCGGGCACCTTCGAGGCCCTGATCCGAAATCACCCGGTCAAGCGCCTCAACCGGGTGGTTCAGCTCCTTTCATTCCGCAGGCGAGGATCTGGCTAGTCGCATTTCCTTGTGAACCGATTGCGCTGATCGTCGCTGAGTTCACCCGGGCATTTGGAGGATGAGCTTCCCGGTGGTGTGGCCGCCGTCATGGCGCTTCCGGGGGGCGCGGCCGCCGGCTCCTAGCTGCCGGGCGCTGCAGAGGCCTCCCGCTCGCCATCCAGCGTCCGCACCTCCGCCCGCGCCTCCTCGACCAACCGCTGCAGCTCAGGGTCCGCGTCGCGCCACATGTCAGCGAAGGTCGAGATGTGCTCGATCGCGGCAGTCGTGTCCCCCAGGGCCAGGAGGGTGGCACCCAGGCGTCGGTGAGCGTAGGGAAGGAGTGGTGGCCAGAAGGTATCGTCTTTGAAATTCACCCGGTAGCTGGCGAGGACACTGTCGTACTGTGCCACTGCTTCGTCCAGTCGCCCCAACGCAGCGTACGCATCTGCCTCGAGAATCCGGCTGTGGATGCGCGTGATACCGTAGTCGTCCAGCCTTGCCTGGCGCAGATGCTCCAGGGTGGCTTCCGGGTCACCCTGCTGCACAGCGATTACTGCGCGGACGATCTCCGCGATCGCCCCGGTATGGAAGTCGCCTGACCCGGCCAGCACGTCCATGCGCTCCAGCAAGCCGCTCGCCCGGACCGTGCGACCGGCCAGCGCGTATCCGTAGGCGATCATCCCCAGCCTGAAGTGTTCCCAGCGGGCCGTCTCGGCCGGTGGCTCCTGCACCGCGTCGTCCAGAGCCGGAATCGCTGTCTCGGGAGCGCCGGCCACCCACGCCGCGATTCCCTTCAGGACAAGAACGATGGAGGACTCGGAGCCGGCAGTACCGAATTCGAACCCGGCCGTGTCCGAAAGGGCGAGTGAGCGACCCAGCTGCCCCCTCGACGCCGCGATGGCCGCCATATAGAGATACGTCTTGCCGCGCAGGTACCCCGTGTTTGACCTGAGAATCTCCGGGCAAATGGAATCGACTCGGGCGAAGTCGCCGGCATAGTAGGCGTTCAGCGCTGCTCCGGCGTAGACGAACGGCAGACCGGGAAACCGTTGGTCGAATTCTGACAGAACAGAGTCCGCCAGTTCGAACCGTCCCAACGACCGGGCGGCACTCATCGTATTCCAATACGCGGTCCATCGATCCGGATCCCGCTTCATGCTGCTGCGATATCGCACGAGCGCCTTCTCATATCGCCCCATGTTCTCGAGCGCATCGCCCAGATTGTTAGATGCTCCCGAGTTGTCCGGGTCGAGGACCAGCATCAACTCGTAGTAGTGCGCGGCGGAGTCCAGGTAGCCGCGATCGGAGTGGTACTTGGCGCTCGAGTAGTAACGCTCGCGTTTCGGAAGGCGCTCGCCGAATCGATACGCGCGCTCACTGGCGGCCAGGGCTTCGTCCATCCGCGACATGTTCGCATGCCCGACGGACCGCGCCAGGTGCGCAGCGGCGAAGCTCGTATCCAGGGACACGGCTCTCGCGAAAAGCGGCATGGCGGCGTCGAGCTCGCCGACTCGGCTGAGCTCAAGTCCCTGCGCGTACAGCTCGAGGGCCTCCAGCGAAGCCGTGGTAACCTCAGGAAGCGGCTTGCTTCGCCGGATGCTGAGCAGGGACTCCCCCAGGTGGCGGCGCAACGACCGCGCCAGTGATTCGAACGCCTCCAGCAGCTCCGCCTCATCGGCCGCGGCCTCCCGCAACCGTACCGCGACCTCCCCGGTGCCGGTCTCTATGATCTGCGCCGTGAGCTGATATCCGGAGCCCACCGGTGTCACTCCGCCGCTGACAACCGCCGGGTACGCCTGGCGCCGCGCGATATCAACTCCGGTCGCGAGGTCCACCCGAGTCGTGTCCGGCAGCTGCATCGTCGCCAGAACCCTGCGCAGTGTCCTGTCGTTGACCACGCGCACGTAGTCCGACTGATCGAGGTCCGTGATCACCGCCTGTCTGAGGGCGAGCCCCAACGCCGGATCGTCGGTCCCGTTTTCGAATTCCGTCACCAGCGCTCGATCACGTTCACTGAAGAATCCCGCGGCAGCCGGCTTCACCGTGCCTGGCAGGCCGCCGAATCCGAAGTGCCAGATGGTCGCTATCACCGCCAGCGCGATCGCAACGGATCCAATCCGCTTTCCAGTGCGCGACTTGCCCACTGCCGGTTTGGCGGAGTTCTCCAGCGCGGAAGCGAATTCGCCGGTGGTGGAGTAGCGGTCCGCCGGCGCGCGGGACAGGGCCTTCAGGACCACGGCTTCCATCGCGGGCGGCACCGAATTCCGGATCGTGGCCAGGCTCGGCGCCTCGCCGGCCGCTCGCCGCGCACGGATGGCCTGCGGCGTCGGCCCGTCGAAAGGCGGTTCTCCCGCCAGCATCTCGTAGGTCACGCAGGCGAGGGAGTACGTGTCACTGCGACCGTCGATGTCCCTCTCACCCTCTGCCTGCTCGGGACTCATGTAGACGGGCGTTCCGGCCACCAGTCCCACTTCGGTCAGGTCGCCGCCGGCGATGGAACGGATTGCCTTTCCGATGCCGAAGTCGGCAACCACCGCCTCCCCGGATGAGAAGAGGATGTTCCCCGGCTTGATGTCCCGGTGAATGACTCCGCTGTCGTGAGCGCAGTCCAAGGCCTGGGCCACCTCGCGTGTAATGCGGAGCACATCGTCCAGCGGGAGCTGCTTCTCCCGAGCCAACCGCTCGGCGAGTGTATCCCCCTCGATGAACGGCATGACGAAGTAGAGAATTCCGTCCGCCTCGCCCGAGTCGTGGAGCGGGAGGATATGGGGGTGAGTCAGTCCGGCGACGAGATCGATCTCGCGCTGGAAGCGTTCGGTTCCGACTGCATGGGCCAGATCAGGGTGGAGAGTCTTGATCGCTACTTGCCGCCCGTGCTTGAGATCACCCGCCAGGAATACCGTGGCCATGCCACCACGGCCAATTTCCCGTTCAACTGTGTAGCGGTCGGTGAGGGCAGCTTTCAGGCGGTCGAGCAGGTCGGACATGGCTGACTCCCGAATGGGATACAGTCAGTATACCATCCTGTTGCCGAAACGCCCAAGCTGACGGGGTCCCACGCCCGACCGTAGTTCCCGATCGAAGTCGGGCGCCTGTAAGCTGGGATGTCGAGAGTCTGAACCGCGGGATACTCCTGAGGCAGAATACGTCGAAGATGGCTTCGTCAGTGTCGGACCATGACACTATCCGCCGAGCCGAGTTACCGCCTCCCCGGCCTCCCTGACGATCGGCTGAAGCTCCGGGTCGGCGTCGGCCCACACCTGGCTGACGAACCGGTAGTCGCGCAGGGCCTGCTCGGTCTGTCCGAGCCGGTCGGCGAGGCGCGCTCTCTCCATGACCCACATTACTCGGGACGCGAGGGGCCAGTCGTTGATGTAGCGCCCCTGGAGAACTTCGAGTGCTTCGGCTTCGCGACCGACCGCCACCAGCAGACGGGCCCGGACGAGGACCGTGAGGTTCGAGCCGAGCCAGCCGGGTTCGACCATCTCGAGCCCGAGGATCGCGTCCGCCGTGTCCCCGCGGGCAAGCGCCAGGGCGGCGAGGCTGATCGGCTCATGCCCGCCCCGCTCCAGGTAGCGCTGAATCGCTGCCGTATCCGACCGGGCGGCCCACCACCAGAGCTCGTGCGCCATCACGTTCGGGTCGAACTTCTCGCGCTCCAGCCAGTTGGCGAACGACGAGTCGGCGACCTCCGGGGCGACGTACCCGAGCATCGCCGCTTCGGGCATCAGCGCCTGGAACCAGGTCGCGTACTCCCCACCGGCCAGCTCCACCGATTCCCGCAGGTGCCCCCGGTAGGCCAGTGAGGCCGCCAGGTTTCGATTCACGACCACCGGGGCCGTCCTCCAATACCTGGGATCGTGCTCCCGCTCCGCCGAGATTCGCGCGATCCGGATTGCCAGCTCCGTGGAGTCTGCGAGGAGCCACAATCGGATCCAGGTCATGAACAGGGCTTCGGGGTGCGCCGCGTCAAGCAGGCTGTCCAGCTCCGCCGGGTCGGACTGCGGGTCGAGCAACCGGTCCAGCAGAAGCGGAACGCCGCTGGCCTGTTCCGGCGGATTCAGCGCGAGGTAGGTGCGAGCGTATTGCCGTGCCACGTCCACCCGGCCCTCGTCCATCGCGTACCGGAATGCTGGCCGGTAGGCCGGCGCGAACGCCGAGTCGAGGCTGATCGCTCGATCGAAGGCATCCGCGATCTGGGCCACCGTGACCGTGCGCAGGTCGTCGTAGAACAGGTCCCGCACGACGCCGACCGTGTACCAGGCCTCAGCGTCGTCCGGATACTCTCTCGTCGCCGTGAGCGCATTTCCGTAGGCGCGTTCGGCGAGCTCGCGGGTGCCTCCTTCGGGGAGCCGCGAGAGCTTGCGCGCCGCCACATCCGCTGCCGCCACGAGCAACAGGCTGTCGTGTCGCGACAGACCGCTGTTCAACTCACCGGCCCGGGCGATGTGCTCCCAGCCCTCGTCGCTCTCGCCCAGCTCGATGTACAGGATCGTCGATCCGAGGCGGAGGTGGCCCATGGCGAACGTGCTGTCGAGCTCGATCGCCCGTTCGTAGTAGGCCCGTGCACTGTCCCATGCGGTACGCCGGAACGCCTGCTCACCGGCGAGGAAAGCCTTCAGTGCCGGCATCGAACGGGAGCCGATGCTGGTGTGTCGCATGGCGCCAATCTGCCGCGTGGAGCTGAGTTCCCGCAGAATCTGCACGGTCAGCGTGTCCACGAGCGCGTCCATGCGTTCGGGGACGCCACGGATCTCTACATCCCCGAGCACGGTTGGCCCGGCAACGTCGACCAGGGTGGCGTTGATTCGGACTGAATCTCCGCCGATTCCCATCAGGCTGCCGAACACCACGAGTCCGGCGCCCGTGCGATGCCCGGCGACTTCCGCAGACTCCACGTCGGCCCGGCCCGGCCACGAGCGCACGGCCGCAGTGGGGGGCAGCGTTCGAAGCTCGCCGGCATTGTCGAGGCTCCGGGCGAGGAAGTCGACGACCCCCTCGCTCCAGACTTCGTGCTCCGGATTGAACACCCGAAATGGTGCGACGGCCACGAGATTCGGATCGAGGGCGGAAACCGGGTCCTCCCTCAAGGCGATGATGGTCGGAATCAGGGCCCCGACCAGCAGGAAGGCCAGGATCAGGCTTGCCTGTCTCCATTTCGGGACGGCCGGTCGAGGGCGCGTGACTGCTGCCTCCGCCGAGATGTCTCGAGGTCGCGGGTCGGACTGCGTCTCAGGCCGGGGCTCTGGAGAATCGACCGCTCGGGGCTCGGGCATCAGCTCGGCTGGAGTCCTGGCTTCGCTGCGCGAGCGAATCTGATCGATGAGTTGAATCGTTTCCGGAGGGGGTTCCGCTCCATATTCATCGGCCAGAAAGCTCGAGTACTTGTCATACGCCTCGAGGGCCCCCGCCCGGTCGCCGGCGCGATCCAGGATCTCCAGCAGGTGCCTGAACCGGTGGCCATCCGGAGGCGCCAGATCAAACGCGCGGCGGGCCAGCTTCACGGCTGAGCGCATGTCCCCGG
>Ga0316198_10001291_pt1 | contig 14634 bp, 9 predicted proteins | sample OudBieAanoxic_MG_FD_204935 | JGI IMG/M metagenome (GOLD analysis project Ga0316198, IMG submission 204935) | Coastal sediment microbial communities from Oude Bieten Haven, Netherlands - site A anoxic | ecosystem: Environmental > Aquatic > Marine > Coastal > Sediment | place: Netherlands...
TCACCCCAAAAATCGTTGAAAATCAGGGATCACCCTTGAGATAGGTGTAGCCGCGAAGGCTCTCTTCGTAGTGAAGCATGAAGGTTCGAAGCTGCGGGAGGGTCATCCGCCCCTGATTGAGTGCGCGCTCGGCCTGCTTGCGAACGCGCTCCACCATCTCTTCGGGATCATACTGCAGGTAGCGAAGCACCTCGTCGATCGAGTCGCCCTTGATCACGTTGGCCACACTGTAGCCGTAGTCTTCCAAACGGACGTGCACTGCGTTCGTATCTCCGAAGAGATTGTGCAGGTCGCCGAGGATCTCTTGGTAGGCTCCACCGAGAAACATCCCTAGGAGATAGTGCTCTCCGCTCTTCACCGGGTGCAGGTGGAGCGAACGCTGCACCTCTTCGACGTCGATGAAGTGGTCGACGATGCCGTCGGAGTCGCAGGTCAGGTCTGCGAGCCTTGCACGAACGGTGGGCTCCTCGTCTAGACGGTGAATCGGCATGAATGGAAACAGGTGGTCCATGGCCCAGATGTCGGGCGCGGACTGGAACAACGAGAAGTTGCAGTAGTAGATCGCCCCCATGAGGTCTTCGACGGCGTTGAGCTCTTCGGGCACGTACTTCAGCCGCCGCATGCTTCGGCGAATCCTCTCGCAGCAGCTCCAGAACAGATGCTCCGCGCGCGCGAGCTCGCGAATCCCGAGGTAGCCGAACTTGAACAGGCTCCGGGCTTCTTCGAGCGCCTGCTGCGCGTCGTGCCAGGACTCCTGCACGTTCTTTGGCTGGATGCCCTTCCAGGTCTCGTAGAACTCGTCGAGGATCCTGTGGTCGTGGGATGAGGGTTCCTGCGGGTCCTCGAAATCGACGTGGTCGACGCCCAGGGCATCGAAAACCAGGACCGACTGGTACGCGGCGATCGAGCGTCCGCTCTCGCTGACGATGGTGGGCGGCTTCACTTTCGCCTTCTCGCAGGCGTCTTGAATGCCCGCCACGACGTCGTAGGCGTACTCCTGCAGGTCGTAGTTCATCGAGCCACGAAAATCGGTCTTCGAGCCGTCGTAGTCGACCGCCAAGCCACCGCCGACATCGAGAAAGCCCATCTCGCAACCCATCTTCGTCAGCTCTACGTAAATCTGCCCCGCTTCGCGCATGGCGTTCTTCACCGGGATGATGCTCGAGACCTGACTTCCGAGGTGGAAGTGAAGGAGCTTCAGGCAATCGAGCATGTCGCGCTTTTCGAGCTCGTCGACGACGTGCACGATCTCCGACGTAGACAGGCCAAACTTCGCGCGGTCGCCGGCAGAGTCCGCCCAGCGGCCCATTCCCTTACTACTGAGCTTCGCGCGAACGCCTAGGCAAGGTCTGATCCCGAGCTTCTCCGATGCGCGGAAGGCGAGCTCGAGCTCTTCGACGCGCTCGAGCACCACGACGACCGTGTTGTCGAAGCGCTGCGCAACGAGTGCGGTTTCCATATAGGCGAGGTCTTTGTACCCGTTGCAGATGATGAAGCCGTCTTCGTCCTCCATCGCTGCGAGCGTGATCAGGAGCTCGGGCTTCGAACCCGCTTCCAAGCCGAAGCGCCATGGCCTTCCGGACTCGATGATTTCTTCGACCAGATGCCGCTGCTGATTGACCTTGACCGGAAACACGCCGCGGTAGGTCCCGCCGTAGTCGTACTCGCGGATCGCGTTGTTGAAGCACTCGTTCAGAAGGCGGAGTCGATCCTGCAGGATGTTGGGAAATCGAATCAGCAGCGGCAGATCGAGCCCGCGTTCAGCCAGCTGCTTTGTCAGATCGTAGAGATCGATCGACCGGTCTTCGGTGGGATCGGGCCGCACTTCGACGTGACCGCGCTCGTTGATGCGAAAGTACGGCTCTCCCCAGCCCTTAATCTGGTAGAGCTTGTTGCTCTTCTTCACGCTCCAGTCACGGGGCTCGCCGTTGCCATCCATCAGGCCAGGGGATTAGCACATCGGCCGGTCAAGTGGTCGCCCCAACGCCATTGCTCCACCTGCCGGGTCGTGGTAGCCGAACGCGCATGTGGGGAAGTCACAAGAGGAGCCGTCTCGGGCTAGTCATCCTGCTCTGTCTTCAGGGGTACACCTGTGAGCAGGAGGAGGCGGATCCGGCGACGCCCGCGGAGCAGGCGCCCGATGAAGAGCCCAAGCGGCTGCGAACCAAACGCCAGGTTGCGCCGGCGCCCGCCGCCGCCCCGGCACCGACGGGCACGGCCCAGCACGAGGACCTCCTCGCACTGTTACATCTGGCGGACGTCTACGACAGCTCCGGCCTCTTCGTCGACTTGGGCACCGCAGCGCGCCCCAAGTACACGATCGGCAACTGGAACAGTGGCTGGCTTGGCGAAAGCCGCGAAGGACAGTCGCGCGTATCGACCTTCGGCAAGACGGCGCGCCTCTATCTCCCGGCCGAGAAGAAGCAAGCGATGCAGCTCCGGCTTCGGGCCAAGCCCTACGCAACCGGAGCGCTGATCGTCTACGTCAACGGCAAGACCGCGGGTGAAGCGCGCTTTTCGAAAGGCGAGGGCTTCCGCGAGATCGTGATCCCGATTTCGGAGACGCACGTTCGCTCTGGCGAGAACTCCATCATGCTGCGCGCGACCAAGACCGCCCAGGTTCGCGGCCAGGCGAGGTCGATTGCGATCGACTGGTTGCGCTTCGAGCCATCGGGCGCCGCAGAGCCGGCTGCGCCCAAGCGCGTCGAGCTGAGCCAGGTCGCGGCGGGTGGCATCGGCCGTCGGGCCATCGTTCTCGGGCCCGCTATGCAGATCGACTGGTTCATCGAGGCGCCCGACGAGGGCACACTCGTATTCGGGGCCGGTCTCGGTTCAGAGGGAAGCGGCAGGCTGTCACTGGAGATCAGCAGGGACGGCTCCGTCACCGCCAGCACGCCGATCGAGCTTGGCGCCGCCTGGAGCGATCAAGCGGTTTCCTTGAACGAGCACGCCGGCGGAATCATCCGATTGCGCTTCCGCAACGAGGGCGCGACAGATCTCGGGTTGAGCGACGTCCGAATCGTCCGGCAGGCTGCCGAACCGGTCAGGATCGAACAGGCAGCAACAAACGTGATCGTCCTCCTCGTCGACACCCTGCGCGCGAGCAAGGTACGAGCCTACTATCCGAAGACCCACGTCAAGACCCCGACCATCGACGAGTTTGCCGCGCAGGGCACACTCTTCGAACGCCCGCAGTCCCCCGAGAACTGGACCAAGCCATCCGTCGCCAGCGTACTCACGTCGCTTCATCCGGCCACGCACCGAACCAAGGAAGATGCCTCGAAGCTTCCGAAGTCCGCGCTGATGCTGAGCGAGGTTTACCAGAAGGCGGGTTTCAAGACCGCGAGCTTCATTGCCAATGGCTATGTCTCGAACGCGTTCGGTTTCGATCAAGGTTGGGATCACTACACCAATTACATCCGTGAGGCGCGGAACACGAACGCTTCCAACGTGTTTGGGGAGGCTCAGAGCTGGATCGAAAAGCACAAGGACGGTCGCTTCTTCGTCTACATTCAGACGATCGACCCGCACGTGCCATACGACCCGCCTGCCAAGTTCCTGGAGATGTACGATGCTCAGCCGTACAGCGGGCAAGTGAAAAACCGCCGAACGCACTTGATGCTCGACGAAGCGAAGAAGAATCCGGGCAAGTACGCATTCACGAAGCGCGACAAAGAGCGGATCGAAGCGCTGCATGACGGCGAGATCAGTTACCACGACGAGTACTTCGGAAAGTTCCTGGTGAAGCTCCGCGAGCTAGGGCTCGACGAGAACACCATCATCGTCGTGACCTCCGACCATGGCGAAGAGTTCCAGGAGCACGGCTCCTGGGGCCACGGGCACTCGGTGTACCAGGAGCTTCTTCACGTGCCGCTGATGTTCCGTTGGCCCGGGGTCATTCCTGCAGGCACGCGCATCGGTCCGGTCGTCAGCACGATGGACATTGGGCCGACGGTCTTGGAGGCCAGCGGCGTTGCGATCCCGGATGCCTTCGAGGGCCGGAGCCTGCTCGGCTTCATGCGGGGCGATTGGCCCGCCGGCCCCTACGTCGCGTTCAGTGACTTTCTCGATCACCGCCGGGTGATTCGCGGCGCCGATTGGAAGATGATCATCCGCGGCAACCTCAGCCAGGTCATGTTCGACCTCGGCAGCGACTACTGGGAGAAGCAGGAGCTCGACGGCAGCCAGCATCCCGTTGCCCAGCGCTACTTGCGCATCCTCCACGGGCAGTTCCTCGGGGCCGAGGATCGCAGCCAGTGGCTGGCTGCTCCGAGCGGCTCGGCGGCCAAGAAGAGCCCCGGATTGACAGAGGAAAAGCAGGAAATGACCCCCGAGCTCTGCCGCCAGCTCGTGGCCCTCGGATACATCAGCGCCGAGTGCGACCAGCTCCTGCAGAACTGAGCTCGCACAGGTAACATTACGACCGATTGCGGCCGGTATCAGGTTTGGTAGCATCCGCGGCCATGCCTGAATTCCAGCCCAAGTTCGAAAGCCTCGTCCAAGTCTTCAAGAGTTCCACCGAGAAGTTCGGCGACAGAGCGCTCTTTGGCGTCAAACGCGATGGTCAGTGGCAATGGATGACCTACGGTGAGTGGGGCGACCGCACCCGACGCTTGCGAACGGCGCTTCAGCATCTCGGCGTCCAGGCCGGGGATCGCGTCGCGGTGATCGCAAACAACAGCCCCGAGTGGGCGATGGGTGCGTATGCGTCGTACGGGCTCGGGGCTGCCTACGTGGCCATGTACGAGTCGCAGCTCGACAAGGAATGGAAGCACATTCTCAAGGACTGTGGCGCCAAGGTCTTGTTCGTGGCCAACGAGGAGATTGCCCAACGCGTGCGCAACTTCCGCGACGCGCTTCCGGACCTCAAGGAAGTCATCGTCTTGTCGGGTACGCCGAAGGGCGGCGAGCATGCCTTCGCGGACTTGCTGCAGTACGAGGCCTCTGACCTGGTCGACCCGGGCCCCGGCGCCATTGCGGACTTCATCTACACGTCGGGCACGACCGGCGAACCCAAGGGCGTTCGTCTCACCCATCGCAACCTCGCGTACAACGTCAGCGCGATGCACGTGCTTTTACCGATGGAGCCCGACGATCGTTCGCTCTGCTTTCTTCCGTGGGCGCATTCGTTTGGCCAGACGGTCGAGCTGCACGGCTTGCTATCGATGGGCGGCTCGCTCGGGCTTGCGGAGGCTGTCGACAAGATCATCGCCAACCTCGCAGAGGTGAAGCCCACCTTGTTCATCAGCGTTCCCCGGGTGTTCAACCGCATCTACGATGGCCTGCACGCGCGTATGAACGAAGAAGGCGGGCTCAAGAAGAAGCTCTTCGAAAAAGCGCTAGAAACGGCGGCGGAGCGAAAGCGATTGGCCGCGCAGGGCAAGAGCAGCGCCTGGCTCGATTTCAAGTTCAAGATCCTCGACGGCCTGGTCTTTGCCAAGGTGCGCGAGCGATTCGGTGGTCGCTTGAAGTACGCGTTCAGCGGTGGCGCCGCGATCTCCAAAGAGGTCGCCGAGTTCATCGATAACCTCGGCATCACGGTCTACGAGGGCTACGGCCTCAGCGAGACCTCGCCGATCGCCACGGCGAACTACCCGGGAGCCCGCAAGATCGGTTCGGTGGGCAAGCCGATTCCCGGTGTTGAAATCGAGATCGACGTTTCGGCGACCGACGACCCCGTCCAGGGCGAGGTGCTCATCTTCGGTCACAACATCATGGAGGGCTACCACAACCTCGAGAAGGCCAACGCCGAAGTCTTCGTCGAGAGAAACGGCAGGCGCGGTTTTCGTTCGGGTGACATGGGTCTCATCGACGACGAAGGGTTCCTGCACATCACCGGCCGCGTCAAAGAGCAGTACAAGCTGCTCAATGGGAAGTACGTCGTGCCGACGCCGCTCGAAGAGAAGATGAAGCTGTCGCCCTACATCTCGAACGCCATGGTTTACGGCATGAACCGCGAGTTCAACGTGGCGGTCGTCATTCCGGACTACGAGGCGCTCAAGAACTGGGCTGCCGAAAAGGGGCTTGATCCAAATCCTGCGTCGCTGGCCAAGAGCGACGAGCTCCGCGCCCTGATCGAGGACGAGGTCAACCAGTTTTCGGCCGAATTCAAAGGCTACGAAAAGGCCCGTAAGCTCTTCATCGGTGATGAGGACTTCACCACCGACAACGGCATGCTCACTCCCACGCTCAAGCTCAAGCGCCGGGTCGTGCTCCAACGCTACAACGACGCGATCGAATCGCTCTACGCCTAGCGTCGTCTGGGCTTGGCGCCGCCCAGCCGCGAGACCACCGTGGTGATCATGTAGCCGAGGCCAATCAAGCCGACGGCCATCATGACGTCGTTGAACGTGGGCGTGTAGAACTCGGTGGGGAACTTGTCTGCGGTCAGCTCGGCGAGCCCTTCGGCTGTGAGGACCTGTCCTTTGAACAGTTCGCCGATTCTGGGTGGCACGCCTTCTTGGAAAGGCCACAAGCCGAACACGGCGCCGACTAGAAGGCCCATCAGCACTCCCAGGGTTGGTTGCTCGTGACGTTCCAACACGATCTTGATCAGGTTGCTGACCACCAGGATGCCGATCGCAACGCCGACGCCAACCGGGAGCACGACTGCCATGACCGGTTCGGACGCGCTCGCGAGGTCACCGGATCTGAGTGCCTGTTTGAGGGCGTCAATCCCGCTGAGCACCGGAACGTATACTCCGAGCACCAGCAGGAGATATCCGCCGCTCACGCCCGGCAGGATCATCGCGCTTGCACCGGCAATGCCCGCGACAAACATCATGGCCACCCCTTCGCGGCTCGCTCCCGAGCTCGAGCCGCCGACTTGAAGCCAGGCCAGCGCCGCCATCAGCACGAGGCCTGTCAGCATTCCGGTCCAGAACGCGTTGCTCGCAGGTCGAGCCATCTGCCAGAGCACGGGGACGCCGCCGAGCGTCAATCCGATGAACAGGCTGTACATCGCCCAGCGGTGTTCGACGACTGCATCCTTGACCGGGCCGGCCCCGAGGAGAATCGCAACCATCGCGGCGACTCCGACGAGACCCAGAACGATGAAGGAGCTTTTGCGAAATCGCAGCGCGCTCAGGTCCGCGAGGGCTTGGATGAACCGAGGATAGATTCCGGCTGCGAGCAACATGGTGCCGCCGCTGATACCCGGGACGAGGTTCGCAAGCCCCATCAGCGCACCGCCCAACAAGCACCGCAGTCCCCATTTCGGGCTCATCGAGCCGTCCACCGCTGTGTTCATGCCGCCGGGTGTACGGCAGAACGACGGGGACGCCAAGCAAAGGGCCAGAGCCTGGCTAGCGCAGGTTCGAGATCGGACTTAGGTTCACTTGGTGGGTCGCCTTTTTCTGTTGTTCACCGTCGTTCCCCTGGTCGAGCTCTACCTCTTGATCGCCGTCGGCCGGCTCCTCGGGCCGGCCGCCACCATCGGTCTGGTGTTACTCACCGGTGCGGTGGGCGCCTGGTTCGCCCGCCTCGAAGGCGCCCGGGTCATCCGGCGCTGGCAGGAGGCCATGTCGCGTCAGCAGGTGCCCAAGGACGGCGTCATCGATGGCTTGCTGATTTTCATCGGTGGCTTGATGCTGATCACGCCCGGAATCTTGACCGACTTCGCTGGGCTTTCGATGGTGATGCCGCCTACGCGCCGGTTCATCGCAGGTTTCGTTCGTAGCTGGTTCGAGAGGCAAATCGCGGCGGGCCGCGTACAAGTGTATGCGCCGGGCTACAACGGCGCGCCGGGTCGTCCCCAAGAGGTGATTGACGTCGAAGGGGAAGTCGTCGAGGTAGTCGAGGTGGTCAGCAAACCGAATCCCCCGGAGCAATTAGAGAAGTAGACATCGCGCGCGCAGTCGGCTACCAAGCGTCCATGAAAAATGTCTGGATCCTCCTGTGCTGTGTGGTGCTCGGCGCCGCGCTGACCGCCTGCAAGGGCAGCAAACCCGCACCCGCCGAGGGCGAGCCCGCCGCGGAAGCCGAAGCGCCTGCTGAAAAAGAGGCCGCCACAGAAACGATCGTGGCTCAGGGCGCTGCGCCCAATTCGCTTCCCGCGCCTCCCGATGTGGCCGCACCTCCCAAGAATGCCGAGCGTAGCGAGTCGGGCCTTGCCTGGACCGTCTTGCAAGCCGGCACCGGCGACGCGAAGCCAACCGGAGCGGACATCGTGAAGGTCAACTACACGGGTTGGACCACCGGCGGGCGTATGTTCGACAGCTCCGTCGTGCGCGGACAGCCGGCAGAGTTCCCGCTAAATCGCGTCATCAAAGGTTGGACCGAAGGCGTGCAGATGATGGTTGCCGGCGAGAAACGCCGCTTCTGGATTCCAGGTAGCCTCGCTTACGGCGAGGCGGCCCCGAACGATCCGCATGCCGCGGTGGGACCGCCCAAGGGCACCCTGGTGTTCGACGTGGAGCTAATCAGCTTCAAGGAAGCGCCAAAGCCGCCCGAGACGCCCAAAGACGTCGCTAAGATTCCAAAGAACGCAAAGAAGACCAAGTCGGGCATCGGCTCGCGCGTGCTCTCCAAAGGGACTGGCACCGAGCACCCCAACGCGACCAGTGTCGTGACCGTGCACTACACTGGTTGGACCACGGACGGGAAGATGTTCGACAGCTCCGTCGTGCGCGGAACTCCCGCGACCTTCGGACTCAGCCAGGTCATACCGGGCTGGACCGAGGGCTTGCAGCTCATGGTCGTCGGGGAGACGCGACGAATCTGGATTCCCGAGAATCTGGCCTATGGCGGCCGACCCGGACGCCCGGCAGGAATGCTCGTGTTCGACGTCGAGCTCCTCGGTATCAAATAGCGCCGCCAGCCGCTGAATCGGGCCGTAATCGCCAGGGTTTACGAAAAATAGATCCGAATTGCGCGGTCGTACGTCTACCAGCCCAAGTGAGGAACAACCGATGAAGCAAGCATTCGCGATTTTGGGTTTGTGTGTGGTGATGGCGTGGCCGACGACGTCACGCGCTTTCTGTGGATTCTACGTGAGTGGGGCCGATGCCTCGCTCTACAACAATGCGACCATGGTCGTGATGATGCGCGAGGGCACGCGAACCGTGCTTTCGATGCAGAACAACTACCAGGGCCCGCCGGAAGACTTCGCGATGATCGTTCCGGTGCCGGTCGTGCTGCAGGAAGAGAACGTGAAGACCTTGCCGCCGGAGATCTTTTCTCGGGTCGACAAGCTCGCCGCGCCGCGACTGGTCGAATACTGGGAGCAGGATCCCTGCAGGCCGATGGTCGTCTACGAGATGGCAGCGGGTGCGCCGATGGCGCGAAGGGCCAAGTCGAGCGCAGACGCGGAAGACGACTCGAAGTTTGGTGTCACCATCGAGGCGCAGTTCAAGGTGGCCGAGTACGACATCGTCATTTTGAGCGCGAATGATTCTGGAGGCCTCGACAAGTGGCTGCGGAAGAACGATTACAACATTCCGAAGGGTGCCAACGAGGTGCTTCGTCCGTACGTCGAGCAGAACACGAAGTTCTTCGTTGCCAAGGTCGATGCGGAGAAGGTGACGTTTCGCGATGGCAAGACGGTGCTTTCACCACTGCGCTTCCACTACGATGCGCCGACTTTCACGCTTCCGGTGAGGCTCGGGCTGCTCAACAGTGCGGGCAAGCAGGACTTGATCGTCCACCTTCTCGGCAAGCAACAGCGCTACGAAGTGGCCAACTACAAAAACGCCTCGATTCCGACCAACATCAGGGTCGAGGACAGCGTTCGGAAGACCTTCGGCGCCTTCTATGATGCGCTCTTCGAGCGAACGATCGAGAAGAACCCGGGCGCGGTGGTGACGGAATACGCATGGGACGCGACGACATGCGACCCCTGTCCGGAGCCTCCGCTAAGGCCCGATGAGCTGGCTACCCTCGGCGCTGACGTGCTCGTGCCGGGCGAGAAGGATCCCTATTCCGACATTCCTGGCGTGGTGCCGCAGAGGCGGCCTCCGCGACGCTGGATGCCTTCCGGCTTCGTGCTTACGCGTCTGCATTACCGCTACGACAAGGATGGGCTCGACGAGGACCTCGTGTTCCGTGCGGCGGGCCCCATCGTGGGCGGCCGTGGGATGCCCGATCAGGAGGGTGAGCTCGGAGAACGGCGCGCGCAGGCCTCGAGCGTCAACAACTTCCAGGGGCGGTACGTGATTCTGCACCCCTGGGAAGAGAAGATCGCGTGCGAGAATCCCCAGCGGGGAACTTGGGGCGGACCGCCTGGTGGCCCGACGCCGAGGCCCTTTGCTGCGGGCAACACTGCGCTCAAGGGCACGACTGGCAAGACGCTGACCAATCAGCTGCCTGTGCTGATCCAGACCGACATCCCGGAGCTCGACCTCAAAGCTGGCGTGGTGGAGGGTGTGCCGAAGCGCAAGATTGAGAAGGGCGAGAAGAAGAAGAGCGGAGCGAACGGCGATGCGAGCACCTCGGACGGTTGCAGCGTGAGCGCGGCGAAGAGCGCGTCCCTCGGTTGGATCGCGCTCTGCTTCGTTGCTATGTGGCTGACGAGGAGACGCACCGCTCAATAGCTCATGGCAGAATTCATCTTCACGATGAAGGGGGTGACGAAAGTTCATCCCCCGGACAAGAAGATCATCGAGGACCTCTATCTTTCGTTCCTTCCGAACGCGAAGATAGGGGTCATTGGTGTGAATGGCACCGGTAAGTCGACGCTCCTGCGCATCATGGCGGGGGTCGATGACACGTTCACCGGTGAGGCCTGGATTCGCCCGGGCGCGAAGGTGGGCTACCTGCCGCAGGAGCCGGACCTGGGTGACGCCAAGACGGTGCTCGAAGCGGTGGAGGCTGGAGTGTCTTCGGTGCGTGCGGTTCTCGACGAATTCAACGAGCTCAGCATGAAGCTCGGTGAGCCGATGAGCGATGACGAGATGGCGAAGCTGCTCGACCGGCAGGGAGCGCTTCAAGACAAGATCGACGCGGTCGACGGCTGGAACTTAGAGAGCACGCTAGAGATCGCCATGGACGCGCTTCGCTTGCCGCCCGCTGACGCCGACCCGAACTTGCTATCGGGTGGTGAGAAGCGCCGGGTCGCGCTTTGCCGCTTGTTGCTCGAGAAGCCGGAGCTCTTGTTACTCGACGAGCCGACCAACCATCTGGACGCCGAGTCGGTCGCCTGGTTGCAGGGCTACCTCCAGAACTATCCGGGCTGCGTGATACTGGTCACCCACGATCGGTATTTCTTGGACGAGATTGTGGAGTGGATACTCGAGCTCGATCGCGGCGAGGCGCACCCCTTCAAGGGCAACTATTCTCAGTGGCTCGAGGCCAAGGAGGCGCGGCTCGCCCAAGAAGAGAAGAAAGACAGCGCTCGGAAGCGCAAGATCACGCGGGAGCTCGAATGGGTGCGGGCGTCGCCGAAGGCCAGACAGGCCAAGAGCAAGGCGCGTATCACCGCGTTCGAGAGCCTGGTCGCCGACGCGGCCAAGGCCCGTGGTGACGCTAACGAAATTCGTATTCCTCCGGGGCCGCGGCTCGGAACACAGGTGTTTGAAGTCAATGGGGTGAGCAAAGCGTATGGCGACAAGCTCCTGTTCGACGACCTCAGCTTCATCGTGCCGCGCGGGGCCATCGTCGGCATCGTGGGGCCGAACGGCGCTGGTAAGACGACCTTGTTTCGAATGCTGGTTGGCGAAGAGGCACCCGACGCGGGGAGCATCACCGTCGGTGAGACCGTCGCTCTCTCGTATGTCGACCAGAGCCGCGATTCGCTCGATGACGCCAACAACGTCTTCAAGGAGATCACAGACGGCGCTGACGAGATCGACGTCGGTGGCGGGACGGTGAAATCGCGGGCCTACGTCGGCTGGTTCAACTTCCGCGGCAGCGATCAGCAAAAGCCCGTCAAGAACCTCTCGGGCGGCGAGCGAAACCGCGTGCACCTCGCTAAGCTGCTCAAGAGCGGCGGCAACGTGTTGCTCCTCGACGAGCCGACGAACGACATCGACGTCGACACCTTGCGTTCACTCGAAGAAGCCATCCTCGCCTTCCCTGGCTGCGCCATGATCATCAGTCATGATCGCTGGTACCTCGACCGCATCTGCACGCACATCCTCGCGTTCGAAGGCGACAGCCGCGTCGTCTGGCACGAAGGCTCCTACGCCGACTACGCCGCCGATCGAAAAGCCCGCCTAGGCCACGACGCCGACATCCCCCACCGAATCAAATACCGAAAGTTCTCCAGATAGGGACACTCTCCTACCTTCCAAGTACCCGAGATCAGATAGTTTCTCGGGCAAAGATCGCAGCGCTGCCCGTTCGAGACCTCGGGGAGGAGCTCTCGTAGATGTGCTCAAGGCGTTGCGATCTTTGCCTGGGGATCGCTGTGGTTTCGGGAGGTTAGGGGGTAGGAGAGTGTCCCCTTAAGAGCAATTCGGTGATTTCTGGTTCTAGGGCGGAGTGGCCGGACTGGGGGGCGATTTTTAGGGTGCTGCGGGGCAAGGCGCGGTGGAGCTCGTAGGCGCTTTCGGCTGGGCAGACGATGTCGTAGCGGCCCTGGACGATGAGGGCCGGGATGTGCTGGATGCGGTGGATGTTGTTGAGGAGCTGGTTGTCATCTTGGAAGAACCCGCCGTTGATGAAGTAGTGGCACTCGATGCGGGCGAATGCCTCTGCAAAGGTTGCGTCGCCCGTGCGTTCGATCACCGCCGGGTCGGGGATGAGTCTGCTGGTGCTGCCTTCCCACATGCTCCATGCGCGCGCCGCCCGAATGCGCTCTGAGCGGTCGGTGCTGGTGAGGCGGCGGTAGTATGCGTCCACCAGGTTGCCCCGCTCCTCTACCGGAATCGGCTCGAGATAATTCTGCCAAGCCTCGGGGAAGATTCGGCTAGCCCCTTCTTGGTAGTACCAGTCGATCTCGCGTTGCCTGAGCAGGAAGATGCCCCGCAGCACCATGTCTGTGACGCGTTCCGGATGCTCTTGGGCGTAGGCTAGGGACAGAGTGCTTCCCCATGAGCCGCCGAACAGCTGCCAGCGCTCGATGCCTAGGTGCTCCCGTATTCGCTCCATGTCGTCGATCAGATCCCAGGTCGTGTTCTTTTGCAGCTCCGCGTGGGGTGTGCTGCGGCCGCAGCCGCGCTGATCGAACAGAATGATGCGGTACGCATCAGGGTCCCAGAACCGGCGGTGCACTGGGCTAGAGCCGCCGCCTGGCCCTCCATGTACGAAAACCGCCGGCTTCCCCTCGGGATTGCCACATTGCTCGAAGTAGACCGAATGCACCTCATCGACCCGGAGGTGCCCGGAATCGTACGGCTCGATCTCTGGAAATAGCCCCGCCATTGGCAGTGCGAATGACAGCACGTTCGCGGACTGGCGCAACCGACCACAGTGACTATCTTGCCGCCCGGGCATGGGCCAGAACGAATACGAGCGCCGCCGCACCTTTGCGATCATCTCGCATCCGGATGCCGGTAAGACGACATTGACCGAGAAGCTTCTGCTCTACGGGGGAGCCATCCATGCGGCCGGCGCGGTCAAGTCACGCAAGGCAAAGCGCTCGGCCGTCAGCGATTGGATGGCGCTGGAGAAGCAGCGCGGCATTTCGGTCACGACCTCGGTCTTGCAGTTCGAGTACGACGACATTCGCTGGAACCTCCTCGACACTCCGGGCCACAACGACTTCAGCGAGGACACCTATCGCACGCTGATGGCAGCCGACTGCGGCATCATGATTCTCGACGCCGCAAGGGGCGTCGAGCCGCAGACTCGCAAGCTCTTTCACGTGTGCCGGATGCGCAACACGCCGGTCGTCACGTTCATCAACAAGATGGATCGACCCGCCCGCGATGCCTTCGCCTTGATGAGCGAGGTCGAAGAGGTGCTGGGCGTGAGCACGGTGCCGTTCACTTGGCCGATCGGAAGCGGCGATTTGTTCCAAGGGGTTTACGATCGAATCAACAAGCTCGTGATTCGTTTCGAGCGCTCGAGCGAGGGCCAGGCGAAGCGCGCGGTGATGAAGGTCACCGGGCTCGACGACCCCGAGCTCGACGCGCTGCTCGGCGAAGAGCCAGCGCAAACTCTACGTGACGAGGTCGAGCTCCTCGACGGTGCTGGCGAGGAATGGGACCAAGAGCGCTTCCTCGCCGGTGAAATCACGCCGGTCTTTTTCGGAAGCGCGCTCACCAATTTCGGCGTCGAGCCCTTCTTGCGTTCGTTCAAGGGCCTTTGCCCTCCGCCCGGTAAGCGCCAGGCGACCGGAGACGTCGTCGTGAGCCCGGACGACGATCGTTTCAGCGCATTTGTTTTCAAAGTCCAGGCCAACATGGATCCGTCCCACCGGGACCGGATCGCGTTCGCTCGAATCTGCTCTGGCAAGTTCGAAGGTGGGATGCGCGTCCACCACTTCCGGCTCGGCAAAGAGATTCGTCTCAATCGGGCCGAGCAGTTCTTCGCGCAAGAGCGCGAGAGCGTGCTGGAAGCGTACGCGGGCGACATCGTGGGCCTCTACGACCCAGGGCTGTTCCGAATCGGTGACACGCTTTCGACGAACGGACCGATGAGCTTCGACGCGGTTCCGCAGTTCTCACCGGAGCATTTCGGGCGTCTGCAGCTCCTCGATCCGCTCAAGCGGAAGCAACTTCAAAAAGGCATCCAGGAGCTTTCGGAAGAAGGCAC
>Ga0316198_10001292_pt1 | contig 14631 bp, 13 predicted proteins | sample OudBieAanoxic_MG_FD_204935 | JGI IMG/M metagenome (GOLD analysis project Ga0316198, IMG submission 204935) | Coastal sediment microbial communities from Oude Bieten Haven, Netherlands - site A anoxic | ecosystem: Environmental > Aquatic > Marine > Coastal > Sediment | place: Netherlands...
GACGAGCCGCCCGTGTTCGCTCAACGTGCCACAGAACAGCTCTCGATCCGAGAGGCGAAGATCGCAGCCCGAGAGCGTGAGGTCGATACGAATGAGAAACGGATGCGCGAGTGGAGCAAGCGGCTGCGACGTCGGGAGGAGGAACTCGAGGCCCGAGAGCAACGGTCCGAATCTGTTTCAAAGGTTGCATCACCTCACTCGACGGCTCGCGTCAAGATTGGGCGCAACGAACGGTGCCCGTGCGGGTCAGGCCTCAAGTACAAGCACTGCCACGGCCTGGCCGGCCGCCGAACATATTGCCGGAAAGGGGTATCCACTTCGGTACAGTTGCCCCTCCGGATATGGGCCAGCGCCCCACTTTCGGCCCTGAATCGCCGCTCCTGTGGGAATCGAGCACGCTGACGGTCGCCCGGAGCGCTCGGCGCCCCACCGCTGTACCGAAGTGGATACCCCTTATGCCGGATATGGGTGGCCGTGGTGCCCAGCTGTTGATGTTCGTTCAACGGTCTGAGACACTGACTTCTGCTTCTGGCTGGCTCGGGGGCATCAGGAAGGCTGGGCGGATGGGTGCTAGGTGGTTTCTAATGCGGCGTGTGATGGCCGGGATTGGTGTTGGGTTGCTTCTGTGCGGTTGTGGCGGGGGCGGGTTGTCGTTGACCGGGTACGTCGATCGTCTCAATGTCATTAACGACCGCACGGTCCCGCAAACGGAGGTTCTCATCTCCGAGTTGGAGCGGAGTACCACACCGAGAGACGTCAACGCGACCATGGAACGGATGGTGGTTCTCCGGATCGAGTCCGTGCAAGCCACCGAGACACTCGACCCCCCAGAGCAAATCGCCGATCTCCACCAGCTCTTCCAGGGCTGGGAGAAGCGGCTACTTCCGATCGAAGAGGCGTTGGCGGCTCGGGCGGGCACTGTTGCTGGGTGGGAGGAGTTCTTTGATAGCGCTGAGGTGGCGGCTTACCGAGCCGCGCTAGTCGAAGGAAAGCAAGTCTGTGTCGAGTTTCAGACGAGGCTCGATGCCACTGCCATGCGCGGGGTGTTCGATGATACGCCCTGGATTCCAGGCGAGTTGAAGGAGGTCGTCGAGGCCCGGCTCGGATGCGGTCTCTTCCCCGAGAATCCCGAGGACGTGTTCAGGCCAGTTCCCGCAACCACGGTTCCCGAACCGCCTGGATAGCCGCACTATCAGACGCATATTGAGCGGCCACGCATAACGGCACCTATGGGAGGGGTGTGATGTTTGGCTGTGCTTCGTAGGTACGGGAGTCCTAGTTGCGGCCGCGGTCGCCGTTTCGTCCTCCGCCTGAACGTTGGTGTGTGCCCGCCGCTGGGCCGCGGGATCGCCCGTTCCGGGAACCCTGTTCTGTGTCGGAAGCGAGGATGGATTCGTAGATCTCTTCGTCGAGGAGGTACGGCACACGATCAACACCGGCCGCTTCGAGTTGTGACACGAAAGCGCGGAGATGATTGCGGGAACCTCTCAAGAGGTTCTCGTAGACGCGTGAGATGTCACTGGCGGTGCTCTCGGCGAGATACTCCTCGATGTCGACGATGTCGACCTCTTCGATGGTTGCGCCGACCTCGAAGGCTGCTTCGAGCGATCCCGAACCCCTGGTGACGAGTTCGTCGTACATGGCCTGTAGCTCGGCGTTGTCGTAGACGCCGACGGTGCCAGCGTACGGCGTGTCCTCGAGGCCGTAGGTGTCAATGAGTCGCAGAATCGCATCCATGTGCTGCTGCTCAGATGCTGCAATGTTCGAGAAGGCGGGCACATCCCAGATCTCTGCGAGCGTGAGATACACATCTCGAGCGAGCTTCTCCTCCTCGCGCATGAAGATGATCCCTTCAGCCTCTTCTTCGGAGAGGGTCCCGGTTGTAGCGACCAGCCGCGAGGGCTGGTCGGCCGCCACTGGGGTTCGGTCGGAGGCGGGCTGCTCGATCGACTCGGCGTTGGCGGTTACGGTCACCAGGCCAGTCGTCGCGACGAATACCGCCGCCGCGACGAGCAACGCGGATGTGGAAACGAACGAAGTGTCAGTCCTTGCCTTCATCAGATCTCTCCTGATCTCGATACTGCACCCAAGTCAACTTCGCGAAGGTGAGAGCCGACCGAGGTTCGGATGAGAACCGCATGAAGATCTGTCTGCGGGTACGACCCGCCAATACACCCGCATCAACGCACCAGCCGCCCACATCGGCACCTATGGACGGAACGTCAGACCGTACAGAATGCCGGATACGGAGGGTCTTGCTTAGGTCGTTTTCGCCCTTCACCTGAAGGCTGGTGGGAGTACGGTTGGTGGGACGGCGCTGGGCAACACAGAGGAGTCCTCATGCTGCGACCGTACTCCCTCCCGTTGGTGGCTTCGTTGGCGCTGGTGGTGCTGCTGTTGGCTTCATGTGGCGACTCCGACGCCCAGTTGGATACGAGCGAGCCGTGGGATCTGGTGTGGATCACCGACTCGATGGGTGCGGGAGTCGCCGAGGCGTGGGCCGATCGGATCGAGGAAGCCGAGGGCGTCGAGGTGCGAGTGCACAACCATGCCATCGGCGGTATGCCGCTTGTGGATGCCAGAGACATGCTGATGGAACAGGAGGCTATCCGAGACGAGGTAGCCGACGCTGAGATCATCGTCGCGTACGGCGCCGCCCAATACGCCAGCCCGGAAGACACGGGAACGTGCCACGTACCCTCGCCGACCCCCCGCGACCCACCAAACGTGTATACGTCGGCTGATTTCGCACCATACGGTGATGTGCTGCGCGACATCTACGACGTCGTGTTCGAGTTGCGTGCCGGTGAACCGACGGTGATCCGGGTCTTCGACATATTCAACGGCATGATCGTCGATTGGAGGGAAGCCGGGATCGAAGCCGAATGTGAGGCAACCTGGGACTCCGAATCCGAGGCGCTGCGCGAAGCCGCAGACGACTACGGGGTGGCGATGGCGTCGTTCTACGACGAGTTCAACGGTCCCGATCATGACGAAGACCCCCGTGAGAAGGGCTACATCGCATTCGACGGGTTGCACGCGTCGAGCGAAGGCGTCGCCGTCCAGGTCGAGGTCCTGCACGATCTCGGATACGACGCAATTGTCCCGTGAACCTGAGCCGATCCAAACCCGACAATCGATCCACCTACGCCCGCCCATATCGGCTGCGATTTCAGGTGGTCGTTGTATCACTTTCGACGAGAGTTGTTGTCTCGTTTTGGAGGTGAGGTTGTGGGACGGTTCTTGGAGTCGGAGAAGGCTGAGTTGTGGGACAGGTTTGAGGCGGGTGAGTCGTTGCGGACGATCAGCCGCGAGTTGGGTCGTGCTCCGTCGTCGGTGCGGACTCATGTTGTGGCTGCCGGGTGGCGACGCCCAGCCCCGGCTGCCGATTGGTGTCCGATACGGTTGTCGTTTGCGGAGCGGGAGGAGATCTCTCGCGGGATAGCTGGCGGCGAGTCGTTGCGGCGTATTGCCCGCCGTCTGGGTCGAGCCCCGTCGACGGTGTCACGTGAAGTCGCCGCCAACGGGGGACGTATCCGGTATCGGGCTGGGGTGGCGCATCGAGCATCACGGCGTCGGGCGCATCGGCCGAAACCGTCGAAGCTCGCTACGAGTCCCCGGCTGCGTGGTGTGGTGGAGGACAAGCTGGCGTTGTGGTGGTCGCCGTTACAGATCTCTGGGTGGCTCGTGGTGGCATATCCTGACGACGGGGAGATGCGGGTGTCACACGAGACGATCTACCAATCGCTGTTCATCCAGGGCAAAGGCGCGCTGCGTAAGGAACTCTGGCGTTGTCTGCGCACGGGCAGGGCGGTGCGCCGCCCCCAGGGCCGGCCTGAGTCGACGAAGGGCCAGATCCGTGACATGGTCATGATCTCGGACCGGCCCGCCGCCGTGGAGGATCGGGCGGTGCCGGGTCATTGGGAAGGCGACCTCATCATGGGCAAGAATCAGACCGCGATCGGGACGTTGGTGGAACGCTGGTCCCGCTACGTGGTGCTCTTCGGCCTCCCCGATGGCAACACCGCTGAAGCTGTCCGCGTCGCATTGGCCGAAACGGTGCAGCGTCTCCCCGAACATCTCTGGGAGTCGTTGACGTGGGACCAGGGCAAAGAGATGGCCCAACACGCCCAGTTCACGGTCGATAGGGGCGTCCAGGTCTACTTCTGCGACCCGAAGTTGCCGTGGCAGAGGGGAACGAACGAGAACACCAACGGGCTGCTGCGCCAATACTTCCCGAAGGGCACCGACCTCTCCCAACACAGCCAATACGACCTCGACCAAGCCGCCTGCAGCCTCAACACCAGGCCTCGACAAACACTCGGATGGATGACACCATCAGACAAACTCGCCGAAGCGTTGCGATGACCCCCTGAAATCGCAGCACATATGGGCGGCAGTCAGACCGCACAGAATGCCGGATATGGGCGGCCTGGTTGCAGGTTGCGAGCGGCACCGCGCCGGTGCCCTGGTCCCGTGTGGCTTCGGGCTACCGGCGCGGGCCGATCGGTCCTGCGTCAGCTTGGTGGCCAGGAATCGTCGATATCTTCCAGCACCTCGGGAACGTCCTTCACTCCGTTTACGAGGTCGACGATGCCGGTCCAGAACGTCCCTTGGCCCACCTCGGGGGGCATCATGTCCGAACCGTCGTAGCGGAACTGGTCCGCTCGGATTGCGGCTTGGATGTCCTCTGCCTGTGAGCGAATCAGGTCGTCCATGTAGTGGCGTGTGTCGAACCGGACGTTGGGCAGAATCCAGCCGCCGGTTCCGGCCAGGCCTTGTCGTCCGAATCGTTGACTCAGGATGTAGCGGGTGAGTTGGCGAACCTCTTTGCGTTCGTTCAGCGCCGCCACATGGTCGGCGCCGCCCATCACCGCGTCGGCGTACGCCGGATCGACCGATGGGAACTTGAACGCCGCGAAGTCATCCAGGTCAAAACCGTTGAACTCGAGGATTGCGGCGAAGAAGGCACCCTGCTTATGCATCAGACAGTCTTCGAAACCCAGCGGGAATACGTTATTGAAGAACGGCACGCTCGTCATGTTGCCGCGGTCCCATACGTAGCCGGGCGTGTCGATCATCTGTTGATACCGGTCAAACGCCATTTCGACGCGAGGGTCTTGGAACACGACGGTGTGGTTGACCCACTGGTCGTACACGTCCGGTCCCTCTGCTCCCAGCAACAGGTCCTCGACCCAGTCGGTACCCAGCCAGCCGGTGGCGGGGCCCGATTCGATGTAGTTGCACCACGGAACATCGCCATTGGCGACCATTTGGTCGCTCAACGCCACCAACTCGGTGAACGTTTGCGGTATGGCGTAGCCGTTCGCTGCGAACTCGCCTGGTTGGTACCACACGAGGGACTTCGTGATCGCGTTCACGGGTCCGCCCAGCACTGCACCATCGCCGGTGACCACGTCGATCAGGAAGTCGCCGTAGTCGCGGCGCAGACTGCGCGGGTTCACGAACTCGCCGAGATCAACAAGCTCGTCGGCCAGGTCGATCAATAGGCCCGGTATCGGCGAGACAATGAGATCCGGCGGGTTGGGTCCGGTGACCCGGTCCACCATCTCGCCCGCGTCGTTGACGGCTTCGTAGATGATGTCGTATCGGCCTTTGGCGACGGTCTCCAACTCGGCGACGAACGCGTCGGCCGGGTCTCCGTCGAAGAATCCGAGCACGGTGACCGGTTCGGGTGCGGGCTTCTTGGCTGTTGCGGGCGTGGCGAGTCCGGCAACAACTAACGCCAGAACCAGAAGAATCGAGATTCGGGCAGATCGGGTGCGCATGACAACCTCCTGTCAGCGACCCGCCACAGGGTCTCTTCTGAGACCTACCCAACTCCTTAGACTGTACACCCTCGGCAAGACTGCCGCGGCCGCTTTTCCCATGCCCATATCGGCACCTATGAGCGGGGCTACATGCCGAACATGGGCTGGACTCCAGCTGTCATCGTTGTGTCCAGGGTTCGTTTTTGAGCGCAACCTGTCCGCCCAGTGCCCTCCGCTCCTGTCGTCGGATCATTCGATTACCGCGCCTGATCCGCCCATCGGATGAGAATGACCATTCATGCTTTCGCCACTTGACAGCCTCACGGAATCCACCGGTCGTGGTCGCTTCGACGTGGAACCGAAGCTCCTCGCACACGTCGCTGACTTGGGCGTTGCACCCATCACAGAGACAGGCGGGGAACAAGACTTCAACGGTCCGTCCGAAACGGACTGCAACGCCGGGCGCAGGAGTGAACCCGAACACCATGGTTGCTCCGGACGACGGAACCAGGCGAACAGGGGGTGGACGGTGGTCGGCCCAATCAACGAACCGAGGGAAGTCCTCCCTCCAGTCGCCCCCTGACCGCTCGACAACGAACCGGGTTTCAAGCCGATCCATGATCGTGCGTGCACACTCGATGACAGCCTCGAACCGTTCAGGGTTTGTAGTCGTCGTGTAGTCAGACTCGGACGGCGTTCTCGGGTCCATGGGCCCATTGTGGCATTCGGAGAGAGACCGCATCCACACATATCGGCAGCACATATGGGGGCGGCGTGACGGTGAACGGAATGGTCGGCGCACGGGGCATTCGGACGTTCGGCTCATCGACGGTAGGGTCAGTCGTGGCGCACCTGGCGGCGGGGCGTTAGCGCTGGAATGGTCCGCCGGGTGTGTCTCTCTTCGACCGCCACTTCTGACCTGGCCCTCAATGCTCCGTCGATCTGGTGCGTTGCCGTGTACACCCGCCCATAGCGGCACCTATGGGCGGCGCACGGACCGTCTGTCGCGACGGTCCCGGTGAGGAGTCTCCGGGTTGGGATTGGCCAACCCTGTGCCGGCGACATGGATGGTGGTCTCGGTCGTCTCAGACCCGAGTTCGTGCGACACTTGTGGTGTTGTGTACGAGCATGATCCGAATGCCCTTCCCGATTCTGCGTTTGTCGAGGGATCATTGGGATACCTTCGTGTTGGGAACGAAGGGCGGATGCTCGATCCGCGTCGTACGCCGGTGACCGTCACGGGCGTCTATTCGATGGAAGGCGTCTTCGAGTTGGAGGTAACGGCGTTTGAGGATTGTGGCGCTCGCTGGATGCTTCCGGTTGAGGATGTCTCCAAGTTCCAGTTCGGAGTGGGCTCCTTGATCGTGCCCAACAACGAACTGGCTGCACTCGAATCAGCCGTTGAGCGCTTCCATAAGGACTTGAAGATCGAAGTTGATCCAGATGTGGCTCTTGCGACGCAAGGACTCATCGATGAGGAAACAGCAGTTGCCTCTTCATGGCTCACACACAACTCACGGTACTTCTCGGAGAGTGTGAGTTTGAACCCGTCAGTGTCTGAGGGGCCCCCCAAACTCAGATCCGACCTTGCCCGGTACATGGAGTCCCGGTTGCTGAGCGACATCGAACACGTCTTCGCATCAACATGGGTTAGCAATCCTTCTTCAGGAGAAGTCGTCAAAGGGCACCGCATTGCCATCGCCAGACTGGGCCTCGCACCCTATGCCGGTCTCATTCCGCGCCTCGAGGCATCCACGACGGGAAGGTGGCGTATCGAACGACGCTCCGATCACATCGTTGCCCGCATCGGATTCGTCCGAGCGATGTTCACCCATGCGGAAATGGATCATGTGGTGCTCTATCGGGGCCTCAGCTTCGAGCAATCCGCTCAAACCCGAACAGGTCAGACGTTGATCTCCGCCACATTCCATCAGCGAATCGCTGATGCTCGATTCGACACTGATCCTCACGTGTTCTCCGTGTCGCTGATGCGACAGCCGGTTCCAATCACGCGACTGTTCATGACATATTTCGAGACTGACGCCATGAATTCCCAGTTCAGCGAAGCCGAGGCCGTCCTCCTCCAACAACCAACCGGACCCCTCTTTTAGACGCCCACACCCCGCCCATCATCAATCAGGCACCTATGGGCCCCCTACGAGGCGTGCATGTCGCCGGCTATGGAACACGCGGGAGGCTCGATTGAGCCTTGACTAGTTGTGTGTGTCGGAGTGAGGTTGGAGTGTGGAGCGGTGTGTGCTGGCCTGCTCCCGGGAGGTCACGATGCGTATTGGGAAGAACCGGCCTGAGACAAAGGCACCACCTGCGAGTCGGCAGACGGAGAAGCTGGTCAGGAAGTTCGACCGATCGTTGAGGCGGACGGCCGATGTCCTAGTCGGCAAGTTCGGCGAGGAGGAAGCGCCGGTGATACGCCGGGAGACATTGGCCGAATTCCGACGCCTGATTCCCGAGATTCCCTACATCGGAGGACGGCGCAACCCCTACTCCCAGATACTCGTGGGAGCCGCACGGGGCTTGGCGATGTATCGAGCGGTGGTCCTGCACGGGGGGAGCCTGCAGGACACCGGCGAGTTGATGCACCGGCGAAACCGGGCGCAGATGCAGCGGATTCCCCGGGTGGTTCGACACAGCTTGATGAGGAACCTACTCATCAGGCAGCAGGAGAGGGCTGCCCGGCGTTCGCAGGACCGCCGGTACCCGGGAGACTGGGTGATGGAGGTCGTCGATGGCGATGGGGAGTCCTTCGACTATGGCTTGGATGTAACCGAGTGCGGTGATCTGAAGTTCCTCAGAAAACAGGGGGCCGAGGAACTGTGCCCATACTTCTGTGACGTGGACTACGTCATGGCCGAGGCGATGGGATACGAGCTTCGCCGGACTAAGACCCTGGCCTGGGGGTGTGACCGGTGCGACTTCCGAATCTCCCTGGGCGGCGTGACATCCGCCTGCTGGCCACCCAAGCTCGTCGAACAGACCTGCGGAGAGCCGGAGGCAGCGGATGGAGGATCGGTGTCCTGAGTCTAGACCGACGTCGGTGAGCCATTCATCTTCACGCCTCGGAACAGCCCTTCCACCCGCCCGTATCGGCACATATGGCGCTCTCCTGCTCTATCTGTGGTTGGGTTGGGGAGGTTCCGAGCGGCTGAACTCCCCGTGCTCCAAAGTTTCGCGCCGTCCAAAGGCTCGACGACAAGTGCTGCAATACGGGGTGCAGAGCAACCGAGTCTGTCAACGCGTCTGCGGGTTGACGCCCACCGGCGTCGAAGGTACGACCGAGAAGCCGGTCGGTGAAGTTGGCGAGCCCTCGATGCCAGCTCAACTCCGGTGTTCAGTGAGGCCGAGCCGCCCCGGATCCAGTACCGGCACCAGGATCGGCTCGCTCACCCGGAACGCGTTCGGGTACCACGGCCCCGATCCTCTCATCGCTCTCGCACTCGTCGCCCTCGACCACCCACCGCAACTCCCAGGCCGAAACTGACCCACACATAGAGCAGGAGAGCGACATAAGTGCCGCTACGTCGGGTGCTTGTCGCAGTTCGGGCAGAGCAGCGTCGCACCGAATTGGCACCCTGATCGGCGGTGTGGTCGTCCAGTAGAATGACGAACGAAAGAGCACAGGGGATGATCGGGAGAGGCGGAATGGATCACACGTCAGACGAATCTGGAACGAACACCTCGGCGGTGGGCGCTGAGTCATTCAGTGACACGGCAGGTCTCTTCCACACTTCCGAGATCCGCTGGTTTGCTCGCGGACTGCTCCCGCCGGACGTTGAGGACTGGTTCACCGGAGGACGGACGGCGGGTAGCGTTGAACGGCGAATCGATGCCTATCAGCTGTACTCAATCAGCGACATCGGAGTCAAGCGCCGCCATCGCACAACACTTGAAGTCAAGGTACGCCGAGCACTCGGTGCCTCGCTGAACCTCGGGGATGGTCTCGAAGGTCGAGTCGAAGAGTGGAGCAGATGGGAACCCGGCGAGGCTGGCGGGGTCTGGCAATCGCCTGGCAAGGGGTGGGTCGGGGTCCGGAAGGTGATCTACATCCGCAGCTTCATGCCGACCGATCGAGAAGTCATGCTCCCCGCAGTCCACACGAATCGCCTCCACCCAGGGTGCGACATCGAGATTGCCGAGGTCAACGCGGATGGGGCCGATACATGGACGTTGGCTCTCAAAGCGTTCGGTCCAACAGCGAGACGCCAACAAGCTCTGGAGTCTTCATGGCGTACGCTCCAAGCCCATTCGCCTCTGCCTGAGAATCTCGGTTTCACGTTCGATCGCGCATGCGGCTACCCGGAATGGCTGCGACTCGTGACATGAACCAAATCGATACAGACCGCCAATTCGATCAACACAGGGGCCACCCACACTGACAGCCGAGGGCGCTTCCGAACCGACGCTGTGCGCCGCCCATATCCGGCTGGGAGGGTTGAGCCCACTGAATCCGGCATACGTTTCAGTACATAACTCGCACCTCTGGCTCACGAGAAACGGCGATTGGCCGTGGTTTCACGGTCGTGGCACGGCGCCCCAGCCGAGAGGTTTAGGAAACCGGTGCTCTATCCCCTGAGCTACGAGGGCGTCTCGATAGCTTGGCTGCAGGGTTTCTTGGCGATCGCGGTCGGGGGGCCGTTCCCTTGGGTCGTGTCACAGCGTCGATTGAGGACTGAACCCGCACTTGCAGCATGGAGATATGCGTTCCATCTGGCGGGGCTTGGCATCGAATCCGTGGCGGACGGCATCGAGTCAGGCATCGCCACGGCGGCGTGGATCGAATCAGCAGACGGGTGGCAAACCCGCTTCTCAACCGATGGTGTGTCAACTCCGCTCTCTTGCGGCTTCGGGGCCACAGCGGCCGCTGACCTCGCCCGCGCAGGCGGGACGAACGATCCCGACCTCTGGCGGGCGGCCATCGAGGCCTGGAGTGAGATGCCGTACCTCGAGGCCAAGGCCACGTGGCGACTCGCTCAAGCACTCATCGAACGCGATCCGAGCGATCCCGAAGCGCCCACGCTGTTGGACGACGCAGAACGAACCGCGGTCAGGCTCAAGGCGATGCCGCTCCTCGACGCCGTAGGGGAAACGAGACGAGCGATCGCTCCCTAGGAGCCTGCTGATTGATGGGGCGGGTTTGGGGTGTTCGCGTTTGTTGATGGTTCGTGTGAGACTGCGCGTTATGCAAGGCAGCAGTGATCAGAATCTGGAGTTGTTGGATGCGGGCGGGTTGGTGGGTCACCTCGTCGATGACCGCTCGGTGTATGGGTTCCTGGCGACGCATCGGCGTAGGTTGTTCCCGGACGACATGTTTACCGATCTGTTTGTTTCGAACAGGGGTCGGCCGTCGGTTCCTGGCGATGTTGTAGCAACGGTGATGGTTCTTCAGTCGTTGGAGGGCTTGTCGGATCGGGATGCGGTCGATTCGTTCCGCACCGATTTGAAGTGGAAGGTCGCGTGTGGCGTCTCTTTGATCGATGAGGGTTTCCACCCGACGGTGTTGACGTTGTGGCGGAACCGGCTGCGAGTGTCGGATTCGCCGGAGCGTATCTTCGACGCTGTGCGGGCTGTCGTGGCCGATACGGGCGTGTTGGGCAACAAGACTTGTCGGGCGTTGGACTCGACACTCCTCGACGATGCGGTGGCGACGCAGGATACGGTGACGCAGCTCGTGTCGGTGATCCGCCGGGTCCGCAAAGCCGTTCCGGCTGCTGCCGGGGTCGACGTTTCGGCGCATGACTATGAGGCGGGTGGGAAACCGTCGTGTGCGTGGGATGACCCGGCCGCTCGTGACGAACTCGTCACCGGCCTTGTCACCGACGCGCTCGCCATTCTCGAAGTGGTCGACGGTGTGGCTCTCGACGATGATCAGGCTGCCCTGGTCGGCCTGTTGGCTTTGGTGGCGGGTCAGGACGTCGAACAAGGCGACGAAGAAGGGACGTGGAGAATCGCCAGGTGTGTCTCCAAGGACCGGGTCATCTCAACAGTGGATCCCGAAACAAGGCATATGCACAAGTCCCGATCAAGTTATCGGGACGGATACAAGGCCCATATCGCGATCGAACCCGACACGGGGGTTATCACCGCGTGTGCCCTGACCCCGGCGAATATCGGCGACGGGCCCATCGGCGTTGACCTCCTCGACGGCGAGGACCCGGGGTTGACAGTCCTCGCCGATTCGGGATACGCATCCGGTCCGGTGCGTGCCGACCTCAAAGATGCCAAACACGTTGCTGTGATCAAACCTCTGCCGCTTCGACGCAACCCGAAACTCGACGCCGATCAATACACCCGGGACGACTTCACGATCAACTACGACCAGCGCACCGTCACCTGCCCCAACGGGGCAACCGTGGCGATCAACGCCAGCGGGCAAGCCCGATTCGGTGCGAGATGCAGAGACTGTCCGGTGCGGTCTCGCTGCACGACAGCTGTCAATGGCAGGGACGTCAACATCGGTGACCACGACGAGCTCCTCGCCCAAGCGAGGGCTCAATGGCACAACAACGACGACGACGTCGGCGAATACCGGCAGTATCGGCCCATGGTCGAACGATCCATCGCGTGGATTGTCACGAACGGACACCGCCGGGTCCGATACCGCGGCATCGAACGCAATCACATCGCCCTCTCGGTCCGAGCAGCAGCCATCAACCTACGCCGGCTCGTCAATCTCGGCATCGCATGGAACCCCGACGGATGGGTCCTCCACCCCGGCTGACGACCCGCAAACCGCCACCAACCCCGCATGCGGGGCCGACCAAACAAACACACCGCGAGATTCAGCAGCCAGAACCGGCGAGCAATAGCCACAGCCGCCAAACCACCATCACCGGACCCCCAAACACCGCATTACTCAGCAGGCTCCTAGCTCGGTACCGGGCTGTTGCGGCACACCTCAGCTCAAGATCCAGTCCCGTGCTGACAAAGTGGTCGCCGGTTTTGGCGACATCCGTTGGCACACTGGCGTAGATTGTCGGAAGCAGTGCCGTGAGTCGAGAAGGAGCCGTCATGCCATTCGAGCCGATCCCGCAGCAGATTCTCAACGCCGGACCCGTGCGCGGTTCCGCCAACGCCTACGGCGTGCGTCGTGACGAGCAGTGGGTAATGACGAGTTGGCAGGACTACGTCAATCAGGTCAAGGCAGCAGCGCGCTCGCTGATCGCTCTCGGGGTCGAGCCCGGCGAGGCGGTCGCGATCCTCGGATCGAACACCCCAGAGTGGGTGATCTTCGACGTTGCTGCAATGGCGGTTGGTGCCACACCTGCCGGCATCTATCCGACCAACGCCCCCGAGGAGTGCGCATACGTCATCGAACACTCTCGGTCGCCGGTGATTCTCGTGCAGAACCAGATCCAGCTCGACAAGATCCTCGCGAAGCGGGGTGAGCTGCCGAACCTCCGTCACATCGTGCTCATGCCGGGCACGTCCTCGGATGTCGACGGCGTGATGACCTGGGACGAGTTCATCGGGCGGGGTGCGGATGTTGACATGAATGCGGTCGACGAGCGTCTCTCGGCGCTTGGACCGCGCGATCCGGCGACACTCATCTACACGTCGGGCACCACCGGCCCGCCGAAGGCCGTGGTTCTTCCGCATGAGGCAATCGTCTCGCTGATCGAGTCGATCCATACGTTCATTCCCCTCAGCACATCAGACTCGGCGGTCTCGTACTTGCCGCTCTCACATATCGCCGAGCAGATCGTTTCGATTCACGGTCCTGCCGTCATGGGGCTCACCGTCTACTACGAGCCGGACATCTTCCGTCTCGCCGACACGCTCAAAGAGGTCCGTCCGACGGCCTTCTTCGCGGTGCCACGGGTGTGGGAGAAGTTCTATGCCGGCGTGTCAGAGAAGCTTGGTGAAGCAACGGGTGTGAAGGCGTCGATCGCCAATCGCGCCATGTCAGTCGGGCGTCAGCACACGGCAGCGCTGAATCAGGGTGACCAGCCCAGTGGTTGGCTCGCCGCCCAGTACGGCCTTTTCGACAAGCTGGTGTACGGCAAGGCGAAGGAGGCGATGGGCCTCGACCGGTGCCGATACATGTTCTCCTCGGCGGCGCCTCTGTCCCCGTCGATCGCCGACTTCTTTGCAGGCCTCGGCATGCAACTCCTCCAGCTCTACGGCGAGTCCGAGTGCACGGGAGTGTGCGCCTTCAACGAGCCGAGCAAGAATCGGGTTGGTTCGGTCGGCTCCGCCGTGCCGGGTGTCGAGTTGGCAATTGCGGAAGACGGAGAGATTCTCACACGCGGCCCCAACGTGTTCCTCGGGTATCTCCGCAATCCTGAGGCCACCGCCGAGGCTCTGACGGATGATGGCTGGCTCAGGACGGGTGATGTGGGCCATATCGACGACGATGGCTTCCTGTTCATCACCGATCGCAAGAAGGACATCATCATCACGGCCGGCGGCGAGAATGTGACGCCGTCGTTGATCGAGAGTTCGCTGCAGACGAATCCGCTCATCGCGACGGTCGTTGTGATCGGCGATCAGCGTCCGTTCCTCTCCGCGCTCGTGTCGCTCGATCCTGAGGCGGCAGAAGGAATGAGCACTGAGGAGATCCAGGCATCGGTGCAGTCGGCTGTTGACGAGACCAATGCGGCCAGTGCTCGGGTTCGCCAGCTGAAGAAGTTCGTGATCCTCGACGAACCGCTTTCGATCGAACACGGAGAGTTGACGCCGACGCTCAAGGTGAAGCGGAAGGTCGTTCGCGAGCACTTCTCCGACCAGATCGAGGCGATGTACAGCTGAGGCCTACCATCCGGCGATGAGCATCACAGCACCCTACGGCTCCTGGGAGTCGCCGATCGGCGCGGCCGATACCGTCGCCGACATCGTTCGTTTC
>Ga0316198_10001293_pt1 | contig 14624 bp, 11 predicted proteins | sample OudBieAanoxic_MG_FD_204935 | JGI IMG/M metagenome (GOLD analysis project Ga0316198, IMG submission 204935) | Coastal sediment microbial communities from Oude Bieten Haven, Netherlands - site A anoxic | ecosystem: Environmental > Aquatic > Marine > Coastal > Sediment | place: Netherlands...
TTTCTCGTCGCGAATCGTCGAACGATGCCGCGTTCCTTCCGGAGTCCCGTTAACGGTGATTTCGTCTCGAAAATCCCGCCCAGGGCGCGTCGCGCGTTCATCAATCACACCGAAGATGAGGAGAAGAGATGACACCCCGGATGAAATCGAAATTGCTCTTTGTCGGCGCCGCCGGCATCTCATTCGTGTTCTCGGTGTCGCTGTGGTTCAGCGGTCACCGTGAGGAAGGACTGTTTGTCGGTCTATGGGTGCCGTCCATCCTCTCGCTCGGTGCGCTTCTCTTTTCGAGCCTGAAGCGGCCGGGCGCATGACGACCCTCGGTATCTTCCTGCTCGGGATCCTGGTCACCGGCCTCACCTTCGCTGCCGTGATCCTCATCGGTCTCGACGAGGCCGCCGACCCGGCCCACAGCCGCCTCGAGGACCTGTCATCGATCGAGAAATCGCTGGTTGATCGGCCCGACGAGGAGACTGAGCCCGCCGACCGCAACCCACCCGGGGAGCTCGGGGAAAACCGCACTGCCTGAAATTGACCGAGCGTAGGGCCCGACGGGCGTCCAATACTCCGGGCCTCCTCCTTCGAACCCGGCGGAGAAGACAGCGGTGCCGTCGCGAAAGATGAGAACCTCGTTCGAAAAGGCGGCGAAGGGCGCCGAGTCGGGTACAATCGAACACGTGATTTGTCTGTTCCGCAGCATGATTCAGAGAGTGGCTCGAGATCTCGCCCCGCTCTCCCTATCGCTGGTGACCCTCGCGCTCGTCGGCATCGGCTTTCGCCTCGCTGATCAATGGCATCGGCACGAAGGCCCCGAACTTGGTTTCACGCACATCCACGTTCTCGTCGGCGCCCATCAGCACCATGACGACGACGGACCCAGTCAACCCCATCGCGAACCGGCTGCGCCATCAGAAGACAGTCGATCGTGCGGTGTTCTGGCTCTTGCCCTCAGCGCCGTCGCCGCACCGGAACCGCTAGCCGTCGCGCGGCCGACCGCAGTGCTCGTCGATCATCGTGTTGACGATCTCCTTCCCACCGCCGGCGCGCTGCTCGATTACGACCCCTCGATCCCACGAGCCCCTCCTGTCTGACCCACGAACGACAACTCGAGCAATGTGATAACGCCCGTAATTTGGCGGGTTAGAGGTATTGGGCGCCTTGCGCTGACGGCGCCGCTCGAAGAGGAGCCGTGATGAAGTTTCGATTCTTGGCCGCGATCACGATCACGTGTGCAGTCGCCGCAGCCCCAGTATGGGGCGCCGACGAGAGCCCTATCACAGGGGACAATCCGCCGACTGACGTCCCAGAAGACTCGACCTCAAACAAGGCCGACGACCACGATCTCACCTTCTACGAGGCCATCGAGGTCTCCGATCGGCGGGACAACCTCATCGGCATTGCCGGATCGTCCAACGAAGGCACCACCGGCCGCGAGGATCTCGAGCGGCGGCCCAAGCTGCGCGCCGGCGAGCTCGTCGAGACCGTGCCCGGCGCCATCGCCACCCAGCACTCGGGCGGCGGCAAGGCGAACCAGTACTTCCTTCGCGGATTCAACCTCGATCACGGCACCGACTTCGCCATCTCGGTGAGTGGGATGCCGGTCAACATGCCGACCCACGGCCACGGCCAGGGCTACGCCGATCTCAACTTCTTGATTCCCGAGCTCGTCGAACGGGCCCGCTACCGCAAAGGACCGTACTTCGCCGAGATCGGCGATTTCTCGTCGGCCGGCGGCGTCGACTTCGACCTCGTGCGTTCGATCCCCGAGGGCATGGTCTCGCTGACCCTCGGCTCGTTCGATTTCCAGAGGGCGCTGGCGGTCGGTAGCGCGACGGTGGCCGGCGGCGATCTCACCGGCGCTCTCGAGTATTACCACAATGACGGACCTTGGGACCGGCCCGACGACTACGAGCGCTGGAACGGCTTTCTCGGCTTCGCCCGAGGCGACGCCACGAAGGGGTGGTCGTTGACGGCGATGGGCTCGGATGGCGAATGGCTCGCTACGGACCAGATCCCTCGCCGTGCGGTCGACGAGGGCTTGATCGACCGGTACGGTCTGATCGATCCCGGACCTCGTGGTTCGACATCGCGCTACAGCCTCTCGGGCGAGGTCCACCGCGGCACCGAAACAACATTGTCGAGCCTGTCGGCCTACGCCATCAAATACGACTTCAATCTGTACTCGAACTTCACCTACTTCCTGGACGATCCGGTCAACGGCGACCAGTTCGAGCAGATCGACGATCGCTGGATCCTCGGACTCGGTCTCGACCACCGGTGGAGCGGTCATCTCGGAAACAAACACCACAACAGCGCTGTGGGTTTCGATCTGCGCTTCGACGACATCGCCAACGGTCTGTATGACACCGTCGATCTCGTGCGCACGTCGACAACCCGCCAGGACGATGTGCGCCAGCTCGGCGGCGGGCTCTGGGGCGAGACCTGGATCGGGCTGACCCCGACCCTCCGGCTCAACGTCGGTCTCCGCGCCGACTACTACCGCGCAAAGGTCGATGCGTTCCGCGAGGTCAACTCAGGCACCGCCGACGATTGGATGCTCAACCCGAAAGCGACTCTTGTCTGGCGGGTGGCTCCCTGGGCCGAGTTGTCCTTCAACGCCGGCTCGGGCTTCCACTCCAACGACGCCCGCGGGGCGACCATCCACATCGACCCGGACACCGGCGAGCGGGTGGATCCGGTGGACGCGCTGGTGCGCGCCAAGGGCTTCGACGCCGGGCTCCGGATCTTCACCGCCGGCGGCTACCACTCGACGGTGAGCGCCTTCTGGCTCGAGCTCGACTCCGAGCTGCTCTTTGTCGGCGACGCCGGCACCACCGAGGCCAGCCGGCCGAGCCGCCGCATCGGGCTCGAGTGGACCAACTACTGGCAGGTGTCGCCCAAGGTCGGGATCGATTTCGACGCCACCTGGGCAGACGCCGAGTTCACCGACGCCGATCCGGCGGGTAACGACATTCCCGGCGCCATCGTCGCGACGATCGCCAGCGGCGTCACCGTCAGCGATCTCGGCCGCTGGTCGGGCAGCCTCCGCCTGCGCTACTTCTCGGGTGGTCCGCTCATCGAGGACGGCTCGGTGGACTGGGGGCCGACGGTGCTCGTCAACGGGATGGTTGGTTTTCAGGCGACCACGCACCTCCGGTTCTCCCTCGAAGGGTTCAACCTGCTCGACCGCGAGGATGACGACATCGCCTACTACTACGCGTCCCGATTGCAGGGCGAGCCCGCTGAGGGAATCGAGGACATCCACTTCCACCCGATGGAGAAGCCGTCGGTCCGCCTGACGGCGAACTGGACGTTCTGACAAAGACCAATTCGGGAGCCATCCCCGGCCGGTCGGCATCGGCCGGAAGACGATGGGTCGACTCAGTCAACCCACACAGCCGATCACGGGCTCGCGGTCGTCGGTCACGGCCGAGGCAGGAGCCGAATCGAGAGAACTTTGACGCCCAGGGTGCGTTGGTCGGTCGAGCCGTCGATCATCTCAGCGGGGCAGAATGTCTCGCTCAGCAGCTCGACCAGGAGCTCATCTCCGAGCGCCACGCCGGTCAACTCGAAGGATCGCGACCACGGACCGGAGGGGACCGATCCGTCCCAGACCACGACTCCGTTGGCGCGGACCCGAAGGTTCGTCCTATCGCGCCCCGGGACCACCGTCGCCACCTCGAGCCGCCCAGGTTGGTGAGTCGGGTGCATCGGGATGCGCAGGCTCGCGGCGCCGTTGGTCCACCTCGCTGCACTGTCGCCGTGTCGCTCGGCGCCGTGGAACCCGGACTCCGGGTAGCCCAGAACCTGCGCGGCCCCGAGGAGGAGACCGTTCGTCGCCGCTTCGGCCAGGGCTTCACGGCTGTCGAGCCGCAGCCTCCGAACAAAGACGCCGAGGTTGCGCCGGCGCCCCGGGCTGCCGGTTCGGTCCGCCGCCCGATTCGTGTCGCTGAGGATCTCGATGGTCAGCTGATCGCCGATCGGAACCTGTGCGAGGCTGAAGGTCACCGCTCCTCCGGTCCTGGGAATCGGCCTGTCCCACAAAGCGACGCCGTTGGCCCGCAACTCGAGGTCGGTCGCGTCGCGCCCCGTTCCGGCGACTTCAATCCCGAGCATGAGGGGTGGTCGGCGCCGGTTTACATCAACCGAAATGGTGGCGGCGCCGTTGGTCCACCGGCCCGGCCTGCCCGGATTGAAGCCGGCTTGAACGAAACCCGTGGTGCGGACGCCGATCATCGGATGTAAACCCACGATGTCTCCTTCAGGGGCCGACCGGTTGACCCCGCTCCACCGCTTGCCCGGCATGAGCCAGAGCGCATTGTTCCTACGGCTGTCCGAGACGAAGAACCTGGCCCCAAGAACGTCAGCCTGACGCCAGTCGTTGCCGCTGATGACCGCCTCGCTGGTCGGCACTTGGTCGTTTCGACTGTCAAATCGGGTGAAGACCGTTTCGGGCATCAGGTATTGCAGGGCGCTGTAGAACGATCGCTGATTGTAGGCGGAGTCGTAGCTGATCGTTGCGACCGGTCCTATGGATCCGACCTGCGAGACGAAGGTCAGACGGTGTGCGTCCCGCGCGATGGCGGGCACCAGGTACAGCCGATGGTTGGCGAGGGCGACGGTCGCGAAAATCGCGATCACGAGCGCGAGCCCGACGCGGTGCGACCACCGCATGGTGATGATGATCAGCATGAAAAAGGTGATCGCGACGGCCGAGACGGCAATCGGGTCCAGACGACCGAAGAGGACGATGAGCGGGTAGATTCCGGGAACACTGGACGCTTGGATCTCCGCGGGATGGATCCGTTCGATGGCCAACGCATCGGGGGTTGCAGCGGCATGCCTTGCGATGGCGTCGTCGATCTCGGCCACCACCACCCAGGTCAGGAGCACGGTGAGCGCCACGACTGCAACCGCGCGCCAGCGAAGGGAGGTCGCGGGGGACGGACTCCGACACAGCCACGTGATGGCGACGGCGATGAGGATGACCGCGAACGATTCGTTGTACCTGCCGTGAATGAGGTTGCCGACGCGGAGGCCTTGGGGACCGTGCAGGCTGTAGAGCTTGGAGGCGCATGAGGCGAGGAAGATGCCTGTCGACGTCAGGAGGGTCAGGATCACAGTTCCAGCCATGGGCTCAGCCAGGGTCCGGCGGAGGGATATTGCAGACAATCGACTGACCACAAACCCGATGGCGGCCAGGAGCCCCAGCGCGAACAGCCCGTTCGACGCCTGGACGAGGTACAGAAGCTGGCCCGCCATCCGCTCGGCCATGGCCACAAAGTCGCCATCCGGCACCATCCTGCCGGCGAGCTTGTTGAGCATTGCCTCGCTGTCATTTCCCCAGCCGAGCGTTTTCAGGTGGCTCAGCATGGCTCGTGTCGGCACGGCGACTGCGCTCATGGCTGCCATGCACCAGGCGAGTTGCCGAATCGAGATCGATCGCGTGCAGACGAGAAGGACGAGGTAGGCCGCTACCCCGACGATCACCGGAGCACCTCGCGGGTGGACTGTGTAGAGAAAGCCCGTGGCCAGGCCGAACAGCACCGCGTCGCGAGCGCACCGAGATCCAAGAAACCGCCCGAAGAGGGTCATGACGAAGGCGTAGAGCGGGATGTAGGCATTCTCGGACCAGGCGATGCTCGAGTGGAAGATCAGCGGCGGATAGAGACAACAGGTGAATGCAATCCAAACCGCTGTGCGGCCGGGAACCCGCCCCAACGCTGTCAGTGCGAAGTACAGCGGTGCGATGAGTGAGCTCGCGAGCAGGGCGTTGATGGCGATGGCCGCCTTGTAGGTCGCCACGGGGTCCGCGATGAACCAGAACGCGGGCAGGAGGAAAAGCGAGTAGCCGAAATGGTAGAGCTGCGTGTTCTGCATGTCGGGCAAATGGGCGACGCCGGCGATGTACCTGGCGTTGCCGAGATAGCCCAGCTCGTCCGCGAGCACGATCGGCTGCTGAGCCACCAAACCGGAGAGCAGGTGGATCGCCACGAGCGCCAGGTAGAACCCCAGGACGCGGCCAGGCCGTCGGAACTCGAGATGATCGCCCGATTTGCCGAGGGTTGCCACGGTCACGATTGTTGCACATTCGTGTGTCGGAAGCCTCGCCGGTACTGCGGTTCGCGAGCGTCCCCAAGCAATACGACGGGTGTAAGATATCGACATGACGGTGGCATCGGTGTTGGACTGCAGCGGGGCTGTCTCCTCTGGTTGGCGGCGCTTCAGTGGCGGCGGTTCAGTTGCGGTCGAAGCACTTCGTGAGGAGCGAGTCGGGTGAGCCGGGACGAACGAGCGCCGCGCTGTTTTCGTTGGGTGGTCTGGCTGATTGCGCCCCTGGCGCTCGGGCTCCTCGCCATCGAGCTCGGGGCCTCGTTCTCGTGGGACGTTCGCAACTATCACTACTACAACGGTTTTGCCTTCATCGAAGGGCGAATGGGGCACGACATCGCGCCGGCTGGCCGCCAGACCTGTCACAACCCGGTGCTCGATGTGCCGTTCTACCTGGTGTATCAATACCTTCCCGGACGTTGGTCCGGATTCCTCCTTGGATGCCTGCACGGGCTCAACATCCCGCTGCTCTTCCTGCTCGCCTGGACGGTGATCCGACACCCGACGGCGAAGACCGCGCGAGCGCTGGCCGCGCTCGCCGTCGTCGCTGCGGGGGTGCTTCACTCGTCCTTTTTGGTGGAGGTCGGAGGTGCTGCCCAGGACAACATCGTCAGTCTCTTCGTGCTCGCGGCGTTGGTCATCCTGTTGCGTGGCCTCCGATTCCGAGATCTGGCTGCCGGTAAGGCGATCGCTCAGATCGTGGCGGTCGGCTGCCTGCTCGGCGCGGCGACCGGGCTCAAGCCGACCGCGGCCATCTTCTGCATCGGGGCGGCTCTCGCCGTCGCAATGCTGCCGGGCTCGTCATGGCGCGTGCGCGGACGCTGCTTGGTCGCCCTCGCGGTGGGCGGCGTCGTGGGCACCGCGGCCACCGGCGGCTTCTGGGCGGTGCGGATGGCACGGCTGACAGGAAACCCCTTGTTCCCCTATCTGAACCAGCTGTTCCGGTCCGATCTTGTTGCGCCGAAGTCCTTCGAGTATCGGGAGTTTCTGACCACCGGCACGCTCCTCTGGGGAGATCCCGACGCCACTAGCGAGGAGCTTTGGGCGCTCCGAACCTTGTGCATCGACGATGTCCGCTACCCGATCGTGTTCGCGCTGCTGCTTGCCGCGCTCGCGGTGAGGTTTTTCCGCGGCCGGCTCGACTGGTCGACCGTCGTCGACCACCGGGCAGGCGTCGTCCTGGTTTGGTTCTTCATTGGCAGCTTTGCCGCCTGGCTCAAGGTCTTCGCTATCCACCGTTACATGCTCGCGCTCGGTCTGGTCGTGCCGATCTTGATCGTGTTTCTGTTCGAGTCGGTGGTCCCGTTTCGCCGGGTGCGGGTGCTGACGTTCGCGCTCATCGGCGCGGTCCTCATCGCCGGGATCAGCCTCGAGACGCCGAAAAACGTCCCGTGGGACCCCGACCCTTTTCGGGTCGACCTGAGTGGGTCCGGCATCGGTGAAAACGCCCTAGTGGTGATGATCGACTGGGCGCCGACCTCGTATGTGATTCCCGAGTTTCCGGACGGAGCGCGCTTTGTTCGACCGGCCGGCAATCTCTTCCTGCAGCCGAACGACCGGCTGTATCAGATCATCGCGTCCACGATCAGGAATCACCGCGGACCGCTCTACACCCTTCACGAGCGAAGCCCGAGGACCGAGGTGAAGAGGCAGCGAGTGCTCGACGAGTTCGGTCTCGTTCAGCGTCGCGACCTTTGCATCGAGGTGCGCGACCGGAGGATCATCGACCGGATCGTGCTCTGCCCGGCGATACGACGGCGCGACGCCTACCCAGCATCGACGAGTCAACCACTCGCGGGGTGACTCGATCCCAGTCTCAGCTCCGTGCTTCGGGAAACAAAATCTACGCCTCACGCGTTGTGGCCCTCTATGCGACAATCACGGTCAGCATCGCCGATACGTTGTTTTCAGAGCCACGACCGCAGCCCTGACAAGCTCGTGTCACCAGCGGACGACGAACCGCACCATTTGGACGTTGAATCACCGAGTCGGGAGTCTAGCGCGGACTGTTGATGTGACGGAGAACCGATGAATTTCGACTGGACTGATGACGAGAAGCTGCTGCGCCAGAGCGCGTATGATTTCGCCTCCCGCGAACTCTCAGACGGCGTTGTCGAACGCGATCGCGATGGGGGCTTCTCTCGCGGGCATTGGGACGCCTGTGCCGACTTCGGGCTTCAGGGACTGATGGTGCCCGCCGCATTCGGCGGCGGCGGTCACGACCTCGCGACAGCGGTCGCCATCCTCGAGGCTGTCGGCCGCGGCGCCCTGGACAATGGGCTCGTCTTTGCCGTCACCGCCCACGCAGCGTCGTGCGCGGGGCCGATCGTCGAGTACGGTTCCGATGAGCAACGGGCGCGATGGCTCCACGGTCTGGCCGACGGCTCGATTGTCGGCGCCACCGGCATCACCGAGCCGGACTCGGGGTCCAACGCCCTCGGGCTCGGCACCACCGCGACCCGGGACGGGGATGACTGGATCCTCGCCGGCGGGAAGACCTTTGTCACCAACGCGCCGATCGCAGACCTGTTTCTCATCTACGCTCGGACCGGCTCGAGCGGTTTTGCAGCGCTGACGTGCTTCCTGGTTCCGGCCGGCGCCAACGGGCTCGAGGTCGGCCCGTCCATCGAGAAAATGGGACTGCGGACCAGTCCGATGGCGCAGGTCTTTCTCGACGGCTGTCGGGTTCCGGCTTCGGCGGTGCTCGGCGGGGTCGGATCCGGCGCCATGGTCTTCAACCAGACCATGGACCTCGAGCGCCTGCTGGTCATGGCGCCGGCTGTCGGCGCCATGGAGCGGGTTCTCCAGCGCTGCGTCACGCACGCGAAGGAGCGGAACACCGGGTCGGCGCCGATCGGGTCCCATCAGGCGGTCGCGCATGCGATCGCCGACATGGAGCTCGACCTCGACGGATCTCGACTGCTGCTTTATCGCGCCGCGTGGCACCGCTCGCGCCACGGGACCGCCACCCGCGAGTCGGCCCTTGCCAAGCTGGCGGTGAGCGAGGCCTACGTCCGTGCGTGTCGGCGGGCGGTCCAGATCTTCGGAGGATACGGCTATATGACCGAATACGAACTCGAGCGCGAGTTGCGCGACGCCCTGGCGACAACGCTCTACGTCGGCACGTCGGAAATTCAGAGAAACCTGATTGCGGGATTGAGGGGGCTCGGATGACCAGAAGACGTTCCATTCGTCGATTCCTCAGATCGACCTGCGTGCGGTGGTGCCTCTGCCTGCTGGTCGGCTCGGGCGCCGCGGTCGAAAGCGCTGCCCACAACGCCGGCAGCAGCTACCTCTACCTTCAAATCTACCCTGAATCCATCAGCGGCCGCTTCGAGATCGCCCTCTCGGACCTCAATACGGCCCTGGGTTTCTCCGGAACCGAGCTCGAGATCACCGCCGACAACCTCGACCAGCGGATCGATTTTCTCCAGACCTACTACCTCGAGCACGTTTCCATTTCAGACGACCGAGGCCCGCTCTCGATCGACTTGACGACCCACGACCTGCTCGACGCCGAAGGCGGCTATGTGCTGATGCCGTTCAATCTGGGTGGCCTCGACCGAGTACCGAAGGCCTTGGTCTTCGAGTACTCGATCCTGTTCGACGAGGACCCCGGCCACCGCGGATTCCTCCTCGTCGAGCACAACTGGGCGACCGGAACCTTCGCCAACGAGAACCGGGTCTCACTGGTGTTCGGGCCAGACTCCCGCCGTCAAGTCTTCGATCTGACCTCGTCCGGACGGCTCCGTGGCTTCCTGGCCCTGGTCCACCTCGGTGCCGAGCACATGGTGCTGGGTCTCGATCACGTGTTCTTCCTGGTGGCGCTGTTGTTGCCGGTTGCGCTGCGGCGAGAAGGGGGTGTGTGGCAACCACAAAAGACCGCACAACCGGTTCTGTGGAATGTCTTGACGATCGTGACGGCTTTCGTGGCGGCTCACGCCGTGGCGCTGATCCTGGCTGCGCTCGGGCTGCTGCGCCTGCCTGAAGCGCTGGTCGAAACGATGATCGCCGCCTCGACGACGCTGGCGGCTCTCAACCTCCTTTTTCCGTTGTTCCGCGGACGGATCTGGTGGATCGTGTTTGGCCTCAGCCTGTTTCACGGCATGGGTTTCGCCGGGGGTCTGATGGACCTGGGTGTTCTCGACGATCATCTCGGCTTGTCGGTGCTGGCGTTCAATATCGGAATCGAGATCGGACAGATGATGATCGTGGCGGTCATCGTTCCCCTGTTGTTTGCGGTCCGCCGTCTCGAGCTGTACCGAAACGTCTTTCTGAAGGTGGCCGCGGTGGGGCTGATCCTGGTCTCCGGCGTGTGGGTCATCGAGCGCGCGTTCGGCGTCGACATTCCGATGCGGGAACTGCTGCCGGCCAGCGTACAGAAGGTGCTTCCGTGAAGACCGCCGGCGGTTCGCCGGTGTTTTTGCATCGGATGGTCGGCGAGGCGGCGATGAACCGTCCCGATGCACCCGCGGTGCGCTGCGATGGCGCTGGCCTGAGCTGGCAGGACCTTGCGCGACGCGCCAACGGAGTCGCGCGGTTGCTGCTCGACACCGGAGTCGGTCGCGGCGACCGGGTGGCGGTGCTGCTCGGCAAGTCGCTCGAGGTGCCGGCGGCCTTCTACGGCGTCCTCGCCGCCGGCGGCGCGCTGGTGCCCATCGACCCCAAGTCGCCGGTGGATCAGATCGCAAGGATCCTCCGGGCGACGGGTGCAACCCGCCTCGTGACCGAGCCCAGTCGGCGCAAGGTGGTCGCCGATCTCCTCGACGCGAAGGTGGAGCTTTCCCACGTGGTCGGGCTCGAACCGAGCGAGGCGACCTCGGTTCATGTCGCAGCCTGGTCCGCGGTGGACCAGCTCGCGTCAGACCGTCCACCTGCGGTCGACGTTGACGGGCTCGACACGTCCTACATCCTCCACACCTCGGGCTCGACGGGCGAACCCAAACTCATCCGCCATACCCACGCAAGCGCCCTCGCCTTCGTCGAATGGGCGGTGAGTGAGTACGGACTCACCGCCGATGACCGCCTGAGCAACCACTCGTCACACCACACGTGTTTCGCGACCTTCGACTTCTACGCCGCCGCCCGCGCGGCGGCGACGACGGTGATCCTGACGCCGGCGGCGATGCTCATGCCGGCGAGCCTGGCGCAGGTCGTCGAGCGCGAGCGCATCACGGTCTGGTATTCCGTCCCCACCGCACTCGTCCAGTTGCTGCTGCGCGGCAATCTCGCCGATCGCGACCTCAGCGCCCTGCGATGGGTGTTGTTCGCGGGGGAGACCTTTCCCGACAAACACCTCCAGCGGCTCATGGAGCTGCTCTCCAAAGCCCGTTTCAGCCACGTTTACGGCTCGACCGAGGTCAACGTCTGCACGTACTACCACCTGCCCGAGTCGGGCGAGGTGCCGTCGCCGCTGCCCATCGGCCGGCCCTGCTCCAACGCCGAGGCCCTGGTCGTCAACCAGGCGCTCGAACCGGTCGCTGCCGGCGGCACCGGCGAGCTCCTCATCCGCGGCTCGACCGTGATGTCGGGCTACTGGGCTGACCCCGACCGCAACCGGCAGGCGCTTGTCCGGCGGCCGGCTCCGGGTGGTCTCGAGGAGACCTTCTTCCGAACCGGCGACCGGGTGCGAACGCTGGACAACGGCAATCTCACCTTTGCCGGTCGGGCGGACCTCCAGGTCAAGGTGCGCGGCTACCGCGTTGAGCTCGAAGAGGTCGAGAGCGCACTCCTCGCGCTCGAGCCCGTTCACGAGGCGGCGGCCTTTGCCGTTCCCGACGGCGAAGGCAGCTCGGCCATTCGCGCTGCGGTCGTGGTCGATCCGATGGCCGTCGTGACCCACCGCGGTCTGCTTGACGGGCTCAAAAAGATCCTCCCCCTCCACGCGGTGCCGTCCGAGATCGAGATCGTTCCATCGCTGCCGAGGACACCGACGGGCAAGGTGGATCGAAAGACGTTGGCAAAAATGCAGTTCAGAGATGGTGATTGCAATGAGTGAGACGAACCCACCCACCGCAGGCGAGATCCGGCGGCGGATCCTCGATTTCATCCACGACGAGCTCGTCGCTGAGGACGTCGAGGTCGGGCCTGAGGACGACCTGCTCTCCGGCGAGCTGCTCGACTCGTTCGCGGTGCTCCGCCTCGCGACCTTTGTCGACGAGACCTTCGCCATCGGGATGAAACCGACCGATTTCGTGGTCGAGAACTTTCAAAACGCGGCGGTACTCACCGACTACGTCGTGCGCGCAACCGAAGGCCGCAGTTCGGCCGGCTGACTTGGACATGACCATGGATGCCCGAACCGCGACAAGCAGCGGCGCCCTGACCCACAGCCAGGTGCAGATCCTCGTCGGTCAGCAGCTCCACCCGACCAGCCCGCTGTACAACATGGCCTTCGCCTTTGTTGTCCCGACGGTCCTCGATCCCGACCTTTTCCGCCGTGCCTGGCAGCGGGTTGCGGACGCCAGCGACGCGCTGCGGACCAGGATCCACACCGATGCAACCGGCCGGTTTTCGCGAGTGTTGAGCGACCGTGCACCGGCGTCGACGGTCGTGGAACTCGTGAACGGTGGCGCCTCCCGCGCCGCGTTCGAGCGCTGGTGCCGCGACCGCTGCAGCCGGCCGCTCGATCTTTCCGGCGAACTCGTCGACAGCGTGCTGGTTCCGCTCGAGGGCGGCCACACGGGCTGGTACCTCAATCAGCACCACCTCGTGACTGACGCGTGGTCGACCGAACTCCTCGTCAGCAAGCTGAACTCCACCTATCTCGAACTCGTCGATGGACGGGTCGCCCCGTCCGAACCACGAGCCGCGTACTACCCGACTGCGGCGACCCTCGCGACGCGACCCGGAGCCCACCCTTCGGCTCGCGAACACTGGGCGGTCCGTGGAGAACGCCCCGGCCGCACGGTGCCGCTGTACGGTCGATCCGCCAAACCCACGGACACCCCGAGCACGAGGCGGACGCTCGAGCTCGACGAGGGCCGCACCCGGACGCTGGACGAGCTCTGCGCGTCCGACGGCTTTCGCAGCCTGTCGCCCGAGCTGGCGCGTTTCAATCTCTTCGCGACGTTGCTGTCGGCCTGGCTGGCCAGAGTCAGCGGCACCGAAGAGGTCGGGTTCGACGCGCCGGTCGCCGGCCGCCCGACCGCCGCAGCAAAGCGGTCGCTCGGCTGCTTCATCGAGCTCTACCCCTTTGCGGTCGAGGTGACGCCTGACGACACCTTTCGCAGCCTCGCTGGGCGCTGTCTCGAGGAGTCCATGAGGTTCCTGAGCCATGCCCTCCCCGGGCTCAGCTCGCCGTCGGCCGCAACCGCGAGCAACGTCGTGCTCAACTACGTGCCGGTCCGTTTCGGCGATCTTGCAGGCCACCCTGCTGACGTGACGTGGGTCCACCCCGGACACGGCGACAGCGTCCACTCATTGCGGCTCCAGGTGCACGATTTTTCGGCCTCGGGCCGAACCACGCTCCACTTCGACTGCAACGACGGTGCCCTCCCCGAGCCGCTGCGCCGCCGCGTCGCCGGCCACTTCTCACGGCTGCTCGACGCGATGCTCGCCAACCCCGATCATCGGATCGCCGAGATCGACCTGCTGCTCGATGACGAGCTCGAGGTGCTCGACCGGCTCAACGACACCGGCAACGCGCCGATGCCCGACCAAACGGTGGTCGACCGGTTCGAGGCGTGCGCCGGACGCCACCCCGACCGGGTGGCGCTGCGCCAGGGCGACATCGAGACCCGGTTCGGCGAGCTGCGCGACCGCGTGCGGGGCCTGGCGGCGACCCTGGTCGCGAGCGGCGTCGAGCCCGGCGACCGGGTGGTGGTCGCGGGTCGGCGATCGATCGACACCGTGACCGCCATCCTCGCGGTGATCCGTGCGCGGGCGGCATATGTCCCCGTCGACCCCTCCGCGCCGGTCGCACGGCTCGCCGAGATCATCACCGACTCGGGGGCGACGCTGGTGCTCGCGGCGGCGGGCTCGCCCCACCGCGGCGGTACCTTCCCGGTTCCGGTCCTCGACATCGCCGGGGCCATCGACGCGGGACCCGGCGCCGCCGAGGCTGGTCCGGGGCCGCGGCTGGACGACTTCGCCTACCTCATCTACACCTCCGGCTCGACGGGTCGTCCCAAAGGCGTCGCCATCAATCACCTCGGGCTCGCCGACTACCTGAGCTGGGCGGAGCGCGAATACATCAGGGGCGAGCGGCTGAGCTTTCCGCTCTTCACCTCACTGGCCTTCGATCTCACCATCACGAGCCTGTTCCTGCCATTGATCACCGGCGGCACCCTCGAGATCTACCCGGAGCCCGAAGGACCGGTGGACACCGCACTGATGGATGTCGCCGCGGCCGACGCGGTGGACGTCATCAAACTGACGCCGTCGCACTTGGCGCTGCTCGTCCGCATCGGACTCGACGGCTCGCGGCTCAAGCGGATGGTGCTCGGCGGCGAGAACCTGACCACCAGAGCCGCAGCGGCGGCGAGTCGTCAGCTCCACGACCGGGTCGAGCTGAC
>Ga0316198_10001294_pt1 | contig 14623 bp, 10 predicted proteins | sample OudBieAanoxic_MG_FD_204935 | JGI IMG/M metagenome (GOLD analysis project Ga0316198, IMG submission 204935) | Coastal sediment microbial communities from Oude Bieten Haven, Netherlands - site A anoxic | ecosystem: Environmental > Aquatic > Marine > Coastal > Sediment | place: Netherlands...
AACTTGAGGTTATCAGTAATTCTGATTAAAAGATGCAGCAAAGCATATTCCTTACTAGAATTTTTCTTTCCATAGATAAAGTAGATAGCTAAACTGATAAAAATAAGACCTATACTAGATTCTATAGCAGCTACTCCCAATTGAGCTATAAAAGATATAAACACAAATATAGTAAATATCTGAATCCATGGGTATAGAGGGGCTATAAAAGATGGTCTGTAATTTGACAGATTACTCTCTCTGATTATGATTACCGATAAATTAGTAAGGACATATGTCGTTAATATAACGGCTGACGCGGTCTTAGCCAGTGTTTCTAAAGGTAATAACAAAGATCCGACCATAAGCAGTCCTGTAGAGATAATAGCCACTGTAGGAGTTTTAAACTTTTTGTTTACCCGGCCTACAAATTCAGGAAACAATTTGTCTCGGCTCAGTGCCAGTGGATATCTAGACGCCGCCATGATTCCAGCATTGGCTGTAGATATAAAAGCTAAGAGTGACGCTATTGTAAGGACAATATATCCAGGTGTTCCTGCTAATACCCTGGCAGCATCAGCAATTGGAGTTAATGAATTGGCTAACTCGTCTCCAGGTAAGACTCCTACAGTAACAAATAATGTAGCTGCATATACTACAGTGATAACTATAATAGAAGAGATCATTCCTTTCGGTATATTAACTGTAGGATTCTTTACCTCCTCCGAGATAGAAGCAACTTTTAAAAGTCCACCAAAGGATACAAAGATAAAGGCTGCTGTAGAAACTACAAGACCTGCTCCTAGAGATGAAAAAGGTCCGCCACTAGCAACTAATTCAAACTTATTATCAACCAAATCATATATTTGAATAAAAGGGTTAAAAAAATCAATATTGATATTGAAGATTCCAACAGCTATAAAAATTCCCATTAATAAAAGCAAGCCTATTACAAGAATAACCTCAAAGGTACTGGCAATTTCAACACCGATTATATTCAATATTAAAAATATAGCTGTGACAATGGAGGAGATAATGATCAAAGTTTGATGATCAAGGTTACTTCCATAGATGATTCCACCGATAACTCCTGCTATACCAAAGATTGCAAAAGCGGTTTTCAAGCAGATTGCAAACCAGCTGAGGACTCCAGAGATAGTCCCTATGAGAGGACCCAAAGTTCTCATTATAAAAAAGTAATCTCCACCAGCTTTTGGCATGGCAGTGGTAAGTTCTATAACAGATAATATTCCTGTAAAAGCAATTAACCCACCTAAGATATAACCTAAAATCATCATTGGTCCTGCCTTACTAAAGGCTATACCAGGCAATATAAATATTCCTGAACTTATCATAGCTCCAGCTGAAATACTAAATACATCCATAAATCCAAGTTCTTTTTTTAGTTCCATAATATCACCCCATTAATATATTTTAATAATCTAAGTATACTTCATTTTTATGCTGTTTCAAACTAATCATTTGTTAGGATTAAACTAAGAATTGTAAAGTTATTCTTAGATTAAGTTTGGTGAAGTCAATTTAAAAGATTATTATTTTTCTAAACAAACATATCCTTTAATTTTGCTAGTCCACCAAAATCAAAAGGCAGATATAAAAAATTAGAATTAAATTAAAAAAACGTCACTAAATTTTTCGTGACGTTTTTTTACAAAAATATTTACTTACTTTTTTTCTTTTTTCTTTTTTCTTTTTCTAAGTAAAATTAGATCCCTTAAATAATACTCATCTTTAGCCTCCAACCATTTTTCTTGGAAATGCTCATCTTTAATTAATGTTGCTATAGATGCCAGAGTCTGCAGGTGTAATTTATTTAATTTCGGACTGCTGACAAATAAAAATACAGCTTTTATCTCTGGATGTTTTTCACTGAATTTAATTCCATCTTTACATCTAAATACAGCCATATGGAATGTATCGATATCCTCTAAAACAATATGTGGAATAGCTGTAAATCCGGATATAGCAGTAGTTATCTCATTTTCCCTTTCAAAGAAGAGGGTTTCTAATTCCAAATGGTTTTTCCCTAAGATGGTAGAGAATTTTTCAGCTTCTAGCGTAATCAACTCTTCTAAACTAGTGGAATTTTTTAGATCTACAATGGGAGCCTCCATGACTATCCTATCAAATTCTGTAAGTTCAACATCATCTCTTTGATGAATAATATCCCGGAGTTCACTCTCTAAATTATGTCCTAATTTAAGATTATCAGTAATTCTTATTAAAAGATGTAACAATGCATATTCTTTAGTAGAATTTTTCTTTCCATAGGTGAAATATATAGCTAAACTGATAAAAATAAGACCGATACTAGATTCAATAGCAGATACTCCCAATTGAGCTATAAAATATGTAAATACAAATATAGTAAATATCTGGATCCATGGATACAGGGGAGCCATAAAGGAAGGTCTGTAATTTGATAGATTACTTTCTCTGATAATGATTACCGATAAATTGGTAAGAACATAGGTCATTAATATAACGGCTGATGCTGTCTTAGCCAGTGTTTCTAATGGTAATAATAAAGATCCGACTATGAGCAGCCCTGTAGATATAATAGCCACTGTAGGAGTTTTAAATTTTTTATTGACCTGACCTACAAATTTAGGAAATAATTTATCTCGGCTCAGTGCCAGAGGGTATCTAGACGCTGCCATGATCCCTGCATTTGCTGTAGAGATAAAGGCTAAAAGAGATGCTATAGTGAGGGCTATATATCCAGGTTTTCCTGCTAATATCCTAGCAGCATCAGCAATAGGAGTCAGTGAATTAGCTAACTGATTACCTGGCAAAACTCCTACAGTAACAAATAATGTAGCGGCATAAACTATAGTTATAACCGTAATTGAGGAAATCATTCCTTTAGGAATATTGACTTTAGGGTTCTTTACCTCTTCGGAGATAGAAGCAACTTTTAAAAGTCCACCAAAGGATACAAAGATAAAAGCTGCAGTAGAAATTATAACTCCTGCTCCCAGAGATGAAAAAGGTCCGCCACTAGTAACTAATTCCAACTTATTATCAACTAAATCATATATTTGAATAAAAGGAGTAAAAAAATCAATATTTATATTAAATATTCCAACAGCTATAAAAATTCCCATTAAGAATAGTAATCCTGCAACTAAAACGACCTCAAAGGTGCTTGCTATCTCTACTCCTATAATATTTAAAAATAAAAAGACAGAGGTAACAGCAGCAGATATAATAACCAGAGTCTGATGATCCAGGTTTCCTCCATATATGATTCCACCGATAACTCCTGCTATACCAAAAATTGCAAAAGCAGTTTTCAAGCAGATTGCAAACCAGCTGAGGACTCCAGAGATAGTCCCAATGAGAGGACCCAGGGTTCTCACGATAAAAAAGTAATCTCCGCCGGCTTTTGGCATGGCAGTGGTAAGTTCAATAATAGATAATATTCCTATAAAAGCAATTAATCCACCTAATATATAACCTAAAATCATCATTGGCCCTGCCTTACTAAAGGCTATTCCAGGCAATATAAATATCCCTGAACTTATCATAGCTCCAGATGAAATACTAAATACATCCATGTATCCAAGTTCTTTTTTTAGTTCCACAATATCGCCTCCTTTTTATTATTATAATATGAGTATACTTCATTTTCATGTTATTACAAACGAAGCTATTGTTAAAATTAAACTGATAATTCTAAAGTTTTTCTTAAATAAAATTGGCTGAACTCAATGTTTAAAGTTGTTATATTTTTCAACAGACCTCAGTATAAACAATAGATGTCTGTTTATCCTCCTCAATTTCTCCATTATTCTAAAATAAATATGAATTTCCATGGTATTTTCATTTTTTTTATTAAATTGCATGAGGCGGTTTGTATATTCTGATATTTTTATAGATTTTTTATTTTAGTGTTATCTGGATATTTCAACAGATCAAGAAATTCGAAATTTATTTTGCTGATTAAAAAATGAATTTTTAAGATAGCTTTTTTTCTGTGGGGGTGGAATTGAAAATTATCTCTTTTTAATTGCAGATATTGTTTGGCTAAACTAGCCTCATAGTCTCCTAAAGATTCATAATAATCTGCCAACTCTAGATAATGTCTAACCTCTAAAACTGATTTATTGGAATCGCTGTATCTGAGAACGGAAGTCAGAGAATTAATTATAATGATCTTAATCTCATTTAATTGACGTTCAGCTTCAAATAATTTCTCCACACAGCTATTACATTTTCTTGAATCATCTGACATAAGAATTCCAAATTCATGGAAAGCTTGAGAGTAGATGTCGTTCATCTTAAAGATTAAAAGTTTAGATTTTTCCAATACAATAAATGGTGTTTGAGCTAAATTATCGTCATCAATTTCTAAACTTAAATTTTGTTTATTCTCTGGGACAAGATAATTGATCAATTTTTCCAATTTAGTTGTAAATGGTAAAAATAATAGAGCGATAAAAATATTAAACAAAGTATGGGAAATTGCAATATATTTAATTATGTCTTCCTTTGGGCTGGCTATCAAACTAATGAACTCTACATAGAAAAAAAATAAGGGAATAATGATTGAAACTCCTATTATTTTTATACTGATGTGGGCATATGCTGCCTTTCTGGCACTAGAAGATCCATTGAGAGATGCTAAAAATGCTGTAATAGTAGTCCCTATATCTGCACCTAAAATTATGCCTATGGCCTGCCTTAAATTCATAAGGTTTGCGTTTACAAAACCCACGACCATAACTGTTGTTATAGATGAAGATTGGATGACAGCTGTGATAGTAGCTCCTATACCTAGTCCCATGATCCTGTTAGAAGTCATAGTATTTATAATGTTTCTTAGTTTTTGTCCTGCTAACTTTTGTATACTCTCAGACATTCGAAACATCCCGTAAAGGAAGATACTTAAACTACCGACAGTATTAAATAATATCTCTAATGTCATCTCCATAGGATCACTCCTTTAATATCTCTCAACCTTACTTTTAGATTATTTATATCGATCTTTCCTAAGAAAAAATTATATTTTATTTTACCGTAGATTATTTGCAGTTTCTGATCTTTAACATAGTAGACCTTATAAAAATTTTCTTTTCTTAACCTATATTTAGATGTTTTTTTCTGGTTCCATAGATAATCTAAGTAATCTAAATATAGTAAAGCCTTATCTTTTAAGGACTTTTCATAGAGATCTATGAGATTTTCAATATCTATATTTTTATAATTATCTGTACGCTTGTCCTTATGAGTACAAATATCGTAAGCTGTTTCTAAAATTTTAAGCTGAGATGATGTATAGAATTTTGTGGGGAGGAGACTGCTCTTTTGATTATTGCAACTTTTACAAAGAAGAACAGCATTATATTTTTCATCGATTTTTAAACCATAGCCTAGAGAGAGGGGCATATGATGATCTATTTGCAGGTTTTTTTTACTCCCGCAATTAAAACAACGATGTCCGAATAGATGTTTTATCCATTGGCTGTCAGCGTAGGTAAAGTTCGAATCTATAATTTTATGTCTTTCATACCTCTTTCCCTTGATTTTAAAAATTTTATAAATTCTTTTTTCAGTGACATTAAAGGGGACCTTACTCCTAAAATCCCCACAAATTATTCTATATGCAATCTGTTCTTTTTTTTCAAGAAGTTCATCTATCCCATAAAGTTTCCTCCTATATATATTTATACCCGTTTTTTCTCAGCCACCTACGGTAAGACTTAGGATCTTCAATATATTTTCCTATATATTCCCAATATTCCTTAGAATGGTTGGGGTGTTTTAGGTGTCCTAGTTCATGTACCACTAAATATTCAATGACGTTTAGGGGCATTTTTATAAGGTTGAGATTGAAAGTAATAGTCCCGCTGGAATAACAGATTCCCCAGGCAGATTTTAATGGTTTAATCTTTATTTTCTTAGGATAAAGTTCCATAAGTTTAGTATATTTTTCAAGGTAATCTTCTAAAATCCTTTTTATTTTTTGATGATACCAATGATTCAAGAGTGAATTAAAATCTTTAGAGGTATTGAAAATTATATTTTCTTCCTCTACCTTTATGGGGATCTTAGATTTTTCTATTTTCCAAAGATAGAGTTTACCTAGATAATAAATTCCTGAATTATCATCTACAGCTGAATATTTTTCCAGTTTTTCTTCTACCCAGGCATATTTATCCTCTAGCAATTTTAATCCGTAGGAATAGGAAATCCTCATGGGAATATTTAAAATGATCTCCATAGAAGGTCTAACCTGGAGGGAGATGTTTTTTTTCTTTTTTTTGATTATATATAGCTCTCTTTCTTTATTTCCGATAGTTATCTTATATTTTTTTCTCATTTCTTTCCTATAAGCAAAAATAAAGGATATTTTTTCTCATTTTTTTCTATAATAAAAATATTTTCAACTATCTTTACCTCTTTAAATCCTGCATCCTTAAAAATTTTCTCTAAAAAATCATTTGAGAATCCCAAGGCGTAGATTCCATCTAATGAATCATGAAATGAACCATCTTCTTTCATTAGATCTGCAATGGCTATAACCCCATTAGGGTTTAAAGAATCATATAATTTTTTTGCTAATTTAGTTATGTCTTCGATGTGGTGCATAACCATGGAACTCATAATCAAGTCAAAGGTCGAGGTGATTTCAAATATTCCTGTAAGTTCTGTAGTTAAATTCTTGTAACTTTTTCCTTTTTCTTTTAAAATATCTAACATATTAGGAGAAAGGTCTATTCCTTGGGCTGTTCCAACCTCATCTATTAAAGGGAAAATAAGTAATCCAGTACCACATCCAAAGTCCAAGATCTTCATATTTTTATTTAATTTTATATTATTTTTTATGGATCTGGCTATGGCATTGCCACGTTCTATTTTTGACTCTGTATCCCAATCTTTTGCACGTTCATTAAAGTTACTCATATTATGTCCTCCTAGTTATTTTTTCTAATATGATTATACAATAAAAAAGCTATAAAAAAAAAGCTATAAACAAAATCATTTGTTTATAGCTTTAAATTTGATGTTATGAGATTTCTAATTCTACCTCTGTTGGTTCTAGATCTCTACCTTCTATTCTTATATCATCCCAAAGTTTAAAACTTCCTTCAATCCCAATTTCATTGGGGTTGAAATTCCAGTCATCTTGGGTTCCATTTTTCATTCTAGCTTTGTAATCTTTTAAACATAGGATACTTGGTTTGTACATAATTAAGATACCTACTATATTAACCCATGCCATCATTCCTACACCAATGTCTCCTAATGTCCAAGCCAAACCACCAGACATGATCGTACCTAGGAATACAAATACTAAAAATAATACACTTAATATTTTTCTGATTTTCTTACCTGAAGCTTCGTCTCCGAATAGGTAAACTGAAGCTGTGTCCCCATTCCAGAAATAAGCTAGGATTGTTGTAAATGCAAAGAACATGATAGCTATCGCTACAATATAAGCTCCATAACCAATACCAGCATCCAATGCTGCAGTTGTATTTAGAGGTCCAATAGTAGTCATTGTCATCTCAGAAGAAGCTATAGCTCCTGAGTATATCTCTTTTCCAGTGGGAGCAAAAACTTTGTATGCGCCAGTGATGATGATCATCAATGCAGTTGCTGTACATACGAAGACAGAATCTATATAGATAGAGAAAGCTTGTATTAATCCCTGTTTAGCAGGATGTGAAGTATCAGCAGCAGCAGCAGATGCAGGACCAGTACCTTGTCCGGCTTCATTAGAGTAAATTCCTCTTTTAACTCCCCACATAACAGCACTACCTACGATACCGGCAAAGGCTTCATGTTGCCCAAATGCGGATCTAATTATTAATGATAATGATGGAATAATATCTCCAACATTTAAAGCTAATACTATAAGAGCCACAATGATATAGGCTATAGCCATAAATGGAACTACTACACCAGCAAATTTAGCGATCCTTTTAGCACCACCAAATATAATTATTCCTAACAATGTAACTATTGCTAATCCAGTTGCCCATGTAGGAATCCCAGTAGCTGTCTGCATAGATCCTGCAATTACATTAGCTTGCACAGAAGGCATGAAGAATGTCATTCCGGCTACAGTTACAATAGCAAATAAGTTACCATACCAAGCTTTACCACCTAATAAACCTTTTTTAAAGTAATAAGCTGGTCCTCCTCTGTATCCGCCTTCAATTTTTTCCTTATATAGTTGTCCCAATGTAGATTCAACATATGATGAAGCTGCACCTAGAAGTGAGATAACCCATAACCAAAAGATAGATCCTGGTCCTCCTAAAGCAATGGCTGTGGCAACTCCTGCAATGTTTCCTGTTCCTACTCTTCCAGAAACTGACATACACATTGCCTCAAATCCACTTATTGAATCTTTAGATCTTTCTCCTGGTTTAACATCTTTTCCCATTAATAACCTTATCATTTCTTTCATCATTGTAAATTGTGCTCCTCCAATCTTTAGAGTGAAGAATAGTCCTGCTCCTAGACAAAGATAGACAAGCAGCGGTGACCAAATAATACCATTTAACTGATTAATAAAACTTTCCATAAAATACCTCCGTTTAAATACAATATAAAATAATTGAAATTCGATCTGAATAATTGGAACAATAGTCTTTATCATGGTAACAATTAAAGGATAGCACCCTATAAATGAGAAGTCAAACCTAAAAAGAAACACTTTATTTGTTTTTAGGACATCGCCCGTTGTTGTGAGTTGTTAGCTAGTGAATTTTTTATCTTAACTATTGAGGTGAAAATGTTATTTGAGTAACGTTTTCGTTGTAAGAATAGAGGTGGATTTTATAATGAAAGAAAATAAATCCCTACTATATAGTAGGGATTTATTTTCTTAATGTTTATATATCATTTTGTGCTCATATATTATTCTCACATAAGAGAGAGATATATATATCCTAATGTTCAATTTTTTATGCATATAGATCAAATAATTGATACTTTTCATATGAAGTTATAAGGTTCTTTAACTGATAAAGTGAATTAAATAACAATGTTGTTGAATTATTTAAATTTATTTTGTTTTGTCAAAAAAACTAAAGTTTAATTCTTTTCTAGCTTGTTTTTAACTAAACGTTCACTTTCCCGTACAATTTCCTCGATCTCTAAATCTTTAGGGTATAGAGGTGGAAGGAATGTTAGGTCAACATTTGTAGACTTAGGGAATTTACTTCCAATAGGCATGGATTTATAAGCTCCATCGATGACAAATGGTTGAACTGGTATATTTAGAGTTTTACTTAAGATAGCAAAAGCTTTTTTAAATTTTGCCATCTCTCCATCCCTGCTTCTAGCTCCTTCTGGGAATATAACTAGGTTTTTTCCTTGACGAAGAACCATAGCAGCAGTTTGTAAAGTTTCACTTAGATTATTATCCACATTTAAAAGGATAATATTTCCATGATTAGCACCCCATTTTTTTAATGAACTGTTAAAATGCTTAGAGACAGCTAAGTAATAGGTGTTCTCTAAAAAATTCTTGTTCAGAGCTGTATTAAGTATAAAACCATCTAGAAAACTTTGGTGATTTCCTATGAATATTACTGGCTGATTAGTTATATTTTCTAAACCACTTTTATTTATTTTAATATATCCCTTAAAAAAAGGAGTTAAGATACATTTTGCAAATTTTAAAGTCGCGCTAGACTTAGGGATGAAAACATCGATGTCTTTGTTTAATATTTCAGACCAATCATTTTCTTTTTCTGTGATTTCTACTCCCTTGTCGTGTAAAAACTTAGATAGATCGTATAGAGTCGGATACTGAGAAAGTTCCTCTTCCATAATAGTGATATTAAATGTATTTCCGACAAATGATAATAATTCTACAAAATCCAAAGAATCCATTCCTAGATCTAATTCAAAATGATCTTTTGGTGTAGGAGACGTTCCTTTTAATTTTTCTATAAATTTTTTCAATACTAGATATTCTTTTATAGTTGGTTCTGGAACTTTTTCTACGACTCTCTTTTTCTCCTCTAACAGATCCTTCAACTTAAATCTTCTGAGTTTTCCCAACCTTGTCTTAGGCAGTTCCTCCTGTACGATTTTGATATCTAATATTTTTCTATAACTAGGAGCTTCAATATTATATGGGTCTATAACATTCCATTTTATAGCTTCGCTTATGTTTTTGATTCCCTCTTTTTCAATCACTGCAAAATTAGGATATACAATTACAACTAGATGATTTTTATGTTCAGTAACAGCTAATTCAGAAATTAAATTAGTTTTTTTCATAATATTATCTTCGATATCTTGCGGGTTGATATTTTTTCCATTTGGAAGAACGATCATTTCTTTTTTTCTACCTATAATATAGAGGTAATCATCCTTGATCTCTCCCAAATCTCCAGTATGAAACCAACCATCTTTATCTATGACTTCTGCTGTAGCCTCTGGTTTATTATAATATCCCTTCATGATGTTTTTTCCACGAGCAATAATCTCGCCATCATCGGCTATTTTCAATTCAACTTGTGATAGTGCACCGCCACAAGAACCAGGTCTAATATCGTCATATCTAGTGAAGGTAAGGATTGGAGAGGTTTCAGTAAGACCGTACCCCTCTAATAGTCTAAATCCAAGAGTACCAAAATCTTTGACTATTTGCGGGTCTATCTTAGCTCCTCCAGATACCATAACATGCATCTCTCCACCAAATCCATCTTGTACTTTTTTGAATATTTTTCTACCCAGTTCTATATTATTTGTTTTAGAAACTATCTTAAATAGTGTTCTAGGGATAAAACTTGCATTTATTTTTTCCATTATTCCCTTATGAAACATCTCCCATAGTCTAGGAACTCCTACAAATAATGTGATCTTATATTCCTGCAACGCACCTTTAATAGCGGCAGAAGAGAGGTCATCTAAGATAATAACTGTACATCCAACCTTTAGAGGAAGGATTAGATTTCCCATAATTGGGAGTACATGATGCATTGGTAAAAGAGCTAAAACACGATCTTTTTCCCTATACAAACCAACTTTAGCGATATTCTCAATATTGGAAAGAAGATTTTCCATAGTAAGCATAACTCCCTTGGGATCTCCAGTAGTACCAGAAGTATAAAGGAGTAAAACAGTTTTCTTGCCTGCTGGAGCCTCCATATAATCCTTTTCACCTATGAACTCTTCTGGAACTTTTACTTCATCTAAGTTGATGATTGGGATCTCCAGTCCAGATATTTTTAGACCTTCCACAGCAACCTCTAAGTTTTTATTACTGGTATACAGATACTTTGGCTTTGCATCGGTTAAAAAATATGCGATTTCAGAAGCACTGCTTCCTGCATCGACATTTATAGAAATACCTTTTTTTTCCCAAATAGAAAATACAGCATATGCGATCTCAGGTCGATTTTCTAAGAATACTAACACCTTGTCCTCTGGATTTTCTAATTTTAACATATCTGAATAATATAAAATTCTTCTTACTAATTCTTTGTACGTAATTTCAGTTCCCTTGTATATTAGGGCTGGTTTGTCTCTTGAAATAATAAATTTCATGATATTCCTCCTAAACTTTTGATAAACATTTTTATTTATTATACTATATTTATTGGTGTAAAACAAATTGACTCAAATAAAAATAAGAATAAAGGAATTTTCTCACCTGCTGAGAAAATAAAATAGATTAAATATAAAAATTTTTAAATAAATTTACTAGGAAATAATGAGGAAAGAAGGTATAAATTATTATTATAATAAAATGTTTCATAAAGGGGGGCTGACCATGTATGCACAAGAAAATAATAGTCAATTAATTAACGTAGAACACATCTTGCCAGAAAACTTAACAATTTTACCAATGTTGACAAGACCAATATTTCCAAATATTATGATCCCTATAACTTTTTCAGGGGAAGTTTTTTTAAAAACTATCAAGATGGTAGAGGAGACAGAAAATAAATTATTAGGTTTAGTTTTTGTAAAGGAATTAAATCAATTTGATATTTTTAAGTCAGAGCTATATGAAGTTGGAACAGTAGTAAAAGTTCACAAAATAACACCTCTTTCAGCTAATACAATTCAGATAATAGTCCAAGGGTTGAATAGATTCGAACTATTAAAAGTCATAAAGAAGGAACCTAATATTGTTTGGAATGTAAAATATGATAAAGGAGAAGAGGGTCCTCCGAATGATGAAATACGAGCCTATATGTTAGCAATTATGTCATCTTTAAAAGAAATTTTTAAGGTTAATCCAATCTTGCAGGAAGAATTAAAGCTACTTATGACCCAGGTAAATTATGAAAAACCAGGTGTACTGATGGATCTGATTACTTCTATGTTAAAAACTGAGAATAAAAATCTGCAAGAAGTTTTGGAGGAATGGGAACTAGCTAAGAGAAGTAGATTGATATTAACTATGTTGAAAAAAGAATTAGAGATATCGCATCTCCAAGAAAAGCTTCAAAAACAAATAGAAGAAAAAGTAAGTAAACAGCAAAAAGAATATTTTTTAAGGGAACAGTTAAAGTTAATAAAAAAAGAATTAGGCTTAGAAAAAGATGATAAAGAGACTGAAGTTGAAAAAATATTACAAATATTGGAAGGGAAAACTCTAAGTGAGGAAGCGTTAAAAACCGTAGAAGAACAAATAGAAAAATTAAAATTGTTAGATAGTCATTCACCGGAACACAATGTGGTAAGATCCTATCTTTTAGCCATAGCGGAGTTACCGTGGGGAATTTATTCAGACGATAGTTTGGATATAAATAAATCGAGAAAAAAACTGGATGAAGACCACTATGGATTACAGGATGTTAAAAGTAATATATTAGAATTTATTAGTACCATTATGAAAACTGGGACTGTAAGTGGGGCTATCCTTTGTTTAGTAGGACCTCCAGGAGTAGGGAAAACTTCCATTGGAAAATCAATCGCAAATGCATTAAATCGTGAATTTTTTAGATTTTCTGTTGGTGGAATGAAAGATGAGGCGGAGATAAAAGGTCATAGAAGAACTTATATCGGTGCCATGCCAGGGAAGATATTACAAGCTATAAAAAAAGTTGGAACGGCAAATCCAATAATAATGCTAGATGAGATAGATAAAATAGGGAACAGTTATCAAGGGGATCCAGCATCGGCTCTCTTAGAGGTACTAGATCCAGAACAGAATGTTGAATTTTTAGATCATTACTTGGATGTAAGGTTTGATCTGTCTAAAATTTTATTTATAACCACAGCTAACCAGTTAGATACTATCCCTAGACCACTCTTGGATAGGATGGAAATAATTCAATTGCCGGGATATATATTAGAAGAAAAAGAAGAGATAGCAAAAAAATATTTGATTCCTCATCAAATGGAAGTACATGGGTTAACGAAAAAAGAGATATCAATATCGGCTCCGACTCTAAGGGAAATTATTGACAAATACGCTAGAGAAGCAGGAGTAAGAGGATTAGAAAAAAACATTAAAAAAATTATGAGAAAAGCTACTCTGAAAATTGCTGAAGGCGAAGACAAAAAAATAAGTGTAAATAAAAACAATATGGAAGAGTTTTTAGGTAAGCCAATCTTTACCACTGAAGAACTATATAATAAAAACGTACCTGGGGTTACATTGGGATTAGCCTGGACATCTATGGGAGGAGTTACTCTGTACATAGAGGCACGTGTTATAGGTCATCAAGGTGGATTTAAGCAAACAGGTCAATTAGGAGATGTAATGAAAGAGTCTTCGATTATTGCATATTCATATGTTAAATCTTTGATGTGTAAAGAAGACTGTGATAAAGATAAAAAAGACTTCTTTGATAAACATAGTATTCATCTTCATGTACCAGAAGGTGCTACTCCAAAAGATGGACCTTCTGCTGGAGTAACTATGGCACTTGCCCTATATTCACTGGCTAAAAACAAATCAATTAAAAACAATATAGCCATGACTGGAGAGATTACCCTCACTGGAAAAGTGTTACCTATTGGGGGAATACGAGAAAAAACAATAGCTGCAAGAAGGGTAGGAATAGATACATTATTAATTCCAAAAGACAATAAAACTGATTTTGACAGGCTGCCAGATTATATAAAAGAAGGAATCACAGTACACTATGCTGATTATTTTGAAGACATATTAAAGGTAGTATTTTAAATTAACTGTGAATATAGAACGTATGACTGTATAGTTTTTTATCTATACGTATACGTTCTATATTTAAAAATGACAATTAAAGTCCTATAATGTGTAAATATAAACAATTCAAAACAAAAATATAAAAATCTTAAATTTATGATCTCTGGAGGTTGAATAATGATTTTAATTCATGATAAACTAAAAAAATATATGGCTAAAAAAGATCTTAATGTTATAAAAATTTCAATTAAAGTTGCCAGAAGCGGCTGATGTGCTGGAATGAAATCGCTTCAGGTTGAAGCATTAGAAAATATAGAAGATGAAAATGGGTTTACAAAACATGATGTAGATGGTCTGAATTTGTACGTCTATGATGGGTTGGAATTGACAGATGAAGTGGAAATTAAATACTTATATTCAATACCTATAATAGGAACTGTACTAAGTGCCACAGGAATAAAGATAAAAGATTAAAAATTATTTTTTAAATAAGGAATCCTTTGGGGGTTCTTTATTTTTTTATCT
>Ga0316198_10001295_pt1 | contig 14615 bp, 15 predicted proteins | sample OudBieAanoxic_MG_FD_204935 | JGI IMG/M metagenome (GOLD analysis project Ga0316198, IMG submission 204935) | Coastal sediment microbial communities from Oude Bieten Haven, Netherlands - site A anoxic | ecosystem: Environmental > Aquatic > Marine > Coastal > Sediment | place: Netherlands...
CAGGGACAGGGCACTGACCAGTCCACCGCACATACCTATACAGTGTCCTGTTCCGAGCAGGCCGGTGACAAAGGCCATGTAAATGAGCGATTCGCTCATTTCATCATAACTTGATCAATTTTGAAAATGACGTGCTCCTGGTCGTAACCGGGGCGCTGGATGTTAACCGTCATCTCCCAGGCCCCAGCCATTGTGAAGATCGCGGTGCCGCGATAGGCACCGTCCTTCCAGGTCGCTGCAGGATGGTTCGGCGGCATCGGCATGTCCGGCATGTCGAGGCCGGTGCTCAGCTTCGCGTCACTGATAACAATTCCGGTATCACCGGTAATCTTTATTGCGAAGGGCGTTTCGGTCATCGTCTTCAGCGGCGCATCGGCAAAAGTGAGCGTGGCCTTGCCGGACTTGAAAGCCGGTCTCTCCAGGCTCGTTTCTGCCGCAAACAGAACGGCTGAGCTGCTGAGCAGGAAGATGGTCGCAAGGATCAACAGGACAGGGCGGACTGGTCTATTCATTTTTTCTCTCCTTGAGATGGACCCGGTTGCGTTGAACTCTCGTCATCATCGTCCAGCATGCGGTACTTGGGCCCTTCGACATCGTCGAAATCACCGCGTTTGACTGTCCAGATAAAGAACAGCCAGGCACCGGTGCCGATACAGAGTGATAGAACAATCAGAATGACAATTGACTTGATCATTGGAAGATATTAATCGCTTGCAGGTGGCTTGGCAACCGAAAAGGTGCGGCGCACCAGCCTGCCCAGGCGCAACGAATTGCTGACCACCAGAATCGAGCTGCCGGCCATGGCCGCTGCCGCCCATACCGGGGCCAGTTTGCCGCTCGCGGCCAGCGGGATGGTGACCAGGTTGTAGCTAAAGGCCCAGAACAGGTTCTGTTTGATAACCTGCATGGCCTTGCGGGCGATAAAGATCGCTATATGCAGAGATTCGAGGTTCGGCCTGGTCAGGACCAGGTCAGAGGTCTCCAGGGCGATGTCAGTGCCTCCGGCCATGGCGCAGCCGACATCTGCCAGAGAGAGTGCCGGAGCATCGTTGATGCCGTCACCGACCATCATCACCGTATGGTTGTCGCCCTGCCGGGTTTCGATCCAGGCGGTTTTGTCCGCAGGACTCATGTTGGCCAGGTAATCTGGCAGGGCCAGGGTCTCGCTGACCTGTTGCGCCGTTTCCGGGCGGTCACCGGTCAGAAGAACCATGTCCAGTCCAAGTTTTTTCAACTCCCTGACAGTCTGTTGAGCTGCTTGGCGCAACGGGTCATGCAGCAGCAGGAGACCCTGCCAGACCCCGTCAAGACTCACATGTACCTCGGTCCTGGTTCCCGAATCAATGGTGGGAATGCCGACGCCACTTTCAGTGAGAAAGGCACGGCTGCCTACCAGAATCTCCCCGTCTGTGCACTGCATCTTCAAACCACGACCGGGCACCGTAGTGACCGGCCCCGCAGGACCTGGCTGAATCCCTGCAGTCTTTGCCCTGGCAAGTACGGCCATCGCCAGCGGGTGACTCGAGCCGCTTTCTGCGCGACTGGCAAGCTCAAGCAGAGTTGTTTCGGTTTGTCCTGATGCGGGGATGATCTGCTCCACGGTTGGCTGGCCGTGAGTCAGAGTCCCGGTTTTATCAAATGCGATCAGATCGACGCGTGAGGTCAGTTCAAGGATATCGCCGCCACGGAACAGGATGCCCTTGCCTGCGGCACTGCCTGATGCGGCAAGAACGGCGGTCGGTGTCGCAAGACCGAGAGCACAAGGACAGGCGACGATCAGCACCGAGACAGCATTCAGCAGTGCCTCGGCATGTGATGCCCCACTGAACCACCAGAACGCCCAGGTGCCGATGGCTATGCTGGTGACCAGTGGCACGAATACTGTGGCCACCCGGTCCGCCATCGACTGGATCGGCGCCTTGCGATTCTGTGCCTCTTCAACCAGGCGCGCCATCCGGGCAATAAAAGATTCAACCGCGACTTTTTCCACCTTCAATTTGATTGAGGTGGAGAGGTTCAAACTGCCCGCCGAGACCTTGTCGCCTTCTTCTCGCAATACCGGCATCGGTTCGCCGGTGATCGTCGATTCGTCCACTTCCGTCACACCTGCAAGGATCTGGCAATCGACCGGAATGCGCTCGCCCGGACGGACCAGGATGATGTCCCCCGGGGTCAGACTGGCGCTGGCAACCGTGTTGACTTCATCTCCGTTGAGCCGGTTTGCCGAGTCGGGGGCAAGTTGCAGGAGCTTGTCGATTCCGGAGATGGAGCGGTTGCGGGCCGAGCTTTCGAAGAGTCTGCCGAGCAGGATCAGGGTGATGATCATGGCCGCTGTGTCAAAGTAGACCTCGCCACCCTTGAACATGGCGTAAATACTGTAGCAGTATGCCGTGGATACGCCGAGGCTGATCAACAGGTCCATGCTCGCCGAACGGTTCTTCAGGCTGCGCCAGGCGCCAGCCAGAAACGGCCAACCGGAATAGAAAACCACCGGGGTCGCAACGGCTGCGGCAAAATACTGGATCAACTGACGAATCTGCGGGTCGATGCCGTGAAAATAGCCACCATAGAGAGCGAAGGAAAACCCCATCAGCTGCATGGACAGAAAGGCGGCGGTCCCGAACCGGATCAGCAGTGAACGCTGCTCCCGTGCTGCGGCCCGCTGTGCGGCACCGGGCGAAAATGGATGGGGGAGGTAGCCGAGCCGGCTGATTGAAGTAAAAATCTTTGCCGGTGTTGTCTCTTGCGGGTTGAAACGGATCACTGCCCGGTGGGTGCCATAGTTGACCCGGATGGCCGTGACCCCGGCCTCCCTGACCAGCAGTTTTTCCAGCAGCCAGACACAGGAAGCACAACGGATACCTTCAATAATCAGGGAGATGTCCGCTGTGGTTGCATCCCGACGGATGACGTGCCCAGCCAGGCTGGCCTCATCGTACTCGGCCTCGAAGGCGCCGGTTGGTACGCCCTGTTCATCCCAGCTGCGGTTGCGATAGAAGCTCTCCAGTCCGGCGCCGGTAATGATCCGGTAGACCCCCTGGCAGCCATGACAACAAAAATGCAGCTCCTTGCCGTCGATCTGATCGACAACCAGGTCGGCCGGTGGTATCGGCAGGTTGCAATGGACGCAGCTGTCAGGTGACGACATGATCTCAGAGGTTCAGCAGCAGCTGCCGGTTGAGACGGGCGCCGTCGCGTTCAAACTCGACACGCGCAGTCATCTCCCCGGTCATGCTGTCTGTCAGGTGCAGCTGGTATGTCCCGGCGCTGACTTCCTGTAGAGGAAAAGATATGGTCTCCCCCCGGTTCCGCATGTAGATGGCAATAACCCCCTTCGCCGACCTGACCGGTTGTCCCTCTTTGTCCCTCAACTGTAAACGCAGGGTCCGCCCCGAAAGCTGTGTGTCGACGCGCCAGCCAAGTACTGCCGCAGCTCTTTTCTCCAGCACTGTGGAGGTGTACCTCAGGCCTTTGCTGTAATAGTCGGCGTCGGTCACCTGTGGTCCGGAATCAGACGCGCGCATCGCCGACCAGGCCAGAAAACCGATGAAGCTGCCAATCATCAGCAGGATGAAGGCAGGATACAGGTTGGTTTTTTTCATCAGCAGTATTTAAACCCGTGAGTTAATCGATATAAGCCCTGGCGTCGGCCAGTTCAGCACCGGTCCGGTCCAGCAGAATAAAGTCTACCTCTAATCGGGCTTCAGGGACAGGAGTAATCAGCACAAAGTCGATGCGGAGGTTCCCTCCCGGACCCAGGGCGATACCGCTGGTCTGGCCCTTCAGAGTCAACGGGCTGGCGTTGGCAGTCTGGCGGGCAATGATGTCGTAGCTGGCGCTTTTACTGCTCCGATTATTTACCCAGGCGTTAAAAAAAGTCGCCCGGCTGCCATCCTGGAGGATACGGTTTGCTACTGTGTGTGAAACCGAAATTTTCAGTGAAGCCTCCGGCCTTTGGTATACGGCAAAGACCAGGATCACAGAGAGGGCCAAAGTGGCCAGTGAGAGCAGCAGGGTCTTCACATTGAGCAGCGCCTTGACGCCCTTGCCGGACGTGCCGAAAGAGTAGCTGATCAGACCCGGTTGATTCCGTTTGGCCATAACCTGGCGGCAGGCATCGAGGCAACGGCCGCAGTTGATGCATTCTACCTGGTAACCGCGCCGGATGTCGATTTCCATTGGACAGACCCGGACGCAGGAGTTGCATTCTATGCAACGTACCAGCTCGGATTCGGGAAGGTGCAGAGCCAGGGTCGTTTCGTCGGCCAGGGTCGTCTGGAAGCGGCCGTAGGGACAGAAGTCACTGCACATCAGGCGACGAATCAGTGCCAGGTCCAGATAAATGATCGTCGCAACCAGTACCAGGCAAATCCAGGTCGCATAATGCATCTGTCCGGAGACCAGTTTGGTGAAAAAAATCTGCGGCTCGATGAAATACCAGAGCAGGTTTGCCGAGACCAGCAAGGCCAGAAGAAGATAAAAACCGTGTAATATGGATTTTTTGAAAAGACTGTTGTCACGCCCGGGTTTGAACTTCAGACGTCGGGCAAACCACTCAGCCAGGTCGGTCAAGGTCGTTTGGGGGCAGAGCCAGCCGCACCACACTCGTCCGAGCAACATGGTGATCAGCAGGAAGCCGAGGGTCAGGAGCAGGCTGAAAAGCAGGACCAGGTAAAGTTCCTCGATGCGCAGAGTCTGGCCAAAAAAGTACAGGGACAGCTCAGGAATATCAACACGCAACAGGCTGTCGCCCTTGATACGGAACCACGGAATCAATAACAACAGCAGGGTTGCCCCCCACTGGCAGCGGCGTCGCCAGGGAGAGAGAAGGGCGGGAGCCCTTGTCGGGCAGGATGGCTCTGACATGTGAAAAGTGAGGAGGCAGGGGAATTAACCCCTGCCTTCTGATAACTCTAAAGGCTCAAAATATAGTCAGTAAGGGTTTTGATCTGCTCGCTGGAGAGTTTTTTTTCGAAACCCGGCATGTTCCCCGGTCTGCCATAAGAAATACTTTCTTCAACGGCCATATCGGTTTTGCCGTACTTGTACTCACCTGACAGGTCCGGGCCGAAGGCGCCTTTACCCTCTGCACCGTGGCAGCCTGCACAATGCTTGGCGTACAATTCCTGACCACCGGCAACTGCGGCCGGGGCCTCCGCGGCAGGTGGTACCGGAGTTGTTTCAGGAGTTGGTGCGGCCTCTTGCTGTGCCGGGGGTTCTCCCTTATGGGCGGCCATCTTCTCCTGGAATTCGGCATCTGAACTCCAGCCGGACAGGAGGTAGAACGACATGAACGCCACCCCCCAGATGATCAGGCCGTAAAAAAGGATGGTGAAGTAGACCGGTGGGGCCTGTTCGCGATCTTCGACAATGCCGTCCGCGTGTTCTTCGTGGCGAGGGTCAGTTGTGCTCATGTGAATATCCTTTTGGCAAAAGTCAATCCGTTTCGGCTCGACCAGTGTTAATCGTCATCCATCATCTGATACTTGGCCGCTTCCCCTTCGTCCTTGCGCTTCTTGCTGTAGGTGCGGGCCACGATCATGACAAAAATCACGAACAGGCCGAATGTGACACCAAGGTATACGAAAGAAGCCAGGTCCATGATGACCTTATTTTTCCTCGGCCTTGTAGGTCCGAATGTAGTTGGTCAGCTTCCAGACTTTATCGGTCCCCAGACTCGAGAAACTCGGCATGCCCGAATCGGTAATTCCCGTGTAGATGAGTTCAAAAAGAATCTCGTCATCATAATCGTCACCGACCAGCTCAGGGCCGATCTCGCCCTCCATCTGAGCGCCGTGGCAGGCAGCGCAATTTTCCGAGTACAGGGAGGCCCAGCCGGAAATCGTTGCCTGGTCGGCCCCGATGTACGGATTCACCAGGTCACCAACAATAGTGGTCGCAACGGAATCACGCCAGGGGATGTCCGAGCCGAGTTTTTGCATGTAGGCGACGATGGCATCCATTTCATTCTTGCCCTCGAGTGCCTTGATCTCGGCGGCCGTGTAGGGGAAACCGAGGGTCTCCATCTTGCGCTGGATCATCTGCGGATCGAGCTGGTTTTCAGACAGCCAGCCGTAGTCCGGCATGTTGGTCTTCGGTACCATTGAGCGCGGCGCTTCCATGTGCTTGTAATGCCATGAATCCGGATATTTGCCGCCCAGGCGCGCCAGATCCGGACCGGTACGCTTCGATCCCCACAGGAAAGGACGGTCGTAGACGAATTCACCGGACTTTGAGTACTCACCGTAACGCAGAACGTCCGAAACCAGTGGGCGAACCGTCTGCGAATGGCAGTTGTTACAGCCTTCGCGGATGTAGATATCGCGGCCTTCCTGTTGTAATGCAGTATAGGGCTTGACGCCTTCAATGCGGTCGGCGTCAGTGTTGACCCAGGCAAAAGGCAGGACCATGGTGATAATGGTGCCGACCAGGATAGCTGCTGTCGCCATTACGAGCAGGAGGACAGGTCTCTTTTCCCACATGATCAGGCCCTCCCTTCTGCAGGTGCTGCCTGCGCAGTTGTAGTTTTGCCCTGGGTGGCTGTCATGTACAGGTTGTAGATAAAGATGATCAGCCCGAGCATGTAAACGAGGCCACCGAATGCACGTGCCCACCAGTATGGGTACATCTCAACCATGGTCTCCATGAAGGTGTAGGTCAGGCTGCCATCGGGGTTCATGGCATTCCACATCCCGGCTTGCAGGACACCTGCGACCCACAGTGAGATGGACCAGATCAGCTGGCCGATCAGGATCAGCCAGAATTGCAGGTTTGCCAGTGGGATGCTGTAGACCTCCCGGCCGTAAATGCGTGGCAGGAGGAAGTAGATGCTGGCAAAGGCAATCATCGAAACCCAGCCCATGGTGCCCATGTGGATGTGTGCCGGGACCCAGTCGGTGTAGTGGATGAAGGCCGAGAAGGTCCTGATTGCCTGCATCGGCCCCTGCAGGGTCTGCAGGCCGTAGAAGGTGATGCCGAGGATCAGGTACTTGACCAGGTAGTTTTCGCGCATCTGGTGCCATTGTCCGTTCATCGAGAGGTAGCCGTTGAAGACGCTGCCCCACGAAGGTGCAATCAACATGATCGAGAAGCCCATAGCCAGGGTCTGAATCCAGTCGGGGACCGGGGTCCAGAGCAGGTGGTGTGCTCCGGTCCAGAGATACATGAAGATCAGGGACCAGAACGCCACGATTGACAGACGGTGGCTGTAGATCGGCACGCCGGTCGATTTTGGCAGAAAGTAGTAAAACATTGCCAGGGGCGGTGCAGTCAATGCCATCGCCACGGCATTGTGGCCGAACCACCAGTGGACATTGGCATCGTTGGTGCCGGCGTAAGCCGAATACGATTTAAACAAGGAGACCGGAACCGCTGCCGAATTGGTCACAAAAAGTATCGCCACGCCTATGATCGCCGCCATCATATACCAGAGCGAGATGTACATCTGCTCATCTTTGCGCTTGAAGATGGTCATGATGATGTTGATGGCGAAGGCAACCCAGAGGATGATGATCATCAGATCGATCGGCCATTCCATCTCATGGTATTCCTTGGAGGTGGTGTATCCCATCAGCAACGTAACCGCTGAGGCGATAATGGTCGCGTTAAAGAACCAGAGTTGGAATTTCGCCAGTTTGTCGCTCCAGATAGGGACCTTGCAGAGCCTCTGGACGATGTAGAAGAAGGTCGCGAAAATCACTCCGACCCCCCAGCCATAAATCCCGGCATTGGTGTGAATCGGGCGCAGGCGGCCAAAGGTCAGGTACGGCGGGAAGTTGAGGTCGGGGTCGATCATCTGGAAGGAGACGATAACCCCCACCAGTACAGCGACCAGGCCCCAAACCACGCTCCACACGACGAAACTGCGTACAATGGCGTAGTTGTAATTCTGGCTCTCCATGGCACCTCCTGAATGCACGTTGATTTGTCCCAAAGTGTAAGACTGGGCATATGATTGTCAAGGGTTAATTAAAAAAGACAAAAACGGTAATATTTATACTCAAGCCGGAGGTTTATGTCAATACCTGTGTGGAAATTAATGTTTTGGTTGTGTCTGCAGCTGTTTGGGCCTCTTACACGCAGCTAAAAGTTTTATCAAGAGGGCGCCTTTCCTGGAGGAAATTTTTGCGAACCGGCCTGTGAGAGGCTGCGGCCCTGAACCGGCGGTATCGTTGCTCTCCTGCTGGAGGACTCGCAGGATGATGCCCGCCAGATGATGACGCCTTGACAATCATCGGTTTAAGCCGTCAGTGCGAGCAGCTTGGCGGAGGGTTGCCCGGATTTAGCAGCTCTTCCGGGGACAGCTATGACCGATTCCCTGGGTCGCCGACTCGATACCTGCGGCAGCCAAACCAACGCGCATAAGGAATAACCCTACAGAGCACGACTATTGGCTTCACGAGCTTTGCCCGATCAGGTAAAAAAGCTTTGACATGTTTCATCGTAATTCATTAGGATGGGCGATAATTTTCCCTCCGGATTCCCATAATTATGGATTTTGTCCTGACATTGCTGAATGACGATATTCGTCGCGTTGAAGAGCAGTTTCGCGAGGATCTGACCTCTCGTGTTCCCCTGATCCGCAAGGTCGGTGAATACGTGCTTGCCAGCGGTGGCAAACGTGTCCGACCGATGATGTTGCTGCTCAGCGCGCAACTGACCGGTTATCAGGGCAACGCGCACATCGGGCTGGCCAGCGTCGTCGAGTTCATCCACACGGCGACCCTGTTGCATGATGATGTCGTCGATAGCGCCGTCCTGCGACGTGGCCAGGATTCGGCGAATGCAGTCTGGGGCAACGAGGCCAGCGTCCTGGTCGGAGATTTCCTGTTTGCCAAGTCTTTTTCGATTATGGTGCGTGAGGGAAACCTCGATATCCTGCGGACCCTCTCCGATGCCACAACACAGATGGCGGAGGGCGAGGTGCTGCAACTGATCAGCACCAGCGATGTTGAGCTTGACGAAGAGCACTATATCGAAGTGGTGCGAAACAAGACGGCTGTACTGCTTTCCGCAGCGAGCCGAAGTGGCGCAATCCTGGGTGGCTGTTCCCCTGAAGAGGAGGAGGCGCTGGCTGCCTATGGAATGGATCTCGGCATCGCTTTCCAGTTTATGGACGACGCCCTGGATTATATCGCCGATCAAGCCGAGTTCGGCAAAGAGTGTGGCCATGACCTGCTTGAGGGTAAGGTGACCTTGCCTCTCATCCATACTCTGAACAACTGTACTAACGAAGAACGCCAGAAGGTCGCAGCCATCGTCGAGCAGGAAGTCCTGCCGGACGAAGACCTGCAATATGTTGTCCTTCTGATCCATTCTTACGACGGCATCGGCTACACCCGTGAAAGGGCAAAAACCCTGATCGAGTCGGCCAAATCACACCTCTCCGGCTTTTCTGACTGCCCGGCCAAGGAAGCCATGCTCAGGCTTGCGGACTACATCGTCAGCCGCAATCACTGATTGTTCCGTCATATTCCTGTACACCTCCCCGTGTTTTAACGTTTTTTCAGCCGATATTTAACCGGGAACGCTGATATTGTACGTTTTCCCGTTTGGCCCGAAGTTTGCTCATGTATCTACTATATTTATGTCAAACTTGTAATTACGATGCGGGCAATTATGGATAACACGCAACTGGTTCATCAGTTAATCTGTGATTTTGAAGGGCGGGAATACCTGATTGAAGTGTTCAGCCGTCCGGATGGCAGCCATTTTGCGCGCACGGTGTTCAGTCCTCAGGATGTGATTATCAGCGACGGATTCAGCTTTCAGGATGCACTGGTCAAGCACCAGGACTTGTTGCCGCTTGCGATTCGTTCGAGAAAAATGCCCCGTTCATTGCGCCTGATGAATTAACCCGTTCTCTATAATATCCGACTATCAGTTCCGGTCGTCCTCCTGCTATACTGCCAGCATGCCCCGCCTCTCCTTTCATCGTAAAGTCCTCTACGTTTTCTGCGGCTTAACTCTCCTGCCGCTGATTGTCCTGGCCGTGTTTGCCGGACAGAGCCTTGACACCGTAGAACAACTCCTACGTGACAGCGCGATCAGGGCTCTTGATGAACAGGCTTCTGAAACCCTCGAGCTGCGTGCGGTTATGGTCGCGGATGAAGTGCGCACCTTCCTTCGGCAGGTCGAAAGTGATCTCGCTGCCCTTGCGCAAATGCCGGTTGATGCGGAAATCTACACCTGGTTCAGCGAGAGCCATCGTCGCCCGGTGTGGATTCGTGCCGGAACCAATCAGGACCCTCGCGAAGAGCGGCCTTCCGTGCGGCTCTACAAGGAGATCGCCTTCGTAGGCGCTGATGGAGTGGAGCGTTTGCGCGTACTGGATGGCAGTGTCTCAAACCTTCTGCGCGATGTGTCGGATCCGCAAAACACCACTTACCTGACAGAAACCTATTTCAGTGCTGCCAGTGGATTGCCACGAGGGCGGATCTATGTTTCACATGTTACGGGCTGGCACGTCAGTAAGCATGAACAGCTTCTTGATGCGGACACTCCCGAAGAAGCGATTGAGGGGGCCACCTATGAAGGGGTCATTCGTTTCGCCCAGCCGGTCTATGCCGAAGACGGTTTGCTGCAGGGTGTGGTCGTTTTGTCGCTTGATCATCGCCACCTGATGGAGTTTACCCAGCACATCACTCCTGCCGACGAGAACTTCGTCGTCTTTCCTTCTTACCAGAGCGGCAATTATGCCTTCATGTTCGATGATGAGGGCTGGATCATTACTCACCCCAAATTCTGGGATATCCGTGGCCTGGACAAGGATGGCCATCTGGTCGCCCCTTATACGGAAGACTCCTTGCCTGAGGATGTCGCCAGAGGAACCATCCCGTTTAATTTACGAGAGGCGGCGTTTATTCATTCAAACTATCCGGATGTTCATCGATCGATTCAAGGTGGGCAGTCAGGAGTGCTTGACGTGACCAATGTGGGTGGCTCGCAGAAGATCATGGCGTTTGCGCCGATTTTCTATGATTCGGGACCTTACGCGGAAAAAGGTGTCTTTGGCGGGATTACGATCGGTGCAGAGGTTGGCCAGTTCCATAAAATGGCCGAAGCCGCTTCGCTGAATATCCGTCAGCTCTACGGAGCCTTTTTGACCGGCGCCTGGGTGATGATCGGCCTGACCGCCCTGCTGGTTGTTTATGTTGCCTATCGCCTTTCCCATAATATCACCAGCCCCTTGTCTACTCTGATCGCCGGGACCCAGGAGATGTCGCGTGGCAAGCTGGTGACGCAGCTGGAGATCACCAGCCCGGTTGAGGTCGCGGAACTGGCTACGGCATTCAACTCCATGGCCAGGCAACTGGGTGAACGCCGTGAAAGGTTACTCAAGGCGCTTGCCGTTTTACGCAGGTCGCGTAAGGAAATCAAGCAGGAGAGAGATTTCAAGCAGACGATTGTAGAGAATGTGGATGTCGGCATCCTGACCCTTGACTGTAACCAGCATGTGACATCCTTAAACGGTGCCGCACGCAAGATTCTACAGATTGAGGCCGGACAGTCGGGTCATCTAGCTGTCAACGATCTCCTGCACGATTTTCCCGAACTGTTTGATGCTTTATCAAGAAGCCTGAAGGCGGAGCGCTGGAGCGAGTACGTGACCCTCGAGAGGGGTGGGCGCTCGCTGACCTACCGGCTGGCTCTCCACGCACTTTCCTCTGGCGGCGACGGTGGCTCTATCCTGACGATAGAGGACTTGACCGAGCGCGTCAATTTTAGACTGAGAATGGCCCGTTTCGAGCGTCTCGCTTCGCTCGGCCGGCTTTCTGCCGGGATCGCCCATGAAGTACGCAACCCGCTGACCGGTATCAGCCTGTTACTGGATGAACTGCACGACCGCATGTTGGCAAACCCGGAAGACCAGGGCCTGATCCAGCGCGCTCTGGAGGAGATCGAGCGCCTGGAGGGGCTGGTCAACGAACTGCTGAATTTTGCCTCGCCACCGGACGCACGCCTGGCTCCCGGCGACCTTGCAGAAGTCCTGCGTGACACCCTTTTCCTGGTCAGCAAACAGTTCCAGAAGCAGAAGATCCACCTCATCGAAGATATCCCTGAACAGTTGCCGCATCCCCAGATCGACAGCGGCCGGCTCAAACAGGCCCTTCTGAACCTGCTGACCAATGCCCTTGATGCGATGCCTGAGGGAGGAGAGTTGTTCCTTTCGATACAACGTTCGGTAGATGGAGCCTGGCTGACAATCCGTGATACGGGGCACGGGGTCCCTGCTGATCGCCTGGAGCTGATCTTTGAGCCTTTTTATACGACAAAGGGGGAAGGGACAGGCTTGGGGTTGTCGATTACGCACTCAATCATTGCCGGTCATGGCGGTCGAATAGAAGTAAAGAGCCGTGAAGGTGAAGGAACCGAGTTTAAAATATATCTCCCCGATAGCGGCCAAATTTAGCCTGCTGCAGAAAGCATTTTCCGAAAAAATGAATCATGGTCAATAAAAGTGGCCGTAGTTAGCCATTTTAGTTGCCGCAGATTCTGCCTGCCAATAGAATACAACCAGTCAATTACTCCAAGGACAAATCAGAGAGGTTCAGCATGGAACGTATCCTGATCGTGGATGACGAAGCATTCATCCGCGAAAACCTGGAAAGAATTCTCGAGGAAGATGGTTATCATCCTCTCTCCACCGATAATGGTGATGATGCTATCAGGGAAGTCAGCGAATCGGACGTTGACCTGGTCCTGCTCGATCTGAATCTTGGCGCGCAGAGCGGCCTGGATGTCTTGCGTGCCTTGCGTGAGATCGATCCGGGAATCCTGGTGATCATCATCACCGGTTACGGCACGGTGGAGAGTGCTGTTGAAGCACTGAAGATGGGCGCATACGATTACATCAAAAAGCCCTTTAAGGCAGATGCCATTCGCCTGATCGTGCGACTGGCCCTGGAGACCCAGAACCTGCGACGTGAGGTCCGTCAGTTGCGGCGTGGGTCGCAGGGCAAGGACTTGTCCGGCAACAACATGATGATCGGCTCCAGCACCCAGTTGACGCAGGTCTACCGGCAGATTCGGGAAGTTGCCAAGCACGAGACTTCAACCGTCCTGATTACCGGTGAGTCAGGCACGGGCAAGGAACTGGTTGCCAAGTCGATCCACCACTTATCCCCTCGCAACGGCAAACCGTTCATCGAAATAAACTGTGGCTCTCTGCCGTTTAACCTTCTGGAAACAGAGTTGTTTGGTCATGAGCGGGGCGCTTTCACCGATGCCAAGAGTCGTAAAATAGGCCTTTTTGAAGAGGCGAATGGCGGCACGATCTTTCTTGACGAGATCGGTGAAATGGACATGAATCTCCAGGTCAAGCTGCTCAGGGTTCTCGAAGACCGTAAGATTCGCCGGTTGGGCGGGAGCAGGAGCATTGATATCGATGTCCGTGTTGTGGCCGCGACCAACCTGGAATTGAAAGAGGCGATTGGGCAGAAAAACTTTCGTGAGGACCTGTACTACCGACTCAATGTGTTCCCGATCCATGTTGCGCCGTTGCGCGACCGTCGTGAAGATATTCCACCTCTGTTGGATTTTTTTCTCAGGCATTTCAGCAAGGAGTTCCACAAGAATGTGCGGGAAGTCTCACGCACAGCGCTTGACCTCCTGATGCGTTACCATTGGCCGGGGAATGTCCGTGAATTGCGTAACGTGGTGGAGCGCATCTGTATCATGCATAACCAGGAAACGATAACGCCGGACTGCCTGCCACGGGAGATCTGGGGTGACAAACCGAAGGATCAGGCCCCGTTCGAATGCCAGATCCCGCCGGAAGGGATCCTGTTCGAAGAAATCGTCGGCCGACTGGAAAAAGACCTGATCTCCCAGGCGGTCGTGATTACCGGTGGCAACGTTGCGAAAACAGCACGTCTTCTCAATCTTCCACGAGGAACGCTGCGCTACAAAATGGAGAAATATAATCTGGCCGAAGGCTCCTGATCCCAACGTGTTGCCTGTTATCGTCCGCCATTCAGAAACATCGGCCATGTCTGCAGATTTTCTCCCGACCTTCTAGCGCGATCACTGGAATATGATAACGTTTCAGAGAGTGGGGTCATACGAATAGGAGACGTTGCCATGGCTGAAATCATTCACACATCCAGAATCAAGATCACCAGAGATCGAGGTCCTATCAGGATAGCTCAAATAGAAGGCTTCTCGGAGCCGGTCTTCTATGGTGTTCATGGAGGGATCCAGAAATTTTATAAAGTGGATCCCATCGAGGAGCACGCAGCGACCTTAGACCACATAGTCGGTGCCGTTTCGGCTTGAATGATGGGAACTTTCGCCAGCGTGCTGGCGACCAAAAAGATCAAAACCCATACCGACCGTTTTCAAGCCAATGTTGAAGGTGATATTGAAAACGTAGATGGGGTACTCAAAATTACGGTGATCCGGGTTCGCTATGCTCTGAAACTGAGCCACGAAGAAGAAGCCGATGCCCGTTGGGCAATGGAAAATTACATTGAAAAGTGCCCCGCAGCTATGAGTGTCACCGGGTGCATCCGGATCGAACATTCTCTTGAGCTTGTTTTGGAGTGAATAAAGAGCTAGCGAATTAAGAGGCGAAAGCGGCTTTTTATCGATTGAAAACTTTGAAAGGCTCTTTG
>Ga0316198_10001297_pt1 | contig 14611 bp, 11 predicted proteins | sample OudBieAanoxic_MG_FD_204935 | JGI IMG/M metagenome (GOLD analysis project Ga0316198, IMG submission 204935) | Coastal sediment microbial communities from Oude Bieten Haven, Netherlands - site A anoxic | ecosystem: Environmental > Aquatic > Marine > Coastal > Sediment | place: Netherlands...
AGGTAGGTTTCAGTGCCGGAAAAACGTCGAAAATCGTTGGTCATGAGCGCTGGAGGTTAACATGGTCCTGCAGAAAGGCGACCGCGAGGGCCTGGGAGCAGCCAACTCCTGCAGGGCTGCAGGGTCGCGCCAAGGTTTAGTTACATCCGACCCGCCCACCCCCACCGCGTAATCGCAGTATCACTCTCACGCGAGTGAGCAGCGTGCCTCCGCGGCGTTCGGCCTCGGCGGCGCCTCTGGCGCCGGGCTTCGCCGTTCCGGCTCGCGGCAGTGCCAGTGCCAGTGCCAGCGTCAGCGTCAGCGCCAGTGCCAGTGCCAGTGCCAGTGCCAGCATCAGCGCCAGAAGTGGCCGACATTACAGGTAGTTGAGTGGCACGTCCGCCCCGGCACCACCCTCCTTGACACCGTTATCGCCACAACGAATAGTAGCGGACCTTTACGGCCGGAAATGGCCCGTTGGGCTTCGGTTATCGCGTGAATTTCAATGTCAGCCTTCGTCCTACAGACCCAGGACCTCGACGAGTCCGGGAAGGATTGGAACTTTGCCATCGGCAAGGAGTGGCTGGCGTCCGCGCTCGCCGAGACTGACCTCGAGCCCGGCGCCGAGGATGGGCGCTTGCAGGTGCACGCGCAGCGCAGCGGGATGGACGTGTTGGTACAGGGGCACATCACCGCCCAGCTTGCCGCTGCCTGCTCACGTTGCCTGAAGGACGTGCCACTCGACATCGACCTCGCGATGAGCGCGCTCTTCAGCCCCGAGCACACGCGTCCGGACGACAGCGAAGAGATCGACGTTCGGCTCGACGAGGTGAACCGGGACTACTACGGGGGCAGGGAGATCGACTTGGACCCCATGGTCCGTGAGCACCTGTTGCTCGAAGTCCCGATGAAACCGCTTTGCTCCGAGGCTTGCGAGGGAATCCCAGTTCCGGAGCACCTTCGACCTCCCGACGAGGTCTTTGGCGAGGCCGCGCCCGACGCGCGCTTCGCCCCGCTACTCAAACTCAAAGAAGCACTTACGAAGAACGAGGAGTGATCCCGTGGCAGTACCGAAAAGACGAACCAGCTCGATGAAGCGCGACCAGCGACGGGCAAACCACGACAAAATCACGGCTCCGAACGTGATTCCCTGCCCGAACTGTGGCGATGTGATGCTGCCGCACCGAGCGTGCGCGGCCTGCGGCTTTTACAAGGGCCGCCAGGTCACTAAGGGCAAAGCCGAAGAGATCGAGTAGATCGTGTTCGATCTGGCGGGGAAAGTCGCCATCGTGACCGGGGGGTCGCGAGGCATCGGGCGCGCGGTGAGCATCGCGCTCGCCGGAGCTGGCGCCCACGTCCTCGTGAACTACCGCTCGAACGAAGAAGCCGCGAAGGAGACGCTGCGGCGAATCGAAGAGGCGGGTGGCACGGGCGAGATTCTCGGCTTCGACGTTTCTGACCCAGAGTCAGTAGACGCCGCCATCAAGGACGCCGCCAGGCGGCTGGGTCACATCGACATCCTGGTGAACAACGCGGGAATCTCGATAGACCAGCTGTTGTTGAGAGTGTCTGCGAAGGACCTCGAGATGACCTGGGCGACCAACGTGAACGGGGCGTTGTTCTGTGCCAAGGCAGCCATTCGTTCGATGATGCGGAGCAAATGGGGCCGGATCATCAGCCTTTCGAGTGTGGTGGCGGAATCCGGCAATGCGGGCCAGGTGGTGTACTCGGCCTCCAAAGCGGCTTTACTCGGCATGACCCGCAGCTTGGCGCGCGAATATGCCTCCCGGGGGATCACCGTCAACGCCGTGGCGCCCGGCTTCATCGAGACCGATATGACGGTGGATCTGCCGGATGCGGCCAAGAAGGGCATCGTCGAGCAGACCCCGCTCGGCCGAATTGGGCGCCCCGAAGAGGTTGCGGCGGCGGTTGTGTTTTTAGCTAGCGAAGAAGCGAGCTATATCACCGGGCAAGTCGTCCGGGTCAACGGAGGCATGCACGTCTAGGGCGTGCGTGACGGAGGAAGCAGATGGACATCGCTGAGAAGGTCAAAGAAATCGTGTCGGACAAGCTCGACGTCGATCCCGCCGACATTCAGGAAGACAAGGACTTCGTCGAAGACCTCAAGGCAGACTCGCTCGCGATCGTCGAGGTTGTGCTGGCGCTCGAGGAGCAGTTCGAGATCGAGATCCCCGACGAGGACACCGAGAAAATCAAGACCGTCAACGACGCCATCCAATACATCAAGGCGAACTCCAGCTCCTGAGCGGTCCGCCGTTCTCGGGTCGACCTCCAATGAGGCGCGTAGTCGTGACAGGCGTGGGCACCGTGAGTCCATGCGGCACCGATGCTGCAACCACCTGGGACAACGTCTCGAATGGTCGCAGCGGCATTGCCGGGATCCGAGGGTTCGATCCGACCGAGTTCGCGTCGCAGATCGCGGGGGAGTGTACGGACTTCGACCCGCTCCAGCACATGGCGAAACGGCGCCTTCGAGAGTGCGCGCGTTTCATTCAGCTCGCGATCGTTGCGAGCGCCGAGGCGATCAAGAGCTCAGGCTTCGAGCCGACCGACGAAGAGAAGGAGCGGGTGGGGACCTTCATCGGCGTCGGCTTCTGTGGCCTCGAGGTGTTTGAGGACACCTGCAAGACCTTGTTCGACAAGGGACCTCGGCGCGTATCGCCTTATTTCGTGCCCTCGGTGATCTCGAACCTCGCCCCCGGGCAGGTGACCATCGATTGGGGGTTCAAGGGGCCGAGCTACACGCACACCAGTGCCTGTGCGTCGGGCGCGCATGCGATTGGTGATGCGTTCCGTTGGATTCAGCGGGGCGAGATCGACGCCGCGGTTGCCGGCGGCGCCGAAGCCGCCGTAACTCCAATCGGCGTGGCGGCGTTTTCATCGATGCGTGCGCTCTCGCGACGGAACGATGCGCCGGAGCTCGCGAGCCGCCCATTCGATTCGGGTCGCGATGGTTTCGTGATCGCAGAGGGGGCCGGGATTCTGGTTCTCGAAGCGCGCGATGCGGCCATCGCGCGCGGCGCCGACATCCTCGCCGAAATCGTCGGCTATGGGGCGACCTCCGATGCCTACCACATGGTGCAGCCCGCTCCCGACGCCGAGGGGGCACAACGCGCGATGAAGCAGGCGCTGGCGGACGCGAAGCTGAACCCAGAAGACCTCGACTACGTGAACGCCCACGGAACGTCGACGCCGATGGGTGACGTCGGTGAGCTCGTTGCGATTCGGAAGGTTTACGGTGCGCATACGACCGATGGGCTTGCCGTGTCGAGCACGAAGAGCATCACCGGACATCTGCTCGGCGCTGCGGGCGGCCTCGAGCCGGTGCTGTGCGTCCTCGCGCTGCGCGATGGCCTGCTCCCGCCGACGATCAACCTGGACGATCCGGATTCGGCAGGTGCGGGGATGAACCTCGTCCCGAATCGCGCGCAAGAGCGGCCGATTCGCGCGTTGATGAACAACTCGTTCGGCTTCGGCGGAACGAACTGCTCGCTCGTGCTACAAGCCCCGTAGGCATGGCGAACGTTCTCATCGTCGGTTCCGATCACGCAGGGCTCGAGCTCAAGCGGGAGCTCGTGGCTGTTGCCACGGACCTGGGGTACGAGGTCCGCGACCTCGGGACGCACACGAGCGACTCGACGGACTACCCGGACTACGCTCACCAGGTGGCGCGCGCGGTTGCGGCCGGGGAAGGCCTAGGCCTCTTGGTGTGCGGGACCGGTCTCGGGATGTCGATGGCCGCGAACCGCCACCCAGGCGTTCGCGCGGCAGCGTGCGGCGATGTGTTCAGCGCGTCGATGACCCGTCAGCACAACGACGCCAACGTGCTTTGCATCGGCTCGAGGGTCGTGGGCGTCGGCTTGGCCGCCGAGATCCTGAAGGCCTTCCTCGGCGCAAGCTTCGAGGGCGGCCGCCACGAGCGGCGCGTCAACAAGATCGACCTCCCGGAATGAAGGTCGCGCAAGACGCTCGATTCCGCGACCAACGCGAGCACTTCAAGCTCAAGTGGACCTGCGAAGACTGCGCGCTGTTCGACCCGAAAGCCGGCTGTGCACACGGCTACCCCACCCATCGCCACCGCAACTCCCGCTACGAAGACCCCACGGCAGATCTCTTGTTCTGCAAAGATTTCGAGCTGAGATAGCGAACTCAGTTTACGTCTCATCGGGGTGTGTCGAAGAACTGCTTCATCACGCCGATCATCCTCGGCACGTCGGCCGTAGCGGCGACTTCCCGGCAGGAGTGCATCGATAGCATCGGGTTGCCGACATCGACGGTTCGAATCCCGAGTTGCGCAGCGGTGATCGGGCCAATGGTACTGCCACATCCGAGGTCCGAGCGAATGACGAAACGTTGTGTCGGGACGTTCGCCGCCGCGGCCCAGCGCTCGAAGTTCGCCCAGCTTTCCCCGTCGGTCGCGTAGGCCTGATTGACGTTGACCTTCACGACCGGTCCGGCGCCGAGAACGGCTTGGTGCTGAGGCTCGTGCATGTCCACGTAGTTCGGGTGGATTCCGTGCGCCATGTCGGCCGAGATGAGAAACGAATTCGCAACCGCGCGGTGGTAGTCCTCGGGCGCGGCGCCCGACAAACGCTGAAGGCAACTTCGCAAGAAGTCCGACGCGGCGCCCTGGGCGCTTCGGCTGCCGACCTCTTCGTGGTCGTACAGCACGATCCCACGGGTCGCGGCCGCGTCGGTCGCCGTCGTGAGCAGCGCGGTGGTGGCCGCATGACAGCTTGCGAGATTGTCGAGGCGCGCCGCGTGAATGAACTCTTGGTTTGCGCCGCCGAGCGCGGCTGTCTGCACGTCGTAGGCCATCAGGTCCCACGCCAGGATGTCCTTGGGAGCGACGCCGCCGAGCTCCTTGGCGAGCAGATCCCGAAGCTCGATGCCTTCGAGCCCGCCGAGCGCGAGGATGGGCGCCATGTGCTTTTGCGCGTTGAGCTTGAGGCCCTCGGTGTTGACCTTGCGGTTGAGATGAATCGCCAGCGAGGGGATGCGAAGCATCGCGCGCTCGAAATCGACCAAGCGTGCAGTCCCGTCCGCCAGCAGCACGCGTCCGGCGAGCGAGAGATCACGGTCGATCCATGTGTGAAGGAGCACGCCGCCATACGGCTCGACCCCGAGCTGCTCGTAGCCGGCCCGTTTCAGCTCGGGATTCGGCTTCACTCGAAGGTTCGGAGAATCGGTGTGGGCGCCGACGAGTTGGAACCCCGCCTCGTGGGGCCGGGCGCTTCCCAGGTGAAACGCCGCCAGCGAGCCACCGCCTCGAACGAGGTAGACCTTGTCGCCGGGGCTCACTTCCCACGCCCCGCCCTCGTCGAGGAGGCGATAGCCAGCCGCCGTCAGGCGCGCGGCGGTCTCCGAGACCGCATGAAAAGGGGTAGGAGAGGCGTCGATGTAGTGGAGCAGATCTTGAACGGGCACGTTCTTCCTTACTTCGCGAGGGAGCGTACACCAGCGCGGTGCACTTTGCCCGGGAGCTCACGGCCTACGATGGCTTCGGCGACCTGACCGGCCTGCCACAGCTTCTCGAGGTCGATGCCGGTCTCGATTCCCATTCCGTGCAATGTGTAGACCAAGTCCTCGGTGGCGAGGTTGCCCGCTGCGCCCGGGGCGTACGGACAGCCACCGAGCCCCGCGACCGATGCGTCGAAGGTGGTGATCCCCAGTTGAAGCCCGGCCAAGACGTTGGCGAGCGCAGTGCCTCGGGTGTCGTGCAGGTGAAGGGCGATTTGACGGAGCGGGATCTCCTGCGCGAACAGCTCCACGATACGCTGCGTCTGGACCGGTGTCCCGACGCCGATCGTATCGCCGAGGGACACCTGGTAGCAGCCCGCGTCGAGCAGGTGCTTCGCGAGCTTCAATCCTCGCACCGGATCGACCTCGCCTTCATAGGGGCAGCCCCACATCGTGGAGACATATCCGCGAACCGCGAGCCCTCGTTCGACCGCCGGTCCGATGACCGGATCGAAGGCCTTCAGCGTCTGCGCGACGGTTTTGTTCACGTTCTTGAGGTTGTGGGTCTCGCTTGCGCTCACGAACACTGCGATCTCGTCGATGTTCGCGGCGAGGGCGCGGTCGAGCCCTCGGGCGTTTGGGCAGAGGCACGCGTAGGTCACACCCTCTTGCCGTTCGATCATCCGGCACACCTCGTCGGCGTCGGCCATCTGCGGAACCCACTTCGGCGCCACGAAGCTACCGACTTCGAGCCGGCTGACCCCCGCGTCGACCAGCGCCTCGATCAGCCGGACCTTTGCGTGCGTCGCCACCTGGGCGCTTTCGTTCTGCAGGCCGTCTCTCGGCGAGACTTCGTACACCGACACCTGGGACGGCAGCGTTGAACCGGGATCCATATCCCTCATCTACTTCGCCTTTGCTTCGTTGCAAAGTCCGGGGCAATTCACCGAAAAACACCGCCCAAGGCGTGCTGGTAGCTAGCCCCGACCGGCGATCTGGTAGATACTCCGCACCGCATGACGACGCTGACCGCTTTGATGCTGGCGACACCCCTGTTTGGCATGTCGTTGCAAATCGATTCCGCGATGCTCGAGGCGCCCGCGATGGCGGTCGACCCGGGGGCCTTCCTCGCGACGGCGAGCTCGACTGAGCTGAAGGAGCCGACCACGGCAGACCTGATCCGGAAGCGGAACAAGATCAAAAAGGTCCACAAGTGGTTCGGCATTTCGACCTGGACCCTGATGACCCTGACCGTCGCAGCGGGGTTCGTGCAGTTTCACAACCAGTACGGATGGTGGCAGAGCCAGGCGACGAACCCCTGCGTCAAAGGGACCGCGTTTCCGAAACAAGATGCCTGCAGCGGCGTGCCGATCGCCCATGCGACGCTCTCGGCGCTCACCTCCGCAGCCTACTTCACCACCTTCGGCCTCTCCTTTGCCATGCCCGACCCCCTCAGAGTGAGCGAAGGCAACAGCGACTTCGCGAGGAAGCTCCGCACCCACAAGGTACTCCGCTGGGTGACGTTTGCCGGCATGCTCGCTCAGATCGGCCTCGGCGTCGTTTCAGCTAATTCCGAATGGTTCGGGCTCGATCGTGCAAACGATTATAAGGCTCTACGCGGCATCGCCACCGCGCATATGGCGGTCAGCCTGGTGACCTATGGCGCGATGACCTGGGCCGGCGCCATCATGATCTTCTGAGAGCGATCTCACCAACCGCTAGCTTGACTTCGATTCTTGGGTTTGGGGGTTGCCGCGTCGTTCGCGGCGCCGCTAACATCTAAGGCGCCTGCGTGGTGGGGAGCTTAGCCTGCAGGATCCTTTGGCTTTTGGGGGTTTCATGAGATCACCGAAGGGTGCAAACGTCCTTCACAAGAAGCAGCGGGGGGCGCAGGTGTCCGGGCTGACCGTTGCAAACATCCTGGGTCTGCTTTCGGAAGACCCCTATGACGCTCAATTGGTCCATGGCTTGCGCGATCGGCTGAAGAGCCCTGACCCCGCAAACGACGGCCAAGATCCGCTCCGCCTTCTCGAAGCCGCGCGCGGCGGGCACGAGCGGCGCGGGGAGTTCTTGGCGGCCGCGTGGCTCATGGAGATCGAATCCGAGCTCGTCGCCGACGATCCGGAGTTCCACACCATCCTCGTCAAGGAGCTCGGGCGAATTCGTCGCGAGGAGCTCATGGACGACCAAGGCGCGCTCGATGCCTACGAGAAGCTCGGCGGCGTCGAGTCGAAAGACCCCGAGGTCGTGCAGGCGGTCGATCAGCTTCACCAAATCGAAGAGAAGTGGAGCGAGCTGGCCCGGCGTTTCATCGAAGAGGCGCGGGACGCGGCAGACCCCAGGCTCAAGACATCATTGCTGACGCGCGCTGCCTCGTTGATGTGGCAATACGGCGGTGCGGAGACTGCCGAAGAGGCAGACGCGATCTTCGACGAAGCGCTCGCTGCCGATCCATCGCACATGCGGACGGCGCGCCAGTACGCACTGAGCCTTCGCGCGCGAGAGCGGTGGGAAGATGTCGTGTCGGTGTTCGTGCGAGCCGCTACCGCCGCCCGCACCCGAGAAGAAAAGGCCGCCGCGTGGTTGCAGGCGGCGCGCGTGCTTCGGCGCCCACTCGAGGATCACGAGGCCGCCGCGGATGCCTATCGGAAGGTGCTCGAGCTCACGCCGACGGACCTAGAAGCGCTTGGCGCCCTGGTGACGCACTACACTGACCTCGAGGCGTGGGACGAGCTCGCGGCAATGTACGAGAGCGCCCTTCGTTCGCGGCAGAAGCTCGAGGACGAGAAGGGCATGCTCCTTCAGCTGGCGATGGTGCATTGGCGCTTTCGCGACGATCCCGAATCGGCCGAGCCTTTCTTCGCGCGGTTGCGGAAGATCGACGCCGCGCATCCCGGTATGCTCGATTTCTATCGAGACCAAATCGATCCGAGCGATCCCGAGGGCCGGCTCCTCACGACGTTGGGTGACGCGCTTCGAACGACGGCCGACGCGGAGCAGCAGCTCTCGCTGGCTCGAGAGCTCGGCCATCGAGCGCAGACCGCCGATCGACCCGAGCGCGCGCTCGAGGCCTGGAAGCTGGTCGAGCGCTTGGCGCCGGGCGACCTCGACGCCCGAACGGCGCTGCAGCAGCTCTACCAGAGCAGCGGCAAGTGGAATGCTCTGTCCGAGTCGATTCGGGGCGAGATCGACACGCTCGGGCCGAGCGCGGATGAGCAAAAGCTTCGACTGCTTCGAGATTTGATCCCGATCTACCGGGATGCCTTGCAGCTCGATTCGATGCTGATTCAGGTCTACGGCGAGATCCTCGGGGTGTCGCCGTACGACGCGGAGGCACTGACCGCGCTGTCCGGCCTCTACGAAGATGCGGGTCGATGGAACGAGCTCATTCAGGTGCTCGAGCGCCAGGCCGAGCTTGCCCCCGAACCCGCCGACCAGGTCGCGCTCTACCTACGTGTCGCTGCGCTGTGGATCGAGCGGTTTGGCAATATGAACCAGGCCACGGGGCCGCTCGAGCGCGTCATCCAGCTCCAGCCGGATCACCAGGGGGCCTTGGGCGAGCTCAAGGACATCTACACGAAGAAGCGGAAGTGGGATGCGCTCTACGGCATCCTCGCGCGTGAAGCTGAGCTTTGTGAGGATCCCGCCGAGCGGCTGGCAAAGAAGATCGAAATGGCCGGGCTCTGTACCGAGCGCCTTCACAACAACGCCGCGGCGATCGCGCTTTGGAAGGACATCCTCGCGGAGGAGCCGGGGACGGTCGATGGCCTCGACACACTCGAGAATCTCGCTGAGCGTGAGAAGGATTGGGAGACGCTCGCGGCGGTATTGCAGACGCGTGCCGAGGCGGCGATGACGGATGTGGCGAAGATCGACCTTCTTCAACGCATGGGTATCGTCTTCATGGAGCGCTTGCAGCGGCCGCTAGACGCGATCGCAGTGTGGGAGAGCGTTCTCGCGCTCGACCCCCAGGCGACGCGCGTCCGCCGCATGCTGAAGGACGCGTACGTCGAGCAAGGTGATTGGCAGGCGCTCGAGGCACTCTATGCCGACGCCGAGGATTGGGCGGGTTTGGCAGAGGCGTTGAGCCAGGCTTCCGAGGCCGCCGAGGATCCCGCCTCCATCGTGCGCCTGAGTCTTCGCGCAGGCGAGATCTACAGCGATCCGTTGGGCGACTCTGGCCGCGCGGCGCGTTGCTACGAGCGCGCCCATGCGGCGGATCCAAGCAACGTCGCTGCCGCTGCCGGGCTCGTCCCGATCTATCAGCGCGATCACAAGTGGTCGGAACACGTCCGAATGCTCGAGATCGTCGCCTCCGGCTCGGCGGACGACGAGCTCGAGACGCGGCTCGCTCGCGCGTCGTCTCTGCGGAGCGTCTACCTCAATCGCTTGCGCGATCCCGAATCGTCGCTCGGTTGGGCGACGCGCGCCTACCTGCTTTCGCCGTCTGACGCGAAGGTCGTCGCTGGGCTCGAGGAGTCTGCAGAGGCGGCTGGCGCATACGCCGATCTGGTGGCGCTCTTTCGTGATCGTCTAGAGCACGGGGTGCTCGAACAGGCCGAGCGTCTCGATCTTCAGCGGCGCATCGCGGCGATCGCCGGCGAACGCCTCGGTGAGGCCGATGAGTCGATTCGTCAGCTCGAGTCGATCCTGGAGGTCAAACCGGACGACGCCCAGGCGATGGCGGTGCTCGATCGCCTCTACCGTGCAGCCCGCCGGTTCGCCGATCTGAGAGCTCTCTACGAGCGCCGCCTCGCGCAAGTCACGGACCCGGCAGAGGAGTGGGTTCTCCTAAACGAGGTCGCACAAGTCGAGGAGGAGCAGCTGGGCGACCTCCCCGCAGCAGCGGAGCGACACTGGCGAATCATCGAGAGCAACCCGCACGACGTGGACGCGCTACGCGCGGTCGAGCGCCTCTCTCAGCAGCTCAAGCAATGGGAGCGTCTCGACGCCGCTCTCGAGCGCCGCTTGCAGTCGAAGGTCAGCGATGACGACCGGCTCTCCGTCTACCTGCAGCTCGCGGATTTGCGTCGCCTCTACCTCGAGGACGCGGCAGGCGCGTTGGAGTGCTATCGCAGCGCGCTCGAGCTCGACGGCCGCAACGAAGTCGCCATCACCGGCCTCGAAGCGATTTCGGGCGAGGGTGGGGGCGTCGGGGTCGAAGCGATCGACCTCCTCGAACCGGCGTACACCAAGCGCGGTCATTTCGACAAGCTCGCGGGGCTCCTGCGGAAGCGCCTCGACAAGACGGAGGACACGGAGGAGTTGCGGACCCTCCGGCTACGACTGGCCGACCTATCCGCATCTGAGCTAGGAGATGCGGCCGGGGCGTACCGGGCCCTCGAGTCCGCGTTCCTCGACAATCCGAACGATGTGGACTTGTTCGAACGGCTCGGCGGAGTTGCGGAGGCAGCGGACCAACACGAAGCGCTCGCCAAGGCGTTGGTGCACGCGATCGATTCGGGCACGCTCGAAGACGAAGTCGAGGTCTTGGTGTGTCGCCGCGCCGCCGAGCTCTTCGACGTGGTGCTGGCGGTGCCTGAGGACGCTGCTCGATTCCACCGGCGTGTGCTCGAGGACGAGCCGCAAGACACGGCTGCGTTTGCGGCGCTCAAGCAGCTCTACACCAAGAACGAGCAGTGGGAAGAGCTCCGTGCCCTCTACCAGCAGCGGATCGAAGCAACGACCGACGCGGGCTCCAAGCTCGACCTCTTGCTTCAGCTCTGCTTCTTGTTCGAGGAGATTCTCGACGAGCCTAAGCAGGCCATCGCGAGCTACGAGCAGGCGCTCGAGCTCGATCCGACACACACGCCGTCACGACGCGCCCTGCAACGCCTGTACGGGCGACTGAAGCGCTGGCCGGAGCTCGCCGAGTTGCTGCGCCGCGACCTCGACGAGGCAGACGGACAGGAAGCGATCGATCTCGCGTACGAGCTGGGAACCATCTTCGAGACTCGACTCGAGCGCGTCGTCGATGCAGTCGACCACTACGAGCTGGTTCTCGAGTCGAGCCCGACACACCTGCGGGCACAAGAGGGCCTCGAACGTCTCATGGAGAACCGGGAAGAGCGGCAGCGTGTCGCTTCGATTCTGCACCCGATTTTCGAGAATCAGGGCGCCTGGGGAGAGCTCTCCAAGGTGCTCGAGGTGGAGTTGGAGGACCTGACCGACCCACCTTCGAGGGCAGCGCACCTGAGCCGCATCGGCGAGCTCAGCGAGACGAAGCTTCACGACGAGGAGCTCGCGTTTGATGCCTACGCCCGCGCCGTTCGCGAAGACGCCGCTGATGGCAGCGCGCGCGCTGACTTGTCGCGACTGGCGTCGAAGCTCGGGCGGCACCGTCAACGCGCCGAGCTTCTCGAATCGGGGCTCGCATCGGTCTCGGACGATTTCGTCAAGACCGAGATCCTCCTGGAGCTCGCCGAGCTCTGGGACGTCTCGGAGCTCGAGCCGGAGCGAGCGGAGCGGGCGTATCAGCAGCTCATCCGCTTCGAGCGGGAGAACCCCGACATCGTGCTCAAGGCATCGAGAGCGCTCGAGCGGCTTCACCGCGCGTCCGGCGACCATGCTGCGCTCGCCCAAGATCTTCGTCGTCAGATCCAGTTCGAGGAAGATGACGAGCGTCGCAACACGCTGTTCCCCGAGCTTGCCGATCTCTTCGAGAACACGCTTCACGATCCGGAAGCCGCGATCGAAGTCCACCGTGAGCGGATCGAGATTGATCCCATGCAACCGGACGCTCTCGAATCCCTGCAGCGCCTCTACGAGCAGCGGGCTCAGTGGGAGTCTCTCATCGATGTGCTCGAGCGGCGCGCCGAGCTCGCGGAGGACGAGCAAGCCGAGCTCGCGCTTTTCCGGCGCGTGGGAGAGGTCTTCGAGGAGAAGCTCGAGAGTACGGAACACGCGATTGCGACCTACCGCGACGTAGTGCTTCGATTTGGATCCGATGAGGCGGCCGTGGCCGCGTTGATGCGCCTTTACCGGCGCAGCGAGCGCTGGCACGAGCTGCTCGAGATCGCCGAGATGCGCGCGGACGGCGCCGAGACACCAGAAGCGCGCGTGGAACGTCTCTTCGAGGCCGCAGAGCTCATGCGGACTCGCACCGGCGAGAGCGAACGCGCCTTCGAGGTCTACGGCGACATCCTCGCCGAGGCGCCGGCGCATGGTCCGACCCTCCAAGCGCTCGAAGAAATGGCGGCTGGGCGGGATGCTCCTCTGCGTGTTGCAGCGGCGAATGCGCTCCTCGAACAGTACCGAGGCGAGAGCCGGTACGGGGATCAGATCCGAATGCTCGAGGTGATCGCCGCCGGAGACGATCCCGCCGAGCGCGTGCGTGCGCTTCTGGGTGCCGCAGAGATCAGCGAGCTTGGCAGCGAAGACCTCGACGCGGCTTTCGCGTTCACGGGGAGGGCGCTCAGCGAGGGCGTCGATCTCGACGAGCTCGAACGTGTGCTCGCGGACTACGAGCGCTACGCGGAGACGACCGGGCGCTTCTCCGACCAGGTGGCCACTCTCGGCACCATCGCGCCGGAGCTGCTCGACGCGGACCTCCGGACGCAGGTGCGGATGAGGGCCGCGACTATCGCGCAGGAGCGTCTTCACGACGCGGATTTCGCGAGAGCGCAGTACCAACGTGTGCTCGATGAGCAGCCTGACCATCGCGCGGCCATAGACGCCTTGCTCGGGCTGGTTGAAAACCTCGGCGCGACGCGAGAGCTGGTCGAGCTCTTGAGGCGCAAGTGCGAGCTCTGTGACGACCGCGAAGAGCGCGCCGAGCTGTTGGTCCGCCAGGCCCATATCTATCAGAGCGAGCTCGACGATCCCGAGTCTGCAATCGAAGCACTCGATCGGGCACTGAGCGAGACCGAGCATCCTCTGGCGTACGAGGGCCTCGAACGGCTGTACCGCCGGACGCGCAACTGGGAAGACCTCGCCACTCTCTACGAGCGGGAGATCGATCAGCGTATCGGCGACCCTGCGGCCGTTCGGTACGAGCTCGGGGAGCTGTGTCTACAGAAGCTCAACGAGCCCTGGCGCGCGCTCGACCAGTTCCGCGAAGCCCTGAGCCAGAATCCGGAGCACGAGCCGACGATTCGAGCCTTGGAGTCTCTCGTCGAGCAATTCGAGTACCGGAGCACGGCTGCCGAGCTGCTCGAGCCGCTCTACCTTCGACGCATGGAGTGGGACAAGGTCACGCGCATCCTCGAAGCCCGGCTCGACGGCGAGGATGATCCAACGCAGCGAATGGAGCTCCTTCGCCATCTCGGAGACGTGCAGGAGTCGCATCTCGAAGACCTCGACGGCGCGCTCGAAACCTACGGCCGGCTGTTCGCCGAGGAGCCCCATGACCATCAGAGCCAGGAGACGCTGACGCGGCTCGCGCGTTCGCTTGGTCGATGGGACCGGCTCGCGGCGATCTTCGACAAGACTCTCCGCGCGGTCGAGGTCGACGACGCGGAGACCGCCGCGCTGGCGCTGACGGCGGCCAAGCTGTACGACGAACGCCTCGGCGAGCTCGACAGGGCTGGCTACTTCTACCAGCGCGCGCTCACCTTCGACCCGAGCAACAAGAATGCCGGCGCCGCCCTGGCTTCCGTCTACGCGCGGAGCGCCCGGTGGGCGGCGCTGCTGGAGCTCGATCGGGAACGGGAGAGCTTCGCGGACGCCGATGAGGAGCGGATCGCGATCCTTCACGAGATCGGCCGCATCCAGGTCGACGAGCTGCAGACTCCCGACGACGGTGTGAGCACCTACCGTCGAATCCTCGAGCTCGATCCCAGCGACGTCGAAGCGGTGAGGCGTGTCGACGAGTTGCTCAATGGCGCCGAACGCTGGGAGGAGCTTGCGGCCCACATCGAGTTTCAAATCGACAACGCCTCCGACGCGCGTGCGTCGCTCGAGCTCCGGCAACGCCTCGGCTTGCTCACGGAGGCGCAGCTCGAAAACCAAGCCCGCGCCCTCGACATCTTCGAGGACGTGCTCGCCGACGAGCCCGGTCACACGCCCGCGCTACAGGCGGTCTCCCGCGTCATCGAGGATGAAGACCATGGACCGAGGGCCGTACAGATTCTTGAGCCCATCCATCGGGAGAGTGATGACTGGGCTGCCCTGATCACGGTGCTCGACGCCAAGGCGCGACAGGCCTCGGACG